>JAEAME010000062.1_pt1 | contig 158868 bp, 142 predicted proteins | sample 8958731 | NCBI WGS metagenome assembly JAEAME01 (sample SAMN16933194, study PRJNA681113) | bioreactor sludge metagenome | isolation source: anerobic bioreactor sludge (Control) | place: India:Bengaluru | collected 2018-10-24
TTAGGCTAGTCAACCTGAGCTACTAGCTCCCGGCTTTAGCCGGGGGTCGTTGACTCTCCTGAATTACTTATTAGACCTCTCCATATTATCTCTCTTATGCTTTCGAGTCCCTCGGGGTCTTCGGTGATGCTGAAACCGTTCAAGATGAGGTCCGCCGTACTGTCGGGATCGACGTCTTTCGAAATCTCTCTGGCCGTTTTCGCGTCGTTGATCACTGTGGATAATCTGTTTTTCAGCGACAGGTACCTGTCCCGTACCCTTTTCCAGGATTCTATGTCCTCTCTGGTCAGATTGGCTCTCTCCTGGTCCATTATCTTCTTGACTTCGTTCTTGCTTGTTATGAAGTCTATGTACGACCGGAGGATCTTCTTTATCTTCGAGAGATAGACATTTTCTCCGTCGGCTTCAGAAAAAATGTGGTCTTCGAGTTCATCGATCGAGTACCGCCAGACTTCGTAGAAAAGATCCTCTTTGCTTGGAAAATAATAGTAGATGAGGGCCTTTTTTACTCCGGCGATACCGGCTATTTCCGACATGCTCACTCCATCCCGACCTCTATCTGCGAAGGCCTTCCGGGCGGCTCTGACGATTCTCTCCTTTGAAGACAACCTGGCGCGCACCGGACTTCACCACCTTCATCCATCAGGGTTTTTTATCGATAGCAAGCTTTTCTTCGTTGTTGGCGTACTTCCTCATTCTCACTTCGAAGTCGTACACGCCCCTGTGAGCCGGATGGGTTTCGGCGAAGCCCTCTTCGTAATACAGTTTGTCGGCGTACTGCTTCCAGCCTTCGGCCAGTTCATCGAGTTGACCCGCCAGTTCCGTCACCACGTTTTCGCTCCCGTCGTGCTGCGGGATGGCGTTGAATTTGTTGACCATGGCGCGAAGCACTTTCGGGTTGTCGATTATCGGACAGGGTCTGAACAGGTTGTTGCTGTAAGGGACCATTCTCTTGTAAGCGGTGAAGAAGGGAGACTTGAGTATCTCTATCAGGCTCTTCTCTCTTATGCTGTCCACCGCGAACTGCTGGAAGACGCACGGTTCCACATAGCCCTTGGCGTTGATGTGAAGGTATTTCGATCCGGCGGCCAGACAGCCGTTGGTCAGGAATCCGTGATTCCAGAAATCGGCGACGAAGGCGAACTCTCCGCCGAGTCTCTGTTCTTCGGTCTTGAAGAAACGTTCGTACCTCTGTTCGGGAGTCGGAACCAGGTCCATGGACGGATTCATGCCGACCGGCATGAACTGGAAGACCCAGGCGTACGCGACGCCGTTGTCCTTGAGGAACTGCCAGAACTCGTCCTTCATCATGACGTCGTGGTTCAGACGTGTCGCCGTCACGGAGGTTCCGTAAATCACTCCGGCTTCCTTCAAATTGGCCCAGGCCGTCTTGATCTTTTCGAAGACGCCCCTTCCCCTTCTCCAGTCGGTTTCGCCCTCGAAACCTTCCACCGATACCGCGAAGGTGGCGTTCCCGAGCTCGGCCAGCTTTTTGGCGACTTCTTTGGTGATCAACGTACCGTTGGTATAGACCTGGAAGTAAGAGTCGTTGAACTCCTCGAAGATCTCCAGCAAATGCGGCCAGACGAAAGGCTCTCCGCCCGTTACAATGAAGAAGTAGATGCCCAGTTCGTTCGCCTGCCTGATGATGGAGCTGACCTCTTCCTTCGACAGCTGGTATTTCCTTCCGTAGAGACCGGCGTAACAGCCTACACAGTTTAGGTTGCAGGCATAAGTGGGACTCAAAACGAGCAGTTTGGGTATAACGACTTCGTGCTCGAGCATCTTTTCCTGCCGGATCTTTTCGCCGAGGGCGAATTCGTTGACCACCAGATTGGTCATAGCCTTTTCCACGGCTTTCGGACTTGCGTTCTGGAAAACCTTTTGCCAGGACTTGATCATCGGATGATCGTCCTTGGCCATCTGCGTGAGTTTCTTCAAGCCGCTCTTGGTCGGTTCTTTACTGAGCGTGGCTACTGTTCCGAAGAGACGAGCTATATTTTCCGTCGAAGAGTTCTTGACGAGAGAACCCACGAACTTTCCCGCCTGTCTCAACATTGAAGCTTTCATACTTTCTACAATGCCCATTAAAAACACCCCCAGAAGATTTTTACTTACCGGTTGGTAAAAATCATACTCCTCCCACGATAATCGAAAATTATGGTTTTGTAAATTTATGTGGACACCGTTGTGATCGTTGTCGCCCCTACGGTTGAAGAGACTGAAAGTGATTTCCGGAATGAAAGCGTTTCAAGGCGCCAAACTTTGCGCCGGCTCTCCAATCGTTCAGGTGTATTACAGCACTCGATGCTATACTCTTTCAGAGACTTACCAATTGGAGGATCGAAATGCATTTTCTCGAGGAGTATCTTGTAAAAGAGGTGAAGCCGGCACTCGGTTGCACCGAGCCCGGTGCAATAGCTTACTGTGTTTCGCTTGCGGTCGGTCATTTACAGGATTCAGTTGAGAGAGTCGAAGTGATAACGAGCAAGAGCGTTTACAAGAACGGGATGTACGTCTACATACCCGGAACCGGCGAGAAGGGAAACGAGGTAGCTGCGGCCCTGGGAGTTATTTGTGGTGATTCGTCGCTCCAGCTGGAAGCGCTGAAACCCTGCTGCGGAGAGTCGGTGGCCCTGGCCAGAGAGATGATCGACTCGGGAAGAGTGACGGTCAGATGCGACACTTCGAGAACAGGAATATACATAGAGGCGCTTGTAAAGGGTTCCGCCCACACGGCCAGAGTCGTGATAAAGGACCACCACACAAGGGTCGTGCTCGTCGAAAGGGACGGCAGGGAGATCGAGAGCGACGAGGGAGCCGTCGAAAGCCGCGACATCGACTTCACCGTCGAAGATATCTTCAAGGCGGTCGATGAGATGACCGACGGTGAGATCGACAGAATCTTCGAGGGTATCAACATGAACCTCGAAATAGCCGGATACGGTCTGGAAAAGATAGTTGCCCCCAGAGAGAAGGCAGAGGCGTGCGAAAGCGGAAGCCTGGGATACAGGATCCGCAAGTACTGTCTCGCGGCTTCGGCCGCGCGGATGACCGGGGCTCCCCTGCCGGTGATGAGCAGCGGCGGCAGCGGCAACCAGGGAATAGTCGCCACCCTGCCGGTAGTTCTCGTGGGCATGCATTACGATAAATCCAGGGGCGAGATAGCCAGGGCGGTCGCCATCAGCCACCTCTTTTCAAGTTACCTCAAGAAGAAGCTGGGAAGGACAGCACCCATATGCGGCTGCGTTACGGCGGCCGGCACCGGGGCGTCGGCCGGGATCGTTTATCTTCTGGGAGGCGATAGATCTGTGATGGAGAGGGCCATGATCACGGTTCTTTCCAACACGACGGGTATGATGTGCGACGGAGCTAAGGAAAGCTGCGCGCTGAAGGCCGGACTGGGAGGTCAAGAGGCTTACAGTTGCGCCCTGCTGGCGATCGACGACCTCGGGATCGATTCGGCCCAGGGCTTCATGGAGCCGACGCTGGACAAGTCCATCGAAAACATACAGCTTCTCATGAGCAGGGGAATGTCGGAGATAGACAACACGATAATAGAGCTGCTCGAGAAGAGAAGATAATCTGAGGGGGTAGTGTTGTGGAATACAGGACTCTTGGAAAAACCGGCCTTAAGCTTTCCCTGCTCGGCCTGGGCGGCTTTCATCTTCTTGAGATCGGTGTCGAGACCGTCGGAAAGATAGTGAAAAAATATCTAGACGCCGGAGGAAACTACTTCGAAACGGCCAGATCTTACGGCGACGGCGATTCTGAAAGAAAACTCTCGAGCTTTCTTCCCAAAGAAGGCGTTATCGTCGCCACCAAAACGGGCGAGCGGACCTTCGAAGGTTCGCAGAGGCAGCTGATGGAAAGCCTGAAAGCTCTGGGAAGAGACCATATCGATATACTCTTTCTCCACGCGGTGACCGAAAACGGCGATTGGGAGAAGATAATCTCTTCCGACGGAGCTTTGAAAACTCTCGAATGGGCGAAGACCGAGGGGCTCATAAGGTTCGCCGGCATCACGAGCCACGGCTACGGAGGCACTCTCTTCCGGGCTTTGAATGAGTATCCCTTCGACCTCTTCATGACTCATTTCAATTACTTCGACAGATTCAACTTTCCCGAGATAGAGATGAAGATCCTGCCGTACGCCCTCTCGAACGGGATCGGTATTCTGGCCATGAAACCTCTGGCCGACGGCTATCTCTGGAGAAGCGTGGAAGAGGCCTTCAGGTACGTCAAAACACTGCCCGTTTCCTGTATAGTGAGCGGCATGAACTCGCCTGAGCATCTAGATGAAGACCTGTCGGCCCTCGACAGGCCCTCCATGACACCCTTCGAACTGGACGGTCTTTTTTCCAGGGCTCCGGAGCTGGCCGACTACGTCTGCCGCCAGTGCATGAAATGCCTCCCCTGTCCCGAGGGCATCAACATACCGGGCTTCTTTCTGGCCGAAGGCAGGTACGACAGACAGATGCTGGACGGCAGGATCGGGAAGGCTCCCGACTACGCCCTTAGAGACAGGCTGGCCCACTGGTTCTCGAGCGAAGAACAGGGCAGAAGGGAGTACGAAGTACTCTCTCCGGGCATCGACAGCTGTACCGATTGCGGCATCTGCAGCCAGAGATGTCCTTACGGGCTTGACATCCCGCGGAAACTGCGAATCGTGAAATCCAAGTTCGACAGGGGTTTCGTCTGGTGACGGAAACGTAACAGACCAGAGGTAAGAGGTAAGAGGTTAGAGGTTAGAGGTAAGAAGATCAAGATCCCGCTCTTTCGAAGGACGGGTCCATGCTCCGGTACGGTGGACGACGGACGAGATCCCGCTCTTTCGAAGGACGGGTCCATGCTCCGGTACGGTGGACGACGGACGGCTCTTCCGCTCTTCCTTAACCCACACTTACCAACCATGTGCCGGGTGTCTGCTAGAATATCTGTTAGAGAGCGCCCGGTTTCGTCGAGTTCGGGACCGGTATACCTGGTGCGTGATATGGAAGGTAATTTGATAGATACGACTATTGCGGAGATCAGAGAGATTTCCAGAGGAGAGAGAATAACGGTCGCCTTTTCCGGAGGTCAGGACAGCACGCTGGTTGCGGCCCTGGCAAGCGAAGCGCTTGGAAGGGATCGTGTGAAACTGGTCAATGTCTGCTTCGGCCCTTACAGTTACAGCAGAGGCCTAGAAATCGTCGTCGAACTGGCCGACAGGCTTGGTTTGAGACTGGAATTCACACCCGGATACGAGGCGCAGGAGGCTGTCTGGAAAAACGGTCCTTCGTGCAACCGGTGCACGAGATATGCGAAACTTCCCTCGATGCGCAACAGCGCCCTCGGAATAATCGCCACCGGCGCCAACCAGTCAGATACGTGGGGACAGACCGGCATCGCGTTGAAAGATGGTTTCTATGCTCCTATAAGGGGCTGGGACAAAAAGCTGATAGGAATGGCGCTCGAAGAACTCAAGATCCATGTTCCGAGAATAGGCGAGGCCCCGGTGCGTGAAGGATGCAAACTGAAACACCTCCTCAAGATCATGGCCAATCCTTCTTATCACGGCTATGCCGTGGCTATCTCAAACGAGATCCTGCTGGACTGTCTGGAGTCCTTCCCCCACACTCTGGCGAACGTGAAGATAGCCGGACCGCTTTCGAAGAATATAGCCCTCGTCAATGTCTCTCCGCTTCCACCGGTGGAGCTTAGAGAGAGAATCACCGCAATGCTCGGTCGTGTGGAGGAAATCGACGAGGTCAGATGGATAGACGGTGAAACAAAACTCAAAATCCTGGCAAATCCCGGCATCTACAACAGCGAAGAAGCGCGTTACTGGATAGAGCGCGGCAGGCTGGCTCCGGAGTTCGCCTTCCCCGTAAGTTTCGAATGGACACGATCCACCAACCGCAGACTGGAGACTTTTCAGGTAGTCGATTCTTGGAGGTTATGAATTATGATCAGACTGATAGTAATCGATCTCGACGGTACTCTTCTCAACAGCGACAAGTCGATATCGAGAGAAAACGAAGAAGCGATAATGGAAGCCCTGGGGCGCGGTGTCCATGTGTCGATTTCCACCGGAAGGAGTTACGTGTCCGGACACAAGTACGTCGAGCAGCTGGGCATAAGCGTTCCCGTATCCTACCAGAACGGCGCGCTGGTGATCGAAGGCTACGATGGAGCCATGAGGATAATCTCTCAGTGTCTGCTAGGTACGGCCGAGGCCGTGGAGATTTACAACCGCAGTCGCGAGAGAGGGTTGAACAGCCTGATCTTTTTCGACTTTTTCAAACTGCCGGACATTTCCACGGCCGGCCTCTTCGATAGCCCTTACAGGGGTTATTATGCGCACAACGCCTACAGGATCGTTCTCGAAGAGGACCCTTCGAAAAGGATACGGGAACCGGGGATAGCCGAAATAGCGATAGAGGGCGAAGAAGAGAGGATAATAGAAATGATCGAAGCCATGCGTCCCGGTCCCGACAGGGTGACTGTGGTGAAGAACGACGCTCTGGAAAGCCACGCCTTCTACGAGTTCTTCGGACCGGGCGTGGGCAAGAGCAACGGTCTGCAACATATACTGGAACATCTGAAAATCGACCGGGAGGAGGTGGCTTACATAGGCGACAATTACAACGATCTCGACATTCTGAAGAGGTGTCCCCTGCCGGTGGTTATGGCCAACGCTCCCGACCAGGTCAAAGAACACGCGAAGATCGTGACCGAAAAGACCAACGATGAAAGCGGGGTTGCCGAGGCCATAGATCGTATTCTCAACTGGCGGAGGGATTAGTTTGAAACTGATTCTGTTATCTGCCCTCCTCACGGCCCTTTCGATGCCCGGAATGGTCTGGGGCTATCTGGTCTGGATCGCGCTGATCCCCTTCTTCATGGGAATGCGTTCGGCCCGGCCCCTCGGAGGCGCCCTGAAGGGCTTCCTTTTCGGTTTCGCTTATCTGATGATCACTCACTACTGGGAGTTGCCCGTTCTTGCCCTCAACGTGCCCGAGGTTCTGGATTCCTTCCCGAATTTCATAGGCGTCGTCGCTTATGTGCTCATGTGTCTGGTCATCGCCGTGCCTTTCGCCGGTTTCGGTTTCGTTTACTCCATATTCCAGAGGTTCTTCAAGGCCCGTCCCCTCGCCGGAGCGCTTTTCGCGGCTTCTTTTTTCACGGTCTTCGAGGGCCTGAGAGAGCTGGGGCCCCTGGGATTCACCAACGGCAGACTCTCTGACGCGCTCTTGAACAGCCAGCTGGGCATCTCTCAACTGCTGGCGCTGGGTGGGCCGTTGCTTCTGGTCTTCGTAGTTGTCCTGGTCAATCATTATCTGGCCCATCTCTGCTCCGATCGAAAAAGCGGCCGCATACCGCTGCTAATAACGGCCGTCGCGATGGTAGCGCTGGTCAACGCTCTTATCCAGAGCGCGATTCCTCTCCGGCCGTTCGACAAAAACAGCGAGAAAACCCTGTACGCGCTTCAGACCAATATCTCTCAACAGCTGAAATACTACGCTCCGCCCGAAGAGACTTTGAAAGTCGTTCTAATGGGTCTCGAGGAGATACCCGAAGGCTCGACCGTCATCATGCCCGAGGCCACTTTCATGAGCGATATAAGGATTTCGCCCACGGGAACCCGGCTGGTCAACCTCGCGCGGGAGAGAAATCTCGAGATACTGGTCGGCTTTCCAATTTACAACGGCGAGAACTACAACCAGGTGAGGTTTGTGAATGGAGATGGTTTTTCCGGCGAGTTCTACGCCAAGGTCAAGCTCACGCCCTTCGTGGAGTTTCTACCCTGGCCTAAGATCCTGGGAGTATTCGAATTTTTGAAGTTTCTAGATTACTTCTACGCCGGCGAGGAGTTCACCGTCTTCTCCGTCGACGGCCACAGGATCGGCGCCCAGATCTGCTTCGATTCGCTTTACGGCGAGGTGGCAAGGAACCTGACGCTCAACGGCGCAGGGATCATCGTAATATCCACAAACGACGGCTGGTTCAACATCGACACTGCGCTGCAACAACATTTTTCCAAGGGCATAGCCCGCGCCATAGAGAACAGAAGGTACGTTCTCCAGGTATCCAATACGGGTATTACGGCCATAATTGATCCGTACGGAAGGGTACTCAAAAGACTGCCGACGATGAACGAGACGAACACTCAATACGTGATAGGTGCCTTCCAGTACCTTCCGGGCACTCAGATCACGCCTTACACCAGGTTTGGAAACTGGTTCTTCTTCTTCTCGCTCGTTCTGGGCAGCGCTCTCATCATTCTGGGAGGTGTTTTTCCTGTGAAACATGAAGACAAAGCGAAAGAGATTCTATCGACTTTCAAACGCATCGTGGTTGTCGGTTTTTCCAAGAATCCCGACAAACCCTCCAACAGCGTTCCGATGTATCTGAAAGAGAAGGGCTACGAGATAATCCCGGTCAATCCGTCGATGGAGGAGTACGAAGGCATGAAGGTCTATCCCGACCTGAAGTCGGTGATAGCCGACGGCGTGAACCTGGAAGCGGTCGAGATCTTCAGGCCTTCGGCAGAAGCCGAAGAGATAGCCGTAGAGGCCATCGAACTGGGCGCCCGGGCCGTCTGGCTTCAAAAGGACATAAGGAGCGAAAAGGCCAGAAAACTGGCCTCTGAAAGATCTGTGCTTTATGTGGAGGACAAATGCATGTACGTAGAGCACAGGAGGTTCTTCCCCTGACGGGATTTAATAAAGAACTCTTTCTTTGAACTGCCCGGCCAGCCTCCGCGAACCGTTCGTGGCGAAGATGTCCGGTTTGAATATATCGAACCGTTCGTCGAGGCAGCCGGTGACTTCCCCGCCGGCCTCCCTGACCAGGAGAATACCGCTGGCCACGTCCCACGGTTTCAGAGCCTCTTCCCAGAAGATGTCGGCCCTTCCGCAGGCCACGTAGGCCAGATCGAGACAGGCGCTGCCCGTGATTCTTACGGCCCGGCAAGCTTCGATGGCACGGTTTATCCTCTCCGTCACCCTTTTGAAAGAGAGCTCGGAAGAATACTGGAGTCCCACATGGCTGGAAGCCTCGCTTACATCGTCGACTTTGCTCACCCAGATCCTCTTGCTGTTTAGATAGGCGCCCTGCCCCTCTATGGCGTGGAAGAGCTCTCTTCTGTTGTGGTCGTAAGTGACGGCCAGGACGATCTTTTCATCTTTGTAGAGAGCGACCTGCGTGCAGTAATGCGGGTTGGATTTGGAGAAGTTGGTCGTGCCGTCCACCGGATCGACTATCCACATCAGCCCCGATCTGACGGACGAGGAGGACTCTTCCCCGAGGTAATCGGCTCCGGGGAGGAGTTCTTCGAGAAAGAGACGCAGTCTGTTTTCTATTTCGATGTCTATGGAGGTCACTATATCCTTGAAACTGCTCTTTCTTGCGACGGAAAAACCGACCGTATCGATATCCGTCCAAAGTTGCGGCAGAAAGGCCAGTATCTTCCTGTTCAGTGAGTTCAGTATCAGGTCATCCACGTAACTTTACTCCGGCTCTGGATGTTGCATCCAGCACTTTGGCGATACAATCGTTTACTTCATCGTCCGTCAGGGTCCTCTCGAAACTCTCGAAATCGAGCGTCACGGTGACGCTAGTGAAACCCTGCTCGACACCCTTTCCCCTGTATATGTCCGAGACTCTTATCTCGCTGAAGCTGGTGCCTTGTAGACTCGATTCAATGATCCCTTCTAGCTCGGAATAGGCGAGCGAGGAGGGAACGAGGAAAGACAGGTCTCTCGATACTCTGGGGAAGGGCGAAATCCTCTGAGAGCCCGTGAACTCGTTTCTCATCGAATCGATCAGAGTCAGATTGAGCTCGCCCACGTACAGCTCCCCCGATTTGATATCGTAAAGGGAATCGGCCAGCGTGCGGCTGAAGGCTCCGAAGAACCCTACTTCTCTGCCGTCCATGATCACCGACACGGCCTTTCCCTGTTCCAGCCACTTTCTGGATATCTGACCGAACCGGGGAGAAGCTCCGAAGAGCGAGAAGAGCTCCTCTATCACTCCCTTGACGGTGAAGAAGTCGATCGCTCTCTTGTCCGAGAAGTCCAGGGGGTTCTCTCTGCCCATCGCAGCGAAGCCCACCGCGGTGTACTCTCTTCTTCCGGTTTCAGGGGAGAAGATCGAGCCTATCTCGAAGAGTTTCAGGTCCCTGTTCTGTCTGCGGAAATTGTAGGAAGCGGCCGAAAGCATACCGAAGACCATGGAGGGTCTCATGACGGCCATGTCCATCGAAAGAGGGTTTTGAAGGGGAACGAAAGAGATCTCTTCATCGACCTTTCTTATCTCGTCTGGGTTCATGAAACTGTAGCTTATGATCTCGTCGAACCCGTTCGCGACCATGAGCTCCTTAAGCTTGCGCTGTCTTTTGAGGTATCCCGGGACACCGATCGAAACGGGCAGTATCCTCGGCAACTCATCGTCTATGCGATCGTAACCGTAGATCCTTCCTATCTCCTCTACCAGATCTACCTCCTGGGTGGTGTCGTAAGCCCTGAAGGCCGGCGGTGTCACTATCCATCCCCCGTCGCGGCGTTCGACGCCGAACTCCAGGCCGGTAAGAATCCTCTCTATCTCCCCGTCCGGGAGTTCCTTGCCCAGACGCTCCGTGACGAAGGTTTTTCTGAGCGAAATCCCTTCGGGATTCTCGATCCGCCCCACATCCACTATCTTAGAGGCGACCCTGCCCCGGCAGAGTTCCTCCATCAGTCCGGCCAGACGCTTCAGGACGTATATGGAATCGGTGTAATCAACTCCGCGCTCGAATCTGTAGGAGCTGTCGGTCGATATGCCGAGTCTTCTGGCGGTCTTCCTGATCCTCACGGGATCGAAAACGGCAACTTCCAGAAGGACCCTGTCGGTGGTGACGTCTATTCCCGAATCCTCCCCGCCCATAATTCCGGCAAGGGCAAGGGGAGTCTCGCCGTTGGTTATCAGCAGATCGCTTTCGTTCAGCTCGACTTTGCGCCCGTCGAGAAGCTCCAGTTCTTCGCCGTTTCTGGCATTTCTTACGAGGATTTTCGTCGATCCGATTCTATCCACGTCGAAGGCGTGAATGGGATGTCCCGTCTCCAGCATCACGTAATTGGTGATGTCCACGACGTTGTTTATCGGCCTCAGTCCGGCGGCGACCAGTCTCCTCTTCAACCACAAAGGAGAGGGGGCTATCTTCACGCCGTCCATAAGGAGGGCCGAGTATCGTCTGCAGCCTGTATCGTTGAGCGCAACTTTCAAAACCGGATCCTCTCCGGTGTCGATATCGTTTTCGACCGGAGGTCTTCCGGTCTTCAAACCCAGTACGGCCCCCACCTCTCTGGCCAGGCCTATCATGGACAGACAGTCGCCCCGGTTGGCCGTCAGTTCTACCTCGATCACCGGAGAGTCTAGCCTGAGCAGGGATTTAAGATCCTCTCCGACCCTTGCGCATTCCAGTCTCATTATGTGAAGCGACCTCTCCTCGAGTTCGAGCTCCTGAAGAGAGAGGAACATCCCTTCGGACCTGACGCCGGAGAACTCTCTGGCCGCGATCGCCTTTCCGTCGAAGAGCGAACCCTCGGGAAGGACGGCCACCGTCTCTCCGGCCTTCACGGTCGTATCGGAGGTGACTATGGACAACGTTCTTTCCCCGGTGTTCACCCCGGTCACGAGGAGCCTGTCACCGGCGGGATGGACGGAGACGGACTCTATTCTTCCGACGACGGCCCCTTCCAGTCCTGCCCACGGATACTCGATCCTCTCGACCTCCGTACCGCTCAAAGACAGCGAGCGGCTTATATTCTCGACAGATCTATCGCCAATATCAATGAAGTCACTTAGCCACTCAAGGCACACCCTCATATGATCGCCCTCCTGTAGCCTTTCAGGAATCTACGGTCGTTTCTCAGCAGGTCTCTTATATCCTCGAGATCGTACTTCAACATCGCGATCCTCTCCAGCCCCGTTCCCAGAGCGAATCCGCTCCAGACTTCGGGATCGTAACCCACGTTTTTGAAGACGTTCGGATGGACCATTCCGGCGCCGAGAATCTCCAGCCAGCCCGAGCCCCTGCAACTCCTGCAACCCTGGCCGCCGCAGATACCGCAGCTGACGTCCACCTCGAAGCTCGGTTCGGTGAAGGGGAAGAAGCTCGGTCTGAGTCTGATCCTCCTGTCGGCCCCGAAAAGCCTTTTGGCGAAGTGATTCAGGGTCCCCTTGAGATGGCTCACCGAGGTCCCCTTATCGACGAGGAGCACCTCGAACTGGTGGAACATGGGGAGATGGGTGGTATCGGGCGTATCCTTGCGGTAGCAGGTTCCCGGAGAGAATATGGCCAGCGGAGGCTTTCGCGACTCCAGGACTCTGATCTGCACCGGAGAGGTGTGTGTTCTGAGTAGCTGGCCGTCGCAGGTGTAGAAAGTATCGTGCATGTCCCTCGCCGGATGCCATTCGGGAGTGTTCAAAGCCTCGAAGTTGTAGTAAGAGGTCTCGATCTCCGGACCGGTGGTGACTTCGAAACCCATGCTGACCCAGATATCCTGAACCTCTTCCATCACCTGAGTGATCAGATGGTAGGAGCCGATGTCTCTTTTCTTTCCCGGCACAGTGCAATCGGGTTTCTCGGCACTCTCTCTGGCAAGTCTTGCAAGCTCTTCCAGCTCGTTTTTTCTGTTGTCTATGGCCTCTTCTATGGAATTCTTGAGTTCGTTCACCTCTCTGCCGTATTCCTTTCGCTTTTCGGGAGAGATTTCCTTGATATTTTTCATCAGAGAAGTGACCAGTCCCTGCTTCCCCAGATACCGGGCCTTCACTTCCTGAAGATCGTTCAGGCTGGCCGTTTCCATTATCCGTTTGAGGACTTCTTCAAGTCCCGCGTCGAGCCCGTTGAACATATCGCACCTCCGGAGTTGACTGGCTTTCAGGTCTTGTCTTTGCAGTCTTTGCAGACTCCTCTGTATATCAGTTCAAGCGATTCAATCACAAACTCGTCGAGTTCGCGAGGAGAATACTTTCCCAGACTGCGCATATTTGAGAAAGATACATCGAAGACTTTCTCGCAAACCCTGCATATGAAGTGGCCGTGAGGATTCACGTTCGGATCGTAACGTCGGGAGACGTTGCTGACGGCTATTTCTTTGATTATGCCTTCCCTTTCTAGCACTTCCATGACGTTATAAACGGTAGCCATGGAGATGTTTGGATAGATTTTTATAACCGATCTGAAGACATCTTCTACGCCAGGGTGGTTGGTGTTGTCTTTCAGTATCCTCAGAATCGCTACCCTCTGAGGAGTTATCCTGTAGCCTCTACTCTTCAGAAGAGCTATTGTCTCTTCAATTTCCATCAGTCAGGACCTCCAAAAACATGTTTTATTGATTATACAATAAAAACTGAGAGATTATGAGAAAGCTTCTTGAAAAGCTGGTTTATCGTGTGGTACATCGGGGTGTTGCCGGAGTTTTTCAGTGAAGGCTGTCCAGAATCTTTCTTAGCGTGGCCGAATCGACCATACCCAGAAGGCTCAGGGCCGATGTGCTAGAGATCTTTTCGAGAGCGTAACTGAAGCCGTTGCTTTCGGCCATTTTTATGGAAAACTGCTGCAGATTTTCCGGTTCGCTGTTGAAAGAGAAGTACAGTATCATTTTCCCGTAACTGGGAGAGTACATAAGAAGGGTGTACAGATAAGACCTGCCGTCGGTCGCGAAGTCCATGGAGGACCACGAAAAATACTCCTCCATCATCGCCTCGGAGAGATAGACCGGAGGCCTTACCAGACTCATGCCTCTGGTCGCGTTGGTGAGCCTTGCCAGTCCCTCGCCGGAAAGATCGGAGTAGTTGCGATAGCTCACGCTTACTGTGTGAAAGGGGTAGGATTTTACGAGCTTCAAGAGGCGATAGCCGCTGTCGAAAGTGACTTCCATGGTCAACCCGCCAGAGGAAAGGGTGACTTTGGTACTGTTGGGAAGATCAAGAAACAGTGAGACGGTGTAATCTTTGTTGTTGAAGAGATCTATCAGATTGTCCTCGGAATCTTTGAGGTTGGTCAAAGGCTCGAAGGCCACCTCTTCTTGCGAGAATACCGCGAACTGGCCGTTGTTGTTTCTCACCCAGCCGAATTCACCTTTGATCGAGGAATAGGAAGTGACCAGCTTGTATGGACCGGATTTCACCACCTTTTCGCTCCTTGCCAGCGTTATTATGCCGCTCTCCTGAACAAACCTTTCGACTTCGTATGAAGAGTTCTTCAGATTGTTGATCAGTTTGCCCAGCTCTTCAACCGCGTCCTTACCAAAGGCCAGCCCAACCAGCAACAAAAAAACTATCAGGATGGACAGCTTTTTCATGGCGATTTCACTCCTTCTGTGTCCGAGGGTGTGTCTAGTTCAATAAGTGGTGTTAATACCCGAAACTTCAAAATCGTTCTGCTCGGGCATGGAGCTCAGAAAACCCAGAGATCTTTCCATCTCGCTCTCCATCATAGCGACCGAGTTTTGATTCTGCGTGTCGGCCGTCGCCAGAAGATTGACCTTCAACCTCTCGTTAAGGCCGCTGCCGTAGCCGAGTACGTTGGCCAGCTGATAGAGGTCTCCCTTCTTCTTCACAAGGATCGTGTTGTTGGTGAAGAAGTTGACGGAGAAGAGGCCCACTATCATGCAGGCCGCCACGGCTCCCAGCATCCTGTAAGGCTTCGTCTTCATTTTCTTGATTTTCGCTACGGCCCTTTCCCTGGACTGGTCGGAAGGTTTGTAGCAGCATTTTTCCTTGAACATCACCAGGGCCTTCGCGAACTCTTTTAATTCCTTTTTCTCTTCCACCCTCAGTTCCTCGACCGGGATCTCTCGATCCATAATACGTACAAGTCTTTCATTATCCAATGTACCCGACCTCCTCGAGAAGCTCTTTAAGACGCTTTCGGGCATAGTGTAATCTGCTCTTGACGGTTCCTACCGGTTTGTCCAGTATATCGGCGATCTCTTCGTATGAAAGATCGTCGATGTCTCTAAGTTTTATAAGCAACCTGTCGTCTTCAGAGAGTTTCGAAACGACGTTCATGAGCTCTTCGAAAGACATCTCGTCCATGACTTCCCTGAAAACGTTGGTGGATGCCGGCGGTTCGAGCGATACTTTATCCTCGCTCTCTAGAAAGTCCGTGAGAAACTCGTTGTTTCTCTTTCTTTTGGACAGAGTGTCTTTACAAACGTTGACGGCTATTCTGTACAACCAGGTCGAGAGTTTGGCGTCGCCGCGAAACTTTCGAACGTTTCTGAAAACCTTGATGAAGACCTCCTGAACTACGTCTTCAACATCGTCGTAACCGAGATAAGACTTAATGACACTACCCAGTCTGGGAGCGTAATCGTCGTACAGAACCTCGTATGCCCAAACTTTTTTCTTCTTCAGACCGTCTATTAGCTTCTTCTCGTCCAACCAGACCACCCTAATCTGTCTTATATGACATCGCAAAGACGTTCGGGGTTCAAACAATCTCATACCAATTATACTCATCTTTCGCCGGAAAGTCGAAGGAAACGTCCGGAGAGTTTATTGATCAAACGATGTGTGATGAAATTGCGGGAGCTTTCGGCTAAAATCTATTTGAAGATTTCCAAAGGGTATAGATAATTCATTGTAATTTCTTGCGGAGGTGCGATTTTGAAAAAAGAGGAAGCGAAGAAACTCTTCGAACAACTGACGTACAAGAGAAAGAACTCGTGGCTATCGCTCGACGGCGAAACTGTCTTCGCTTACGCGAAGGGGTATATGAAATTCATCGACAGGGCGAAAACCGAGAGACTGGCCGTCGATTGCCTGGTTGAATATCTCGAGGAAAAGGGCTTCAAACCGCTGGAAAGCCTCGACCGGGTCGGGAAGGGCGAGCGTGTCTATATAACCAGGGATGGAAAGTCTCTGGTGGCCGCCGTCCTGGGTGAGAACCTCGCCGACGGGATCGACATGGTCGCGGCCCATCTCGACGCCCCCAGGCTCGATCTGAAACCCTATCCTCTGGTCGAGGATTCCGAGCTGGCGATTTTGAAGACACATTACTACGGCGGCGTGAAAAAGTATCAGTGGCTGAACATTCCCCTCGCCTTCGTGGGAACGGTCGTGAAGAAGGACGGAACTGTAATCGACGTGTCGATAGGCCTGGACAGGGAGGACCCGGTCTTCGTCATATCCGATCTGCTTCCGCACCTGGACGGCAGAGAGGGGGATTTCAGGAAAGTCTTCCAGGGCAAGGATCTGAACGCCCTTTCGGCTTCCATTCCTGTCATAGAACAGTGCGAGATCGAAAACCCCGTCAAGTTGACTTTCCTGAAGCTCCTCAACGAGAAGTACGGAATGGTCGAGGAGGACTTCTACTCGGCCGACGTGCAGCTCGTGCCGGCCTTCGAGGCCAGAGAGGTAGGTCTTGACAGATCGATGATCGGCGCCTACGCGCACGACGACAGAGTCTGTTCCTACACGGCACTGACGGCCCTTGCCGACCTTGTGGAATCCACAGTGCCTTCCAGGACGACGATGGTGCTCCTCTTCGACAGAGAAGAGATCGGCAGCGAAGGTGTGACGGGTGCCAAGAGCCGCTTCTGGGTGACCTTTATAGAGAGGCTGTTGAATCTTTCGATGATCGACGAAATGTATTCCATAGATTTCCTGCTGGAAAGATCGAGGATGCTTTCAGGAGACGTGGCCGCCGCTTTCGACCCCACCTTCAAGGATGTTTACGATCCGGTCAACACCGCCAAACTCGGTTACGGCATCGCCATATCCAAGTACACCGGCTCAAGAGGGAAGTCGTCGACCAGCGAGGCGAGCGCCGAGTTCGTCGGCGAGGTGAGGGCACTGTTCAACAGAAAGGGAATACACTGGCAGAACGCTCTGCTGGGCGAGGTCGACAAGGGCGGCGGCGGTACGGTGGCCAAGTTCTTCGCCGAAAAGGGCGTCACCGTGCTAGATGCCGGCGTTCCGGTACTGGGAATGCACTCGCCGTACGAGATAATCTCCAAGGCCGATCTCTACGAAACTTACAGGGCCTACAGGGCCTTTCTGGAGGGGGACGATGCCTGAGGACTGTTCCCCGGACGCCGTCTCCGGCTGGATGATCGAAAACTTCAAGCACGATCACGGTTACAGGGAACCGTTCAAAGTTCTGATAAGCACCATACTGAGCCAGAGAACGCGGGACGAGAACACCGACGAAGCTTCCAGGAAGCTCTTTTCGGTCTTCCCGACCATGGAATCGATCGCCGCGGCCAGGCCGGAGGAGCTGTACGAACTGATCAAGCAGTCGGGTATGTACCGCCAGAAGGCAGAACGGATAGTGAACTGCGCCGAAATACTGCTGGAAAGGTTCGGCGGCCGTGTTCCCGACACCATCGAAGAACTGACCTCGATACCCGGCGTAGGCAGAAAAACGGCGAATATAGTTCTGAACATATCCTTCGGGAAAGAGGCCCTCGCCGTCGACACGCACGTTCATAGAATATCCAACAGGCTGGGATGGGTCAAGACCAAAACTCCCGAAGAGACTGAGTTTGCGCTCATGAAGATCATCTCGTCGCATCTCTGGGGGCCGGTCAACGGTTCGATGGTGGAGTTCGGCCGCCAGATATGCAGACCCGTAGGTCCCAGGTGCGAGGATTGCGCGATCAGCCGCTGCTGCGATTACTACGGCCGGATCTCGAAAGAAGATATCCCGCAATAGCTACCGCCGAGATGACCATCAGACCGAGCATCGAGCTGAGGAACCTGGCCTCCAGAAGGTAGCGGCTCCCGTTCAACCTGTATATGGCGACCGCAAAAGTGGGGAAGTCCTGTGCACCGAGAATCAAAGAGCCGCCGAACTCGCCCATCGAAATCGCGAAGACTACGGTTCCCGCGTAGAAGAGAGTGTTCTTGAAAAACGGGAGAATCATATATCTGAGTTTTGCCGCCCTCGACGCCCCGTCGAGGGTGGCCGCTTCCAGAAAGTCCAGTTCGGCGTTCTGCACCTGACCGTTGATATAGTTCAGCGAAACGGGAAGCGCCACCAGCGAGTACAGCAGCAACATCAAAACCGGAACGGGGAGAAAGTCGATCGTCGTGAGGTAGGAGATGGCCATCATCGAAGGCGTAACCGAGAGAGCCAGCAATGAGACTATCTTCAACTGTCTGGCTCCCCCGCGGATCTTCCTGGCCGTCCACGCCAGATAAAAAGTTATCGCCACGGTCGTAACCGATGCGACCGTCGAGAGCGAGAGAGAATTGAAGACGGTCCTCGCCAACGAGGTCCCTATGAGCGGCAACTCCCCTTTGAAGAGCCCGGCCACCCTTCCAAAGATGAACTCTCCCCTCGCCCGATCGTAGAAGGAACTCGTGAAAGCCCCGAGAATCGGCACCCACTCGAAAACCAGAAAAAGCAGAGAGTACAGTCGCGTGGCCGTCTTTTTCTCGATGTACTGTTCGCCCTGCTCGAAGGGGATTCTTCTTTCGGAAATGGAAATCAGCACGCCGAAGAGCATAATGAACGCGAACTGGATCACCGACAGCGCCACGGCCATCTGGGGCCGCCCAAGGAGACGAAAGTACATATAGATGGAGACCTCGAGCGTGGCGAACTGGGCCCCCCCGAGGATCAAAACCACGGCGAAGGAAGTGAAGCAGTACGAAAAAATCAGGAGCGCCGAGTTGACCAGCGCCGGCACGCTCAGGGGAAGTTCGACCTTCAGAAAGCGCGTCAATTTTCCCGCGCCGTCTATTCTGGCCGTCTCCAGAAGATCGGAAGGGATCCTCTTCAAAGCGTTTCCCAGAATCAGTATCACTATGGGGGCGTTGTAAAAGACGTGGCCCAGCAGTATCGCCCCGAACGAGTAGAGTATCTGAAGCCTCTCAAAGCCGAAAAGGGCCAGCGCGGAGTTTAAAAGCCCGTTCCTGCCGTAGATCGCCAGAAAGCCTATAGCCATGGAGATCCCCGGAAAGAAGAACGGTATATAAGTCGTCAGCCCCAGAAGCTTTGAGAGACGGGATCTGCTTCTGGAAAAGTATATGGCCGCCGGGAGTCCTGCCATAAGCGCCAGAGAGGTGCTCAACGCCGCCTGTCTCAGGGTGAAGAGAGTTATGCCGGCAAAGGAAGGCGAGGAGACGGCCTCGCCCAGCGAGTCCAGACCGGAAAATCCGAAGGAAACTACCAGCGGAAGGAGGATCGCAGCCGCTACCAGCAAAGAGAGAACTGTCGGTACGCTACTTTTCGTAGATTATTCTCTCCCATTTTCCGATCAATTCCTCGAGTTCTACCTCGGGGGGCAGCTTCAGGATCGTCGAGGGCTTTACGGCGTACTGGAAGACGGCCGGCATCTCCACCTCGATCACCGGGAACATCCACTGGTTGAGCGGAACATGCCTCTGAAAATCCGGACTCAACAGGAAATCCAGGAACATCCCGGCTTCCTCCGGGTTATCCGTCCAGCGTACGATTCCCGCGCCTTCTATCTGCACGTAGCCCTTTCCCTGTGGAATCAGAACCGAATAGAGAGATTGACCGTAGTAATGCGCCGAGTACGCGCCGTCGGTGGCGTAAGAGACCATTATAGGCGCCTCGCCGGCCTCGAACTTTTCGAAGGAGTCGTCCCATCCCAGCGTGATGGTCAGAATCGAGGGTTTGAGCGCGCGCCAGAACTGCTCGAAATCCTCCCCGAAGAGCAGGTATGTCCATGACAGGAAGGCCAGTCCCGTGCTCGAGGTTCTTGGGTCCTGGAGTATCAGGGCCTTCTTGAACTTCCCATCCGTCAGATCCTGGAGACTCTCGATCTTTGAGGTTATCGACTGGCTGTCGTAGATCAGCGCGATCGCTCCGTAATCGTAGGGGGTCAGTCTCCACAGGGGATCGAAGATCAGATCCTGGCTGATCAGATTTTCACTGCCGGCCGGTTTGTAGGGCAGAAATATGTCGGCTTCGAAGGCCTTTCTTGAAAGAAGGTTGTCGATTCCGATCACGACATCGCCGTCGAACTTCTCTCCCATCGAGACTATGTAGTTTACGAGAGAGCCGGAATCGCTCAGCGTCTTGAGCTTCACTTCGATCCCTGTTTTCAGCGTGAACTCTTCGAAGGTTTCGAGAGCCAGGGGAACGAAGGAATCGTATGAATACACGACCAGCATGGAAAGACCGGTCGATGCGAGCAATACAAGCAGCAGAAGAGAAAGAGCTTTCACCGGAAACACCTCCATTTTCTGAAAAATAGCCGGAGGCGTCTCCCGAAGCCTTCCCTACGCCGGTACTAACCGGATCAGGTTCCTGGGGTCTGCACTTAAGCACTCTCAGCCTCTTGGGCTCCCCCGGCACCCAATTATAACACCCGCGAGTTGGTGATACAATTGCTCTGGAGGTGGTCATTTGAATCATCTGAAGGCTGTAATCCTTATCACCGGTGATGAGATAACGAAGGGGATTGTCAAGGATACGAGCGGGGGTTACCTGGCCGAGAGTCTGACCGCCATGGGCTACGAAGTCCAGTCGATCGTTACGGTACAGGATGATGCTCAATGTATGATACGGGAGATGAAAGGCGCGCTGGAAAGGGCCGATCTTCTCGTAATAACCGGAGGTCTGGGGAGCACTTTCGACGACATAACCCTGCAAACGGTGGCCCGATACGCCGGGCGGCCGCTGATCTACGATGGCGATTATCACGGGAGTCTCGAGAGGAGCTTCGAATCGCGCTTCAGGAGAAAAGCTCCCGCCGATCTCGAACGCCAGGCCTATACCGTAGAGGGCTCGACTATCCTGCCCAACGCCGCAGGAAGCGCCCGGGGATGCTTTCTGAAGATGGGCGCCGGAGAGATAGTAGTCCTGCCAGGTCCCCCGATGGAGATGAAAGCCGTCTTCGCCGAGGCGATCAAACACATGAGCCGTCCGGCGGCGCCCTTTACTCGGACCGTCGGGCTTGTAGATATAACCGAACCCGAGATAGAAAAAACTCTGGAGGAATTGCTGGATAGATTCGTGAATGTGAAATTCGTCACCCGTGTCAAATACTACACCGGGCCGACGGTTATACTCTCCGGCCCTAACGGCGAGCAGCTCAAAGAGATCATCGTCCTGCTCAGAGAGAAGTATGGTGAGAACATCTATACGACCATCGGCGAGGAACTCGCTGACGTTGTGGTGAAGATGCTCGTCGAAAGGAAAAAGACGGTTTCGACGGCCGAGTCCTGCAGCGGGGGAAGGCTTTCGGCCATCCTGACCTCCGTTCCGGGGGTGTCGGCCATCTTCCCCGGTGGTATAGTCGCCTATTCGAACGAGGTGAAAACCTCTCTGCTGTCGGTGAGAAGAGAGACGCTGGAGAGTTTCGGAGCCGTTTCTGAAGAGACGGCCGGGGAGATGGCCCGCGGCGTCGCCGCCGTTTTCGGAACGGACATAGGCCTTTCTGTGAGTGGAATCGCCGGTCCGTCGGGCGGGTCGATCGAAAAACCGGTCGGACTCGTCTGCACGGCCATAAGTTTCGGAAAGAGGTCCTGGAGCTACACGGACCGTTTCAGAGGCGATCGTGAAACCATTCAGCTGAGAGCGGCCCACACCATTTTCAAGAGACTCTGGAGGATACTTTGGAAAGAAGATTATACAGGGTAAACGACCCCGTTTCATGGATAGAGAAAAACCTCTCCTCGTTCGACAGGGTGCTCGTAATCTTTCCCACCGAGAGAATGCTCGAATCTTTTGCGGCCGTTCACGCCAGAAAAGAGGAGGAGGGTTACTTCTTTTCTCACGATGTCTTTCCCTTCGAGGAGATCGGCACCTCGCCGCGCATACGCGCCGAAAGGGTCTCGCTGCTCTACAATCTCTCGCTGGGCAGGTTGAAGAAAGTCTTCGGCTCATTCCACGGCCTTCTCAGAAAGACCGTTCCGCTCGACGTTTTCGGCGAACTGACGACCGCTATACGCACGGGAGGAGAACTAGAGGTCGACGAAGAGAACCTGGTCAGAATGGGCTATTGTAGAACGTTCAACGTCACCGTTCCCGGCGAATTTTCGATCAAGGGCTCGATAACGGATATCTTCGTTCCGGGCAACGGCCATCCGCTCAGAATAGAGACCTTCGACAGGGAGATCGAGTCTATAAGGTTCTTCGATCCTTCAACGCAGAAGAGCGTTGAGAGACTTGACCGGGCGTGGATCACGCCTGCCGCCGAGAGCCTCAACACCCGCGATAACGAAGAGAGAGCCAGAAGGAGAATCGAAATGGCCGAAAAGGCCGTCGGCACAAGTGATGAAGCGCTCCTGGATAGAATGGACACCATGGATACCATCGCGGGCATATTCTACGAAAAGCAGACGATTCTGTCCGATTACCTGAAGGATTACGCCATAGTTTTCGTCAGGCCAGACGAAGCCTTCGCCGAGTATTCGAGAAGGGAGAGAGAGACGATCGAGCTCCTTTCCGACAGACCGGTACGCAAGTTTCTGTACGTCAGGTACGGGGGTGTCTCTTCCGAGGTCTTCCTGAAGATGGCCGACTACACCGTAGTCTCGGATTCGGCAGTCACGCTGATGCCCTACGACAGCGAACAGACCGAGACCCTGGAAGCGGTCAGGAGAGAGCCGAAGGAGAGAGAGGAAGAGTTCATTCCCAGAGTGCCGATCGTCGACTGGACGGAACTGGAGGAGAGAGATCTCGTCGTTCACAAGGAGTACGGCATCGGACGCTATCTCGGCGTGAGAACCATCGAGAACGTGCTCGGGGTGAGAGAATACCTGGTTCTCGAATACAGAGACAACAACAAGATCTACGTTCCCGTCGAAAGAGTAGATAGAGTCCACAAATACGTCGGAAATTCCGACATAGTGCAGCTCAACTCACTCAAGGGTAACGGCTGGGGCAGGCAGAAGTCCAAAGTGAAACGCGAGGTAAAGGCTCTGATCGGCGAGTTGAGCAATCTCTACGGTTCCAGGGAGATCGTCAGGGGAATACCGCTCGCGGGGGATGCCGAGATGGAGAAGAGCTTCAGGGACAGCTTCCCCTACGTTGAAACCGACGATCAGCTCAGGGCCGTCGATGAAGTCTTTTCGGACCTTCAGAGCGGCAGGCCTATGGACAGGCTCATAAGCGGGGACGCGGGTTACGGAAAGACCGAGGTGGCCATAAGGGCGGCCTTCAGGAGCGTAATCTCCGGCAAGCAGGTGGCCTTGATGGTCCCCACGACCGTGCTCGCGCGACAGCACCACGAGAACTTCTCCTCCCGCCTCACCCCTTTTGGCATAAGGGTCGAGATCCTCGACCGTTACAGAACGGAAAACGAGAGGAGCAGACTTCTCAGAAAACTCAAAAAGGGAGAGATAGACGTTGTGGTGGGAACGCACTCGCTGCTCTCCAGGGAGGTTCAGTTCGCCGATCTCGGACTGGTGATAGTCGACGAAGAGCAGCTTTTCGGGGTTATGCAGAAGGAACATTTCAAAAAGCTCAGGCTCCAGATCAACGTTCTCTCGATGAGCGCGACGCCCATTCCCAGAACTTTGTACATGTCTATTTCGGGATTGAGGGATATGTCGGTTATTTCCACGCCTCCGGCAGGGAGAACCACGCCGGAAATATACGTGGGATCGGTCAACGATAGGCTGATCAGGACGGCCGTCCTGAGGGAGGTCAACAGGGGCGGCCAGACTATATACGTCCACAACAGGGTCAACGAACTGCCCGATCTCCTGTTGAGACTGAGGGAACTGCTGCCCGAGGTCGGCATCGAAATGGCGCACGGCCAGATGAACAAGACGGCCTTCGAACGGACGATAAGGTCTTTCTACACCGGAAGCCTCGACGTTCTTCTCTGCACGACCATAATCGAGAGCGGCGTCGACGTGCCCAACGCCAACACGCTGATAGTCGACGACTCCCACCGTTACGGACTGGCGCAGCTTTACCAGCTCAGGGGACGTGTAGGGAGAAGCACCAGGAGGGCCTTCTCCTACTTCCTTTACGACGCCAGGAGACTCACCGAACCCTCGCGTGAAAGACTGAAGGCGCTCAAGGAGTTCTCAGGCGCCGGGAGCGGCATGAAACTGGCGATGAGGGATCTGGAGATAAGGGGTTTCGGAACGCTCCTGGGTGCCGAGCAACATGGTAATATCAACTCGGTGGGACTTTACCTCTACCGCGAGATGGTCGACAGGGCCCTAAAAGAGTTGAAGGGCGAGCAGGAAGTAGATATTCAGGACAGGGCGGTGGATACGGAATTGAAGAGCATACCCTTCGACATGGTCATTCCCGAAACCTTCGTCGCCGACTCCATCGAAAGGCTGAAGATATACCGCAGGATAGCGGCCTGCAGGGAACGGGAAGAGATCGACGAAATAGAGGCCGAGTTGAAAGACAGATTCGGGAAGCTCCCCGTACAGGTGGAATCGCTTCTGACGGCCTCTCGTGTAAGACTGGGAGCCTTCAAGCTGGCCATAAAGACCGTGGAGTACGACGCGCATTCCGAGAGAGTCGTGTTGACTCACGCCGAGAACCACGATCGCAACTCGATACGGTTGAAGAGAGAGAAAGTGATCGTGAACGATAGGGAAGGAAAGACGATGATATATCCGGTACCCGAGAGAAGATTGATGAGAGTTCTTCAGGAGATATTCCTTGGAGCTGAAGAGATTGTTCACTGATCCGATATGCGCCCTGGCGACTGCCAGAGGCGTTTCCGCGACCGCGACGGTCAGGTGTTCCGGCGAGCGGATACTGGAGAGGCTCCTTCCTCTCCTGGAGCGGCTTGAAAAACCAAAACCCAGAAAGATCTATCTGACGCCCTTCAAGGTCAAGGGGGAGTTCCTCGACGAGATACTCTTCGTGTATTTCCAGGCGCCGGCCTCCTACACAGGCGAAGAGATGGCGGAACTCTCCTTCCACGGCAATCCGATTATCATCGACAGGGCGATGGAAGCTCTTCTCGAGGCCGGTTTCAGGGAAGCTCTACCCGGAGAGTTCACCAGGAGGGCCGTTTTGAACGGCAAGATCGATCTCCCGAAGGCCGAGGCTATAAACGCGATGATAACCTCGCGAAGCGAGACGGCTCTGGACGTGGCCAGAAGGAGCTACCTGGAGGGCATCTCCACAGAGATTTCGACCTTCAGAGAGGAGATCGTCCGGTTGCTGGCGACCATAGAGGTCGAGCTCAACTACCCCGACGAGGTCGAGACCGATTACACGGACCTGGGCGAAAAGCTGGACGGCCTGTCGGAAAGTATTTCGGCCTTCATCGAGAGCGCCAGCAAGGGGTTGAGGATCGCTCAGGGAATCAAGACGGTGATCGTGGGCGAGACCAACGTCGGAAAATCCACCCTTCTCAACGCGCTGCTCAGGAGGGACCGGGCGATCGTTTCCGATATTCCCGGGACCACCAGGGACACAATCGAAGAGGATCTGAACATAAAAGGCGTTCTCTTCAGAGTCGTCGACACGGCCGGAATACGGGCCTCGCACGATGCGATCGAAGAGATGGGCATACAGAGGAGCCTGAAGGCCATCGAAGAGGCCGACCTCCTGATACTTCTCAGCGATCCGGCCGGCGATCCCGGTTATCTTCAGAAAATCGACCTGGAGGGGAGGAGAGTGATCAGAGCCGCGAACAAGTCCGACATAAGGCAGATCGACGGCGCCGGTTACGACGTCGTAATCAGCGCCAGGACGGGACGGGGCCTCACATCGCTCGAGGAGCTGATGGTCGAAAGGACCCTCGACCTGACATCGATCGGAGAGCAGATCATCGTCAGCGCCAGGCAGAGGGTCTGTCTCCAGGAGTGTCTGCGGTACCTCCTCCAGTCGATAGAAGCCATAGAAGAGAGGGTGACTGTCGACATAGTGAGCACGCTCGTCGAGAGGGCCGCCAAGAGCCTCGACGAACTTCTGGGAAGGAATCTGACCGAGGATCTGCTCGACAGGATCTTCAGCGATTTCTGCGTCGGGAAGTGATTGCCTTGCTCTCGATGGCGATTATCGTAGTCGCGGCCTCCACCAGGCTCTTTCTCGGTCCGCTCCTCTACTTCCTGACGTGTGTCCCCGCCTTCGTTCTCTTCACCGTCCTCAGACGGAAAGCGGCTTATATATCGCTGGTGATCGCCCCTCTGTTGCCGATCATCGTGGAATCGATCGCCCTGTTGACGGGCAACTTCAGGGGGGGGTTTCTCGTTGGCGACATAGTCTGCCTGGTCACCGCGCTGCTGGGACTGGGCGAAGAAAGGCCCAAAGAGAGGATGATAAGGCGGCTGGGCCTCTCCGGGAGAGAGAGCAGAAACATGGTTCGATCGCTCTTCTACACCTTCGGCAGGGTCGAGAGAATAGAGAAAGTCAACATGAGCCAGAGCTACGCCATGGTACACGAGGGGAGTTTCCACTTCAGCGTGAACATACCCGGCTCCGGTCGGGTCAACATGGAGATACCCCTGTGCGATATCGAGGAAGTGGCCGTCCACCAGAGCACATCGTCGGGCGATCTGTATTATCCCTCTTTGAGGGATATGTTTCTGCCCGCCAGGAACATCAAGCTGGTGGGAAAGCCCAGGATACAGGACTACTTCCTGGTGGTGAGGGTCGCCGAAGATGCCTACACTTTCTACGAAGAGCCCAAAACCGTGCTGGAACTCCAGGAGGAGATCGAAAGAGAAAGGGAACTCTCCGTCCGATCGAAGCAATCGCCCGGTGAACCGCCGGCTTAACCTCAAATGCACAACCTCTCCCCATTCTCTCCGGCACTTCGTGATATAATTCCTGTTAATCGCTGCAAGCTCGCAAGGGGGTAGTCCTATGAAAGAACTGGGAACCAGGTACAGTCCTTCCGACCTGGAGAAGAAGTGGTACTCCTGCTGGAAGGAGAACGGCCACTTCGAACCTAAGGGTAGCGGAAAGCCTTTCACCATAATGATACCGCCACCGAACATAACGGCGGCTCTTCACATGGGTCACGCGCTCAACCTCGTCCTTCAGGATATCATGACCCGGTTCAAGAGAATGCAGGGTTTCAGGGCTCTCTGGGTCCCGGGAGAGGATCACGCCGGCATCGCCACGCAGAACGCCGTCGAGAAAAACCTCGCCAAGAAGGGTATCGACAGGAAGAAACTCGGCCGTGAAAAGTTCCTGGAAACCACCTGGGAGTGGACCAGGGAATACAGACAGAAGATCAGGGAGCAGATAGAGGCCATGGGCTGTTCCGTCGATTGGAGCAGGGAGCGATTCACCCTGGACGAGCGATTGAGCCAGGCCGTCAGAAAATCCTTCGTTCAACTCTACAAAGAAGGCCTGATATACAGGGGCAAATACATAGTCAACTGGTGTCCCAGATGCTCGACGGTTCTCTCGGACGAAGAAGTGGAGCACGAGGACGAAAAGGGAGCCTTCTACCATATAAAATACCCTATCAAGGGCAGCGACGAGTTCGTAGTGATAGCCACTACCAGACCGGAGACCATGCTCGCCGATACGGGAGTTGCGGTCTATCCCTCCGACGAGAGATACCTGTCGCTCCAGGGAAAGACGGCCATACTGCCTCTGGTAAACAGGGAGCTGCCCGTAGTGGCCGACAGGTACGTCGATCCGGCCTTCGGTACGGGGGCGCTCAAGGTGACCCCGGCGCACGATCCGAACGACTTCCAGATAGGGATAAGGCACAACCTGCCACTGGTGGAGGTCTTCGACAAAGACGCGAAGATAACCGAAGCCGGTGGCAAATACGCCGGCCTTGACAGATACGAGGCCCGGAAACAGGTGGTCAGGGATCTCGAGGAACAGGGATACCTGCTGAAGATAGAACCGATGGTTCATGCGGTGGGAAGGTGCTACCGTTGCGACACGGTGGTCGAACCCTCGCTCTCGGACCAGTGGTACGTTAAGGTCGGACCGCTAGCCGAGAGGGGAATAAAGGCCGTTGAAGACGGAGAGGTTGTCTTCTTCCCCGAAACGTGGAAGAAGGTCTATCTCAACTGGATGAACGAGATAAGGGACTGGTGCATCTCCAGACAGCTCTGGTGGGGCCACCGCATCCCGGTCTGGTACTGCGACGAGTGCGGAGAGATCATAGTCGAGGAGCACGATCCCGAAAGCTGCCCCGGCTGCGGCTCTGGCAAGATCCGGCAGGACGAGGACGTACTCGACACCTGGTTCTCCTCACAGCTCTGGCCCTTCACGACGCTGGGCTGGCCTGAAGAGACGGAAGATCTGGCGACTTACTACCCGACGAGCGTCCTCATAACCGGCTTCGATATTATTTTCTTCTGGGTGGCCAGAATGATCATGGCCGGTTACCATTTCAGGGGCGAGAAACCCTTCGAACATGTCTTCATAAACCGGCTGATAAGGGATAAGACCGGCCAGAAGATGTCGAAATCGAAGGGAAACGGCATCGACCCGCTGGATGTGATAAAAGAGTACGGGACGGATGCGATGCGCTTCACACTGGCCATTCTGGCGGCACAGAATCACGATATAAAGCTGGACATAAGCTTTTTCGACATATACAAGAAGTTCGCCAACAAGATCTGGAACGCGGCCAGATTCGCCATAATGAACCTGCAGGACTTCGAATCCCTGGATCTTGAAAAGGCGGAGCTGGCTCTCGAAGACCGCTGGATACTCTCGCGTCTCCAGAGATCTCTGGAATCGATGACCGTGAGCCTGGAATCCTACGATTTTCCGGCCGCCGCCAAGACGATGTACGCCTTCTTCTGGAACGAATTTTGCGACTGGTACATAGAAAGCGCCAAACCCCGGCTTTACGAAGGGAAGGGCGACAGGAAAGTGGCGCAAAACGTGCTCGTCAGGGTGCTCGATATATCCCTCAGGATGCTTCACCCTATCATGCCGTATATAACCGAGGAGCTCTGGCAGAAGCTGCCCGGGTCCGACGGGGCTCTCATAGTCGCCGACTGGCCGAAAGTAGAAGAGAAGATGATCGACCCGGAGGCCGAGAACGCTTATTCTCGCCTCATGGATACGGTGAGGGGTATCAGAAACGTCAAGGCCGAGATGAACATCCCGCCTTCGACCAGAACCGACGTGTACTACCTGGGAACTCCGCTGGAAAAAAGCTACCTCGACCTGATAGCCCATCTGTCCAATTCCAAAGCGATAACCCTCAAAGACTGTAAATCCAGGGGCAGTGTCTCGGCCTGGGGAGACCAGTCTAACCTCTTCTACGTTGTCCTCGGAGAGATAGACGTACCCTCGGAGATAAACCGTCTCCAGACAAAACTCGAGAAAGAACGTAAAGACCTTGAAAAAACCGAAGTGAAACTGTCTAACGAAGACTTCCTTAAAAACGCTCCCGAAGAGGTTGTCCTGGAGAACAGAGAACGTCTCGTAACCAGCAGGGACAACATCGAAAGGATAGAGAAGATAATAGAAGACCTGAGATGAGCAGAACATACAGCCAGACCATAGATTACCTTTATAACTCGCGACCTTACGGACAGATCAAATACGGGCTCTACAGAATAAAAGAGCTCCTCGAAAGGCTGGGCAACCCGCAAAAGGCCTGCCCGGTCGTCCATATAACCGGAACCAACGGCAAGGGTAGTGTAGCCGCAACCATTGCCACAGTCTTCACGTTGCACGGCCTCAAGACAGGCCTGAACGTCTCTCCGCACATAGTGTCCTTCAGAGAGAGGATACAGCTCGACGGCCATTTTATAAAAGAAGATGAGGTCGTAAACCTCCTGGAAGAGATGCAACCGGCTCTGGAGGAGATGGATGCCAGGGGCGAGGAGTACTCCCCCAGTTTCTTCGAAGTGGTGACGGCGATGAGCTTCATGTACTACAGGGAAAAGAAAGCCGATGTCGCCGTCGTGGAAGTCGGGCTGGGCGGGAGGTTCGACGCAAGCAACGTTATCGACTCGGCCCTGGTCTCGATAATCACCAGCGTAGGCCTCGACCATATGAACATACTCGGCGACAGCGAAGAGAAGATCGCCTTCGAGAAATCCGGCATAATCAAATCCGGCTGTCCGGTTGTAACCGGTGTCACCCGTCCGTCGGTGCTAGGGGTGATCGAAGAGACGGCCCGCAATTTGAACTCTCCGTTTTACGCGTACTGGCGCGATTTCAACGCGACCGGCAGTAGCTATTCGACCAACGACAACAGCTTCGATTATTACGGCGACAGGACGCTGAGGGATCTGCATATCAATCTCAACGGCGAGCACCAGACGATGAACGCCGCTATTTCGCTCAAGGCGCTAGAGCTCTCGTTCGAGGGACTGTGTCTTGAAATGAAGGAAGAGACTCTGCGAAAGGCGCTCAGGCGGATTTTCTGGCCTGGAAGGTTCGAAGTGATGCACGTCCAGGGCAAGGAGATAATACTCGACGGCGCCCACAACCCCGAAGCGGCAAAAGTTCTCAAAAAGACCGTGGAGAGATATTACCCCGGCCAGAGGCTGACGCTCCTCTTCGGAAGTCTCGACGACAAGGACTTTGAAAGCAACGTCAGGGCGCTCGCGCCGGTGGCCGACAGGGTCGTGGTCTGCAGAGTTCCCAACCACCGCAGCGTTCATCCCGAGAGCGTCGCCGGCATCTGGAAAAAATACACAAGCAACGTCGAGTACATAGATTCTTACCGGGAGGCGCTCGACACCCTCCTCAAAGGCGGGGAGAAACGGTTTCTCATATGCGGTTCGCTCTATCTGGTGAGCGAGCTCAGGAACATCCTCACCGGAGTGAAGGAATATGCTGGAAGGCGTTGAGGGGAGAGTAGTCGAAAAGCGTGAGACCGAGGTCGTTGTGCAGGTCGGAGGCTTTTTTTTGAGGTTGAACTGCACTCCCGACACCCTGAACAGACTCGCGAAGGGCGAGACGACTTTTCTCCTCACCCACATGGCCTATTCGCAGGACAGACCTCCCGAGCTTTACGGTTTCGCCGATAGGGAGGAGCTGGATCTCTTCAACACATTGCTCAAGATGAGCAAGATCGGTCCGAAATCGGCGATGAAGATCCTATCGGCAACGGCCCCCTCCAGATTGCGAAACCTTATCGCCACCAGAAATACCGGCGAGCTGTCCAGACTGCCGGGCGTGGGGAAAAAGACGGCCGAAAGGATGGTCGTCGAACTGGCCTCCGTGCTGAACATCGTCGAAGGCGAAGAGGAGATGAAATCGCTGCCGATGACTCAACGTTCGACCGGCGAGGACGCCGTGATAGCTCTGGCCTCGCTAGGCTTCGACGAGCAGCAGGCGAGAAAGACCGTCACAGGTCTTCTCAAGAAAAATCCCGAGATCGATACACAGGAACTGATCAAAACGGCCTTAAAGGAGATCAGGGGGTAGAGGGCGATTCGTGCCGAAGCAAGACTTTAGCTGGGTTGTACCCCGTCCGGTCGCTGGAAACATACAGCTTCCCGTCCCCGAGAACGGCGTTTTCGGCTTTCAAACCTTTCGAGGCAAGGAAGGGAATGCACGATCTTCCGCCCGGAACGGCGAGCGTTAACTCCCAGCCTCCAGTGCCTCTCGCGATCGAGACGATCCTGGGCTGGCAGCTCTCCTTTCCACTGAGCAACTGCGGTTCTACGGGCATCAGGAGGAAGGGGACGCTGTATCTGACCTCGATTTCCAGTTCCCTTCCGCTCACCGGTCCTTCCGGCTCGATCCTGCAGGCCGTCGCCGTCGTACCCCGGTAAACCTTCACCGGCCTCTCGCGGCCGTTCACTCTCAATTCGATCCTTTCGGCGTACGCCGGTATATGGGGAGTGAAGTAAAGGGCAACTTCCCTCTTGAATTTCAATTCGAAGCGCCCGGTCATCTCTATGAAGCCGCCGAAGACTCTGGAAGAAGCGTAACGGAGATCGAGCGAGTTGTCGCCGAAGATCAGCGGCCCGGCTTCGAGCCTTTCAAGATTCGGCGGTATGGAAGGCCCGAGCCTCAACGTTCCCTTTAGAGAATCCGGTTCGAAGCCCAGCACACCTTCGTAAAAGGGATGAAAGCCCATAGTTTCCGACCAGGCCTGGTGCGGACAGACTCCCGACAGCTCGTAGGTCTCGCCGTCGAGGACCTCCGGTATATAACCGCCCGAGAAGTCCCTGCAGGTGTACAGGTTGGCCAGAGTGTGGTTGTAACCGTCCAGATCGGCTCCGATTTTGAACTGCGCCAGAGCGGCCCAGCCTGTGAAGAGAGGCCAGACGCTTCCCTCGTGGTAACCCCTTGGGTTGAAAATGCCCGAGCTCTTCCCGATTATCCTGACGCCCCAGTCGGTGGAAAAGTCGTCGGTGGCGAACTCCCCGATCTGTTCCCCTATACTCTCTCCCGACACAGCCTCGAAGATCGCCCCCATCGAAGCCATGACCGTTCTGTGGGGCATCGGCCTTCCGTATTGGTCTATGCCGAGGGCGTATCCCTTCGAAGGATCGTGGAATTTTTCCAGTCCTGCGGTGGCCTTCTTCTCCAGAGTAGCAGCCGCATTTCGTAACTCCCCGTCGTGGAGTTTTTCGGCCAATTCCCCGACTCCCCTGAGCGCCGCCAGCCAGATACAGTTGAGATAGAACGAGGCGCTCGCCCCGTAAAGCCTGCCCCCTTCGACCCAGCCGTGCCCGGCAACCGTGTTCTCTATGAGGCCATCCCCGTCAGAATCCGTTCCGGCGCAGTAATCGAGCGCCGCACGCAGAGAGTCGAGATTTTTCCTTACGAAATCGAGGTCGCCCGTGTGCCTGGCGTACCTGTAGAGGGCGTACAGAAAGAGGGGCGTCGAGTCGGCGGCATCGTAGTGAACCACGCCGCTCGAAGTCAATTCGTGATAGATCTTCCCGTCAAGCCTCCGGTACTTGACCAGAAGCTCGAGGTTTTCCCTCACCGTTTCGAAGTCCCCGATATCGAGAAAGGCCAGCGAACACCACAGACTGTCGCGGCCGAAGTACCAGGCGTACCCGGGCCTGGCGCTGAACCACCCCGGCCTGCTAGAAGCGTACCCGGCCATAAGGCCGGTTCCGATTCCGGGAGTGGTGGCCCTGAACTTTACCGCGCCCACACGCGCCAGATCTAGAGCCTCGTTTAGACGGCGATCGTCCGTTCTCACTCTTCCCCTCTCCAGATAGGCCGTGTAGAAGTCTCTGGCCAGCTCTATCTCTTTCTGCATATCGATCGTCCGGGGGAACTCCTCGCCGTTTATACTGGCGATTATCGCAACGCAACCGGTCCCTTCGAAGCGGCTCTCGAACCTCCCGATCACCGACCTCCCGTCGTCGCCGATCTCTATTCTCACCGGATTCGAGTTGACGATCGAAGCTCTCATTTGACCGTCTTGTGTGGAGAAGTGGACACCCTTTTCGAAGACGCCGTAGAACCTGTCGCCACTGTAGGCTTCGTCCATGGGCCACATGATTCTCATGTCCGATTCGAACGAAACACCGATAGTGTGTTCCCGTCGATCATCCAGATCGAACTGCACGAAGAGGAAGGACTCCTTCAGGCTGCTGAAGACGTTCATTCTTCCGAACTCAAGTTTGAACTCCACCCTTTCGGGCGAACAGGAAATCGACCCTGCACTCAGAGAGAGAGGTTTTCCGTCGATGGAGAACTCCAGATACTTCAGAATCCTGAAGGGGTGGGCCCAGACCTCTTCTATCCGCCCGACGCTCATATTGGCCAGCAATCTCTCCCCGGACGTGCTCAGGTAACCACCGGCCCTCTCGACGGGGATGGAGACGTTCGGCCAGTTTTCGACGGGCGAGAGCGAGGGAATCTCCAATTTTCGGTCGAAGAAAACGTGCCTGCAAACGCAGTGTGCCTCCGCCCAGTAAGATCCCCCCTGGCCGCCTTCAGACATGAATCCAAGAGTGTTTTCGACGAACCTTTCGACTTCGCTCCGATACGGGTTGTCTTCGCACTCGAGCGGTAAAAAGCCGCCGATCGAAAGAACGGGAAAACCGTTGACCGTGTGGAGCCAGATCAAGGCCCTCTCCCTTATATAGCTTATATACCGCTTTTCCACCGCGACCACTTTCGCCCTCTTTCCCCTGTAATAAAAAACGTCGGGCATCTCTTCGCACGCGTTCAGATAGATGCTGTAAAAGCCGCCGTGCAGCCCGTTAAAGAGCGGGTGATCTCTGTACGACTGGAAGCCCCTCTTGTCCCAGGGAGCGTCGCTTAAAGAGACTTTCGACTCCTCTATCGCCCCTATCTCTTCGACACCGATCAACTGGAGAGCCTTCACGGCAGAGCCGTAAAGCACTACCGGCACCCTGCCGATAGTTTTAGATAGTATATCTTCATCGGGGACTGTATCGATAAATAGAACGACATCATTTTCAATCACTGTATTTAAATCACGACTGACACTGTATTTTGCCCTTGAAATGATGTCTTCCAGGAGGCTTTTCCGCTTTTCAAGTATTCTAATCATATCGGCCCGTTACCTACCTGGACCAGAGCTCTTGTGGGGTGTATTCGGCGGCGAAGTTTAGGTGGGGTTCGTTCTGGTACCAGTACGCGACGGTTGCGATATCGTCGGTCAAAGGCTGAAAAGTTCCGTCCGGGTACCAGCCGAGAGCCTGCACGGTAACCTTTATCGATTTTCTGAATCTAACGGGGTCGCATATGTGCCAGCGGTAGAGGCCGTGTCTGGGGACCTCGCCCTCCTCTCTTCTCCAGAGCGGGTACCCGCAAAAAGGCGCGGAGAAAGTCTCCCCGAAACACCAGGCCCCGCCGAAGTAATCCTCCGTTCCAGTCGTGCAGATGGTCGGGTAGTCCTCCCCATCAAGAAAGAACTTGACCTCCCCCTCTCCCCACCAGCCGTTCGAGAACTGCGTCCAGGCAGCTACCGTGCCCACGTAATGGCCGGAACCGCTGACTCCGTCGAGTATTATGTGTTCGGGATTCTCGCGGGTCGTCACAGACCTCCGCCAGGAGGCGTGAAAATACGCGGAGCTCTCTGGAACCTGACCGAGCGAATAATCCAGCTGGTAGAAGAAATTCTGGACGGGTTTGGCTGCCAGATTCTCCAGCGTGATCCTGGCGCCCTCCCTGAAAGGCATCGGCCAGTAACAGTTGAAGCCGCCCGAAGGGTTCACGGCGACGGGCAGGGAGTTAACGCTGTACCTCAGGCCGTGCGTGCAGGCGAAGAAGTCTCCCAGGGGAGCCTCGACCGAAGGAAAGGGTTCGCCGTCCCAGTAGAACCTTATAAGGCAGGTCCTGTAGGCTTTGCTGTCGACCGTCATCCAGACGTGCCTGATAGTTCCCGGTCCCGTGATTTTCGCCAGTTCAACCGTTTCACCCGGCTGTATGTCTATGCAGGGTCTCGCCTTCCAGCCCTTTCCCAGCCTTCTCGCAGGCCCGGAGCCGCGGGGATCTTCCAGAGCGCCTCCCGACACCCTTCCATCGGGATTTTCGGCCGATATGGATCTGGACGACTCGTTTCTCAACTGGCTAAGATCTTCTAGATCGAACATTTATCTTCCTCCTTGAATTTATATTTCACTTGTCGAATCCCGACGTGAGCCTTATTCCCTGCACTATCCATTTCTGAGCGATGACATAGATCAGGATCATGGGGATAGAAGAGAGCGCGGCCGCCGCCATCTGCGCCGGATAGTTGGTAGTGTACTGCGAGGAGAACATGGCCACTCCCACCTCTATTACCCTCATTTCCTTGCTTCTGGTGACTATCAGGGGCCAGAAGAACGAGCGCCAGGTTCCCAGAAAAGTGAAGGTTCCCACCGTCGCGATGACCGGTTTGCAGAGAGGCATGATTATCCTCCAGAAAATCTGCCAGGTAGAGGCGCCGTCTATCCTGGCCGCGTCTTCTATACTGCTGGGAAGGCTGAGCATATACTGCCGCATTAAAAACATTCCCCAGATGTTTCCCAGCGCCGGAACGATCATCGCCCAGTAAGTATCCACCCAGTCGAGAGAGTGGAGAATTATGAAGCCCGGTATCAGCGTCACGACGCCGGGCAGGAGCATGAAAGTGATGAAGAGCTTGAACATGAAGTCCCGGCCGGGGAAGTGAAGCCTCGAAAGCGCGTATCCCCCCATGGCCACCAGTATTATCTGTCCGATCAGCACGCAGATAGTCACGAAAAGCGTGTTGAAGATGTATCTACCCCACGGCTGCGACTTCCACATCTCCACGTAATTCTCCACACGGAGGACATCGGGGATCAGCTTGGGCGGAAGCCTGTACATTTCGAACTCTGCCATGAAAGAGAAGGAGATCATCAGTATGTACGGCAGGAGAGTGGATAGACCCAGAAGAATCAAAAGGGCCATAATAACTATCCTGGTTATAATCGTCATGATTTTGTTGTCTCTCATACCCTCACTCCCCTTCTCAGAAGTACGCCTGCCAGCTTTCTTTGCCGAAGAGCTTGAATTCGACGAAGGTCAGAACGGCCAGCAAAAGGAAGAGTATCCACGACTGGGCGGCGGCGTACCCCATTCTCATATCCACCCAGGCCGACTGCCAGATGTGGTAGAAAACGACGTCGGTCGATCTCAGCGGGCCTCCCTGGGTGAGAACGTATATCGGCGTAAAGACCTGGAAGGACCCTATCACACTCGTCACCAGTACGAAGAGGCTAGTGGGCTTCAACAACGGGAGGGTTATCTTCCAGAAGATCTTCGGTTTGCTCGCTCCATCGACGCTGGCGGCGTCGTAGAAGTCCTTGGGGATACCCTGCAGGCCGGCTAGAAAGATCAGTAACTGGCTTCCTATGGCCGACCACACACCGATTATCATCATCGAGATCAGCGCGAACTGGGGCGATTCAAGCCAGGCTATCGGTTTGATCCCCACCAGCCCGAGAATGAAGTTGAGAACGCCGAAGTCGCGGTTGAAGATCCAGCGCCAGACTATGGTCGTTGCGACGCCGGCCGTGACGACCGGGAGGTAGTAAAGGACCCGCAAAACGATAGAAAGTTTCCCCAGCTTGTTAACTGCGATAGCCAAAAGAAGAGAGATGAACATGCCTATCGGGACGTAGATCGAATAAACGGCCGTGTTTTTTAGCGCGTTCCAGAACTTGAAATCGCCGAAGATCTCTATGAAATTTTCCAGCCCCACGAAAGGCTTGGCGGCGTCCACTATGCTCCATCTCCTGAAGGCCAGGAAGAGGGCGAAGCCCATCGGGCCAACCGCCCACCAGATCAGATGGACCAGCGCCGGCATTAGAAAGCCGTAACCTATGAAGGTCCGCTTTATCAATATGCTGGACTGGATATTGTTTATTATGAAGCCGCTCACGACAGCCATCACCAGCAAGGTCAGAATCATACCGATCGCGAAGAACTGTATCGAAAGCACGGCGTTCTCTCTGGACGTCTCCTCGTACAGAACGGTGGTTTCGATCCCGGAGATCTCTCCGGTCGCGTAGGTGTGCAGAACGTCGTTGAGTTTCGCCGTTCCCTTCACGATTCCCCCTTCGACCGTGGATGAGGAGATAATCTCGAGGTTCGAAAGTCTCCTTTCGGTGAGGTTGGAGGCCAGGAGCGAACCCCCTTCACGCATCACAAAATTCGCACCGGTAGTCTCCCTGGATCTTTCTATGAATTCGGCCGGAGAGTCGGCGCCTTCAACCTCCAGAAAGCGTTCTACGTCCCCGAACCATCCCCTGGCGTTCTTCATGGCCACCGCATCGCTGAGAGCCTCGAGCGACTCCCCGTAGACGACGTAACCGAATACCGCGACCATGACGATGGCGGGGAGAAAGGCCGACAGACAGTACAGAAAGCGCGTGGACTTCTTCATCTTCGGATCCTTTTGAACTTTCTTGAAGTAAACATAAAGCAAGAAAAGCGCGAAAATCAGCGAGGCGATCCCGGAAACCCAAATGAAAACGGCCAGAGAACCGATTCCTCTCTTCCAGATGGCCGGCGTGGTCACCGTCGAGAAAAAGGAAATGACATCCCAGTTATCGGAATCGTAGATCGCAAGGGCGTTCACTATCATTTCTCCGTCGGCTGAAGATATCTCCGCCGATTCCGGCCGCTGGCTGTTCATGGTTCTCTTGAAGAGGTCGCGGAGCAGGGCCTGATCGATTTTCGGCGCACCGGCAGGCGCCTTGAAACTGTCTTCATCTCCGTAATAGACCAGAAGTTCTCTATCGTATGCGCTCAGAGAGTTTGTGAGCAAGCCGTCGAATCTGTCGAGAAGGACAACAAACACAGTGTCCTCGAGTGTCAGAATTCCGGCCTGGATATACAGCTTATCGTTGAATCTGGAAACTTCGGCCCTGGGTAGTCCGCTGGAGAAGGTCAGATTCTCGAAGAAAATCGAAGACGACAGATCGTCGGGAACGGAGTAGCCGAAGTCCTCAAGCAGTTTGCCGTCTAAATCGTACAGGGCGGCGAAGACTATATCGTCTGAAAGACCTTCAACAACGCTTCCGACAGCCTGCGGATCGTCGACCAGCGGATACAGTTCGCCGTCTATCTCGGCCGCAAGGTTCTGGTAGTTGAGCTTCATGCTCTTGAGCAGAGAGGACTCGCTTTCCCGGGCGTAACTGGAATAACCATCGGCCGCGTATAAATTGAGAATAGCGAACCCCGACAGCATCAGAAGCGCTACGAATATAAAAAGACCTATCAGAAGTTTGTTGTGCCTCAAAGCCATCCCTCCCGAATAAGGAAAGGAGCGGCGCGACGGCCGCTCCTCAGGAAAACCTGTTACTTTTCACCCTTCTCAATGTACTGGTCGATCGTCGCAGCTGCCCAATCCATGGCCTGTTTGACGGTCTCTCCTCCGACGTTCATCCTGTCGAAGGCCTCGGCCCACGTATCCTCGAACTGGGGTCTGTAATACTTCGTCAGCGAGCCCACCGGTACCCTGGCGTAGTCGAGCATACCTATGAAGGTAGAATCGAGCGCGTCCTTGGCGGCCTGAAGCTCGGCTATGCTCCTGATAGCCGAGACCGCAAGTCCTCCTTCGAGGCATCTCTTGGTCTGCGCGTATTCGCTCGACAGGAAGGCGGCCAGCTTGGTCGCGCCGGACTTGTCGGCTACGTTTGAAGGTACGGCCCAGCCGGAAGCGTAGGTGATCGTTGCCTTGCTTTCCTCGCTCGCGTAAGGTATCGAGGCGCCTCCGACCTTGAGATCCGCTCCCTTCGCGATCTGTGATTTGATAGAGACGTTGAACCAGCGGCCGGTGATAATCATGGCAACCTTGCCGGTGTAGAACAGTGCCGAAGCTCCGCCCAGAGAGCTGGCTTCCTGCGGCGTCGGCGCATAGCCCTTGGCGAGGAGATCCATGTAGAAGTTATAGGTACCGACGTTCACGTCGCTGTTGAGGTACCCAGAAGTCTTGGTGAAGTCCGGGCTGAAAACCTCGCCACCGCCTGCCCAGAGGATAGGCACTACCACGCCTACCCAGGAAGGGAAGGAGAAACCCCAGACGTCGTTCTTTCCGTCGCCGTCGGTGTCCTTGCTCAGCTTCTTGACTGTCTCGGCGAACTCCTCCATCGTCCAGCCGTTCTCCGGCGGATAAGGGACTCCGAACTGGTCGAAAACGTTCTTGTTGTAGAAGATTCCTATCGGGCTGGTATCTTTGGGAAGCGCGTATAGACTCCTTCCCGACCTGAAGATGTCGACGAGAACGGGGAAGTACTCGTCGAGGTTCGTTCCGCTAGCGCCCTCCCTGCTCAGCCTGCTTATGAAGGGGTTGATATCGGTCAGATACTTGCCCTCCACGAAGGCCGGGATCATTTCGGCGTCCAGCAGAATGACATCGGGGGGTGTTCCGGCACCGATATCGGTCAGAATCTTCTGGTAGTAATCGCCGGGAACCGGTTCGTAAACCACTTCGTATTCCGGATTGAGTCTCATGAATTCTGCGATGATCGCCTCGTCAAGCGCGGCTTCGTCGGCGCCGGCCCAGGTGGTTACTCTGAGCTTCGTCGCGCCTATCGCGAGTGAAGAGAGAACCAAAAGAACAACTACTAGAAAGAACCTTGAATATCTTGCCCTATCCATACTTCCACCTCCATTTTCTATTTTCCCTGTCCGCTCTATAAGCGGTCTTTTCAGAGTCTGTTTATTCTCTTGCCGTCGTACTGCGCCTCGAAAATGCCTTTTTCCGATCTGATCCTGAGCTCTTTGCCGGCGATCACCAGGTTGTCTAGTTCGAAATCGATGTCGAAGGGAAAAGGATCGAGCATCGGGCCATCTTCGGTGAAATCGATCCCGGCCAGGTATCTGAAGAGAAGATCCACTACCCACGAGTGCTGGTAATCGTCGACACCCCTGTAAACGCAGGCCTTCCCGTTGAAGGGATTGTAGTGTTCGAAACAATTGGGCCTTTCGATGTCGCCCTCGTAATACATCATTTTTATGAACTTTTCCACCAGCTCCACGGTCTTCTCCCTGAGCAGTCTATCGCCGAACCTTCTGGCGCAGAATCCCAGAACATCTACCATGTGGCTGTTGGTCATCGGCCAGACCCTACCGTTCCACGGGCAGTTGTGGCGTTTGCCCTTCCACTCTGCCCACTGGCTGAAGAGGCGATCGTCGACGCTCGTGGATGCAACGGGGTATTCCGTCCAGAACTCTTCCCGGTTGAGCAGGTGTTTTTTGAGTCCCGGCAGGTGCGATTCATCTACGATATCGGTCATATACGGATAGAAACAGACGGCGGCCTTCACGCCGGTTCTCTTGAAATCGACGGGATTCACATCGGAAAAGATCTCTTCATCGCCGTCCCACATGAGCTCTAGCACTGCCTTTTTAGTCTTCGCGGCACTCTCTTCGAAGAACATTCGCTCTTCTTTCATTTCCAGAAGACCGGCCATCCAGGCGAGGGCCTTTTTCAGGTTGTACACGTATACCGTGGCATCGACCCCCTTGAAACGTATGTTGTTTATCCAGCCGTACCTGTCGGCCATTGGATCTACAGCGGTGTAACGACTCATGTATTCCTGTCCCGTTTCGAACTGGTCCACCACATCGTAGAGTCCGCAGCCCTCTCTGTCCCTTACCCTGTCGAAATACGCGAGATACTTTTTCAGTGGTTCGTAGATGCGCTCTATGAAGGATCTGTCCGGATGTACCCGGTGCAGTTCCATCACCGCCCTACCCCAGTCGGCGTGGTAAAAACCGTTCTCCTGCAACTGGTTGACGTATATGTGCCCGGCGAAGGAGCCATCCTCCCTCTGGTTTTCTATGAAATTCAAGAGACTTCCCCTTGCCACCTCCGGGCTGGCCGACCATCTCGTCTCGAGCATGTGGCACTGTGCGCTGTAGGTTATGAAGGCCCGGAAATAATCCAGTCCCTCGGCTATGGCCGGGTGCTTCATGTAGGCTTCGTCCACTTCGCCGGTGAAGAGTTTGAGACCGTACCAGCGGTAATAGTAGTATTTCTGGAAATAGGGTTCCCCGATCGAAAAGCGTGGGAGGAATCTGAAGTACGACTCCCAGTTTCTCCGGCTCTCCTCGACGGGGTCGCACCCGAGAGATCTTCCGGCTGCCCTCACGACTTCCTCCACACCCGGGGCCGCGCCCAGTCCGCAGTTGAAGGTCGTCTCGCTTCCGGGAGCGAGTTTCACTTTCCTGTGCAGCCCTATGTACAGCAAGCCCTCCCGGTTGATGCCGTTCGTATCGATTCTCTCGATCAATCCATCTCTTTCGAGTTTCTCGTAGAACGGGGTCAATCTGAAATTCGGGAGGTTTCCCGTTCTCTCCGAGAAGGATACGTTGTGGCTTTCCTTACCTTCCAGAGCCAGAATCACGTGAGCGGGATAAGGTCTTCTCCTGGGCTTGACAAGTCTCTTCTTGAAAACGATACCGCTGCCGACCGCATCTATTATCTGCGTATCGACCTCGCTGTCGCTATCGGAGCACTGCTGGGCTGTCCAGACGACTATATCCAGCTCTTTCATTTCCTTCGAGTCGTTCTTCAGGGTTACCCTGGAGGCCAGAAAATCCTCCTTCAGCAGGGCCTTCTCTTCCAGCATTTCCAGATCGCCTGCACGGAAGAGGCTGCTCAAAGAGGCGGGGTTCCAGAGTCTGTCGATACAGATGAAATCGACCGGAACTCCCCGGTCGATTACGCTGATCGTGTACCCGGGGTCGATCCTCAAATCGAAATAACTGACAAAATCCCAGGCACCGGGGCGATCCAGGTGCAACGGGAAGGGGGGCGTCCACAGCAGTCTGTTGCCGCCGCCCAGGTACCACTTGTCTTTTCTCTCCAGCATCTTCAGGATGTCAATCTCCATCTCTCTTCACTCCCGTGATTGAATGCTGCATCTGCGATTTCGGTTCGTAACCGGTGAGGTCGATAATGTCTTTCCTGTCAAGGCTTATTATCCGGTCGTAGATCTCCAGCGCCGCATCAAGATTGCGCTCCCTTATCGCCTCGTAAAGATCCCTGTGTAGTGGCAGTCCAGCGTCGCCGAAAGTATCCAGTCCGAGGGGGGATTTCCAGAGCACTTCAAGCCCGTCGAAGACCACATCGAAGACTTCCTTTAGGAAGCGGTTGTGGGAGATATCGAATAACTTCTTGTGAAAGCAGGCGTCGGTATCGCCCAGGTTCTCCCTGGTGGATATCGCCCTGGACAGCCTGTCCATACAGTGCGATAACTCCTCAAGATCGGCCGGACTCGCGTGAGAAACGGCAAGCGCTATCGCCGATCTCTCGAGCGTGCTTCGCAGTTCGATCAGATCTAGAATGTCTCTCGCGCTGTCGGTCTCTATTTCGAAGTTCACGTTGAACAGTATCTTCAGGCTGGTTCTCTTCAGAACGAAAGTGCCGCTGCCGTGAACGGTTCTGGTAACTCCTTCGTACTCCAGTACCCTCAGCGCTTCCCTTATTATGGTCCTGCTGACACCCAGCCTGCTGGAAAGCTCCACCTCGCCGGGCAATCTCTCCAGATCTTCGAGGACTATCATCTTTTTCAGTCTGTTCACAACATCCGTAGAAGTGCGTTTCTTCGTCTTCATAGCCATTTTCTACCACCTGTATTTGATTAGTTGTCTGCTCACTAGACAACTCTATCATTTCGATTCTACCTTCGAAATAACCTACATCGAAGGTCGGCTATGGACATTTCGGGGTGTATACACGGAATCTGAAACGTATATTCCAGAATAAGTCTACAAAACGAAAGGTGATGAATTTACTTGTTGACAAGTTGGGGAGAAATCGTATATTACCCGTACAGGAAAAAACGAGATTCAAAAGAAAGGCTCATCACGAAGCGATAGCGGCTTCAGGAGATCCCGCACTGGAGCAAGGGGCTGACAATCCCGGGTGTTTGCTTCGAAAGCTTTCATTACGGCAGTTGCTGCTGGTAATTGTATTCCCTGAGAAATTCGATTGCTGCTTTTTCATTCAGCGGTTCGCTGATCAAGTACCCTGTATTCTGTCGCAATTCCATCTCTCCAGAGATGGGTTTTCTTATATAGTCCGTGGCGCCGAGCTCCACCCCTTCGATTTCATTGTCTATCTCATCAGGGCTGGTCAGTATTATTACACGCAGTTCCCTATACCTATCATCTGACCTCAACCCAGCAAGAAAATCGAATCCGTTCATTTCATCCCCTTTAGATTGCGAGCAATCACCGGTGATTACGCTAAAGAAAACTACCGGATTTGTATTCTTTGTATCTACCAACAATTGTTTAAGTCATAGTATTAATCGGCGGAGACCCCCCTGCCCTGAAATGTTCTTATTCAGGGCTCCCATTCAGGAATCCTAAATGTGACCCCGTTCTTTATATACGGGACCTTGCCCTTCCGCTCTTTCGAAGGACGGCTCCTGCTGCTCCTCATGGACCAGGAATCAGGGAATCTGGCGTGATATTAATTTTTAAAGGAGTTTTTTATCCTGATTTTCACGCCGGGTTTTTCTCTGCACTCGACCGGAAGAAGCAGCACGACATCTTTGCCCTCCATTTTCGCGTTGCACAGGACGCGTTTCGAGTCGTAGGGGCCGCAGTGTTCCAGCGCTGCATAGCTTCCGTTCTCGTCGATCTCGACATCCTGGGGTCTGAAGACTGCGCCGCCCACTCTGTTGATACCCATGGTCGAAAAGAGTTCCATCACGAAGTGAGAGGCGGGACTGGCATAAACCTCCCGGGGTCCGCCGCTCTGGACGAAGACTCCGTCATTCATGACGTAAACTCGATCGGTTATCGCCAGCGCATCTTCCGGATCGTTGAGAACTATCAGGACCGACTCTCCTATGGCCATCAGCATGCGTTTTATCATCGCCCTCAGTTCCGTCCTGATCTTTTTGTCGAGCCTTTCGAAGGGTTCGTCCATGAGGATCAGGTTGAACTTTTTCACCGTCTCGCGACCGATCGCAGTCAGTTTTTTCATACCGGCCGGCAGTTCCTTCGGCCAGCGGTCGAGGTAGTCGGCCAGGCCGTCGAGCTCGGCCGCCTTTTTCTGTACTTTCTCTTCGGTCTGTGGGTCCTTGCGGATCTTCAGGGGGAAGGCTATGTTGTTGTGTGTGTCGAAGTGCGGAAAGAGCGCGTTATCCTGGAAGACGAAGGCCAGGCCCCTCAGGTGGGGCTCGAGATAGGTGACATCCTTTCCATCTATGAAGACCTGTCCGGCCACGGGCTCCTGAAGACCGGCTATGGTTCTTAGGAGGAGCGTCTTACCGCACCCGGAAGGTCCTATGAGGCCCACTATCTCTTTTCTGCCCACGTTCAGATCTACCGGCCCCAGTTCGAAAGTGCCGATTCTGGCTTTCAGGTTCACGACTTTGAGAGTGTCCATCAGATCACCTCCCAGAGAGATTATAGTCCGCCGGCAGTGAATTTCGATAAGAAAGAGAGTCTTTTCCACAGGCGGCTAAGAGTGTCGCCCTATAAAGACGCGCGAAACCTTTGCGGGCTATTCATAGGGAGAGATGGTCTCTAATTGTTCTTCATACGGCGCGGAAATCCGGTTATAATAGTAAAAACAATTCAGGGAGCTGATAGCGTGAAGGTAAGTCTTCTATCGAAAGCCGAAAGTTACAGGGAAGATCTGGCCGATTTTTTGAGCGATCTGGTGAGCATAAGGAGCTTCTCGGCCGGTGAACGCGAAGTGATCGAAAGGATAAGACGGGAAATGGTTAAGGTCGGCTTCGACGAGGTGATAGTCGACGGTCTGGGAAATATCCTCGGCCGGATCGGAAACGGCAAAAAGGTGATCGCCATGGACGCCCACATCGACACAGTAGAGGTCGGGAACGAGAAGCTCTGGAAGGTCGATCCCTTCTCGGGAGAGATGAAGGACGGCGTAATATACGGCAGGGGCGCCTCCGATCAGAAGGCCGGCATGGCGGCCATGGTCTACGGCGCGAAAATCATGAAGGAGGAAGGTCTGACGGGCGATTTCACCCTCTACGTAACGGGCACTGTGATGGAGGAGGACTGCGACGGTCTCTGCTGGAGGTACATAATCGAACGGGACGGGATAAGGCCGGACTTCGTGGTAATCACCGAGCCGACCAATCTAAACATCTACCGGGGCCACCGCGGCAGAATGGAGCTCCAGATAAGGACTGTGGGCCGCTCCTGTCACGCCAGCGCACCGGAGAGAGGCGTTAACGCGATATACAGAATGGCCAGGATCATAGCCGAGATAGAGAGGCTCAACGAGAGGCTGAAAGACGATCCATTCCTCGGAAAGGGAACGATCGCCGTCACACAGATCTTCTTCAAATCGCCTTCCCAGAACGCGGTCGCCGACGAGTGCACGATCCAGCTGGACAGGAGGTTGACCGCCGGAGAGACCGGGGAATCGGTGATAGAGGAGTTGAAAGGGGCGATCACCCTGGCCGGCGAAGAGGCCGAGATAGTCGAGCTGTTCTACGACAGGCCTTCCTACACGGGACTCTCTTTCCCGGTCGAGAAGTACTTCCCGACGTGGGTGATGGAGGAGGACTCAGAGATAGTCCGGAAAACCGTCGCCGCTTACAGGGAGGTCTTCGGCGCGGAACCCTTCGTGGACAAATGGACCTTCTCGACCAACGGGATCGCTACGGCCGGGGTCTTCTCGATACCCACGATCGGCTTCGGGCCGGCCAACGAGATCTACGCCCACAGTCCCGACGATCAATGCCCGGTCGATCACCTGGTCAGGGCGGCGGCGATGTACGCACTATTGCCCTTGAGGCTTTCACAATAGAGCTGGAGGTAAAATATGAGCAGCATGCTTAGAGGAAAAGATTTCATAACCACGCAGGATTTCGACAGGACCGAGATCGATCTGATGCTGGACCTGTCCTCCGATCTGAAGAGAAGGTTCGCGATCAACGACCCTACTCCCCTACTGCCTTACCAGACTGTCTTTTTGATGTTTTTCGATCAATCGACGAGGACCAGAAACTCCATGGAGGCCGGCATAACGCAGCTCGGAGGCCACGCCCATTACCTCGATCCTTCCACGATGCAAACGGCACACGGAGAGGTTCCCAGAGATACGGCCATGATTCTTTCCAGGTACGGCCACGCGATAGCCGTGAGGCACTGCAAGTTCAAGGCCGGAAACCAGTATTTGAGAACCCTGGCCAGATACTCCGACGTTCCGATACTTAACCTTCAGGACGACATCTACCACCCGATGCAGGTGATGGCCGACATGATGACTATTCGCGAACGCTTCGGAACCAATCTCAACGGATTGAAGGTGGCGATAACCTGGGCTTACGCCGAAAGTCATCTGAAGCCTCTTTCCGTTCCGCAGTCCCAGATACTTCTCTTCACCAGATACGGGATGGACGTCAGGCTCGCCTACCCCGAAGGCTTCGATCTCATGCCCGACATCGTGGAACAGGCGAAGTCGAACGCCCTCGGTAGCGGCGCGAAATTCGAGATCCTTCACGACATGGACGAGGCCTTCAAGGAGGCCGACATAGTCATTCCGAAGTCCTGGGGCGGCTTCTACGTCTCGGAAAACACCGACGAGATCATGACGGAAGTCAGGAAAAACAGGGACTGGATCTGCACACCCGAGAGGATGAAACTGGCCGATAGGAGGGCCGTTTACATGCATGCGCTCCCGGCCGACAGGGGCAGAGAAGTGGTGGACGAAGTGATAGACGGTCCGCAATCGATAGTGATAGACGAGGCCGAGAACAGGCTCCACACGGCCAAAGCGATAATGGCCCTGACGATGGGCGGCAGGCCATGATCTACGACCTTGCCCTGGAGAATGGGACGGTCTGCAACGGGGAGGAGCTATTCCCCGCGAACGTGTATATCCGGGACGAGGTCATCGAACTTATAACAGAGCGAAAGATGAAATTCCAGGCCAGGCAGTCGCTGGACTGCTCTGGCCTTTTTTTGCTCCCAGGCTTCATAGACCCCCACGTTCACTTCGATCTCTTCCTGGGGAAATACACCTCCCGCGACGACTTCGATTCGGGGTCGGCCCTGGCGCTTAGCGGCGGGGTAACGACCGTGATCGATTTTCTCGACCCGGTGAGAACGCTCGAAGAGTTGAAAGAGGCCGTGCAGAGGCGAATGAGATCTTCCAGAGTCAGTCGGGTCGATTACGCCTTTCACGTAACCCTGGCCGGAAACCCCGAGTTCACGCCTCAGGCGATAGTCGAGGCGGCCATGAATCTGGGGATGCCGTCGATCAAAGTCTTCACCACCTACAGCGGCTCGGGCAGGAGGACCGACGACGGGACACTCCTCGATCTCCTCGCCCTTTCGAGGTCTAGCGGCCTGGTCGTCCTCGCCCACGCCGAAAACGACGAAATAATACTGGCCCGCGAGAGAGAACTGCGGAAAGACCGCGACCCGACATACAGGGATCTGCCACACCTACGGCCGGCGATAGCCGAGCTCTCGGAGGTGGCGAAACTGGTACTGTTCTCAAAATACGTCGATGGACAGCTTTACGTGGTGCACGTCTCCAGCGGAGATACGGTGAAGGCGTTGTCACTTATGAATACAGAATGGAAAAATAATACTGTGCTTGAGACATGCCCACAATACCTGATGTTGAACGATGAGGCCCTCGGCGGCGAGTCGGGCTTTTTGAACACTTACTGTCCCCCGGCAAGGAGCGAGAGGGAGAGGAAGCTTCTGGTGCGCGGGCTTCTCGAGGGGAATATCGGGTCGATAGGCACAGATCACTGTCCCTTCACGACGCAAGACAAGAGAGAGAGCTTTTCCTCGATACCTTTCGGCACGGGATCGCTGGGACTCTCCTTTTCCGTATTGAACACTCTCTTCGACGGTGATCTCGTGAAGGTGGCCTCGCTCCTTTCGATCAACCCGGCCCGGCTGCTCGGTCTCCACCCCGAAAGGGGAACGTTGGCACCGGGACGGGCGGCCAACATAGCCGTCGTGGACAGGGAAAGGTTATACGACTATTCCAGGTCGCCTCTGACAGGGAGTGATCACTCGCTCTTCGAGGGTATTTCACTGAGGGGAGAGGTAGTGACGACCGTGATGAGGGGAAGGCCGGCCTTCCACGAAAACAGGGTCTTGCTGGAGACCGGAAGCGGAAAGTTCGTAGAGAGAAAGAGAGTTTTTTGGGGGGATCGAAGTGCAGCTGAATAACGTTTCCATATACACCAACGACGGTGAGTTCATAGAGCGCGGTTATGTGACGATCGAAGGCGACGAGATAGTCGCGGTGAGGGCCGGAGAGAGCCGGTACGAAGGCGAGAATCTCGATTTCGCGGGCAGTCTCGTGATGCCCTCCTTCGTGAACGCCCACACTCACATATACTCGACTCTCTCCAGGGGGATGAGGCTCTCTCCCTTCAATCCCGGCTCTTTCACCGAACTTCTGGAGCAGCTCTGGTGGAGGCTCGACCGTTCGCTCACGCTGGAGGAGTTGAAGATAAGCGGCTATGTCGCCGCGATAGAGTCGCTCAAGAGCGGCGTCACGACGCTTTTCGATCACAGCGCCTCGCCAAATGCGATAAGCGGCTCTCTGGAGACGATCGCCGGGTCCGTCAACGAGACCGGCCTCAGGTACTGCGGGGCCTACGAGGTCTCCGACAGAGACGGCACGAAGGCACGCGATGAAGGCATTAAGGAGAATATGGAGTTTTCACGCTTCAACACGCCTTTCCGGCGGGGCTTCTTCGGACTGCACGCCTCGCTGACACTGTCGAGGGAGACTCTGTCGCTGGTCTCGAAAGAGATCTCCGGCTCGATACCTATCCACGTGCATATCGCCGAGGGGCCGGAGGACCAGGAGAGAAGTCTTTCGCTCTTCGACCAGAGAGTGCTGGAGAGGTTTCACAGGAGCGGCCTGATGAGCCCGGGCTCCATATACGCCCACTGCATCCACACCACGCCTGAAGAGAGAGAGTTGATTCCCGGGACGGGCGGCAGTATAGCATTGAACGTCCAGTCGAACACGAACAACGGAGTCGGTCTGCCAGACTGGAAGGGCTTTTTAAGAGAGGGTGTCGAAACGGCGATCGGGAACGACGGTTACGGTTTCAACCTCTGCCACGATGTGAGGTTCGCCCTTCTCACGCCCCATTACCTCTCGAGAGACCCGAGGGTGTCGGGTAGCCCGGATCTGAAGGATACGCTTTTCGGAGCCAATTACCGTCTGGCGACCAGGACTTTCGGCGCCAACCTCGGAACCGTTCGCGAGGGAAGCGCGGCCGATCTGGTCGTGATCGACTACCGGAGTCCGACGCCGATCGACGCCGGGAACTTTCTCGATCATTACTTCTTCGGGATCTGTGATAACATTAAGGTTACGGACGCCTTCGTTTCCGGTAGACACGTACTTTCCGGCGGCAGGGCGACGCTGGTCGATGAAGAAGCGATCTACTCGGAGGCCAGAAGACTCTCGGCCAATATATGGAAGAGAATATAGGGGGCGATACTGTGGACCTGTCCACAAGACTCGGCAAACTGTCACTCTCCAATCCCGTGATGCCCGCTTCCGGGCCCCTCACGGGCGACGATAAAAAAATGCTCTCGATAGCCGCATTCGGCGTCGGGGCGATGGTGACTAAAACTATCTCCACCGTGGCGGCGAAAGTGCCGCGGCCGTGCATAATCGCCACGAACAATCACGTCGTCAACACCGAGCTTTGGAGCGAGTTTTCTTACGAAAGATGGCTCGAGGAATTCATCCCGGCCTTCAGGGAGAAGTCCGATCTTCCTCTGATCGTCAGTCTGGGATATTCGCCGATCGATCTCGAAAAACTGGTCCCTCTCTTCTGCAAAGACGCGGACGCCTTCGAGCTATCGACCCATTACGTGGCCGACGATCCCTCCCTGATGGAGGAGCTGATATCGGCCGTCAAGAGAAACAGCGACCGGCCGGTTTTTTTGAAACTCGACCCTTCCGTCGCCGATCCGGCCGCCATGGTGCGGGCGATCGAGAAGGCCGGGGGCGATGGCGTGGTGGCCATAAACTCTCTCGGCCCGGTCTATCCCTACGACGCCGCATTGAAGCGGTCGCCCATGGGCAGCGGCGACGGCTTCGGCTGGGTCAGCGGTCCGGCGATCAAGATGCTGGCGCTCTCGATGGTCAGGAGAATACGCGAGGTCACCGATCTCCCCGTTATAGGCGTGGGAGGTATCGCGAGCGCGGGGGATGTGGTCGATTTCTTGAGCGCCGGAGCCGATGCCGTGCAGCTGCTTTCCGGAGCGTTGATAAAGGGAAAGGATATATACGCAAGAATAATTTCCAGCCTTCCGAAGGCACTGGAGAGCCGGGGCTTCAACAGCGTCGTGGAGGCCGTCTCCAGCGTCCGACAGCCGGCCCAATCCTTCGAGGTGCGCAATCCGGTGATTGATCACGACAGATGCACCAGATGCGGCCTCTGTGTCTCGGTCTGCCCTTACTTCGCGCTCTCGCTGGATGAGAGGGTGGAGATCGATGGAGAGGCCTGTTTCGGTTGCGGGCTCTGTCAATCGCGCTGCCCGGTCGGCGCGATCGGGGGGGTGCTGATTTGAGCAAGTACCGTCTCAGGTGCATAACCTGCTCGCGCGAGTACGACCCGGCTGAGGTGGAGTACACCTGCCCGGTCTGCGGCGAGAGAAAGGGTACGCTGGAAGTGATCTACGATTTCGATATCGTCAGGCGGGAGTATTCGCTAAACCAGTCCGATATCGGCAAAGACGGCATCTGGGCCTTCGATTTTCTCCTCCCCTTCGAGGGCGATCATTTTAGACCGAACCTGCTGGTGGGCAACACGCCGCTTTACAGGTGCGAGAATCTGTCAGAGAAGTACGCCGTCGAGGTGTTCATAAAGGACGACGGGAGAAATCCCACGGCCTCCTTCAAAGACAGGGCAAGCTCAGTGGCCGCGGCCAAGGCCGTCGAGAAGGGTTACGGAACGGTCTTCTGCGCCTCGACGGGCAACGCCGCGAGTTCTCTCTCGGGCATGGCCGCCGTTTCAAAGCTCAAGAGCGTCATCTTCGTTCCGGCGACGGCTCCTCAAGCCAAATTGACACAGCTCCAGGTTTACGGCTCGAAGGTTCTGGCGATAGAGGACAGTTACGACAGGGCTTTCGATCTGTCGATGGAGATCGGTCTTTCAAAGGGCTGGTACTGCCGCAACAGCGCCATAAATCCCTATCTGCTTGAAGGGAAAAAGACCTGCGCGCTCGAACTGGCTTTCTCGATGATCGACAGGCTTCCCGACTATATTTTCGTCTCGGCCGGCGACGGCACGGTTTTATCGAGCTTCCACAAGGGTTTCGAAGACCTGAGGGAGATGGGAGTTATCGACAGGCTTCCGGTTATAGTAGGAGTACAGGCCTCAGGCGCGGCTGCGATAAAGAAGACTTACGAGGGTGGCCTCCCCTTCGAACCGGTCGATATTCAGGCCAGCTCGGTAGCCGACAGCATTTGCGTGGGCAAGCCGAGAGACGTGGTGAAGGCCTGTCGTTACACGCACAAGAACAAAGGTATGTTGATAGATGTTTCCGATAAGGAAATCCTTGAGGGTATAATCGAAATGGCCAGAGAAAGCGGCGTCTTCGCCGAACCGGCCGGCGCGACTGCCCTGGCCGGGTTCAAGAAGTGCGCGCGGCAGGGTCTGCTATCGCTCGACAGCAGGGTCGTGATCGTGGTAACGGGTAACGGTCTCAAAGATCTCAAGAGCCCTTCGTCGATCATGCCGGCGCTTCGCAAGTTACCGCCCGACAGGAAGATTATCGAGGAGGAAATAGGTGAAGATCGATTTCAAAGTTAACGGTAGGGATTACTCTCTCGAAGTGAGAGAAGACATGAGGCTTCTGGACTTCCTCAGGGAAGAGCTGAAGCTCACCGGAACCAAGGAAGGCTGCGGTGAAGGTGAATGCGGAGCCTGCACGGTGATAATCGACGGCAAGGCCGTCAACTCCTGCCTGGTTCTCGTACCGGAAATAGATGGAAGGGAAGTTATAACGGTGGAGGGCCTGGAAAGAGACGGCCGGCTGCATCCCCTTCAGGAGTCGTTTATAGAGAAGGGGGCCGTCCAGTGCGGGTTCTGCACGCCCGGCATGCTGATGTCGGCCAAAGCGCTCCTGGACGGGAACGCAGATCCCTCCGACGAGGAGATAATGGAGGCCATTGAAGGCAACCTCTGCCGGTGTACGGGCTACTACAAGATAGTTCAGGCTATAAGGGATGCGGCCGGAAAGTTGAGAAATGGCAAAGCCTGAAAGGGTTGCGTTGATTCTTCTGGCGGCCGGCACTTCGAGCCGCTTCAAGTCGGAAAAGCTGACGGCTTTCTTCGAAGGCAAGAGACTGTTGCAGTGGGCGCTCGACAGTTTCAGCCTTCTCGAGCTGGAAAAGATACTGGTGATCAAACCGGGCTTCCCGCTCGGGCTCTTTTCGCCCGACGGGTTCAGGGTAGTGGTGAATTACGATTACGAAACGGGCATCGCCTCCAGCATAAAGGCCGGCTTGAAGAGCATCGATCCCCGGTCGGAGGGACTGGTACTGACGCTGGGAGATATGCCCTTCATAGAACGGAGGGACGTAGAAAGACTCCTCGCCGAAGCCCCGGATGGAAAGGAGCTGACGGCCTTCGCTTTTCAGGGCATAAAAGGCTTTCCCACCTTCGTTCCGGAGACGCTCTTTTTCGATCTTTCGAAGATCGAGGGCGACAGGGGAGCCTTCGCGCTGGTCAAGGAAGGGATCGCGAAGTTCAGATCCATAGAGGGAGAGAAACGCCATACGGTGGATATAGATGTTCCAGAGGATATAGAGAGTCCGCTTTGAGGGAAAGTGTTCCAAATTACAGGTAAAAGACGGGACTGGATAACCAGTTCATACCCGGAGCCCGGAACTTCAATACTTGTAGACGGTTCTAAACGCTCTGATATATATCGATGTTTCGTCGGGACTCGCGGTTCGCGATGAGGTTTGAAAGGGTGGTGGTAGCGTATTTCCTTCAAATTGTTGATGCCCGTTGATGAAAGAGAACTCAAGAGCATGCTCGGCGGCGAAGACTGCAAGATAATGGCCGGCGGTACGGATTTGCTGGTCAGGATAAGGTCTGGCAGGCTATCCCCGTCCAGGATAGTCAGTCTCGCCAGAATGAAGGGCATGGACGGCATACTCGATCTGGGCGAGGAGGTTTCGATCGGGAGCAGGGTGACGATGAGCGAACTGCTCAAGTGCGAACTCATAGCCGCCAGCTGTCCGATTCTGCCGATGGTCGTTCGCGAGATCGGAAGCCCGCAGATAAGGAACAGGGCAACTCTGGCGGGCAACCTGGTAAACGCCTCTCCCGCCGGGGACTCGATCATGGCTCTCTACCTCTCGAACGCGACGGTGGTGATCTCCGGCGTGAACGGAGAACGGAGGGAGAAGGTTTCCTCCTTCATAAAGGGCCCGGGAAGGACCACGCTCTCGAGAGACGAGTACGTCGGCGCGATACTGCTCGAAAAGACCCCGGGTTACTTTCCCCAGTTCTACAAGGTAGGGCAGAGGAGCGCCATGGCGATCGCCGTCGCTTCTGTCGGCTCTTTGATATCCGGACAGGAGATCAAAATGGCTTTCGGCTCGGTCGCGCCCACAGTGGCCGTGCCGGAGAAGGCCTGCGAGTACTTCGAGAAGGCCGGGGAGAAATTCGACGACGGGGAGTTCGCCAGACTGGCTATGCTTGCGATATCGCCGATAGACGACGTGAGGGCCAGCGCCTGGTACAGATCGACGGTGGTCAAAAACCTTGTTCAAAGAACTCTAAATGTCTGGAGAAAGAAGGGGTAATCATGCTTTCGAATGTAAAAGAGTACTTCAGGCCAAAGACGGTCGAGGAAGCCTTCGAGATGATGGAGGCCGACAGGGAGCATTCGATCTTCCTCTCGGGCGGGACGATCGTCGCGTTGATGGGATCCTCGAGAATAGAACGGATAATAGATCTGAAAAGTCTCAGGCTCGATTCGGTCTCCATCAAGGAGGACGAGATAGTTGTCGGCGCGACCACCACGGTCGAAGCCTTCAGGAAGGACCCGCTGATGAGGAAGGAGTTCGGCGATTTCTTTTACGACAGTTTCTCTCTGGTCGGCTCCTGGCAGATAAGGAACATGGCCACGATTGGCGGATCGATCGCCCCCAAGCTCGGCTGGTCTGATGTGAGCGCCTGCCTGCTTGCGACCGGAGCCGGCCTAATGGTCTATGGCCCCGATGGTTATAGAAGAATAATGCTCTCGGATTACTTCGCTCTTCCGGCCGGTGAAAAGCCTCTAATAACACATATAATCATAAAGAAGGACGGCTGGGTATCGGCCTTCGAGAAGTTTTCCAAAACTACTTTCGATATCGCGACCGTGAACGTCGCCATATCCGTCAGGCCGGAGAGAGGACGTATAAAGGCCGCCAGAGTCGTATGCGGTTCGAGACCGCAATACCCGATGAGGTTCGAGACGATAGAGAACGCCCTGGAAGAACTGGAGATCAACGACGTAATGCCCTCTATCGTACGTAGTCTGGTCTTCGACAACTTCACCGGTGGCTCGAACATGCTCGCCTCCTTCGAATACAGAAAGCACCTCGCTTCGGTGATGGCACAGAAGGCCGCCGAGAAGATAAAGGAGATGGTCAGATGAAAATAACTCTCAACGTCAACGGAAACCTCCACGAGATCAACATCGATCCGGGCGATTATCTCCTCGAAATACTGCGAGACCTGGGCTACAAGAGCGTGAGAAGAAGCTGCCACTCGGCCAGTTGCGGCACCTGTACGGTGCTGGTGAACGGAAAACCGATCCTTTCCTGTTCCACCTTCGCCGCCTCCGTGGACGGCCAGACGATCGAGACCGTCGAAGGACTTTCGCAGGGCGAGAAGCTCCATCCAATTCAGGAAGCGATTCTGGAGGAGGGAGCGGCGCAGTGCGGCTACTGCATACCGGGAATCGTTCTGACGGGCGAGGCGCTCCTTAGGGAGAATCCCGAACCTTCAGACGACGATATAAAGCTAGCCCTGAACGGCAACGTCTGTCGGTGCACCGGCTACGAGTCCCAGAACAGGGCGATAAAGAAGGCGGCCGAAGCGATGAGAGGTGACGACTATGAGTGAAGCCTTTGAAACCGTTGGAAAGCCGAAGAAGAAACTCGACGGCAGAGCGCTGGTGAGAGGGAAACCCGTATATACTCCAGATTATGATGTCCCCGGTGCGCTCACCGTGAAGCTTCTGCGCTCTCCACACGCTCACGCGATAATAAAAACCATAGATACCGATCAGGCCCGCGCCGTCGAGGGCGTCGTCGCGATCCTGACGCACGAGGATCTGGAAAGGATTCCCTACTCCAGAGCCGGCCAGGGATACCCCGAGCCTTCTCCATACGACGCTTACCTGCTGGACAGGAAGGTGCGCTACGTGGGAGACGCGGTCGCGATCGTGGCGGCTACCTCCGAGAAGGCGGCCCTGAAAGCCCTGAAATTGATAGAGGTCGAGTACGAACTTCTCGATCCCGTTCTGAATATGGAAGACTCGATGAAGGAAGGATCACCCGTGATACACGACGAGGAAGACTGCTCGGGCCTCTTCGATAAATCGAGAAACATCGCGGCGCACTTCGAAATGGAGATAGGAGACGTCGAGGGAACGCTCAACGGTTGCGATTACGTCATCACGAGAACCTACCACCTCGACACACAATTACACGCCGCGCTTGAGCCGCACAACGCGGTGACCTACCTCGATCCGGCCGGCCGGCTCATAGTTGTGACCTCTACGCAGGTCCCCTTTCACTGCCGGCGCATCCTGTCGAGAATACTGAACAAACCAATATCGGAAATACGCGTCATAAAGCCCAGAATAGGCGGGGGCTTCGGCGGGAAGCAGTCGATAATAGCCGAGCCTTACGCCGCGATCGTGACGCTCAAGACCGGGAGGCCGGCCAGAATAATCTACACCAGGGAAGAGGTCTCGATGGCCTCGAACATACGACACGAGATGAAGTACGACATAACGGTCGGGGCCGACGGCAACGGCAGGATAAAGGCCATCTCCATGCACGGTCTCTCCAACACGGGTGCCTACGGCGAGCACTGTCTGACGACCTTCATGGTCTCGGGCTCGAAAACTCTTCCGCTGTACAACAAGGTCGATGCCGTCCGCTTCGGCGGGGACGTGGTTTACACCAACCTGCCGCCTGCCGGCGCCTACAGGGGATATGGAGCGCCTCAGGGACTCTTCGCGCTCGACTGCGCCATAGACGAACTGGCGCACGAGCTGAAGATCGACCCGCTGAAAGTGAAGGAGATGAACTCGATCAGGGAGGGAGAGACCTCTCCGATCTTCAAGATAATGGGCGAGGGCCGTGAAGGCGTTCCCCAGATCATGAAGAGCTGCAAGCTCCAGGAGTGTATAGATCTGGGAAAGAAAGCGATAGGATGGGACGAGAAGAGGGGCAGGCGCACGAGAAGGGGTAGCAGGGTCAGGGGTTTAGGCTGCGCGCTGGCCATGCAGGGATCGGGTATACCCAGGGTCGATATGGGCGCCGCGACGCTCAAGATGAACGAAGACGGCTCCTTCAACCTTCTGGTGGGCGCCACCGATATCGGCACCGGGAGCGACACCATCCTCGCCCAGATCGCGGCCGAGGTCCTCTCCGTTCCCCTCGAGAAGATAATCGTCTATTCTTCCGACACCGATGTTACACCCTTCGACGTAGGCGCCTACGCCTCGAGTACTACCTACGTCTCGGGCAACGCGGTGAGGCTGGCTGCCGAAAAGGTCAAAAAGCAGATACTCGAGCTGGCGGCTAACTTCCTGGAGAGAGAAGAGAAAAATCTGAAGCTTTCGGCCGGAATCGTGACGTGCGACGATGGGAGCTCGGTGAGCCTGGAGGAGCTCTGCACCAGGCACATGTACACCTTCAACCAGCAACAGATCGCCGCTACGGCCTCCTACGTGGGCGAGGAGTCGCCACCGCCCTTCCTCGCCACCTTCGCCGAAGTCGAGATCGATACTGAAACCGGCAAGGTTTACCTGATAAACCTCGTCTCTTACGCCGACTGTGGGCTGGCACTCAACCCCATTCAGGCCATGGGACAGCTGGAGGGCGCCTCGATGCAGGGCATAGGCTGGGCGTTGTACGAGGATATAATCTACTCCACCGGCGGCCGGATGCTCACCAACGATTTCTTCACCTACAAGGTTCCCTCCAGGATGGATTACGGGAAGCTGACCTGCGGACTGGTCGAAAGCTACGAACCCACCGGGCCGTTCGGAGCGAAAAGCATCGGGGAAATAGGCATAGATTCGCCGATACCGGCGATCGGGAACGCGATCTTCGATGCCACTGGAATAAGATTGAGACATGCCCCCTTCAGGAGCGAGAAGATCTTCTTCGAAATACTGAATCTGGAGGTTTGAAATGTACAGGTTTATTTGCAGTCTTTTGATACTGACAGTCGTCGTTCCGCTCGCAGGGCTGACCGTCTGGGTGAGCTGGGAGGGCGAGGACTTTTACAGGGAAGTCGCCTCGTCGTTCGAGCGGGAAAAAGGAATAAAGGTCGAACTGGAGTATTTCCCCAAGATCGAGGAAAAGCTTGGAGTCGCTCTAAAGACAGGCGACCTGCCCGACATGGCTCTCGTCAAGGATACTTACTCGGGGAATCTGGGAGCTTCGAAGAGAGCGCTCGAAATCGCCGCCGATGATCTGGCCCGTTTCAAAGGGGAGTACCTGGAGGCCTATATGTACGACGGGACCGTTGTGGCGCTTCCCTTTTACGCAGATGTCCAGGTAGCCTTCATCAACAGAACTGTCTTCGATAAGGCCGGGCTGCCACTTCCCGGTGAGCTCGATCTGGGAGAGCTCGAAGCGATCGTGCAGGAGCTGAAGAAAGTCGTTCAGTACCCCGTCGCCTTCGATTTCACCTCCCCCTACATGATGTTTCCCTACATTTCCGACCCATCTCCGGTCGGAGAGGGCGGAAGGCCGTTCTTGAGCGGCAGGGAACGTGTAGAGGCCGTCGAAGCGGTCAAGGTATACTTCGACACCGGAGTGCTAAGCAGACTGGAGAGGGCTGCAATGAACGGCCTCTTCAGAAACGGGAAGATAGGGATTATGCTTCAGGGTAGCTATATGGCCGAGAAGTTCGCAGCCGCGAATCTGGACTTTGCGATGGTGCCGCTACCGGATCTAGAAGGCAGGAAGATAAGGGGTGTCATAGATTCCAAGGGCTTCGCCCTATTCAAAGAGGAAAGCTACGCGCAGTCTATAGAGTTCGCGAGATACCTTATGGAGAAGAGCGAGGCCTTCTGCGGGCAGTACTGGAAATACCCGCTCTTCGAAACCGTCCAGGGCGATCCCGAACTGGAGAGGATCATCGCGAGCGGACAGTACATGCCCAACGGGCCGGGCTATCAGGCGATGCTCTTTGAAGCCTTCGAGCCGGCCCTTCAGGCCATTTTCAGTGGTGCGATGGGTGTTGAGCAGGCGTTGAACGGAGCACAGGGATACATAGATTCGACCTGGTGAGATGCTTCCAGCGCTGCTCGTTCTACTCGCTCTAATTTCGCTGCAGTTCGTGGTCAGGAAGAACTGGACGCTCGGTCTTCCAGCCTTCCTGATCGTTCTGCTGACAATCGTGGGCCCTATTCTCTGGGCCCTTTTCATCTCCTTCACCAGTTACGGCGTCTATCAGGAGAGGCCTCTCTTCGCCGGTTTTGACAACTATCTGAAAATCCTCGAAGATTCCGGCTTCAAACTCTCGCTCAAGCTGACGGCTTTGTGGTCCTTTCTTAGAACCTCGCTGGAGATATCGCTCTCGTTTCTTCTAGCCCTGAAGCTGAGAAAAAGCTCAAGAACCGGAAGGCTGGCGCTGCTACTGCTGGCGCTCGGCTGGTTCGTTCCCTCCTTCATAACCGTGTCGGGATGGAGGGCCTTCATACAGGGCTACGGCGGCTACTCTTTGCTGAACATCGTTCTGGGAACGGGCGTCGATCTCACGCTCAATCCGGCCCAGGCCTTCCTCGCCACGCTTCTGGTGAGCGTCTGGCTGTCGATACCATTTTCAACGATGATAATAGTCGGAATGCTCGGCAGGGTTTCCGGGGAGCTGGACGATATGATGAGGCTGGACGGTGCCGGAGATTTCGCGAGTGCGACGCTCCTGCTGGGCGAGATACGCCATCTCATGGTACCGTACGCCCTCTTCCAGCTGGCAAGGGCGACGAAGGAGTTCACATCGGTCTTTCTCCTTTCGGGTAACGGGCCGTTGCTGCCGGAGGGTTTCACACCACAGACGTTGGTCGGCTCGACCTCTTTTGCCGGGGTAGTTCTCTTCAGGAAGTTCGCCGCCGTCAAGGATTACGGTCTCCTCTCGGCCTACGCCGTCTTCGCGGGGGGCTTCGCGATTCTATGGATACTCGGAGCCGTCTTCTCCAGAAACAGCGTCCCGAAACGCCACAGACAGATCCTCTTCCTGAGCGCCGTGGCGCATCTCTTTCTGGGGGCCTACACCGGCTGGAGCTTCTGGTTTCTGGTACCGGTAACGGCCTACTCGCTTCTCCCCTTCACCATACCGCGCCACAGGAGGTTTTTCCGCCTTACCGTCGGAGCTTTGATCATATACGAAATAATCATGAATGTGGTGAAGATCTCGCTGGAGGGCGTGAGCGGGATAGTGCCGGCCAGCTTTCTCAGCTTTCCTCTGATTCTCCTTTCGATGAGGTACAGGTTTCCCTCGATCGACTTCACGCTTTCCCGATGGCTCAAAAGTTCGCTGCTGATCCTCTCGCTCCTGCCCACGGTTTTTCTCGTCGCGTACATTCTCCTTCTCTCCTTCTCCGTAGAGGGAGAGATAATCCCTTCGCTGAATGCGCTCACAGCGGCGAATTATCCGAGGGTCATAGGCGACGGGCTTTTGAACACCATCTTCAACACTCTTAAAACGGCCCTCTGGTGCTTTGCGATAATTCTGGGAACCATAATACCTCTGGCCTATCTCTTCGCCACCAAAAAAGGCTTCCTTGCGAAGGCGACGTCCTCGCTGGTGCTGCTGGGAAGCCTCTACACGGGGATGCACACACTGTTGCCTCTCTACTTCATATTCAGGGGTATCGGTCTGACCGACAGTTTCTTCGGGGTCGCCCTGGTCGTAACGGTTCAATCGGCGCCTCTGGCCCTGCTCGTTCTCGGCGGCTTTTTCGCCTCGGTGCCTCGCGAACTACGCGAGATATCTAGGCTCGACGGTCTCTCCGGGACCGGCTACCTCTGGAGGATACTCTTCCCCCTTTCGCTGCCGGTCGTTGGCGGGGTTCTGACCTATGTACTGGTTTCCTGCTGGAGTTCCTTCACGCTGCCCCTGATCATGCTGAACCGGAGCGAAATGATGCCCTTTTCGCTGAAAGTTTTCTCCTACGCCGGCGAGATAAGGAGTTACTACACTTCCTGGAACCTCTTCGCCGCGGCCTCGGTTATCGGCACGGTACCGCTCCTCCTGCTTTTCAGGATCGCTCGGTCGATGATTTACAGCCCCGGTCTGGGCGATAGAGGCGTAGGTTATGATTGAGTTTTGCGAAGAATCTTTTCAAAGGCTTATTGATTTTGACTCCCGTCGATGGCAAACTATTAAGTATAGCTTTCACTGGAGGATATTCTAATGAGAAAGGTCTGGTTGATGATTATGCTGCTCAACTTCTTGCTTCTCAGCAACTCGCTCTCAGGAGGAGAAATAAGGACAGTCTTCGTGACGGCTCCTTCTAGTTTTCCCGACAGGGGCAAACTCGACGCCGGTGTCGCCGCGCTGAGGAACGCCGGTTTCAGGGTCGTCGTCGGAAGGAGCTGCCAGGCCTTTCTCTCTCCGCGGGAGAAGGCCCAGGAGTTGAACGAAGCCTTTTCGAACCCCGAGTACGAAGCGATCATAACGGCCAGGGGCGGCTACGGATCGTACAACATTCTCGACTGGCTGGACTGGGAGAGTATCGCCGCCAACCCCAAACCCTTCGTGGGTTACAGCGATATAACGGCACTCCTGCTGGCCATCTACTTCAAGACGGGGATCGTCACCTATCACGGGCCTATGGTCGCCGTGGAGCTTGGAAGCGACGGCCAATCGCTTAAGAACATAATGGACCTCTTCAACGGCAACAGGACCATAAGGTTCAACTACGCTTCCACACCGGTGATACCCGGCCTTATGACGGGGAGATTGATTCCGGCCAACCTGTCGCTCTTCCAGGCCCTGCAGGGCACCGAGTATCTGGGCTCCTTGAAAGACGCGATTCTGGTGCTGGAAGACGTCAGCGAGTCGAAGGAATCGCTCGAGAGAATGATATGGAACATCGCTCACATAAACGGCTTTTCGTCTCTGCGCGGGGTAATCTTCGCCGGTTTCACCGAGATAAAGAACGGCGATCTGAACGATATCAAAAAGCTGATAAACGATTACTTTCTCGGCAAAGACATCCCTGTCTGGATCGGTATGCCGAGCTACCACGGAGATTTTCCGAAGCTTGTGCTTCCGGTGGGCCAGTGGGTGAGCGTCGATATGGAGAAGGGGATCATCGAAGTACTCAATTCCCCCGCCGACATGGTGGAAAAGAAATAAGAGCGCCCGGAGGCGCTCTTATTACTCTATACAGGTTTTTCGATCAACCGTCGAAATAGGTCCTGGCCGCGTGGTAAACGGCGATCGCCCCGTCGGCGGCGGCCGTGACTATCTGGCGCACTTCCTTTTCCCTGACGTCGCCTATAGCGTAAACGCCCTTCACTTCGGTCTCCATGTTCCCGTCGGTCTGTATGTAGCCGAACCTGTTCAGCGGCAGTTTCCCCTTGAGGAAGCCGCTGTTGGGCAGAAGTCCTATGAAGACGAACATACCCTCGATCGGCAGTTTTGTGGTTTCGCCGGTTTCCTGGTTCCTGATCTTTATGGCGCGGACCTGCGTGTCGCCCTCGATCGATTCGACCACGGAGCTGAAAATGTACTCGACCTTTCCGGTAGCGTTCAATTTATCCTGGAGGAGTTTGTCGGCCGTCAGCTTCGGCAGGTTCTGAACTATCGTTATCTTCCTGATCATCTTGCTCAGGTATATAGACTCATCCAGCGCGCTGTTGCCACCGCCGATCACGGCGATGTGTTTGTCGGTGAAGAAGTGGCCGTCGCAGGTGGCGCAGTAACTTATACCCCTACCCTTGAAAGCCTCTTCACCTTCCACACCCAGACTTCTAGGGTTGGAACCCGTCGCTACGATGATCACTCTGGAGGCGACCCTCCTGCCGTTGTCCAGGATCACGGCCTTTTCCGGTCCCTCGAGTTCTACATCCACGACCTCGCCGTAGAAAAAAGGCACATCGAAGGCTCTCGCGTGTTCGGCCATCTTTTCACTAAGTTCCATGCCGCCGACGCTGGTGAAACCCGTCCAGTTCTCCACCGCCTGGGTGTTGTTCATCTGGCCTCCGTCGATCGCCTTTTCGATTATCAGCGGTTTCAGACCGGCCTGCACGGCGTAGATGGAGGCTGTGATACCACCAGGTCCGCCACCGATTATAACTATGTCGTATCTGTCTTCAATTTCCGCTTTTTTGGCGCTTCCCAGCTCGAAGAACGACATCTCTTTCCCTCCTCAGAGCGCTTTCAATACCTGTTCTACATACTGACCTTCGGGGTAGGCTCCGACGAAGGTAACTCTGTCGTTGATAACTATCTGCGGAACGGATGAAACACCGTACTTCATGGACATCTCCTGGAACTCGTTGGCCTCGATCATGTAAGCCTTGATGTTCTTGTTGGCCATGGCGATGTGGTGGGCCGTCAATACGGCCTTTGGGCAGTAAGGGCAGGTCGTTGTAACGAAGACTTTTATCTCCACGGGTGTGTCTATCGCCTCTATCTTCTCGAGCGATTCCTTCGACAGTTCGGGTTTCGCACCCCTCGAGAAGGTCACTATATCCTGCAGGAGCGTTCCAAATTCGTGGCCGGCCGGCACACCCAGGAACCTGACTCCCTTGTCGTCGCCATCGGGTGTGAGGAGCACTATGCTCGGCGCCAGCTCAATCTCGTACTTGCGGGCCATATCGGAATCCACGTCGAAGACCTCGTAGGCGAGTTTGTCGTTTATACCCGACAGCTCATTCAAAAGCTGTTCGGCCGTATTGCAGTAATCACATTTCTTCTCGCTCCTGAAAAAAAGCGCCTTCACCGGTCCTTCCAACGCCGCGAATACCTCTTTCACCTGTTTAATGATATTGTCTGGCAGCAGTTTCTTCTCCATCTCTATCCCTCCTAATATGGTTGTATAAATACCCTATAGGGGTATAATACCATAAGTATATTACTCTTCCTTTGATAGTTTGTTTCTGAAATCCTCCCCGATCCATCTACTCACACTCAAAACGAAGGTGGAAACCGCGAAGACGAGTGTGACGCCGACCCATTGATCGGGAAAGAACCGGGCCAGTTCTCCGGAAAAAATGATGATAAATGTCGAGCTTGATGCGAAGGAGATGTTGCTCTCTATCAGTTTCCACTTCCCCTGGACGAGCAGGTAATTCATGAAAAACTCCTCCCTGGTGTACCCCATGGAAAGGAAGAGTATCCTGAAAGTATCGTCGTAACTGGTTATATGTCTGCCGAGAGAGTTGTAGATGAAGAAGTAAGCCACGAAAAAGAGGAAGGTCAGAAATAATTTCCTGTTGTCGGTCAAAACCAGCGAGCCGAGCAGCGTAACGGTCGTGGAAGCCGCCGAGTTCATGAACATCAGGAGAGCGGGCGGTCTTCTGACACGCAGATAGAAGGCAAAAACCGTGGCCACCGCAAATACGGTGGCCAGGGCCGATATTAAGAGCAGTATGATGAGTAGCTCGATGGTTTCCTGTATCAGCAATCAGATCACTTCTCGCCGGTACTCTCCCGTTCTTGGGAGGTTGACTTTTCCCTGAAGATCTCGGCCATAGAACCGATAGAGCTCAACATGGCGCTGCTTTCGTAAGGCAGAAAGACCTTGTTGGCCTTTCCGTCGGCGATCTGTTTCAGAGCGTCGAGGTAGCGTATCGCGATGACGTCCTTCGTCGGGTCGCCTTCATGGATCGCCTTGAAGACGCTGATTGTGGCGTCGGCCTGACCTTCGGCCTCGGCTATCAATTTGAATTTGTTGGCCTCGGCCACCCTCTTGATCGATTCGCTCTGACCTTCGGCCTGGAGTATCGCCGACATCTTGTCGCCTTCGGCCTTGGTTATCTCCGACTGTTTGTAACCCTCTGCCTCTAGAATTACGGCCCTCTTCGTTCTTTCGGCCTTCATCTGCTTGGACATGGCGTCCATGATGTCCTGTGGCGGATCTATCTTTTTTATCTCGACCCTCGTGACCTTGACGCCCCACTTATCGGTGGCCTCGTCGAGGACCTCTCTCAGGGTTACGTTTATCCTTTCCCTTGAGGTGAGCGTCTGGTCGAGTTCCATTTCGCCGATAACGTTCCTGAGGTTAGTCTGCGCAAGCTTTATCGCGGCGATCTCGAAGCTGGCTACGTTGTAAACTACCCTGAAAGCATCGGTGATCTGGTAGTAAATTATCGCATCGACCGTCACGACGACGTTGTCCTTGGTGATGACTTCCTGCGGCGGGACGTCTATCACAGTCTCGCGGAGATCGATTTTTATCATTCTCTCGATGAAGGGAATTATGAACTGCAAACCCGGCTGGGCTTCCCTCCGGTACTTTCCAAGCCTTTCTACCAGACCCTTTTCGAAGGGTCTTATTATCTTTATACCCGATGCCGCAATTATGAATATAACTGCCGCGAGTACAAGCCATACTATGATCATCTCTCACTCCTCCCCTACTCTTATGTTTTTCTTTCCACGAATATCGTGGTTCCTTCGAGCCTCACCACTCTCACCGGTGTATCGACGGGGATCGTTCCGCCGTCGGTCGAGCTGGCCCTCCAGTCTTCTCCCTCGATCCTCACCAGGCCTCTGTCCATAGAGGGATTTATCTCGACCACCACTCTGCCGGTAGATCCCACAAGGCCGTCGATGTACATCTTTTTTGGGGAATCGCCCTTAGAGAGCTTTTTCGCTATCGGTCTGGTGAGCAACACCAGAAGCGCGCTGCTTACGGCGAAGACTATTATCTGCCAGCCGACGTTGGTGGTGAACATCGCTACGATACCTGCCAGGAAGGCTCCAATGGAGAACCACAGGAAAAAGAACGTCGGGGTCAGTATCTCCACAACCAGTAGTACCAAACCAAATATCATCCAACCTACGTAACCCATGCTTTACCTCCTCCCGGAGTACTGTGCACAGGTTTTCACAATGTGAAAACGTGTTCCGGGTGAACTACGTACACTTCCACTCCCGTTTCTTCGAGTTCCTTCTGGACGAAGGAATGCCATTTCTTCATTTTAGAAGTATACCTTCCCGATATATGATACAATATCAGTCTCTTTATTCCCTCACTGTGTTTCACACTATCTATGACCTCTTCGACGCTTGAATGGTTCTGGTTTCGCCTGTCTTTTTCCTGAAGAAAAGTACATTCGTGTAAAAGGGTCTCGGAGTTGCTTATTGTCTCTGGAGGAAGAGCGAAAGTGTCGCCGCTTATCGTCACTATCTTCTGGGTATAGGTGTCTGTTATGGCATCCCTGCCCTTCTCACGAACTATCGAGGCTATTTCATTCGACGTCAGACCCGAGAGCTCTTCCTTCAGCCTGCGTCTCTCTTCGTAAATGTGGTAGCCGCAACTGATCTCTCCTGCCGTGTGCTTAACCCTGAAGGGTCTTACCGATCTTTTGAAGCTGCCGGCCGTTCTCAGAAAAACCTCGTCGCCGTCGTCCAGCGGGTTGAGGATCATGTCGTATCTCAATCTCGGGTTCATGCCGACTATGAAATCCAGAAAGGCCTCTATAGCCCTGTTTCCGGCCGGGTAGTTTATTCTGAGGGGTTTGTTCCTGTCGCCCATGGCTGTGTTTCGGGTGTTGATGAGTCCCCATAGTCCCGCGATGTGATCGACATGTCCATGGGTCATGAACACGTCTTTTATGGCGTAGACGCTGTTTCCAAGTATGGTGGAGATACCCTCGCCCGAATCGAAGAGAATCCTTTCCGGTCTGTAGAGAATCCATGTAGAGTACAGCGCTTTCGAGAAGATCTGAAACTCCAATTCAGTTCTCCTCCAGGCTCTCTACACGAACAGCTATCTGCCCCCTGACACTTCCGGGAAGCTTTATGTCAACTTTGTACTCGCCCGTCTGCTTGATGTTCTCGGCCAGATCTATGTGTCGTCTGTCGATCTCCAGTCCGAGAACGTTCTTTATGTGGGAAGCTATATCGGCTGAAGTCACCGCGCCGAAAAGCTTGCCGCTGGCGCCGGATTTCACCTTTATTATGAAGTGGTGTTTCTGGAGAGTGCTGAGCAGTTCCTCGCTCGCCTTCTTTATTCTGTCTTCCTTTTCTTCCTTTTTCTTCTTTTCGGAGTTCAACTTGGCCAGCTCGCTCTGGTTGGCTTCGACCGCCAGACCCCTGGGAATCAGGAAGTTTCTGCCATAACCGTCGGAAACGGTTTTCACTTCGCCGGTTTTTCCAACGTTCTGGACGTCCTTTAGCAGTATGACCTTCATAGAAACCCTCCTTTAAAAAAGGGGAGGCTCCAGGCCTCCCGTTTTCGTTTACTCCTTGGTGTAAGGAAGCAAAGCCATGAACCTGGCACGTTGTATGGCTTCCTTGACCATCCTTTGATGCTTCGCGCAATTTCCTGTGATCCTCTTGGGTATTATCTTGCCCTTTTCAGTCACGTACTCGCGCAGAAGGGATAAATTCTTGTAATCTATGTAGGTGGTTTTCGAGCCGCAGAGTCTGCATTTCTTCTTGCTTCTCATTCTTCTCCTGTTGTCTCTTACCATGTCGTTCCTCCTGTATCAAAACGGGATATCGTCGCCCGTATCTTCAGATTCGCTGCCAAAAAAAGTTATATCATCGTTTCCGGTGCTTCCAACCACGCTGTCCTCCTGCGGAGCCTTCTCAAATCCTCCGGTCGAAACGGTCTGGGCCTTCGTCTCCATGAAACGAACGTTGGAGGCCACGACTTCGGCGTTCGAACGCGACTCGCCTTCCTGCGTCTTCCACTTGTTTATTCTCAACGAGCCTTCCACGAGGATGAGACGTCCCTTGGTCAGGTAGTTGCCGACGAACTCGGCCGTCTTGCCGAAGGCGACGATCCTTATGAAATCGGTGTTGTCGTTGCCGGAAGAGGGTATATTTCTATCTACTGCGAGGGAAAAAGTCGCTATCTGAGTACCGCTGGCGGCAAACTTGATCTCCGGGTCCCGGGTGAGCCTGCCGATCAGAACGACATGATTGTAGCTGATAGACATGTTATTCCTCCGTTGCCACGGTTTCGGTGGTCTTTTCTACTACCGCTTCGGAAACTTCAACCACCGCGGACTCAACCGCTTTCACTTCGGTCTGCCCTTCCGGAAGCTCTTCTTCGGAGGTTCCCTTCTTGAGAAGTGCCTTCTTTTCAGCCTTCTCGAGATCTTCTCTTCTGAAAGTCTGCCACCTGAAGACCTCCGGGGTGATTCCGTAGAACTTCTCGAGGATATCTACGCTCTCCGAATCGGCCTTGAACTGAATAACGGTGTAATCTCCCTCGGAAAAGCCTTTGGTTACCCTGTAAGCCAGTTTCCTGATACCCCATCTGTCGAACTTCTCGATAGTACCGCTTACACGTTCGACGATGTAGTCTCTCACCTTTTCGGCCATCGAGTTTCTGCTTTCCTCATCGAGCCGAGGTGAGACGATGAACATTGTTTCGTAGATCCTTATCATTTATTGCCTCCTCCCTTGGACTGTGGCCCTGCCTTTAAGGCAAAGCGGGAATTTCAACGCATTGAATTATAACATACCACCGGAATACTGCAAGAGAAGTTTTCTTTTCGAAGGAAAGGCTATTGGAATGAAGATTTTTCCTTTCCGAAACACAGCGGAGGAGAGACGGAATTAAACTTGCGTCATAAATTGAACAATGTTCAGTATCTTTACAACACAGGAGGAACTATGATGCGCACGGTAATAATCTTCGCCAGCAAAAGCGGAACTGCGGAAAAGTGTTCCAGAATGCTCTCTGAAAAACTCCCCGGAGAGGTGAAAGTGATCGATATCGGGAAAAATCCCAATCCCGGGTTTTCTGATTGCGACAACGTCATAATCGGAGCCTCTGTCAGGGCCGGCCAGATACAGAAGCCGATCAAAGAGTTCGTCGGGAAAAACCTCAACTCTCTCAAATCGAAAAACGTCGGAGTCTTTCTCTGCATGGGCGGCAACCGGCCACAGTTCGAAGAGTACCTGAAGCAGAACTTCCCGGGCGAGTTTCTGGATTCATGCAAGGCGAAAGGCTTTTTCGGAGGCGAGTTCAACATGGAACGCCTCGGTTTCTTTTCCAGGACAATTATCAAGGCCCTCTCGAAGGGGAAGCCGACCCCGAAGCTCTTCGAGGAAAACATTCAAACCTTCGCCGATTCCTTCAAAAGCTGAGGTGATCGGGTGAGGGGAAGTGAAATCCGTCGCGAAAGAAACAGAGAGTATTTTATAAAAGCGGCGCGTCAGGTAATTGAAGAAAGAGGGATCAAGGCCCTTAATATCAGGAGAGTCAGCGAGCTGGCAGGATACTCTCCGGCCTCGGTTTACAATTACTTCGGGAGCATGGACGGTCTGATAGGTGCAGTAAAGGACAGTTACGCCGTGGACGCTATGGAATACATAAGCGCTCGCCTTACAGACAGCATGACTCCGCTGGAAAGACTGGAAACCAGCTACAGATATTTCGCCGAATACTTTCTCGACAGACCGGAGATCTTCAAACTGATTTTCATGAGTGGATTCGGGAAAGGCACCGATCGGGAGGCCGCGCCCAATTTCACCGAAATGGCCCATCAGAGAATGGACCTCTTTCACTCGGTGATGAAAGACCACAACGTGGGTGAAGCGACTCTCGCCAGAGTCGAGAATATTCTCTCTTCGATGCTGTTCGGCAACCTGTATTTTCTAAGCTTCGGCCTGACAGACATTGATCGCGATACTCTGCTTGAAAACGTATCGGGAAACGTATCTTTCGTTATGGACATTCTGGGAGGAAGTGAATGAGCAAAAGAAAATCGCTAATCAGGGTACTGGTAGTTATCGCAATAATTGCGGCAGCTGCGATCATCGTGTTCGTGACCGTGGTGATTCCGAAACTCGAGGAAGGCCTCAAGGTGCTGGATACCATCGAGTTCGGCAGCCTTAATCTGGCATCTGTGAACGATGGAAGTTACGAGGGCAGCTACAGCGCCGGCATTGTAAAGGCAACCGTGAGGGTGAAAGTCGAAAACCACGCAATCACGGATATAGATATCCTCAAGCACGACAACGGGAAGGGAAAGGCGGCCGAAACGATAACCGCGGCTGTTATAAAGAGCCAGTCGGTTCAGATAGATGTTATAACCGGCGCGACTTACAGCAGCAAAGTTATATTGAAGGCCATCGAAAACGCCGTGACCTCCTCCCGCCAGTAAAGATCCGGGAGGGGTCTATTGAAGTAATTCTGTCTTCTTAATCTCTGTTTTTACCAAAAACCTGGACGCACAGCGTCGGAACGCAAAGACGACAGAGGTAAGAGGGGGAGAGGTCAGAGGTAAGAAGATCAAGACCTTCACGCTTTTCACACCTCCTGCCTCTTACCTCTAGCCTCAGGTTCCGCTCTACGAAGGACGGCCCTTCCCGCTCTTCACGGGTTGTCGCTGTTCATTTTTTTCGTGAAAGCGATGATTGCAAGTGCAGTGAGCGCCACCGCATAACCGATTACCCAGGCCAGTTCCGGCATTATTCTGCCGTATTCCCCGTTCAAGGCATATCGACCGGCATTTACCGCGTGTAAAAAAGGCAAAGCATTCGCTATCGCCTTGAAAGCACCGCCGACCAGATCGACATCGAACCATGCGCCTGAAAGCCAGGCAGAGCCATTGGTAAGCAGCGCGCCACAAACCCCGCCGACCTGCTTGTCTGTAAAAATGCTTCCACAAAGCAAACCTATCGCGATGTACATTAATGCCGCCGGCATCAACACGATTAGTGCCAGGAGCATATTGACACTGATTTCCAATCCCAGCAGCACGGCTACGATGAAACAAACGGATATTTGCAGCGCCGCCATGGGAATCAAAGGCAGAGTGTATCCCAGTATGTAATCTCTGGCCTTCATGGGAGATGTGAAAAGTCTCAACATAAAAGAGCTCGTTCGATCCTTCGCGATGATCATTCCCGAGAACAAAGATATGAACGAAAGGCCAAAGACCGCGATTCCGGGAGTGAGATTCTTGATGGAGAAGAGTTCCACAGGCACGTTGGACTGAATCAAGGTAAGCATCAGCAGAACAATTACGGGGAAACCTATGCCGAAAGCCAGATTGAGTCTGTCTCTGATCAGCTCCTTGGCGTTTCTGATTGCGAAACTACTCATTTTCATAAGTCGTTTCTCCCCCGCACAGCGCAACAAAGGCATCTTCAAAGTTACCGGCATTTGCCAGTGTCTTCAGCTCTTCGGCCGTTCCGACGGCGACCAGCTTGCCGCGAGACATGATCGCGATTCTATCGGCCAGCGCCTCCGCTTCTTCAAGGTAATGTGTAGTGAGGACAATCGTGATTTTCTCTTTCATCTTTTCTATGATGCGCCAGAGTTCACGGCGTGCAAGTACGTCAAGACCGAGCGTGGGCTCATCTAGAAAGAGGATCTCAGGTTCTGTGATGATAGCCATGGCGATGGAAAGCCTACGCTGCCAGCCTCCGGATAGTATCCTCGCTCTGCTCTTTTCGATCTCCGAAAGCGAGAAGTCTTTGATTGTCTTGCCGGTCTTCTCCCTTGCCGTCTTCGAATCGTAACCATAAATTCCGCACATGAGTTCGAGATTCTCGCGAACAGACAGGTTGGGAGCCACCGCCGTCTCTTGAGGCGATACGTTTATGATTTCCTTCACCTTGATCGGCGAGGTGACAACGCTGTTTCCCATGAGTGTGGCATCACCGCTGCTCGGTCTTATAAGGCAGGAAAGCATTTTGATAGTTGTAGTCTTCCCCGCACCGTTGACCCCGAGTAAGGCGAACAGCTCACCTTTTTCAATCGTAAGGTTAAGATCTTCAACCGCCTTCGTTGCTTTGTATGTCTTTGACAGGTTCTTTGTCTCGATAGCTGTCATTTCTCGTCACCTTCATCTTCGATCGATTTTATGCCTTCGGCGAATTTTATCGAGTCCTCTTCGCTGTTATCTGGATAGACTTCCTTTGCCCTGCCCGATAGTATCCAGTCCGCGATCCTGGCAAAAACGGTATAGCGTTCTATGGCTATTCCTTTCTCAGAGTCTGCCAGAAGCACCAGAGTGTCTCCCGGGGAGATCTCGAACATCTCTCTAACCTCTTTTGGAATAACGATCTGACCCTTTTGACCGACTTTCACCGAGCCCATATACTTACCGTTGTTTTCGGATTTTGCCTTCATGATTCATCAGCCCCTCTTAATTTATCATCATCGTCGTCATGTGCAACTTGTATAACTAGTATGACTTGTACTACTAATAATACTTGTTGTCTTCTGAATTGTCAATAGAGACCCTATAATTCAGCGCGGACAAAGGCGTGATATTATCTTTTTTGTAAAAGGATGCAATCGAGACACTGATTCGAACGTAGTTTGAAGGGAAGGGAAGGAGTGGAGATGCAACAGGATAGATTCTACAGGCTGTCGGGTAACCCCAAGAATATTCATATTTTGCGCAAAATCGTCGATGCCGCCAGGGAAGACGAGAGAATCGTCTCGGTAGTCTCTTACGGTTCATACACGAGAGATGACTTCGACAGGTTCTCCGATATAGAGTTTTACTTTTTCATAAGAGACGATTCGGCGCCCGGTTTCGACGACGAGCTGTGGCTGAGGGAGGTCGCTCCCGTGGAGTTCTATTTTACCAACTCACATGGCGTGAAGACTGCGGTCTTCACCAAGTTCTTCGTCAGAGGGGAGTTCCACTTCCACCCGGAAAGCGAGATCGCCATACTCGATGGCTGGAAGGGAGTTGCACTTCCCGGTGAAGTAGAGAGAACCGTGCTCGTCGATAAATCCGGGGCATTTAGAAAGAAGATCGAGGAGTTTTGCCAGACCAGACCTGTGCTGGATAAAAAGGCCTCGTTCAAGCAGAATTTTCTTGAACTGGCTAGCGGAATCATCATGGAGTGGAACGTTCTCAGCAGAAAGGATCTTTTCAGGGCGAGTACGCTACACAGCATGAATCTTCACTATCTCGCCAGACTTTTCTCGCTGGTGCACGGGAAAACTGACCATCTCTATTCGCCGAGGCTTCTCGAGAGATTCATGAGCGAGGGTGAGTACAGGAGCTTCTCCGAATGCTTCGCGGGGCTGGATTTCGACTCACTGAGATACGCTCTGGAAAAGATGGCACTGCTCTCGGCAGAACTCTCCCGAAAGAATGGAGACACCGACACAGTCAAAGCCAGGAGAGCGATCCTTGAAAGAGTCGTGGAGAGATCTTACAGGGTGGAAGGTGTAATCACGGACGGAGAGAAGGTGCTTTTTATAAAGCACAGCGGGAACGACGGACGACCCGACGAGTGGCTGCTCCCCGGCGGTGGAAAGGTTGCCGGGGAATCCGACGAGATGGCGGTGAAGAGAGAGGTTCTCGAAGAGACCTGCCTGGCTATCGAGCCTGCGGGCATGATTGCCGAAGTCGAGCTGCCGGATGATGGCTTGTACTACTCGGCGAAGATGTTCCACTTCATATATGACGGTTCGGAACCATCTCCCGGCTCGGAACCGGAAGACGTGAATGGAAACTACTACACCATCTCCGAGGTTAAGTGGATCGACCTCAGCGATTTATCTTCGATTGCTGACGAATACAGAACCTTCCCCCACATGTCCGAAAGGCTCGAGGCGATAAGAGATCATCTGCTAAAGATGAATCACTGATACAGGAAAGGGGTGGTGTGAAAACTATGCTGGGAGCGATCGTTGGCGATATTGTGGGATCTAGATTCGAGTTCAACAACCACCGCGACAAAGATTTCGAACTGTTTGCAAATGGCTGCTTTGCCACAGACGACAGCGTGATGACTCTAGCGGTCGCAAAGGCGTTAATGGAAACGGAAAAGAACGTCGATACATCGATAAACGACTACAGGCTGGACGGCAATTACCACCGGCTGCTGGGCGAATTGGCGGTCAGATACATGAGGGAAATCGGGCGTAAATACCCCGATTGCGGTTACGGCGGGATGTTCGCCCGCTGGATTTTCAGCGACGACCCGAAGCCGTACAGGAGTTTTGGCAACGGAGCGGCCATGCGTATCAGTCCGGCAGGATTTATCGCTCGAACAGAAGCGGAAGCGGTGAACCTCTCCGAAACGATAACCTCTGTCACGCACAACCACAGGGAAGGTATCAAAGGGGCGGAGGCGACAACGATCGCCGTCTTTTTAGCGCGTCGAGGTTTTTCGAAAGGCGAAATCCGCGACAGGATCTCGAAAAGCTACTACTCCCTCGATTTCACGATCGACGCGATCCGACCGTCGTACAGGTTCAACGAGATCTGCCAGGAGACCGTGCCTCAGGCCATCGAATGTTTTCTTGAATCTGATTCGTTCGAGGATGCAATCCGCACGGCGATATCGCTCGGCGGCGACAGCGATACGATCGCCGCAATAACCGGCGCGATCGCCCAGGCGCACTACGGCGTGCCCGATTATATAGGCGCGAGAGCGCTGACTTACCTGGATGAAGAACTTAGGGCCATATACGATGAATGGGAAGCTTTTTCCCAGGGATGGCGGCCGCGAATAACGTGACGGCCTTCCTCGCTAGACCGTTCTCTTCGTCCAGTCCGTTAGCGGCTGCCGAACAGCAGGCTCAGGCACTCTTGTCCATCGTCTGAACAAACAGACCGGCGAGTTCCGGATCGAATTGCTTTCCGGCGCTATCCTTTATGGCCTTTAGGGCCGCTCTCTTTCTTTCTTCGAAGGGGCCGTCTCCTCTGTTGAGTACGCGATCGTAGGTCTCCGCTATCGATATAATTCTCGCTATCAGCGGAATCTGTTCGCCTTCGAGCCCTCTTGGATAGCCTTTGCCGTCCCACCTTTCGTGGTGGCTGTAGGCATATTCGGCAAGATCCAGCGTTTCATCGAAGAGATTCAAGATGCGGTATCCGACAACTGAATGCTGTTTCACTTTTTCTCGCTCCTCCTCCGTAAAAGCTTTCAGATGATCTTTCGACAGGAGGCTTTCTTTAAGCACGATTTTGCCGATATCGTGCAAATAACCGGCCCGCTTAAGCACGTTGATCTCCGGCTTGGAAAGATTAAGGGCAATTCCGAACTCTCCGCACAACCGGCTTACGGCTAAGGAATGCTGCTTTTCTCTCGGATACTTCGAATGCAAAGTCTCGATGATCGTATCGATGATGTCCCTGTTCGCCGATTTGCGATTGATGGTCTTGTCTCTGTACATCATATTTTCAGCGTTGGCCATCGTCTCTTCCAGAGACTGATAGCTGTTCGTTTTCGTATCTATGCCGAGCGAAACGCTGCATTTTATAGCTTCAATACGGGCGTTCGAGAACCCGGTCTTGATTTGCGAGAGAATTTTTTCGGCGTCCCCCATGTCTGTCTTCGGCAGAAGTATCACGAATTCATCGCCGCCGACACGCGCTATCACGTCGCCCTTTCTGCAGGATTGCCTAAGAATCTCGGCCGACTTCTTTATAAGCTCGTCTCCCGCGGTGTGACCGAACACGTCGTTTGTCATCTTCAGGCCGTTGATATCTGCGAAGACCACCGAGAGCGGCAGATTATCGGGAATATCTATTTTATCGCGGCTGTTCTCGAAACAGCTTCTGTTGTGAAGACCCGTCAGTACGTCGTGGCAGCTCAGATATTCGATTTCCGCCTCTCTTTTTTTGCGGTCGGTGATATCCATAAAAGTGATGACTCCACCGACGACCTCGCCGTTTCTTATTTGAGGATAAGAATGGTACTCCACATCGAAACAAGTGCCGTCGGCTCTCCAGAAGACTTCGTCGTCTGCTTCGAATCCTTTGCCCTGTCTGATCGACATGAAAATCCTGCACTCGTCGATAGGAAAAGGCCTTCCGTCACGATAGCTGTGATGGATCTGCAGATGCATATTCTTCCCCAGCAATTCCGCGGGACTGCTGTATCCAAGCATTCTGACGCTGCTGATATTGCAGAAGGTGCATCTTCCGTCCATATCGATTCCGTAGATCCCTTCGGCAGTGGAATCCAGAATGAGTTGAAGCTGATTTTTATTTTCTTCCAGCGCCACATTTGCGCCGTACAGCTGCTCCGTTCGCTCTTCGACACTCTCTTCCAGATTGTTTATGAGAAACTGCATCTTGTCCGCGACCCTGTTCAGGCTTTCCGATATGCTTCCTATTTCGTCGTTTCTAACAACTTCGGCGCGCCTGGACAAGTCCCCCGAGGACAACGCGGCGGAGACATCGAGAAGATCGTCTATAGGCCTTATGAGTCTGCCGATTACGATGTGATAGGCGATAAGCGATACCACCAGTGCAAACGCCACGAGAAGGGCCGTCAGATAAACGCTTTCAACCACACTGCTCATGTAAAGCCCTTCGGGGATCGCGGATATCAAGATCCAGTCAATGCCCGGCATCTGAATCTCGCGAACATTGACAAACAGCTTCTCCCTCCCGCTGCCGTAGATAAAGATTGAGTCCCCGCTCGTTGCGTATTGAGCGTACTCTTGCTGTATATCACGATCTTCCATTTCACTTATGGTATTTCTTTTCAACGTGCCGTCGGAGAGAACGGAGAAGTTGTCGACCCCCGTCGAGTTGGCGATCAGCGCGCCCGTGTCTTTCTCGAAAAGAATCGCGTAACCGTCATAATTGTTCACGGTATCTCTGAGAAAGGCTCCGACGCTTGAAAGAAGCACGTGCGTTCCCATCACGCCCCGCAGGTTGCCATCGCTATCGTAAATGGGCCACGCTGCAGAAATGGTTAGGTCGCTCATCACAAAATGTTTATAGATGGGTGAGAAGGCTGGGCCTGCAGCTTCCTGCACGGCTTTGTACCACGCGCGTGTCCGCGGATCGAATTTTCCGGCCACTACGACTCGCTCGCCTGCCGTCAGGTCTTCGTTCACCGAATAGTACCAGGAGTTGCCCCCGGTAGAGACATCGTTCCTCATTATTTCGATAACGCCCTTCTCGTTCCTGCGGGCTCCGTAGTATTCGCCGTTTTCCGTGCCGTAGCTGAAACTGTATATCTCCTCTTGTTGAGAGCTCAAAACCCCGACGAAGAACTTGTCCCTGGACTCTTCATCGTACAGGTCGAGAATGCCGTTCTCTATGATCTTCCGGTTGGCGTCGTTGATATGGTCAGGCTCGTGCATGAAAGAGACGACTCGATTGTAGATGCCTTCGCCAATAGTCTCCACGATGCTCCCGGCCGTCTTTTCGGCCGAGGACAACCATCCGCTGAAAATCAGGTATCCGATGCCGCCGATAGACAACAGCATCGCCAGTATGAACACGATTCTAATTGCATTTTTAATCGAAAAATCCTTTCTACTATTCATCCCCATCTTCTCTCTTAAACACGGCCCGCGCCCTGTCTCTTGACTGAAAAGAGCGTTGGCGGCCCTTTTTTTGTCTCTTCGCCAGTCAAGCAAAACTATGCCAACGTTGACTACCAGATCTATCTCGACAGACCTTTGAAGGGGTGCGTTATATGATTTTAACCGCGTTCCGGGTTCGAAACGTGGGCAAAGTGTTTGACTGCGATTTTCATAAGGCTCTTAGCGGTCATCGTTGACGATTATACGTCTTGAGGAATTCGATCGCAGCCTCTTCATCCAGAGGTCTGCTGATCAGATACCCCTGTATATTGTCGCACCCGTATTCCGATAAATACTCTCTCTGCTTTTCGTGCTCCACCCCTTCAGCCACGACCAGGTGTCCCAGCTTATGCGCTATCGAGACGATATCGCCGGTGATGGCGTCCTCGGGTTTGAGGTACATCAATCTGGAAATAAAAGATCTGTCGATTTTCAGGCAGTTCACATTCAAGTCCCTCTCCCTGGAAAGAGAGGAGTAGCCCGTACCGAAGTCGTCTATGGCTATATGGATTCCTGCCTTCATAAGCTCACCGAGAACGCGGTTGACTTCTTCGTAATTTGAAGTGAATACCGACTCCGTGATTTCCAGGCTGATACTCTCCGGATTCACTTGCATTTCATCTATCATCTCAAAAAGACTACTGGCGAAATCGTTTCTCAACAGCTGAATTGCCGATACGTTTATCGAAACGGAAATTGTTTCATACCCCCTCTTCTTCAATTTGTCCAGGAAACGAAAGGCCTGGAGCATAATCTTCCGACCGATCGGGATTATGAGCTTTGTTTTCTCGGCGATCGGAATGAACTCCAGAGGCGGTACCGGACCGAGCCCCTCGATATTGAGCCTGGCCAGAGCTTCGTAGCAGCAAATCCTGTTCGATTTTAGATCCAGGATCGGCTGATACTGCAGGAACAGTCCGCCATTACTCTCATCGGCCGCAATTGCGGTAAGTTCGCGGGTAACTTCCTCCTCGCGGGCCGTCTGCATCTCGATCTCCGTGTCGTAGAAGCATATGCCGACGTCCTTGTTGTTGGTATCGATCGCTTTTTCCGATGTGATCAGAAGTCTCCTCATAAGCAGATCCACATCGCATTCATTGTCTCGTTCGATTTCAATGACTCCTATACCGCCGCCGGTCCTCTCCACGGCAAGCAGAGACTCCAGCGCTTTTGAAAGGGTTTCGGAGAATTCCACCAGTTCGTTCCTGTCTTCGTAGCCCCTTATGTAGAAAGTGAATCGATTTTCATGTGTGCTGAAAAGTACGCGCCTCTCTGTGCAATACTGGTTTAGAGTATCTGCGACTTTCTTTATGAGTTCCTGCGTGTAATGAAACCCATAAGTCATAGTTAACGACTGCACGGCGCTCAAATTTACGCTCACGAGCGCTCTTTTCTCGGCCGCAGGCTTCTTCGTGTCGCTCTCGAGAAGGCTTTCCAGATAATTCCGGTTGTACAGGCCCGTCAAGTTATCGTGTTCATTGCTGTATCTGAGATTATTCTCGATTTCCTTCCGGTCGGAGATGTCGAGTATTATTCCCTCGAGAGCCTCCACTCCGCCCAGCTCGTTGTAGATACCCTGCCCAATCTCCAGAATCCATTTCCGCTCCCCTTTCGCCGTCACTATCTGGTATTCATAATTTAAAGTAATTCGCCTTTCGACTGCTCTTCGCCACTCTTCCCAGAGCGATTCGCGAAATTCCGGCGCGACCAGGTCTTTGAAGGCCAGGTCCCTGTTGTTGACGAGGCTTTCCGGACGATAACCGGTCAATACAAAACAGCCGTCGGAAACGTACTGCATAGTCCATTCTCTGTCATAGTTGCACCTGTATGCCATACCGGGAAGGTGGGAAAGAAGAACGGATTTGCTGCGTTCGCTCTCGAGCAGATCGGCTTCCATCGCTTTGAGCTCTGTAATATCCTGAACCAGACATATATGGTTGTATTGCTCGTCGTTCAACAAAACGAGCGGAGCTACCGTCATATATACCCATACAACCGAACCGTCCGGCTTGATATATCTCTTCTCCATCGAATAACTCTTGACTTCGCCCGACTTCAGTTTCCTGTATTTCTTCAAATCCTCTTCAAGATCATCAGAATGTGTAATCTTCCCCCAGCCCAGCTCTATGAGTTCTTCCTTCGTTCTACCGGTTATTTGCTCGAACATCGGATTGAACCTGGTAACCGCTTTACTCAAGGAATCTAGCGGTTGATCGCTGTGCGAAATAGCTATGCCTATTGGTGCCTGTTGGAAAACCGTATCAAACGTTATCACCTGTTCATTCAGTTTCTGCTCGAGCAGTCGCTGGACATGAAGCAACTCGATGTGGATTTCGATTCTGGCCTTTAGGGAATGCATGTTGATAGGCTTTCTTATATAGTCCACAGCACCGAGTTTCAGGCCTTTTATTTCGTTGTCCAGTTCATCGTAGTTAGTCAGAATGATCGCACGCAGCCTCTTGTACCTATCGTCTGACTTCAGTTCGTTCAGAACCTCGAACCCATCCATGCCGGGCATGTTCAAATCGAGTATGATCAGGTCGATATCCTCATTTTCGTTAATCTGCCTCATGGCTTCAACACCGTCGCAGGCGGTGAGGACGCTGTACTCACGCAGCATCTTTTCGATGATGAATCGGTCTGAAGCAGAATCGTCGACAACCAGTATTTTCGCAGACATCGTTCATTCCCCCTCGCTATAAGAAACAAATGCCGAAACATATCTCAATTTTGAAACCGCCCGATCTCTTCCAGAAGCTTTCCGAGCAAGGAGACGAATCTCTCCTTAAGAGGCGGTATCTCCTCTTCCGAACTGTCGCTCAAAGCCTTTTGCAGTTCCACCGAAACTTCGTACAGAGCCCTCGCGCCGATACTGCCGGAGCTGCTCTTGACCTTATGGACGATCTGTACGGCATCCGGATATCTCCTCTCTTCGATAGCCTTACAGAGCGTATCCGGCGTGTCCCGGTTCTCCCGGTGATACGCGTCCAATACCTGGCGGTACACTTCCAGATCGCCGCCCATGTTTTTCAGTCCGGCCGATCGATCCAGAACGGTCGGCTCCTGAACACTCTTTTCCTCGCTCTTCTGGATGATTTCCCTGACGGTCTGGATAAAGCGATCCGGATCGAAGGGCTTGCTTATATAGTGGTAAATTCCACTCTGCTCGCATTTTTCCCGAACTCCAAGAATGACATCCGCGGTCATCGCCACTATGGGTACATCGGCCGATATCTTTCTGATTTCCCGCGCCGCTTCATAGCCGTTCATAACGGGCATATGCAAATCCATCAAAATCAAGTCGATGCTATTCCTGTGTTGCCTGTAAAGCTCGACGGCGGCCCTGCCGTCGCCGGCCAGGATAGATTCGATGCCCACCTGTTCGAGGATGGATTTCGCAATCAACTGATTGGTCTTGTTATCTTCGGCCAGAAGCACTCGGTGGGATCCGTCGAGTCTTGCAGGGTCGGCTTTCTTCTCCAACGGTTGAGAGGCCGACACCGCCTTCAAATTGAAAATGTCGAGAATCCCGTTCAACAGAATCGAAGGGATTATTGGCTTGCCGATGCCCATATCGATTCCATAGTCGTCGAGCCTGTCGAAGAGATCCTCCCTCATCATCGGCAAAAGCACGATGAGCTTCGGCATTCTGGCGATCCTCGGGTTTTTGCGTATCGACTCTATGAATTCGAAGCCGCCTCCGGCAGGTGTGTCGTAGTCGATGATGAACAGATCGAAGGGCTTGGCGAATTTGCCGTCGGCTGCTTCAAGCATGCTCAACGCGCTCGCCTGGGAACTGGTGAGTTCGCAATGCATTCCGAAGGCGCCGAGATAGCTCTCCAGAAGGTTCATGCTCGCCCCCGTCCTTTCCAGGACAAGCGTCCTGACGTTCTTGAAATGAGTCGCCGAGAAGGTCTTTGCGTAAAGCTCCTCTTTCTCTTTGTCGATACTCAGAGAAAGCTGGATTATGAACGTGGAGCCTTCCCCGGGGGTGCTGAAGAGCTGTATATTTCCCCCCATCATATCCAGGAGGTTCTTGACGATAGACAGCCCCAATCCGGAACCTCCGAAGCGCCGGTTGATACTGCTGTCTCCCTGCGTAAAAGGTACGAAGAGCTTTTTCACCTGTTCTTCGGTCATGCCGATGCCGGTGTCTTTTATCGAGAAGGAGAGATGGTATTTTTCCTTTTCCCTGGCCACGAGCCTCACGTCCAGCGAGACTTCGCCGGAAGCGGTGAATTTCGCGGCGTTGTTGAGGATGTTGAGGAGGATCTGCTCGATTCGCTTCTGGTCGCCGAAGAACCAGTTTGGAACGAGGGGATCTTTCGAAAGCCTGAAGCCGATCCCCTGCTCTTCGATCTTGTAAGACACGATGTTCACGACGTCCTGAATGACCTGGTCCATGCTGAAAGAAGCGATCTCCAGCTCCACCTTGCCGGCTTCGATCTTAGAGTAATCCAGGATATCGTTGATTATGCTCAGCATATTGTTCGATGCCTGAGTGATTCGATCGACATACATGGTCTGCGTCAGGGAGATATTGGTCTTTTTCAGCAGGTAAGCCATTCCCGTAATGGCGTTGAGCGGTGTCCGGATTTCGTGGGACATTCTCGCCATGAAGCTGGACTTGAATTCGTTCGCATCTTCGGCTTCTCGTTTTGCCTTTTCCAGATCTATCTGAATGAGTTCGCGCTTCTTAATTTCATTTTTCAATCGAATGATCCAGTAAAACGAAACCACCATCACGACTGCAGCCAGTACCGCAAAGATCGCTATAACCCGGATGATCGGTCCGTAGTCGGTCTCCGATCCTAGATCGATCCACCTGTTGTTGATGGCGATCTTCTCTTCTTCCGTGATCGTATTCAACGCTTTGTTGAAGATGCTCACAAGAAGGGGCCAGTCTTTGCGAACGGCAAAGTTCAAAGTCAGCTGTCTATCGGCTTCGAATGCGGTGAACCGTAAGTTCGTCAATCCGTTGGCCCGTATAAGATAATTAGTGGTGGCGAGGTTCCCGACGAAAGCCCTTTCCGTGCCGTTGGCGACTGCCGTGATCGCCGCTTCCACAGAGTCGTAGAGACTCAGATTGATTTTTGGATAATACAGCAGGTAACTGTGATGGGAGCTGTTCCTCTGCACGGCCACCGTCAACCCTTCAAGATCTTCAATTCCCGAGATTGCCGTATCGGTGTCCCTGGTCACGATTACCCTCTTGAAGTAGTAATACGGTTCGGAGAAAAGAAAATGCAGTTCTCTTTCATCGGTCCTGGATATCGCCGGCAGAGCGTCCACCTCTCCCGCCAGGGCCATATCGTAGGCCTCCGGCCAGGTCAAACCCTGAACAACCTCGAACCGCAAGCCGGTTTTCTCGCCGATCAGCTGCAACAAATCGGCAGCGATTCCCTTGTACTTTCCGTCCTTGTCTATGAATTCGAACGGAACGAACGCAGGATCGACGCCGAGTCGAATGACAGGATGTTCGTTGATGAAGGCAATTTCATCCTCCGTCCAGGTGATGCTCTTGTCTATCGCATAACAGGAGCCTGTAATCATTAGAGCCGTACCGACAAAAACGATCAAAAAGGCCAAGAGCTTTCTCATGAGCGCTCACCTTCATAATATCGACTTTCAGTCTCGACTCCTAGCTATCTATTTCCGGGTGTGCCCCGGAAAGGGACACCAAAAAGCCGAAAGGAAGCCTAAAAAGATGTTACCATAAAAAATGGAGAAAAAGGAAATTATTAAGGGGAATTTAATATAGAGAACTGTTAAAAAACAGTGTGAACGTTACGAGAAAAGCGGAACAGAGATCCAATCGAATGAGTACCTGAGGAGACTAACAAAAGTGAATCACCGTAAACGTATCATAATAACCTTATACATGAAATATGCTTATACAATGAGGTTAGCTTAAAGTGCAACTCAGATCAAGAAATTGCCTCTCTTTTACTGTATATTTTTCCCGGGAGGGATCGCTGTGTATGAATGGCATGAGAACGTTCAGCAGATCATAGAACTCATCGAGCGGAATCTCGATGATAGTCCTTCTCTTTCCGAAGTGGGCGAGAGTCTTTTCTATTCGCCTTTTTACTGCACAAAGAAGTTTCACGCCCTGACCGGGATGCGACTGAGGGATTACATCAGGCTTCGAAAGATCTGCAAGGCAGCGCTGGAGTTGCGCGATACCGAGAAATCAATCGCCGAGATAGCTCTTGATAGAGGCTTCTCCTCGCAAGCAGCTTTCAGTAGATCGTTCAAGAAGGCTTACTCGGTTTCGCCGAAGGAGTACAGATCCTCTCCAAGACCGATCCCCCTTCTGCTGAAAAGGATTGTCTATGATCCCTGTGTTCTAGGTATCAAAAGGAGGTGCAACTTGAGCGAGAAAGAACTCGAAAAGATCGAAGTGAAGTTCGAGAAACTGCACGCACACAGGTTTATCGGGATCAGAAACGTTGACGCAAAGGGATATTTCCACTTCTGGGAGCTTCAGGAAAGCATTCCCGGTCAGGACTGTCACACCGTGACAGGTCTGCTGGAGAGCATCCCGAGCCTTCATGGCCAGATCGGCGGCTGGTATTTTGAAGGCGGTAAGCGTGGCTACCTGTATGGGATCGAAGTGCCTATCGATTACAGCGGAGAAGTACCTGAAGGTATGGAGTGCACTACTATTCAAGAGAGCGAATACATCGTCTTTTATTACCCGCCATATGTATTTGAAGAGAACAACGATGCCGTCATGTCGACCGTGAACGATCTTGCATGGAGCTGGAATCCGTCAGATTCCGGCTACGAATGGAACATTGAAAATCCGATCTACCAGAGAAGCGATCCGGAAAAATATGGCTATGCCGTCTGCCGTCCCGTGAGACCTTTGAAAAAGTAGAAATAGTGAAATAGAAGTAGTAATGAAAGCCCCTGATTCCAGGGGTTTTCTGATTCTTACACTTATTTCGTTCGCGATGATAGGTAATTTCCTCCATTCGCCCTTCTCTGAAGAAGGGTTTGTGAACATAAGTCCCATCGTTCGCAGTCTATTATTGGTAAAGACTTAACAGAAACCCGGAGTGGCCGAAAGGAGAGAAAGCAAAATGATAAGGGGAAAGCAGGACGATTATCCTACACTGTCGGAGATACTCCAGTCTTACAACGTGCTCCAGAACAAGGTTGAGAATTTTATCAACATGAGGCCGGGCTTTTTCTTCGTGTTTTCGGCCGAAAGGATCGAAGGGAGTCGCGGCCCGTACTACGCCTGCACCGTTGGCGATTCGAAGAGCAGAGTCGAGTCCAAGGCATGGATAGGCGACTCTGGAGTTATAGAGCCGCGTGCAGGCCATATAGCGCTGGCCGATTATATGCGCGACGAGAAGTACGGGCTGAGTATAAAGGTGAAGAGGAATTTCACACTCGATGAGATGGAAGCTTACAGCGCCGGCTCTACCACCCAGCTCATACCTGTCGTTCGCGATATCGCCGCTCTCAGATCCGAGATACAACGGCTGATCGAGAGCGTGAAGAACGGGTTTTTGAGAGAATTGCTTGAGGGATTGCTGGGCGAGAATGGTTCCTGCCGCGAGTTTTTCGACTCCCCGGCAGCCAAGACTTATCACCACGCCCTTATAGGAGGCCTCGCCGGTCACAGTTTCCAGGTGGCCAGGTATGCGCTGGGCATATACGACCTTTCGCCTTCGCGAGAGAGTATCGACAGGGATATGCTGGTGACGGCGGCGCTTCTGCACGATATAGGAAAGGTGAAAACCTATTCGACCGACGATTACGCCTTCGAATACACCGATCGCGGTCAGCTCGAGGACCACATAGCGATAGGAGTGAGGATCCTCGAAAGGGAGATCGTGAAGATCGACGGCTTCCCCGAGACTCTGGCCAGCGAGCTGATCCATGCGGTTATAAGCCACCACGGGGAGTTGCAATACGGCTCTCCCGTGACACCGAAGACTAGGGAGGCCTTCATTCTGTCGCTGTGCGACAACCTGGACGCGAGGCTGGACCATTTCGAGTCCCAGGCCGCCGCGACGCCGGAAGACTCTTCCTGGACCGAGTATTCGCGAATGTTCCAGAGCAGACTCTACAGAGGAAACCACTGAGATAACGTCTTGAGCTTTATCCTGACGTCCGACGGTTCTTTTTCTACACATATTACTACATTTTCGCGGGAGGTTAAAACTACCGCGGTCATCGCATGTTACAATTCTTCTTGATCGGCGGGAGGGAATTTCATGTTTGGTAGAGATCTGATAAGAAATATATCGATTATCGCCCATATCGACCACGGAAAGACTACGCTGGTCGATCGTTTTCTGGATATAACCGGCACTATCGAACACCGGCGCATGAAGGACCAGTTCATGGATTCGATGGACATCGAGCGCGAGAGGGGAATAACGATTAAGTCCAAACCCGTGAAGCTGAATTACACGGCCCGGAACGGCAAGACTTACGAGATAAACATAATAGACACGCCCGGCCACGTCGATTTCAATTACGAGGTTTCGAGGAGTCTGGCCGCCTGCGAGGGGGCGATTCTTCTTGTGGACGCCTCGCAAGGTGTTGAAGCCCAGACGGTGGGAAACACTTATCTGGCCATAGAGAACGACCTCGAGCTGATACCGGTTCTGAACAAAATTGATATTCCGAACGCAAATATCGAGGAGACGCTGGCCGAGATAGTCGATTTGATCGGCTATAAAGCCGAGGAATGTCTGCTGGCGAGCGCCAAAACGGGAGAGGGCGTCGTGGAGATACTCGAGGCAGTGGTCGAGCGCGTCCCGCCGCCGTCGGGTAATACTTCAGCTCCGCTCAAGGCGCTGATCTTCGACGCGATTTACGACAAGTACAGGGGTGTGGTTGTTCACGTCAGAGTTTTCGAAGGTTCGGTCAGGGCAGGCGACAGAATCATGATGATGTCCTCCCGTGAAATCTTCGAGGTTATAGAGGTTGGTTACTTCCTTCCGCAGATGGTCCCAACAGATTCTATCGACGCCGGAGAGGTCGGTTACATCATAGCCGTTATCAAAGAAGTGGCAAGCGCCAAAATCGGCGATACGATCACAGGCGCCACCAGCTCCACTCCCGAGGCCCTTCCCGGTTACAAAGTCGCCAAGCCCATGGTTTATGCCGGCATGTTTCCCGGCATGCCCGAGTACTACGAAGAGCTGCGAAAGGCTCTCGACAAGTTCAAGCTGAACGATGCAGCCCTGGTCTTCGAGCCGGAAAACTCCCCGGCGCTGGGCTTTGGCTTCAGAGTCGGCTTCCTCGGCTTGCTCCATATGGATGTGGTGAGGGAGAGACTCGAGAGGGAGTTCGATATCACCTGTATACTGACGGCGCCGAACGTAGTTTACAGGGTAACCATGAGCGACGGAACCGTTCAAGAGATTACCAACCCGGCAAGTTTTCCCGAACCGGGAGAGTTCGCAAAGGTCGAAGAGCCCTTCGTGGAGCTTTCTATAATCACTCCATCCGATTACATGGGCAACCTCATCGGTTTCATTACGACCGAAAAGAGGGGCGAGTTCAAGGCCGTCGAGAACGCCGGCAAAAACAGGGTGGTCATGAAGTTCGTGACGCCCCTCTCGGAGATAATGTTCGACTTCTTCGACAGGATGAAGGCGCTCTCAAGAGGATACGCCTCGATGGATTACGATATCATCGGCTACAGAGAATCGAACCTGGTCAAGGTGACCATACTCGTCAACAAGGACACCGTGGATTCCCTGTCGTTCATAGTTCATGTAGACAAGGAGTACGCGGTGGCCAAGAAGGTTGTGGACAAGCTGAGCGAACTAATACCCCAGCATCAGTTCCAGATACCGATACAGGCCAGGGCCCGTGGCAGGATAATCGCCCGGAGCGATATAAAGGCCCTCAGGAAGGACGTTCTGGCCAAGTGCTACGGCGGGGACGTTACCAGGAAGATGAAGCTGCTGGAGAAACAAAAAGAGGGAAAGAAGAGAATGAGAGAGATAGGTCAGGTAACTATTCCTCAGAACGCCTTCCTCGCTATCTTGCGGATCGGCGATGAAGAATGAGAGCGCGAGGTGATTCCGTGATAAAGCTGGGCGCGCATATGTCGACTTCGAAGGGCTTCGATAAAGTCCCCGGAGATACGTCGAAAATGGGCGGAAACACTTTCCAGATCTTCCCGCACAGTCCCAGGATGTGGAGAGCCTCGCTTCCCGAGGATAAGATCGCCCGGGCTTTCAAGGACGAGATGAAAGCCAAAGGCATCGACCCTTACTCTTGCATGGTCCACTCGGGTTATCTTATAAACCTGGCTTCCTCCAGCGAGGAGGTATGGGATAAGTCTGTGACGCTGCTCTCGATCGAGATGAAGATCACGGCCGCTCTGGGGCTGAAGTATTTGAACTTCCATCCGGGGAGCCATCTGGGGGACGGTCTCCAGACCGGCATAGACAGGATAGTGAGGGGAATCGATATAGTTCTGGGCGAAAATCAGGACAACGACGTGATGCTTCTTCTGGAGAACGTCGCCGCCAAGGGCAACCATATAGGCAGTAGTTTCGAAGAGTTGAAGAGTATTATAGACGGGTCGTCCGGGCCTTCGAGGATAGGCATAACCTACGATACCTGTCACGGTTTCGATTCCGGCTTCGATATCAGGACTATCGACGGGACGAAGTTTCTGATAGAGAGCATCGACTCCACGGTCGGATATGAGAAGTTGAAGATGGTACACCTCAACGACAGTAAATTTCCCCTGGGCGCCGGCAAGGACAGACACGAAGTCATAGGCAAGGGTTATATAGGCATGGACGGGGGATTCAGGGAGTTCCTCTCCTGCGAAGAGATACAGCAGAAGCCCTGGCTTCTGGAGACCCCGGGCGAAGACGCCGACCACGCAGAAGAGATCAAGTATATAAGAGAACTATTGAATAATCGGGAGAACATTCTATGAAGAAGAAGTACGTGGTAGTAACGGGAGGAGTGCTCAGCGGAATCGGAAAGGGAATACTTTCGGCCTCCATAGCCCGTGTTATGAAGGAGTGCGGGGTGGAGGTCAACACCCTGAAGATAGACCCATACCTCAATATAGATGCCGGCACGATGAATCCCAACCAGCACGGGGAGGTTTTCGTAACGGAGGACGGCTACGAAGCCGATCTAGACCTCGGCCATTACGAGAGGTTCCTTGGAAAGGATATGCGACGCGAGAACAATATGACGGCCGGCCAGATCTTCAAAGCCATCATAGACAAGGAGAGGGAAGGGAGCTTCCTGGGGGCGACCGTCCAGATGGTGCCGCACGTGACCGAGGAGATAAAAGGCAGGATAAGAAGGATTCCGGGCGAGTTGATCATGATAGAGATCGGCGGAACTGTGGGCGACATCGAGGGCGAGATCTTTCTCGAAGCCATCAGGGAGCTCTCGGTAGAGGAGGGTTCCGAGAACTTTCTCTTCGTCCACGTGACCTACGTACCCTACCTCAGGGTCACGAGCGAGTTCAAGACCAAACCCACTCAGCAGTCGGTGCAGCTCTTGAGGAGGATAGGCATTCAGCCGCAGATGATCGCCGTGAGATCCGAGGAACCGGTTGAGGAGAACGAGCTTAGAAAGATCGCCCTCTTCGGCGGCGTCGAAAGGGAGATGGTCTTCAATCTGCCCGACTCTAAGAACGTTTACGATGTCCCCTCGATCGTTTACTCTTACGGCATTCACAGAAAGATAGCCACCAGGCTCAACCTCGAGATAATGGAGAGGTTTGAATGGGACTACCCTAGAAACTTCATCCCTTCGAAGATCGCCATAATCGGCAAATATCTGGGAACGGACGACGCCTACAAGAGCATATCCGAGAGTATTTGCCTGTGTGGCGCCAGCAAGCCGGAAGTCCTCGATTCCCAGGTCTTCGAGGATATGACGCAGGAGCAGATCAAAAACACCCTGGCCGAATACGAGGGCCTGATAATTCCCGGCGGTTTCGGAAAGAGGGGCATAGAGGGAAAGATAGCCGTGATAAGGTACGCGCGCGAGAACAACGTACCCATTCTGGGTATCTGTCTGGGTATGCAGCTAATGGTTATAGAGTACGCCAGAAATGTGGCCGGCCTTGAAGGCGCTAACTCCACCGAATTCGATCCGGCGACGCCCTATCCGGTGATCGATATAATGGAGGAACAGAAGAAGATACTCAAACTCGGCGGGACCATGAGACTGGGCGCACAGGAGACTCCAATAAAGGTGGGTACGCTTCTCATGGAGGCTTACGGGGCCAGTCCGGTTCACGAGAGGCACAGGCACAGGTACGAAGTCAACTACGAGGACTTCCGGGACCTCTTCAGCGAGCCGGACGAGAACCTTTCCGGCAGGTTGGTGATCTCGTCCAAGGCCGCTTTCGTGGAGGCCATCGAGTTGCCAGGCAGGGATTTCTTCCTCGGGATTCAGTACCACCCGGAGTTCGGCTCGAAAGTGGGCCGCCCCAGTCCGCTGTTCAGACTCTTCGTGGAAAGAGTCAGGGGGCGAAAAAAAGATTGACGAGAATGGATTTCAGAAACGGGAGATCGCTCGATCTCTCCTCACCCGTGATAATGGGTATAATCAACACCACACCCGATTCCTTCTACCCCGGGAGCCGGGTCCCCGATCCACGGACCGCCGTGGAAAGGGCGATGGAGATGCTCGATAGCGGCGCTTCTATAATCGATATAGGCGGTGAATCTTCCCGACCCGGGGCAGGAGCCATCGACTGGCAGGAGGAAGTACGCCGGGTCGTTCCTGTCGTCAGGGGTATCAGGGAGCGAAGACCGGAGGCGATCATCTCGGTCGATACATACAACTGCAACACGGCTTTGCAGGCGCTCTCGGAGGGAGCCGACATCGTCAACGACATAACAGGTTTGGTCGATCCCGCTATGATAGAGGTCGTGGCGAAGAACGGAGCCGCGGTCGTAATAATGCACATGAAGGGCACTCCCTCGACCATGAGCCGGCTCACCGATTACTCCGATGTAGTATCTCAGGTTAAGGAGCAACTGCTTGAACGTTGCGAAAAGGCCGTGGCAGGAGGGGTGAGAAAGGACGGGATAATTCTCGACCCCGGCATTGGTTTCGCCAAGAACGCCCTTCAGAGCCTGGAGATTCTCAAGAATATCACCGACTTCACCTGCCTTAAGTACCCGGTGCTGGTGGGCCATTCTAGAAAGAGCTTCATGGGATACGTCTCCGGTCTGCCCGTCGAGAATAGACTCGAGGAAACTCTCGCCGTCTCCACGTACCTCTATCTGAAGGGAGTGAAGATATTGAGAGTACACGACGTTGAAGAGCACCGAAGAATCTTTGATATACTGAAGTTGATGGACAAATCCACTGAGCAGTGAATGGGGGGAAAGGTTTTGTCTTACAATAGGCGATCGAAAAAATACTGGAGAGAGACCTGGAAAGCCTATCTGTTTCTCCTGCCTTCGCTGGCGATCCTTGGTGTCTTCACTTTCTGGCCGATAGGCTTCTCTCTCGTATTAAGTTTTTTCAAATGGGATTACACTTCGGCCTCTCGCTACTTCATAGGTCTGGACAACTACAAGGAACTCTTCAGGATCTCGTACCCCGTTCAGATGAACCTGCTTTATTCGATCATCAACATGGCCGTCTATGCTGTTGCGACTCTGGTCCTGGTTCAGATGGTCCATTTCCTTCTCTGCGGCGCGAGCAAGTACGATAAACCCGAGAAGGAGCATGCAACGCTCTATGCGCTGTTCGCAGGAGTTCTAGCCGGTTATGTGGTTTTGAGGAACCTCTCGGACGGGGTGACGATGGCCGGGATACTGTACGGACTGGCGATGGCCGCCTTTGCGCTGGTAATCTTCCTGAGGCGCAGAGGTTCGATACAGAGCGTTAAAATGAAGTCGAGCCAGTGGGTAACGCTCATACTTTTCATAGGGATATACTACCTTCTTTCGAGGGTTCTGTTGAAGGAGAGCGTCGACTTTTTGCAGTACTTCGTGCTGGCCAAGGAGAGCTCGGACTTCTTGAAGTCGATCTTCAACACCATCTATTACGTTGTACTCTCGGTTCCGACACAGATAGTGCTGGCCCTACTGATCGCCGTCCTTCTCAACAAGAGCATAAAGCTCCGCTCGCTCTTCAGAACGGCGTATTTCATACCATTCGTGACATCGGTGGTCGCCGTTTCCCTGGTCTGGCAGTGGATGTTCAACGACCAGTTCGGCCTTCTGAACTACATCCTGTCGTGGTTCAACCTGCCGAAGATCGCATGGCTCAAGGAAGAAGTCTGGACGATACCCACGATCGCCATAGTCTCGGTCTGGCAGCACGTCGGCTATACGGCCGTGATATTTCTGGCCGGTCTCCAGAACATCGACAGGTCTTACTACGAGGCGGCCGATGTCGATGGAGCCAGTTCCTGGCAGAAATTCAAGTTCATCACCTGGCCCCTTCTATCGGGAACGACCTTCTTCATAATGATAATAACTATGATCGGTGCCTTCAAAGTCTTCTCCCAGATATTCATCCTGTACCAGGGCTTGCCCGGACCTGTCAACAAGAGCGGGCTCACGCTCGTTTACTACGTCTTTGACGCCTTTTACAACCAGCAGAGGATGGGAGTGGCCAGTGCGGCCGCCTATATTCTCTTCATGATAATCCTTCTTCTCACGATGGTGCAACTCTACGTCGGGAAGAAGCGTGTACACTACGAGGGATGAGGTGGCGCTGTGAATACATCATCTACCAGGAGTATTTCGAAGATTTTCATATACGTTCTCATCATCGGGGGCGCCTTCCTGATGCTGGTACCCTTCGCATGGATGGTGGACACGTCCTTCAAAGCGCCGAGCGAAGTCTCTTCCTGGCCGCCGGTCTGGACGACCAAGAATGCCGCCAGTTCCTTCCAGTTCAAGACCAGAATCAAGCAGAAGAGCTCCTCGACGTCTGTGGATCTTTCAACGCTCAGTCTGAGCGAATTCAGGAACTTCGCAGCCCTTCTGGAGAGCACGGGCAGTTTCGATACACTGACGGTAAGTCTCGACGACGATCCGATCGTGCGCGGCGAGATCGAGATCCTGCTCCTCTCGAACAACGGTTTGCCGGCCTTCTATGCGGTCGATCTCGACATGGCTCGATACGGAGAGCTCGCCGAGAAGTTTCTCTCCCTGAAAGGCGCTTTCCCACAGACCTATTCCGGCGAGCTCGAAAAGTTAAACACGGATGATCCGGGAACTTTCTTCGACGGCTTCTTCGGGGTTTCCATCTATCAGGATACGGGCTTCATCAGGAGAGTCGTGCTGGTCAATTCCCTGAAATCCCTTTACTCATCCACGATCGATAGACTCCTTCAATCTGCCGAGACAACGTTCAAGGACCTCCCGATAGACAACGACTCCACCAAACAGCTGAAGGCCGAACTCCGGGAAGAGATCCGTGATATTTTCAGCGATACGGTGTCTGCAATTGAGACGGCCATGGCCGGACTGGATTCATACAGGACGGGCACTTCGGGCGTGACGTCACTGCCCGAGCTGGCGACTGTCATAAGTCTCATGCGCGAGAACATCTCGAAGATAGAAGCGGATACACAGGAGTCGCTCTCTCTGGCCAGATCGAAAGCATCTTCGGACCCGAGGTTGACGATGCTCGTGAACCAGTTTGAACGGTCGCTGGAAAGCATCTCCGACGGGCCGATTCGCTGGACCTACCTCATGGATTTCTACGTAGAGGCCAGAAACTTCTACGATGGCGTTCAGACAGTCTCGCTCTCGAGCGGTTCGATAGTGGGGAGGATAAGGACCGATGAACAGGTCCACGGACTGGTAATAAAGGCCATCGACACCTGGAAGGCCGATCCGGCAACGAAGGAGTATCTGAAGTCAACCCTGACGCCGTCGAACATAAGGAACGCCGTCACCATACTTCTAACTTACCTGGACGGAAACTACAGAGACAGTCTGGCGGGCCACTTCTCCAGTCCCCGGACCGTACTGGAAACGGTCAATGAAGCCATGAACTTCCTGAGAACATCGCTGCTTGTGGCTGCCGACCCCTCGCTCGATTCGAGAGTTCGACAGATCATGACCTCGGAAAGCTCCTATCAGGAGCTGGAATCGGTAATAAGGGAGGTTGCAACGACAGCGGGGCAGAGTATAACTTACGGCAAGATCTCCGCCGGACTCTCCAGATTTGCCGGCGAAAGCGATCCCGAAGTCTTCGCCCGGTTCATAAGAAGAAGGTGGGAGGAGACCGAGATGGTCGGCAGTTTCTCGAAGATGCACTCGAACATCTTCACCGAGCTCGATCTCGTTTCCAAGCCCGACGAGGTTGAAAAGGTCTTCCTCAGGGGTTTGATCTCTCCCTCGGGTTCAAAATCCTTCGACATAAAGCTGAAAGGTATCCCGGCCGTCTGGTTCAAGGACGATGTCTCCTCGGCGAAAGCGAACTTCACGTTCGCCGAGACAATAAGGAACTTTTTCCAGAACTACGTCACGGCCTGGAACGCCGCGCCGTTCGGAACGTATTATTTCAACACGGTCTTCGTGGCGATAGTCACCACTTTCGCCGAGATAATATTCGCCGCCATGGCCGCTTTCGCCTTCGCCAAGATGGAGTTCTTCGGCAAGAATCTGATCTTCACGCTCTTCCTGGCGACGATGATGGTCCCCGGAGAGGTTCTACTGGTACCGAATTACATCACGCTCACCGCTCTGGGCTGGATCGATTCGTATTACGCACTAATAGTGCCCTGGGTCGTCAGCGTCTTTGCCATCTTCCTTTTGAGGCAGCATTTCATGACGATACCGAACGAACTTTACGACGCCGCGATGATCGATGGACTGACCAAATGGAGGTTCTTGTGGACGGTCATGGTTCCTCTTTCCAAACCGGCCGTGATTACGGGGGCGCTGCTCAAGTTCGTAGGGAGCTGGAACTCTTTCCTCTGGGTGTTGATCGTTACCAAGAGTCCCGAAATCAGGACACTGCCGGTAGGTCTTCAGAACTTCAGCTCGGCCACCGGTAGCGACTATCATCTCTTGATGGCGGCCGCGACTTTCTCGGTTATACCGGTCGTTGTTCTCTTCCTGTTGACCCAGAAGTATTTCATTGCGGGAATCGCCAGGAGTGGTTTGAAATAGCCAGGGTCAAGCGCAAGAGAATCTTTCCGCTGGGGATTTTCATCTTCCTGGTTCTTTTGCTTTCGCTCCTTCTCATCACCAATTACAACGCGATAGCGAAGCTCAAAGAGGAGAAACAGAGGCTGGAGACCATGGAGAAGCGATACAACGAGCTGGAGAAGCAGATACAGATAAGAGAGGCCGAGCTGGAATTGTTGAGGAAATTGATGCAGGAGAAAGGCGCGGGTGTCTATTGATGAATTACATAGTTACAACTTCGTACAAACCGTCGGGGGAAGAAGTGACAAAGGCCAGGAATCTAGCCGGGGAGATGGGGGTCAGGTACGTATCGCGCAACAGGTTGAAGGAGTACGAAAAGGAGACAGCCCTGGATTTCTACTACGTCTTCGACAAGAACGGCCAGCTCGTGATACGCTCGGGCGAGGAAGTCTTTTTCTTCCACCCGGGAATGTCCAAGGTCAGACTGAAGAATATCAAGTTGCAGGATTCCGATTATCTGATCAAAAGCATGGAACTCGCGGGAACTGAACTGGTTCTCGATACCACGTTCGGTCTGGGAAACGAAGCCCTTCTGATCGCCAACTTTCTTCCCGGCGGAAAGGTTGTGGGACTCGAGGCTTCAGAACACATCTTCAGGGTTGTTTCACACGGTCTGAAGAATTATCCCTACGAGGACGACTGGACGAGGGAGGCCGCCGGCAGGATAGAACTGTACAACCGGGACCTGAGAGAATTCGTAAGGAACTGCGGAGAAGGGTCTTATGATATAGTTTACTGTGATCCCATGTTCGACAGACCACAGTACAGGTCCCACTCGATAAATCCGCTGAGGCCTTTCGCAGTGTACGACAGGATAAACAGGGAAGATGTTGACTGGATGATCAGGGCGGCCCGCCGGAAGTTCATACTCAAAAGCCGGACCAGGGACACGCTATTCCAGGAGCTCGGGATCGAATTCGACCGTTTGTGGGGAAGCAAGAAGAGCGGTGTTCTGTACGGGGTTATCGATAAGAGATGATACCGGTTATCCTCGGGCCGACGGCTGTGGGAAAGACAGCCCTCCTGCTGGAGCTGGCCATGAGACTCCCCATAGAGGTCGTATCGGTTGACTCCAGGCAGATCTACCGCCACATGGACGTGGGAACGGCCAAGCCTACGAAACGCGAGCGAGAAAGTCTCAGACACTGGCTGATAGATATAAGGGACCCTGATGAGGATTTCGACGTAAAGACCTTTAGAGAACTGGCGCTGGAGGCGATCGAAGATATCACGTCCAGGGGGAAGATACCGGTCCTGGCCGGCGGCACCGGTCTGTACGCCGAGGCTCTCATGAAGGGACTGGCCGACGTTCCCGGCCGTAACGAGAGCGTTCGCGAGGCCCTTGCCGAACTCGAAAGGGCCAGCCCCGGTTCTTTACGAAAGATGCTGAAGGCTCTCGACAGTCAGGCCTACGGGCGCCTTCACGAGAACGATTTGAAGAGATCCATAAGGTATCTCGAGGCCTTTTTCCTGACGGGAAAGCCACTGAGCGAAGTGCAGAACGAGAAGACCGTCTCGGACAGATACAAGGTGATCGTCCTGAACCGCTCCCGGAGCGAGCTACACGGGAGGATCGAATTGCGGGTCGAAGAGATGTACAGGCGGGGTCTGATGGAAGAGACGCGGGAACTTTTAGTCATGGGTTACACCGCAAATATCAACGCGTTGAAGACAATAGGCTACGCCGAAATGGTACAATGTATTAGGGGTTTGATTTCTCCACAAGAAGCTCTTGAGAAGATAAAATGTAATACAAGGAGATACGCGCGGCGTCAGATAATCTGGTTCAGAAGGTATTCGGGTCTTGAAATCGATCTTTCGAATCTTACTGAGTCCTGTGCTGTATCGACACTCGAAAGAACAATTCTCTTAGTTTGGGGGGGTAATTATGGCTGAAAAGTTCAATCTGCAGGACCGTTTTTTAAACCTGCTGAGGGTCAACAAGGTTGAAGTGAAGATGTACCTGGAAGGTGGTTTTCAGACTAAAGGGATGGTCAAGTCCTTCGATAATTTCACGGTCCTTCTCGAGGATGGACAGGAGCAGACGCTTGTTTACAAGCATGCTATAAAGATGATGGTTCCTCAGAAATACGTGAGATTGACCAATACGACCGGTAAGAAGGAGGATTGAAAAAAGCATAGACGCACTGCTTATAGCTGTTTTCTCTCCGGGTGAACAGGAAACCAGGTCGGAAATCGTCGGTGAACTCAACGAACTGGCGAGGACGGCCAATTACAATATTATCGAAACAGTGATACAGAATCTAGATTATCCCGATCCCAGGCATTATCTCGGCAGGGGAAAGGTTGATTTTGCCAGGAGAATGCTGGAATCTTACGGTGCCGAAATCGTCATCACCCGTCACGAACTCTCTCCTTCTCAAGCTTTCAACCTCGAGAAACATCTAGGCATTAAAGTAATGGACAGGACCCAGTTGATCCTGAAGATATTCGCAGACCACGCCACCACTAAAGAAGGTAAACTCGAAGTCGAGCTCGCCAGTCTTAAGTATCAGTTGCCGAGGCTGAAGGGCTACGGTAGAATGCTCTCGCAGACGGGCGGAGGTATCGGTACCAGAGGACCGGGCGAGAAAAAGCTTGAAATCGACAGACGGCTCGCTCAGGAAAAGATAACGCACCTCAAACGGGAGATCGAGGAACTTAAACGACAGCGAGAAGTCTCCCGAAAGAGGAGGGTCGGTTCCGCCAGCCCGCTGGTTTCTTTCGTGGGTTACACCAATGTGGGGAAATCCTCTCTGGTTTCTCTGCTGAGCGGGGAGAATCTGCTGATTCAGGATAAGCTCTTCGCCACCCTAGATACCAGGGTCAGGAGAGTCAGGTTGATTTCGGGGTTGCAGATACTCGTTTCCGACACGGTGGGGTTCATACGCGAGCTTCCACACGAATTGATGGAGAGTTTCAGGGCGACCCTCGACGAAGTCAGGTTCTCCGATCTGCTGGTGATAGTCTCGGACGCTTCTGACACGGCCGTCAGGGAGAAGTTTGCGATCGTCGGGAAGACGCTCGAAGAGATCGGCGGGGGAGAGATAAAGAGCCTCCACGTCTTCAACAAGATAGATAGATGCACAGATGAGAGACTCGTTGAACTGCGGTGCATCTTCCCGGACTCTGTAATGGTCAGCGCGCTCAAGGTAGAGAACATCGACGGGCTCGTCCTGGCGATCCAGAGGGCGCTCGATGTGGAGAAAAAAAGATGGACTCTCAGGCTGAAACCGGAAGCTCTGGCCAGTTTCATGAAATTCAGGGATTCCCTCGAAATTGTTTCGCAAGAGTACGGAGACGATGTGATTGAGATACAGTACTTATCCTCCGATGAGATACATGAAAGGATGATTTCTTCTATTTATGAGGAGGGAAAATGCTTATGATGAGAAAACTGTTGGCGGTTCTGGTAGTTACTCTGGCGGCCGGTATCCTGCTCTCGGCGATACTGCCCTTTCCGCTCAAGAGAAGTCCCGAGATCACAGGGTACTTCGGAGAGTTCAGAGGTAATTCGAGAAACATCAATTATCCGGAACACTTCCACATGGGTCTGGATTACTCGACCGGAAGCATAGTAGGCCTCGATCTGCTCTCCCCGGACGATTCGTACGTGAACGTTATCTACATCAACCACCCGATATACGGAATGGGCATCGCGATCACCCTGCCGAACGTCACGAACGTTCTCACCAACGACAAGGGTATAAACGTCATATACGCCCATCTCAACGAGATCGGCGACACCTCTTCGCTGACGGGCAGGAAGTTGAACGATCTGTACCATCAGCTCTCTTCCGAGTTCGGCGACCAGTACGTCGAAGTCGTCTTCGATTCGAGAGAACTTCCCTTCAAACGCAACGAAGTGGTGGCCAAATCCGGCAACAGCGGAAACGTTGCCCCACATCTGCACCTGGAAGTCAGGGATAAAAGAATGGAAACGATAATCAACCCCGGCCTCTATTTCGATACGGGCCAGCCTTCCTCGGCAATCGAGATACTCGACTTGAGGGTAGGTGGAAAGGTTTACAGTTTTTCTTCGGGCAAACCGACCGTGGAAATGACCTCCTCGACCCCGATAGATCTTCACACCAAAGTGCAGCTCAGACACCCTGTCAGTCCCAGAAGCATCGAGCTTTACGTCGAGAACAGCCTGATCTACCAGATAGATTTCATGTTTTTCGACGAGGACGAGGCGGCCAGTGTCTATGAGATCTACTCCTCACCCTCGAACGAATCGGATTACTGGTTCAACCTCAACTCCAGAAAATCACTCAGCGTGTTGCCCGTGAATATCTGGGACGATATAGACTGGACCAACCCCAGAGACGCGAAGGTCGTGGTGCGCGACCACTGGGGAAACGAGGCTTCTAAAGAGTTCAGGATAGTTATGAGGAGGTAGTTGAAATGTTTTTCAAAAAGAAAGAGAGAGATGTTTCGAAGAACCCCTTCTACGACAGCGGCAGCACGGTGGTGGTGCATTTTCAGTGTGGAAAATGCGGAGAGAAATTCAGGAGTCATTTACGAAAATACTATGACATAAGTGTGAATTACGGAAAGGGAAAGGGCGCTTACAGACTGGACAAAGAGTTCATTGGGGGCAATTGCCAGAACAAGATCCAGATTTACGCCGACTTTAACAGAGCCTTCAAGCCTCTCTCCTTTGATATAATTGGTGGTAAATTCCTTTCTAAAGAGGAGTACGAAGAATAGATTCAGCTATAAGGAGGCAATTAGATGAAAACTTGGTTGTTCACCAGTGAAAGCGTCACGGAAGGTCATCCCGACAAAATGGCCGATCAGATATCCGATGCGATACTCGACGCGATGCTGACGCAGGACGAAAATTCCAGGGTGGCCGTGGAGACGCTTCTGGCGACGGGAGTAGCCGTGGTGGCCGGGGAAGTCAGCACCAAAGCGTACGTGGATATTCCCAGGGTAGTAAGGGATACGATTCTGGAGATCGGCTACAACAGGGCGAAGTTCGGTTTCGACGGCGAGACCTGCGCCGTTCTCACCAGCATAGACGAGCAGTCGCCCGATATAGCTCTTGGAGTGAATAAATCGCTCGAAGCCAAAAGAGACGATTCAGATAGATACGATACCATAGGAGCCGGCGATCAGGGGATGATGTTCGGTTACGCCACCGATGAAACTCCCGAGATGATGCCTCTTCCGATCGTAATGGCTCACAGGCTCGCCCTCAGGCTGGCCCATGTGAGAAAAGAGGGAATAGTGAAGGGCTTAAGGCCCGACGGAAAGACGCAGGTAACCGTGAAGTACTCCGACGGCCGGCCTGTAGGCGTCACCACCGTTGTGGTCGCTACCCAGCACGACCCCGATCTGACCAGAGAAGAGATCGAAAGTCTGGTTGTGGAGAATGTTATTTCGCCTGTGATAGACGACGAGCTGCTTCTGGAAGGAGTGGAGATCTTCGTCAATCCCACCGGTCGCTTCGTCAGGGGCGGTCCGGCGGCCGACACCGGTCTCACCGGAAGAAAGATCATAGTCGATACATACGGCGGATGGATCCCGCACGGCGGAGGTGCCTTCAGCGGAAAGGACCCGACCAAGGTCGATAGATCGGCCCACTACATGGCCAGGTACGCCGCCAAGAACATTGTAGCCGCCGGACTGGCCGAGAAGGTCACTCTGCAACTGGCTTACGCCATAGGTGTTGCCCGGCCGGTTTCCTTCATGATCGACACCCACGGGACGGAGAAAGTCGATCTCGAGAAATTGAGAAAGGCCGTTCTGAAGACCTTCGATTTCCGGCCCGGCGCCATCATAGACAAACTCGATCTCAGAAGGCCGATATACAGAAAGACGGCCGCTTACGGCCACTTTGGAAGAACCGATATAGATCTACCCTGGGAAAAAGTCGATATGATCGAGCAATTGAAGAAAGCCTTGGGTTAATGATAAAATAATCTGTAAATCCCGAAAGGAGGAGAAGTGCTAAGTGCCTAACAATGCTTCAGCAAAGAAGAGAGTGAGACAGACGGCCAAGAAGACCATGATCAACAAGGCTGTCAAAACCAAGTTCAGAAACGCCTCTAAGAAGCTTTACAAAGCCATCGAGCAGGGCGAGGATGCTTCCTCGGTCGCCTCGATGTTGAGTGAAGTATATTCCACCCTCGATAAGGCTGCGAAAGTGGGAACGATCCACAAAAATACAGCTTCACGCAAGAAGGCCAGACTGACCGCAACGGTCAAGTCTTACGTGCAAGCCAAGCAGTAATCCGGGAAGAAAAAAAGGTGGCGCGAGCCACCTTTTTTTATGTGTGAAACTCCTTTACATTTTCGGTTGTGCGTTTTCGTGCGTTCCGGCCAGTACGTTCTCCTCGGTCTCGGGATCGAAGACGTGGAGCATGGTCATGTCGAATACGAGATCGATCACCTGTCCGGCCGCGGCCCTGCTCTTGGGATCGACCTTGGCCACAATGTCGTCCCCATGGATATTGGCGTGTATCAGCGTTTCGCTTCCCAGTGGCTCGACGACGTCGACGCTTCCCTTGACTGTGAATTCTTCCTTCGGGGCAACCGCGTACATCTTGTCGTAGATATCCTCGGGCCTGATGCCGAAGGTTATGTTCTTGCCGACCAGATCCTTCAAGATCGCCGCCTTGTCGGTCGGCACGAGCACCTTCATATCCTCTTTTACAACCCAGGTCTTTCCACCTTCGGAGACCAGCTTCGCGCTGATGAAGTTCATGGCCGGGGTACCGATGAAGCCAGCGACGAACTTGTTTCTCGGCTCGAAATAGACCGAATACGGATCGCCGATCTGCTGAATTATGCCGTCCTTCATTATGACGATCTTGTCGGCCATCGTCATGGCCTCTACCTGGTCGTGGGTAACGTAAATGATCGTTGCCTGAAGATTCTGGTGAAGTCTCTTCAACTCGGCTCTCATCTGGACTCTAAGCTTGGCGTCGAGGTTGGAAAGCGGTTCGTCGAAGAGGAAGACTTTCGGATTTCTGACTATGGCTCTACCGACGGCGACCCTCTGTCTCTGACCACCGGAGAGTTGCTTGGGCTTTCTGTCGAGAAGCTGCTCTATACCCAGGATTCTGGCCGCTTCCTTCACCCTCTGCTCGATCTCGGGTTTTGGGGTCTTTCTCAGTTTCAAACCGAAGGCCATGTTTTCGTAAACCGTCATGTGGGGATAAAGAGCGTAGTTCTGGAAGACCATAGCTATGTCTCTGTCTTTTGGTTCCACGTCGTTTACGACTTTTCCACCGATTTTGATGGTTCCCTCCGTGATTTCCTCCAGACCGGCTATCATTCTGAGAGTGGTGGTCTTCCCACACCCCGAAGGACCGAGCAGAACCACGAATTCTTTGTCGTCAACTTTCAGATTCGCATCGATAACGGCCTTGAAACCGTTCGGATAAGTCTTTCCCACTTTCTCAAGGATGACTTCTGCCATAGTTCACCTCCATTATTAATCGTCAACTTCTACAATCAAATCCCTTATCTCAACGTTCATAGCTTCATCGCCGGCATCCATAAGATACAGGTCATGGACCCTTTCCAGAAACTTGTTCAGCAGCACGTACTTTCCATAGTCCATAAGAACTGCCTTGGGGACTCCGTTTTTTGTTATAATTATATCGGCTTTCTCGCAATCATCAACGACTCTGGAAAAATGTGCTTTTGCTTCTGCCAGCGAATAAAAAGAGAGTTCGTGCAATCTGGACAAATGAACCACCTCGTTACGATTATACAGTATGACCATAATTATAGTCAAGCATAGCTTTCGGAGGTGCCAAGGATGCAGAAGAAGTTTTTCCAAAAGCAACCCATGATGCGAAAGGTTATCTACTCGCTGATTCCCATCCTGATCTTCGCAATCGGGAACTTTGGCTGGGTCGTCCTCATAAAAACCTTTCTCTCAACTTTTATGGCGGTATTCATCGAATGGCTTTTCGAAAGAAAGAAGGGAAAACCAGTCAGCGAGGCAGTCATCGTTACAGGTCTTCTGGTCGGGCTCATTCTTCCGCCGGCCGTCCCCTTCTGGATAGTTATCGTGTCAAGTTCCTTCGGTGTCGTTTTTGCGAAGATGGCCTTCGGCGGCTTTGCGAAAAACCTGTACAACCCCGCCATGGTCGGCAGGGCCTTCGTCTATGTTAGCTTCCCGGCTGCCGTTCAGCAGAGCTGGACTCCGGCCGTCAGTACGTGGGGCCAGGGATTCGGTCGCTGGATCGCCTCGGACATAGTCACCATGGCAACACCGGTGAACGTTATAAGGGGCGGGGGCGATATGTCTATGTGGAAGATGTTCTTCGGAAACGTATCGGGAACATCCGGCGAAACCGCCAAGTGGCTTATCATAGCGGCGGCGGTTTATCTCATAATAACCAAAACTGCCTCGTGGAAGATAATACTCTCCACTCTCGTCTCGGCTTTTGTCATGTCGGGAATAATCTTTCTCTTCGATCCGACCCGCCTCAATCCTCTGGCGTGGATATTCGGGGGCAGCATCCTCTTCGGGGCGGTCTTCATGGCCACCGATCCCATAAGCGCTCCCAAGAAGGAACGTTCGAAGTGGATATACGGAGGGTTGATAGGGGCGCTCTCGGTCGTTATAGGCACCTTCTCGCTCTTTGGTGCCGGATTCATGTTCGCCTTGCTCATCGCCAATACCTTTGCCTCTCTCATCGACTATCTCAACACTCCGGGGAAGGTGAAAAAATCATGAAAGACAAACTGTATTCGGTGTTTTTTGCCTTTGCTCTCACACTCGTCTTCACGCTGGTCCTGGCCAGTATAAACGCGCTGGCGAGCGGCACGATCGAGGTCAACGAGAAGCTGGACTTCCAGAAATCCCTGCTATACGTCTTCGGGTTTGTCCAGAAAGACGACAAGCTTTCAAGTAAAGAGATACAGGAGCTCTACGGAGAGAAGATCGTCGAGCTTCACGGCGAGGTAGATGTTTACCGGGCGCAGGTTGAAGGAGAGTCTGTCTACGCCTTCACCGTTCAGAGTCCCGGTCTGTGGGGAACGATTACCGGCCTGATAGCGGTCAACACCGACGGGACGAGGCTGGTGGGAATCGACTTTGTGCAACACTCCGAAACTCCCGGTCTCGGCGGCAGGATAGACGAGAAGGCCTTCCAGCAACAGTTCAGGGATGAAAGAATCTCGGCCGGCCCTTCCGGCAGAATTGCGGTGGTCTCGGGACAGAACACCTCTTCCAGCGAGGATTCGAAGGTCGATGCCATAACCGGAGCCACGAGAACTTCCGAAGCTATCCAGAAACTGATTGACAAGGCAATGAACGAAGTCTTTCCAAAGGTCTTGAAGGTGGTGAACTGAGATGGCTGAATCGAAAAAAGAGACATTCATGGCGAACATCTGGAAAAACAACCCGGTCATCGTACAGATCCTTGGAATTTGCTCGGCTCTGGCCGTGACGAACAACATGACCAACACCCTGATCATGGGCATCGGTCTGACCTTCGCGACGGGTTTCTCTTCACTCACGATCTCTGCCCTGCGAAAGTATATACCCAAGAACGTCCGCATGATTGTACAGGTGCTGATAATCGCCACATACGTCATAATTCTCGATATAGTGCTCAAGGCCTACCTGCCCTCGATAAGCAAGGCGCTAGGCCCCTACGTCGGCCTCATAATAACCAACTGTATAATAATGGGCAGAGCCGAGGCCTACGCACAGTCCCACGGGCCTGTTCTCTCCTTCATAGACGGTGTCTCGGCCGGAGTCGGCTACTCGCTGATCCTTCTCCTGATCGCCTTTATCAGGGAGCTTTTGGGCTTTGGCAGTATCTTCGGCCTGAGAGTCCTTCCCGAGAGTTTCACACCGTGGGTAATAATGATAACCGCTCCCAGCGCGTTCTTCATCATAGGCACCATAATATGGATAGCCAGAACGCCGCTGGTTAAGAAGAAGTGAAGGGGGGAGTCGTAGATGGGTGTTCCGCTCAATCCTTTTGTCATAATGGTGGCCGCCGCGCTGACCAGCAACATGGTACTGAGCAACTTTCTCGGCATGTGTTCCTTCATCGCCGTCTCGAAAGATATCAAGACGGCGAACGGACTGGGAATGGCCGTCACTTTCGTTCTGACTTTGACCTCCGTCCTCAACTATCTGGTATATTACTACATACTGGTGCCGCTGGAGCTGGTTTACCTGCGGTACATCGTTTTCATTATAGTGATCGCGGCCTTTGTCCAGTTTCTGGAGATGTTGATCGACCGCTTCTCTCCATCGCTCTACATGAATCTCGGGATCTTTCTTCCCCTGATCACGGTCAATTGTGCGATTTTGGGCGGCGTGCTCTTCATGATAATACGCGATTACAACCTGATGCAGTCGCTCTTCTTCGGTTTCGGCTCGGGTGCCGGCTGGTGGCTGGCCATAGTCGCGCTATCGACTATGAGGATGCGCTTGCGCGAGAAGGATATCCCGCCACAGCTCGTGGGACCGGGTCTGACCATGATTATCATAGGCATAATGGCGCTCGCCTTCCTCGGATTCTCCGGCATGGTACCGGTACAGTGAGGGGGTGGCGCAGTTGCAAATACTTATAACGGCTCTCGTACTGGGCGGAATATCGGCCGTCCTGGCGGCGATTATTTCGGTCGCCGATGCCGTGCTAAACAACTACGGCGATGTGAAACTCACGGTGAACGGTTCTAAGTCTTACACGGTGAAGGGCGGCAGTACGCTGTTGACAACCCTGGCCGGCGAGAAGATTTTCGTCCCATCGGCCTGTGGCGGGAAGGGCAGTTGCGGCCTCTGCAAGGTCAAGGTTCTTTCGGATATCGGTCCGATTCTCCCGACGGAACTACCGTACCTCACCACCAAGGAGAAGAGTGAAAACGTACGCCTCTCCTGTCAGGTGAAGGTCAAGGGAGACATTTCGATAGAGATCCCCGAGGGACTTTTCAACATAAGGGAGTACGCATCCACGGTCTCTACGATAAAAGATCTGACGCACGATATAAAAGAGGTCTTCTTCAGCTTCGATGACGATATAAACTTCAGAGCCGGTCAGTACGTCCAATTAATAGTACCGCCCTACGGGGAGATCAAGGAGAGTACTATGAGGGCTTATTCCATGTCGTCGCAGCCTTCGATAAAGAACGGTGTCGAGCTCCTGATAAGGCTGGTGCCCAACGGGATAGTCACGACGTACGTACACAAGTATCTGAAGGAGAAGGACGAGGTCAGGCTTCTGGGGCCCTTTGGCGACTTTTTTCTGAGGAACACCGATGCCGACATCATTTTCATAGCCGGTGGTTCCGGGATGGCGCCGATCAAGTCCATAATACTGGACATGAAAGAAAAGGGTATAAAGAGAAACGCATACTACTTTTTCGGTGCCAGGAGCAAGAAGGATCTCTTCTACCTTGACTTGATGAGAGAGATCGAAAAAGAAGTGCCGAACTTCCATTTCATACCGGCTCTCTCCAGCCCTTTGCCCGAGGATAACTGGCAGGGTGAGTTCGGGCTCATAACCGATGTGGTGGACAGGTACCTGACCGAACAGGGTGAGATAGAACGGGAAGGCTATCTCTGTGGAAGCCCTGGCATGATAAACGCCTGTATAACGGTACTTGGAAAGCACAAAATTCCCGAAAACAGGATCTACTTCGACAAATTTGGATAAATCGCGGGGGGGTGATTATATGAAGCAGACTCCAGACCTGGGTAAAGTTCAGGAAAACATGAAGGCCGGGCAGATAACCGGGCCGGGCTTCCTCGGCAGCGACGAGAGAAACCTGATAGATATAATCCGGGAAGATGAACAGAAGATCAGCGAATTGGGACTTACCAACGAAATAATAGCCGACAAGCTCGAAATGCTGATGCGACAGGGTGAGAAGGGCTTCGGCTCTCCCATTGTAGTTGACAACCGTTTTGTCGTGATAGTTGACGAGAGCAGGGGCTATGTTCCATGCCCCTTCAGACATGGGAATCTATCCAAGAAGGTCAACGTCAACGTGCGGAGCATGGCCTTGAAAAAGGATATCGACTACACTCCCATATCAATCCATCTCATAAGGGAGCACGGCTTCTACCAGGGCAAGGGATCGCTATACAGGCTCGATCCTGAAGAGGTGGCTAAGTTTCTCGAATTGATTTGATACCCCCACCGCCCGTCGCGAGAAGACGGAATACACCTTACCTCTAAGTCCGAGCCTCGACGAGGCGGTGAACGATGTATGGAGGATAGTGTTTTGAAGAGGAGACTTCCGAACAGAGCGATATTCACCTTCGTCTTCATTATCGCCTTGATTTCTTTTGTGGCGTATTTCGCCTCCAAATACAGTGTGAAAGTGGTCGTACCGACCGATGTATCTCTGGACGAACTGCTTTTCAACGCCGAGCATTTCTCGTTTCTCGGGGAGGCGGAGTATCCACCCGACCAGGGACTTGCCAACGGCATCGCTTATGAAGATGAGAAGGGAATAATTCATCAGGTGACTTACCCGGATTACGATGACTCGGTTCGCGGGTATCTTCTCGACCTGGATTCCGGTTCGAACGTCATAAAGGTTTTTGTCTGGAATAGCGGCAGTGTAACCCAGGCGAAAGAGACCTGGGAACGGCTCTACATGATCGAAGGCTCCGTGATGACCAGGGAGAGGGGGCGAATAAAGAAGGCCGGGTACTTCTACGCCCGCATAATCAGGTTCGGCGGAAAGGATGAGACACTTCTGTGGCAAAAGGACAGGTGGGTAGTTCTGGTAAAGTCGCCGGCGGTTCTCGAAAAAAAGACCGAAGAGATAATTTTGACAGGACTCTTCGATCCTAAAGTAAGAAGTTGATCTCGGATTCCGGATAAACTTCGATACCGTTCTTCAAGAGAAGCTCCGCTGTTATTCCCATTCCATCTACCGTCACGCCGCTGAAGGTGCCGTCGTATATCCCTCTGCATCCGCACGAGGGGCTTTTCGATTTCAGGACCGCAATGCCGGTGCCGCAAAATCTGGCTATCTTCAGAACCTCTTCGGCGCCCCTGTGGAACTGAGCGGTTACATCGTGGCCGAACTGGTCGATAACGATTCTTCTCGTCGTCCAGTCGTTCGAGACGGTGATCTCGGCCTTCGATCTTGGCGTGGGAAGTCCACCCAGCTGTTCGGGACAGACCGGGAACAAAATAAACCTGTCCACAAGCCTCAGGAGCTCAAGGGACAGGTTGTTATCTCCACGATAGGTACAGTTAATTCCGACCAGACAGGCACTTACGATTATCCTGTTCATTTTCCTCCGGCAGCCGTTCCGTCGTCTTCTCTCCTTATGACGTACATGAGGTCGCGGGTAGGCAACATAGAAAGCGGATCGAGCGTGTTCATCTTCGGGTCCTTCACCTCGAAGTGAACGTGCGGACCGGTAGACACTCCCGTGCTTCCGACACGGCCTATCAGAGAACCGGCATCGACCCTCTGTCCCACATAGACAGATATCTTGCTCATGTGTCCATAGCGGGTGACGTAACCGTTATCGTGCTGTATATCCACGGCGTTGCCGTAACCTCCGTTGACACCGGCGGCGATGACCACGCCTTTTGAAGCCGCGAATATAGGCGTTCCCTGCGGAGCGGCAATGTCCAGCCCGCCATGGAAGGAGGCTCCTCCGTTCACCGGGTGGGTACGCCAGCCGTACGAGGAAGAAATAACCCCGTAAACGGGCCATCTATACGGGGTGGTGTGTGGAACGTATTGATACATATTTATTAGAGTCATAGGAACGAAGATTCGCTGTCCCGGGCTTATCAGCGAACTAGAGTTGAGGTTGTTCGCCGATAGAAGCTCCTTGACGGGAGCGAAGAACAACTTCGCGATACCGTCTATTGTATCTCCCGATTGAACTTCGTAAATCAAACCGTCGGGTTGAGGCAGTTTCAACCTGTCGCCGGCTTTGATGTTGTTGGGATCGCTCAGATTGTTGAAGTCGATTATGGTTGACATGCTCACTCCGAGCTCCCTGGAGATAGTGTGAATCGAATCGCCCGACCTCACCACGTAAGTGACGAGAAAATAAGCAAAGCTACGAGTCACTAATAGCAAAGACACGAAAAGAAGAACTAGAATGACCCGACGGTTCATTCCTTGCCACCTCCAACTCTAAAAAGGCCAAAAGAAAAGAAGAAAACCACAATTATTATACCAAAAAGAATACCAACGGCAAAATGCAAATCGAAAATTTCTTTGATCAAAATTGAAAGACCTATGAGTACCGACATCGCCGATCCCATCAGTACTATCGCCGCCGCTACGTCTTTCAGGACCTTTACGCGTTCATCGTAATACGGGTGAAGAATATCCGCGATCTTTTCTACAACGGTGTTAACGGCCTCCAGTATTACAACCATAAAGGTGCAAAACAGCAGCCACAAAAAATCCTGTCTCTCCAGCCGGATCAGGGCTCCGATCGTTAGAACGGCGCCGCCGAAGACCAGCTGTATTCTAAAGTTCCTCTCTTTCAGCAAATAACCCAGGCCATTTGCCGCGTGGTGCAAACTTTTTAGAAACTTCCTCATTCAAATCCCCGGCCCACAGAGTCGATTCTCTCGCTTCTGAGGTTGTAGGATCTCTCTATAAGCGAATAACCGAAATCTATAGCCTGGGAATTCATATCGACGTACTTGGCCTTTATATGTTTTGACATGGCCACCTTGAGAGCCTGGGTGGTAACGAAGTTTCCGGCCCTTGCTATCAGGCCGAGTCCGACCATATTTGCCGGAAGGGATGTTCCGAACTTACCTTCTGTGAGTTCGGTGACCGGTTTGGAAATGATCTTCCTGGTCATCCTAGCTCCCTCTTTGGGGATCGATTTGACCTGAGTAGAATCGATTATCAATATTCCATTCATGTGCAGTAGAGGGACATGCGCGTTGACGGCCATCTGGTGCATCGAGTATATGACTTCGAAGGAGTGGGCCCTCGGGTAGTCGATCGGTTCGGTGTTGAAAAGAACGTCGCAGTATGAAAGTCCGCCGCGCACCTGTGCGCCGAAAGACTGGGTCTGTACCACCCAGCTTCCCTGGTCTAGAAGAGCCTCCGCCAGGATAATGCCCATCAGGACGTTCCCCTGGCCGCCTATTCCAGAAATCCTCACGGTATGGGGTTGAGGAAATGCCTTCTTCATTCTCTTTCACCACCCTCGGCCGCGAGCGCTTTTTCTCTCATCTTTTCGTACCTGTCTATGTACGTTTCAGTGTCTACGTTCACAAATTCACCGGCAACGATTTTATCCCCGATCTCTTCCGGGCTCATGGTTTTGGCTTTGGCAAGCTGGATCGTGTTGGTTTTGAAATAGTTCAGCATATCCTGAGGTTTGGAGAGGCTGTTGTACCTTCCGTAATAAGTATGACAGTTCGTCATGATCTCGATGACGGCCATTCCCTTGTGTTTCAATCCGTTCCGTATGAATTGAACGGCCTGTGCGTAGTGAATAACCGTGGAACGGGCCACGTAAGTCGCCCCGGCGGCCATGGCAACCTTCACTATGTCAAAGGAGTTTTCGACGTTTCCGTAGGGCGAGGTTGAGGCTATCTTCTCCGTTGGCGTAGTTGGAGAGTACTGGCCGCCCGTCATTCCATAAATGTTGTTGTTGAATACTATGGTAGTTATATCCATGTTTCTCCTGCAGGCGTGTATGAAGTGATTTCCGCCTATGGCCATCATATCTCCATCGCCGCCCATGACAATAACGTTGAATTCGGGCCGGGCCAGCTTCACGCCCGTGGCGAAGGCAACGGCTCTGCCGTGAAGTGTGTGCATCGTATTGAAGTTCAGATAACCGGTTACCCGTGAAGAACAACCTATTCCCGAAACTACGGCGATTCTATCGGGGTCGAGCGACTCCCTGTCCACCGCATCGACGAATGCCTTCATGATGACACCGTTTCCACACCCGGGACACCACACGTGGGGCATTCGATCCTGCCTTAAATACTTCGTAAGTCTGGAGACAGCCATGATTTCCTCCCTTTCACATTGAGTAATTTATCATTATGACTCCTGTCCTATCGAACATGAATTCCGTGAGCGGGTCGGGGTAGCCTTCCCCGAATACCACCCTCTTGATGCCTGCGTTAATTATCAGTCTTGCGCAGATCGAACAAGGTCTGTGTGTAACGTATATGGTAGAACCGTTGGTGGCTATTCCAAAACGCGCGGCCTGCGAGAGGGCGTTCTGCTCGGCGTGGGCGGCGTAACACAACTCCTGATTCTGTCCGGACGGTATGTTCAGCGCGTCTCTTATACATTCGGTCTCGTCGCAGTGAGGAAAACCCGACGGGGGCTGGTTGTAGCCCGTCGCCAGTATCCTGTTCTCGCGCACTATCAGGGCGCCCACTTTTCTGTGGTGGCAGCTCGACCTCTCTCTCACCTGGTAGGCGAGCTTCATGAAATATGAATCCCAGCTTTCCGAAGGTGTCTTGGATTTATGCGTCTTGAAGCCGTTAAGAAACTTTTCGAGTTCTTCGCCAGACATTTCATAAGTCCTTTCGGTGATTCTACGTATTTTTTTGCTTCTCGACTGTCGCTCTGGAAGGGAGAAGGCTCTCCATCTCTTCCATTATACCGACCAATCTCTCGAAAACTAGCCTCGACATATCCAGTCCGTAGTCATTCAAACTGAGCCTGTATCCATTGACAACCAGGAACTCTCCAAGGACCGATGCGATTCTTTCTACACTTCTCTCCAACAGGTCGGCCGGGAAGATCTCCGCCGATAGAGTCAAACCGTCAATCAGCCTCAATCCCATGAAGAGCGTTTCGAAGAGCTCTTCAAGCGGTGTATTCTCCCGTATATAAGCCAAAGGACGTTTGCCAGCGACTATGGAGTCGATGTATTGGTCCAGAGAGTCGCAGTTCACACTTCTGGTAGTGCCTTCGTGGCTGCCGGCAGAGACTCCGAAACCCTTGTAGTCTCCGCTTTTCCAGTATTTCAAATTGTGTAACGACATCCTGCCTTTCGACCACGAAGATATTTCATATCTGGTTAACCCAAGCTCTTTCAGAGATAAAACGATAAAATCATGCAGCTTCTCGAGCGTGTCTTTGTCGGGCAACTCTATGATATCATTCTTAACCGATGCCATCAAATCGGTCTCATGGTCACTATCGAACATATAATAGGAAATATGAGCCGGCTTCAGCCTTTCTATCAATTTAAGATTGTTTTCTACGTTTTTGCGGTTTTCTCCGGGCAATCCCAGTATGAAATCGAAGTTTACATTATCGAAGAGATCGACCGCCATTTCCAGTCTCTCAAACAGATCAGGAGGTACCGGTCTGTTGACTGTCTTAAGGATCTCTCCATCGCTTGACTGAAGACCGACCGAGAGTCTGTTCACCCCGAGCTTTTTCCATCTCTCCAGTCTTTCGAACGTCAATTCCCAGGGGTTGGCTTCCAGCGTGGCCTCGCGCAATTCGAACCTGAACCGGGAACGGAGAGTATCAAGCAGCTCCTGCAACAGATCGAGCGGATAGAGCGAAGGGGAACCGCCGCCGAAATAAAGCGTATCGACCGCGGCGCCGTCGGAAAAGAGCTCTATCTCACTCTTCAGCGCTGCATGGTACTTCTTCAGAGAGGTTTCGTCAAGCTGTAACGTACAAAAATCGCAGTATGCACACCGTCTGGCACAGAAGGGGAGATGAAGATACACCCCGGCGTACATCAGAATATGAGCCTCATGAAAACCCCGTTGAGTTTGAAATTGGTGATCGAAATTCCGGCGTACACCGAGTCGTCGCTTCCCAGTTTAGATATCAGCAACTGGGCGTCAATTCCTCTGAGGCTTACCATGATCATTGGTGAGAGAACCAGCTTCAAATCGCCCGCAGGAACGATGAAATTCCCCGAAAAGGCGGCGCCCAGGTCGAAGCTCATATAATTCATGCCGACTCCGAAGCCGTAACCCATCTCACCCAGCGAATCGTTCGTCTTCAAATCCACGGTCACCACCACGTTCGTTTCGGCATTTCGCAGGCGGAGACTCCTTTCGAATTCCTTCGCGTAGAGATAGAGCCCGATATCGTTGAAGGCGAAATCATCGACTCTGTATATGAACGTGCTGAGACCGCCGTTTATCTGGCCCAGAGGTAGTCTGAACCAGTTGCGGACCAGATACCTCCTGTCCCCCAGCGAGGAGAGCTCGAGTTCCAGAAGGCTGTGCGAAAAGACCGGAATCTGGTTGGTGTTGGAGACGTACCTCGCCCCCACGTATAATCCTTCGTGGCTCGCGAGGATCGAGCCGCGAAAATCGCCGTCTCTGATTTTCATCTTCAAGAAACCGCTCGAAAACTCCTCCCAGTGATCTTTGTAGGTGATCCCGACGTAAGGCATCCCAGAAGCCAGCGCGAGTGTCAGGTGGAAGTTCTCGTAGGCTTTTATATCCGTAGAAAGGCTCCATCCCCTGTTGGTGAACTGTATCTGTGTCTGGGAAAGCGACAGCGAGCATACAAGTATCACAATAAGGAAACAAACCGTCTTTTTCAATCCTTGAGCAACCTCCTCGCCATTTCATTTACCCTCGCGGGGTTGGCCTTCCCCCGTGTCGCCTTCATAACCGCGCCCACGAAGTAACCGAGAACGCCCTCTTTGCCTTCCCTGAATTGCTGGACGGCCTTTGGGTTGCTTTCCATGGCTTCTCTAATTGCCGTTTCGATAACACCGTCGTCGTTTATCTGCTCGAGCCCCTTCTCTTTGACTATGGAAGCTGGCGAATTCCTTCTCTCGATCACTTCGGGGAGTATCTCTTTGGCGATGCTATTGGATATCCTGCCGGAGTCGATCATTTCGAAAAGTTCTTTGAAGTATTCCGGTTTCAGCCCGAGACTCTCTATAGAAAGATCTCTCTCGTTCATTATTCTCATTACCTCGCCCATGATCCAGTTCGAGCTCTCTTTGGGCTTGCCTGTGATCCGCGCTACTTCTTCGTAGAAGCAGGCTACCTCGCCGCTGGAAGAGAGGACCGAGGCGTCGTACTCGGGCAGTCCATACTGTTCAATGAATCTGCGCAGCTTCTGCCAGGGCAGTTCCGGCAGAGACTCCCTGAGCCGTCCGATTCTATCCTGTGTTATCATCAGCACCGGGAGGTCGGGCTCGGGGAAGTAACGGTAATCGTTCTCCTCTTCTTTGGAGCGCATCGAAAAGGTCTCCTTGGTAGCGAAGTTCCAGGAGCGGGTCTCTTTGGCCACGTTGCCGCCGGCGTCGAGCACGGCCGATATTCTCTCTTGCTCGGATTCCAGTGCCTTCTCGACAAACTTGAAGGAATTGATGTTTTTGACTTCTACCCTGTTGGAACTCAGACCGGAAGCGTCGTCTCTCATCGAAATGTTGGCGTCGCATCTCAACGCGCCCTTCTCCATGTCTCCCGAGCAGACGCCCAGGGCTCTGAGTGTGTCTCTTAGTAGCTCCATGAAGACCTTCGCCTGGGCCGGCGTCTCGAGATCGGGTTCGGTTACTATCTCGATCAGGGGAACTCCACACCTGTTGAGATCGAGGTGACTGCCTGTGGAGCCGGTTATGGAATCGGTTCCCTGGTGGATCATCTTGCCGGCGTCCTCTTCTATGTGGATTCGCCTTATCCTCACCCTTTTCCCTACTCCTCCGACTTCTATATCGAGATAACCGTTTTCAGCAATCGGGAAGAAATACTGGGTAATCTGGTAGCCCTTGGGAAGGTCCGGGTAGAAGTAATTTTTACGATCGAAGACCGACCGTTCGTTGAGTGTGCAGTTGAAGGCCAGTCCGGCCATAATGGCATAATCCACCACGTTTTCATTGAGAACGGGAAGCGCACCCGGTTGACCGGTGCAAACGGGACAGATGGCCGTGTTGGGTTCGAGCTCGAAAACATCGGCCGGGCAACTGCAAAAGGCCTTCGTCTTTGTCTGAAGCTGTGCATGTATCTCCAGTCCTATAACGGTTCTGTACATCATTCAACCCACCTTTCCGATATTCTGGTCAGGCCGCCTTCGTATGCGGGAGAAAAGCCCTCGATGAAACTGGCCGCCTCCAGAAGTTTAACGTCGCTGAACCGCCCGCCTGTGAGAAGCATACCTGCAGGTAAACCGTCTACCGGGGCGATCGGGACCGATATCGAGGGCAGGCCGGCAACGTTGGCCGGGATCGTGTATATATCCATGAGATAGTACGAAAGGGGATCGCTTATCTCGCCGATCACAGGTGCGACCACTGGAGAGGAGGGGTTCAATATGAAATCGAACTCCGTCAGTACGGCCTTCAGTTCATTGGCCATCAATCTCCTGGTTCTGAGTGCCTTACGGTAGTAAGCGTCGTAATAAGTGGCGCTGAGGGTGAAGGTTCCAAGCAGTATCCTCCGTTTGACCTCCCTGCCAAAACCCAGGTCTCTGTTCCTGCTCACCAGCCCATCGTAGTCGGCGGCTTCGTGTCTGGGTCCGAACCTGATCCCGTCGAATCTCGAAAGATTCGAACTGGCCTCGGCCGGTGCGATCAGGTAGTAAGTCGCGACGGCGTACTTGACTGAAGGAATTGAGATCTTCTCGACCACGGCGCCAGCCCTTTTCAGCTCCTCCACCGCATCCATGAAGGAGACTTTTACCCCATCTTCGAGACCGGGGTAATCTAGCATCTCCTCTGGAACGGCCATCCTCAATCCCTTGACATCACTCTTCAGATCTATATTGAAGGAAAAGGAACTCTTCATGGTCGTAGAATCTTTCACATCGTGACCGCTTATGATATTCATCACATCGGCCGCGTCCTGCGCGCACCTTGTCATAGGACCGATCTGATCGAGCGAGGAGGCGAAGGCCACGAGGCCGTATCTGGACACCAAACCATAGGTGGGCTTGAAACCGACGATTCCGCACATCGCTGCCGGTTGTCTCACCGAACCGCCCGTATCGCTACCGAGCGCGAAAGGCGTTAAACCCGCCGCAACGGCCGCCGCGCTGCCACCGCTACTTCCACCCGGTATCCTAGTAAGGTCCCAGGGGTTTCTAGAAGTGAAGAAGGCCGAATTCTCAGTCGAAGAGCCCATCGCGAACTCGTCAAGATTCGTCTTTCCGAGTAAATGTCCGCCGCTCTCTTTCAATTTGCAAGTAACGGTCGCGTCGTAAGAAGATTCGTAATTCTCCAGAATTCTGCTGGAACACGTAGTGCGGGTTCCAAGCGCTAGAATATTATCTTTGAGAGCGTAGGGAAAGGAATGCCCGGTCTCCTCCCCTGAGGATTGCAACACCTGGAGAAAGGCCTTCAGATCTTTATCGAACCTTTCTATGCGATTCCTGTAAAAGGAAAAAGCGCCACGCAAGCCCCTAATCTCAGAAAGTCTCAATTTCAAAGGATTGATATCCAAATCAGCCACCTCTTATAATCGCGATTGGTACCCTTTATGCGGTTTGAATCATGCTTGTTTTATCTAGATAATTTTAACATCTCCAGGTCCGTAATGACAGATCGAAGGATGGGAGTGAGAGGTGTATCTCATATAAGAAACCCCACAAACTGCATTTTCCATGCATTCGGCACAGCTTTGCATTATAATTAAAATAATAACCAGATAACCAGTTACTTTCAAAGTCTGGAGGGGTTCCGGTGTCTATCCGTTCAGGCAAATTGATGTCCAGTCTCGAAAAAATAAGTTCGTTGCCGATCCTGGAAGGGGAAGGAATGGACATGGCTATGGAGATACTGGCGCTTGCCGGCAGGGCTATATCGGCCGATTGCCTTTACATTTACCGGATAGGGAATATCGAGAGAGGTCATAAAAATGGCTTCCCCGTAGTCAAATGGGCCAGTCCTTCGCTATCGGAAATATATTCCGGCTTGGGAAAGACTTGCGAAAGCATGGAAGAAGACAGCACAATCCTTTCCGGTCTTGAGAAGGGAGAGATCGTTTTCAGCCAGTCGGGATCGCGTGTATCTATCCCGGTTATGAAGGACCGTTTTCGCGGTGCGATCTGTTGCGAAGATTACTCCGAGAACAGGATCTGGTCGGACGATGAAATCGCGTTTTTGAGGATAGTCGGCCATTCAATCGCTTCTCTCTTCATTGTCCACTCGCTCATAAAAAGAAACGAGCCGCTCGAAGAGGACATTGAAAAGCCGAAACAGGTCCTTTCGGCTAAAGGCTCCGAAAACTCGCAAGCCTTGAAGAAAATGGAATACCAGCTCATAGTCCGTGATAGCGTTATGGCGATGATAAACGAAATATCCATGCTATCCCTGAAAGCCAAAACGCTGGAGGAAGCGGCCGGGATAATCATCACCGAAGTATCCGAAAAACCCGGCGTTTACAGATGCCGCCTATCGATTTCAAGGAAGAGAAATACCGATATCGAGGTCTCAAGCGGTGAAGGTTTCGACGTTCCCTTTAATGAGGGACAGATAGAAGATCGAGCGGTAGAGTTGAGCGGACCGGGCTACCTCCTGTCAAGACATCTGAAAGACGGTGCCGCCTACAGAAGGCTCTGCATATCGATGGAGCTGGACAGCGACAGCACCGGAATGCTGGAAGTGATCTTCGACGGATCGGGTGAACTGGACGGCAGCGTTAGCTATCTCTTCGGCGTGGCCAGCCACTTCTTGAAACTCGCGCTCTACAGAGTGAAGTATCTCAGCGAAATTGAAAGGACAAGAAAGGTCTCCCAATCGCTGCGCCGGGCCACGGAGATCATCACCAAGAGTCTCAGGATGGAAAGAACGATAAAAGTCATCGTAGAGGAGCTCGGCAAGGTCATCCCCTTCTACAGTGCCTCGCTAGAGCTGCTGGATGGAGACGAACTGGTGATAGTCGGTGGTAAGTGGCCGGACCAACTTGATTTCACCGGAAGGCATTTCACGATAGAAGAGAACAGTCCCGGATACGATGTGTTACACAGGTCCGAGGCGATCCTTTCAAAACAGGCACAGAAGGATTACCCGCAATTCAACATCCCCGACTTTCACTTCATCAAATCATGGATGGGCGTGCCCTTGATCATAAAGGAAAAACCGATCGGCATCATCGCCGTTGACAGCGATCGCGAAAACGCCTTCGACGGCCTTCATCTCGAAGCACTGAGGGCCTTCGCCAATATCGCGTCTATCGGGATCAACAATTCCAGGCTCCACGAAGAAGTCGAGCAACAGGCGATAAGAGACTATCTGACAGGTATATACAACAGAAGGGGCCTCTTCGAACTGGGAGAGGGGGAACTAAAAAAGGCCAAAAGGTATCACACCGATACGGGACTCATCATGTTCGATATAGATAATTTCAAGAAACTGAACGACAGGCACGGTCATCTCGCGGGCGATTTCGTTTTGAAGGTCGCTACAAAGATATGTGGCGCCGAACTGAGATCGGCCGATATCTTCGCCAGATACGGCGGCGATGAATTCGTGGTGATCCTGCCGATGACGGACCTCGCAAAAACGCGAGAAGCGGCAAAAAGATTGTGCAACGCCCTTTGCTCCTCCGCTGTGGAGTATAATGAAACCAGGTTCAATATACGCGCCAGCTTCGGCGTGACCTCTTACCGGTACGACGATACCCTTGAGGGAATGATCAAGAGGGCCGATAGATCGCTGTACATTTCCAAGAACGCCGGTGGAAACCGGGTTAGTGGAGGCGAAATCAATGACTGAAAACACCGGAGAGTATAGAGATTCGATGGAAATGGATTTTACGGGCCGCAATTTCTACGAAGAATACGCCTGGGAGTGCGATCTGGCGAACGGAGTCGTAACCTTCAACCAGGGGTGGCAAAAGCGACTCGGATACTCCGCAGAAGCGGTAAAACCAGGTATGGATGGCTGGAAAAGCCTCATTCACCCGGACGATCGGGAGCGGACAATAAAATCCCTTATGGACTACATAGAGGGAAGATCGGAAAAGTACGAAGCCATTTACAGAATTAAGGCAAGAGATGGCAAAGACGTATGGGTCCTGTCTTCGGGAAAAGCGCTACGGACGGACAAATCCGGGAAGATCACGAGGGTCGGCGGTGTTCAACGGTTGATATCGGACATTGAGACGGTCGAGCTGAACTTGCGAGAGAGAAAGAAGGAACTGGAATTCTTCTTCGCTTTTTCTAAACTGATCGACGATTGCGGCGATTCACTGGAAAAGATATGTGCCGGACTGACCGAACTCCTGCCGAAGGCCTTTTTCGATTCCGAACACACGGGCGTTGAGATTGTCTATCGGGACGGGGTGTACAGCTCCAAAAACCTGCTAAAAGACTCCAGGTTCATCAGGAAACCACTCAAGAGAGATGTCGAGGAAATTGGATCGATCAGCGTTTATTACTCCGGTTACAGAGATGTCCGTTTCCTTAGCGAAGAGGACAGGGTTCTTTCATCCATCGCTGAAAGACTCGGGAAGATAGCGATTAGAATCGAGAACTCGAAGGCCTTGAAAGAGAGTGAAGAACTCTTCAAGGTCACTCTCGCAAGCGTGGGCGACGCCGTTCTGGCGACCGATGCGTTTGGAATAGTCACTTTCGTGAACGGCACATCCTGTGAAATGCTCGGTCTGGAAATGCAAAAGATCCTGGGGCGACACGTGAATTCGGTTATGCATATCTTCAACGAACTCACGGGAGAGCCAGCCGAAATACCCGTGGATCGAGTACTCAGCTCCGGCAGGAAGGTCGGACTCGCAAATCATACCTGTCTCAAATCGGAAAACGGGAAAATCTACTTCATCGCCGACGCGGCCTCCCCGATAGTCATGGAGAACGGCGAAATCGTCGGAGTTGTGGTGAACTTCAGGGACGTAACTTCCGAAAAGGAGAGGGAAAGACGCATACTCGAAAGCGAAGAGAAGTTCAGACATCTCATCGAAAACATGATCGGTGGAATGATTATCCTGTACAGCGACGACGGCGGAAAGACTTTTAAGGTACGCGATATCAAGTCGGGGATAAGCGGTCTTCACTTCGATAGAGAATCGGTCGGGGGAAAGGATATCGGGGAAGTCCTGCCCGCCATTTCATCGACCTCCCTGTCGGCGGCTATAGAGAGCGTATGGGAGAGCGGTAAACCCCTAGCCCTGGATCCTATATATTACGACGACGGTGTGTTGAAAGGCTGGTGGGAGAACTACATCTACCGGCTCCCTTCAGGAGATGTGGTGACCCTCAACTACAACGTGACTGAAAGGAAAGAGCTGGAGGAGTTCCAGAGACTCTCGCACAGCAACCTGGTCGAATTATCCAAATCCGTTGCATCGAGAAACTTCGACTTACAGTCGTTCATGGAAAAGGCCGTCGAGACGGTCGGCAGAATGCTGCGGGTTGACCGGGCCGGCATATATATGCTCAACGAAAACAGCGAGTTCGATATAAGACTACTTTACGAGGTGTCGGCCGACAAAATCTCTTCAAACGCCGGAAGAGCCATGGACCAAAAGCTGGCCGAAAAGTATCTCAGCCATATCAAAGATAGAAGAGTTCTTTCGATAGAGAACGTGTTAGAGGAAAACATCGAAGATCTCTTCATACGCAGCCTAATAGACGTTCAGGTTTACGGGATACTGGACATACCCCTGAGAATCAAGGGTGAGATCATCGGTTCGCTCTACTGCGACATGAGAGGGCCCAGGAGCTGGTCATACGAAGAGAGATCTTTCGCCGCTTCCGTCGGCGACATACTCACGATGGCCCTTGAAGAGGACAGGCTAGTTCGAAGCGAAATGCGTTACCGCAACATGTTCGAGGCGAGCAGCGCCATGATGGTTCTCATCGATCCCGATAGCGGCAGAATAGTCGATTCCAACCCCGTAGCGTGCGACTTCTATGGATATGGCAGAGAAGAGATGAGGCAGCGTTACACTTCGCACCTCGGGCTCGGAGACCTTGAAATGATGAGCGATATTAAGAACGGTCGTTCCAGACGTTTCACAACCAGGCATCTCCTCGCAGGCGGCGAGATACGCGACCTGGAAATCTTCGTCGGCCCGGTCGAGATCGATGGAAAGATGCTGCTCAATTGCATCGTAAACGACATAACCGATAGAGTCAACGCCGAGAATAAAGTCAGAGAGACCATGGTTGAGCTCGAGCATTCTCTGAAAGATACGGTGATGCTTATAAGCAAGATAGTGGAGGCTCGCGATCCTTACACGGCAGGTCATCAGGCGAACGTTAGCAGATTGGCCGGTGAGATCGCCGAAAAGATGGGACTGGACAAAAAGAGGGTCCAGTGGGTAAAGACGGCCGGGATGTTGCACGATATAGGAAAAGTCTCGATACCGGCCGAGATACTTTCCAAACCTGGAAAACTGAACGAACTCGAATGGTCGCTCATAAAGAATCATCCGCTTCTGGGCAGAGAGATTCTGAGCGAGGTTTACCTAGGAGGTCCCATCTCAGAGATAGTCCTTCAACACCACGAAAAGATGAATGGATCGGGTTACCCGAACGGTCTTAAAGGTGAGGAAATACTCCTGGAGGCCCGCATAATAGCGGTGGCCGATGTGATCGAAGCTATGAGTTCACACAGGCCTTACCGTGCATCGCGCGGACTCGAGGAGGCGATAAGAGAGATAGTGATGAACTCCGGCGAGCTGTACGATCCCGCGGTCGTGAAAGCTTGCATACAGATCCTCGAATCGGGGTTCAACCTTTCGGGCAAATGAAAAATAGAAAGGAGTGTTCAAAATGCTGCTGACGATTATCATGATATTCCTGGGTCTCGTGTTTCTGGGTCTGGCGATAAAGCTCGCCTTTTTCGCCCTCACTGTTATCTTCGGACTGGCCGCGCTCGGCTTCGTGGTCTTTGGTGTCTTCTGGTTACTGACCAGAGTACTGTCGATCTTCTGAGGATCGAAAGTCCAACGTACAAAACGACAACGGGGCAATGCTATCGTTGTCGCATGCCCCGTGTTCGATGATTCTCTCTGTATATTCCGGTTCAGATTTTGAATTTGGGTTGAAACTCTCCTTCGAACGGCGCGAAGGCCTTTTTGCTCTGCAGGTAACCCAGCACTATTTCTTTGAAATTGGGGAATCTACCGGCCTCTTCATCGCTTCTTACAAGTGTTTCATCACCCGTAACACCGATTATATCACCGGCCGGTATGGCCTGCCCTTTGGGAATTATCCGGTGCGTCTCCTTGGCTCCGTCGATACTGTCCGAATACAGAACCTTTCCCTCCAGGACTACCGCGAAGGAGCCGGCGATTTCTTCAAGATCGTAGATTTCGTGCGAGGAGATTATCATGGTCTTGTTCTGCTGGAGAACATAGTCTCTCAACACACCCATCACTTCCTGCCTGATCACCGGGTCGAGGTTCTGAGTGGGTTCGTCTAGAATGAGCAGGTCGGCTCCGCTGGCAACCGTGAGGGCTATGTGGAAGAGCGTCTTCATGCCCATCGAATACGTTTCCACCCTCTCGTTGAGATCGAACCTGTAGTGAACCGCGAAACTGGTGAAAACCTTTTCCTGCCAGCCCGGGTAAAGCATTCTCCACATCCTGAGGTAATCATCGCCCGTGAATCTCCTGAAAGTCAGCCGGTCTTCGGTCATAACGGCTATCTTCTCTTTGGTGCGCGATGTAACCCTCTCCCCGAACACAGCTACCTTTCCCCCGTCTGGAGCCAGCTCACCGAATATGCATCGGAGAGTGGTGGTCTTTCCGGCTCCGTTGGGTCCGACTATCGCGAAGATGTCACCTTGCTCGACGTTGAAAGAGATATCGTTCAGTACGGGTTTCGACGCGAAACCCTTTCTCAGCTTATCTATGGAGACTATCATTTCTGCACTCCTTTCTTGACGAAGAGATAATTCGCAACAAGTAACACCGCCAGCGAAACCGCTCCGCTGACCCATACGTTGCCCTGGTGAGCCGGGCTTGCATAGAAGTACGGGTTGTTCCACCTGTTTCCGAAACCTCCTATTATCAGATCGGCGATGAGCACGAGGAAGGGAATACCAAAATTATCCAGGCCGGCCGTAACACTTATCATCGAAACCGCGTAATAGGCGGTCGAAAAACTTATCGAACCAATAAGCATTGAGAGCCAGTAAATACTGGTCGATGAGCCGAACTGCGCTCCGAACAACGCCATCCCGATCACCTGGGCCACGGTACCGAAGGCGATGAGAAAGAGGTACGATATCCAGAAGAGCTCCTGGCGCGAATAAGGCAGAGCCAGAAGCGAGCCCAGCCTCTTGTGCTGTATATCCGAAGGGAGAAGGCTCGTGGCGAGCAAAAAGAGGAAGACCATTCTCGCCGGATAAAAGGGAATCAGCAATCCCAGTGAAAAGACGGCTATCCTTCCTGCCTTTTCGCTCAACTCCTTCATAAAATAGGCTTCTATCTTTTCAGTCATTTTTCCATACCTCCTCCAGCAGAACTTTCGCCATCTGTAGATCTATGCCGTTCTTCTTCAATTCTTCAACGGTTTCCGATATCGTCTTTATAACTTCTCTGTTGACCGCCTGCGCGGTTTTCACAAAATAGCCTACCCCATGTTCCGCCTCCACCAACCCTTCGAATTGCAGCCTTTCGAGTGATCTAATCACCGTGTTCGTGTTCACTCCGAACATCACGGCCATCTCCCTCACCGGGGGAAGCTGGTCGCCATTTTCGAGACGCCCGAGCATTATCTCTTTTTTTACCACATTCATGATCTGTATATAGGCCGGAACGCCATCGTGTTTATCGATTTTTCCAAACATTCCATCACTTCTTTCAATACTTCTCGGTAACTACGCTCACCATACCCGAGGTAACCAGTTCAAAACCTCCGCTGCCGGCGGGCATCATGAGATTGAGCGATCCACTGAAGGCCGAAACCTTCACGCGGCGTCTCCCGTTCCACGAATCGTTGAATTTAATCCTGCCGTTGATAACGGCTCCTTCGATCGAAAGATCCTCGATTTTTGAGGCCTCCATAGAGAACGACAGCGCGACTCCGTTCCTGACCAGGAACTCACCGGCCTCGACGCTCCCTGTGAAGGAAAGCGCCGGAACGTTCGCGATAACTATCTCCGGTGATTTGAGCGATCCGGTTATAGATAGAGAGGTACCTTCAATCGAAATCTTCTCGCTGGCCGTTATCTCTCCCCTGATCTCTCCGGCCGTCGTCTCGATCTCTACACTCTCGACCTTCACCCTGTCGTTCAACCTCAAGTAGGCCGTCCTGAACTCCACTTTCTCGAGTTGAACGAGTGTACCCACAGTTATATGGGCCGTTGAGTTGTTCATATAATCAGGCATCGATACCAGCAACCTCTCTCCATCTCTCTGAATCTCTAGTTCCGAAGGAATATAGACCTGATCGGAATTCTCGTTGAAACTCACCTCGTAACCCAGACCGGTTATCACGATTTCCTTAGCTCCTTCCACATACAGATCGGGCATATAAGTCCTATGATCTGAGCTCTTCCTGTTGTAGTCGTTTCCGCCGTCCCCGTGATACTCATAACCGTCGTTTTCGATCCAGCCAAACCACCGCAGAATCGATGGATCGTCTATGAATCCCAGTGGCCAGCGGAGTATATTGTTACCGATTCCACTTATCACGCTCAGAGCTACGACGGGTATAACCAGGAAGAGTACGCCAAGTGTTATCAACAACCATTTAAATTTCTTCAGGCTGAGAGCGATGACAACAATCCCGGCGATCGCCAGGAGAATCTTGACCGCCACGAATGGAATCAGCAAAGCCAGTAAACCCAGTCCCCCCGCCAGAATCAATTTAGCGATCGAAGGATACTTTCTATTCACCTGCACACCTCCATAATCATATAGTGTTCTAGTATATTAGAACACTAGTTATAGATACTGTCAAGTACTATTTTCATAGCCGTCCTTCGAGAGGGAGAGAGAGGAGAGAAGAGAGGAGGAGAGAAGGAGAGACGCCTTATCGTGAGCGAAGCGAACTCTCGATGCTCTTTCTCTCGTGTTTTTACCAAGAACTTACAAAGCACAACCAACAACTGTTCCTATAGGGACCGGAGGTGACTGGCATTGCGAAGCGATTATGATTCAGGAAAGTCTGTTTCCTCTAGAAGGTGTATCCCTCTTCAATGAGCTCTATGAGGGCCGAAACCACCGCCGGGTCGTAAAGCTTTCCCGAATTGTCTCTTATTTCCTTGACGGCCTCTACCAGTCCCGGAGCGGGGCGGTAAGGTCTGTGGGAGGTCATGGCCTCCATGACATCGGCAACGGCGATTATTCTGGCCTCAAGCATGATTTCTTCGCCTGATAGACCCCGGGGATACCCGCTGCCATCGAGTCTCTCGTGATGCTGATATATTATCTCGGCTACAGGCCAGGGAAATTCGATCCCCTCAAACAGGGAATGTCCAGCGCCCGGGTGCATCTTTATCATTTCGTACTCGAGGGCGCTAAGTCTTCTGGGGGAGCTCAGTATTTCAGCCGGTACCTGGATCTTTCCGACATCGTGAACCGACGCCGCTAGGCGCAACCCGTTGATCCTTTCGCTGTCGATACCCATTTTTTCGGCGATAGCTACCGCCAGCGCGGTCACGCGGCGCTGGTGGCCAGACGTGTAAGGATCGCGAAGGTCCACCGCCGAGGCCAGCGCCCTGACCGAACCTTCCATGGTCCGGGTGAGTTTATCCAGGCTCGTTCGCAGGTCTTCCGTCCTCTGCTGGACCTCTCTTTGGAGATGATAACTGCGGTTGTTTAGCGAACCTACCACCACTGTCAGGAACAGCGAGATGATCGCTCCGATAGCCAGCGTCATCCGGCCTTCCTGAAGGGGATACAGCCTTTCGTAATCGAGGCTGGGATGCACAACGATCACGAGGACCTTCCCGAATTCAAAGATCGGCATGATCACGTTCATTTCCTCCGCGTGGTAGTGGCGCAACTCGCTCACCGAGTCGTCTATTCTATCGTGTTCGCCAACCGTCGATGCCAGAAAGACCGGTCTGCCTACATCATCGAGCAAATAAATCCCCATCACAGTCGTTCCGTCTTTCAGGGAGATCGACTCGGTTAATTTAATGAAGACTTCGGGCCGGAAGAAAGCCAGCACGAATCCCTGAAAAGCGTCAGAAGCTTCTTTGTATGAAGGTTTCAGAATCAAGACACCTTTTGCTTCGCCCGTACTCTCAAGCAGAGTCGTAGGATCGGAGGCCGTCATGAACCCGGTCTCAACCGTCTCTTCAATAACCGCCTTCGTTATCGCGTTCGAACCCAAATCCAGTCCCAGAAATTCCCGGTGATCCACCAGCGGTTCCAGGTAAAGAATCGGATAGTAAAGAGCCCTCTCACCGGCCCTGACAATCTTTTCCTGATCGTCCATTTCCCAGATCTCGAAACTGCCGGAGAACTCTGAAGAGATTTTCGACTCGAATTCGGACCTTTCATCGGAGGCGACGGCAGGCGCCCAGCCCCAGATGGTCATGTCACCCTTAGAAAGGATGGGACGCACGAAGGTTTCGAACTCACGGCGCTCGACGCTTTCACTGGACTCGAAAAAAAGTGAGAGACTCTCTAGTTCGTAAGCGCGCATATCGCGAATCGCCTGCGATACAAAAGTCGCTTTGCTTATCGCCAGGCTTTCGAAGGCTTCTTTTCTCGAGCTTTTCTGGTTTTCGTTCACAGAAAAAGCGGCCATTAAGGTTATCGTCAGAGAAATGAAAAGAACCGTTATAGCGTCGAGGTATCTTGGGAAGCGCTTCTCCCGTCTCTCCTGGGGAAGGGCCTTCTTCCACCACGTAAGCGCGAGCCCGATCACAGAAAAAAACAGCAACAGCACCGAGAGAACTATCATCGGAAGAGTCTTTTCCAGGATAATGCCGTTCCAGTTCTTTATATCCAGATCTATTCCAAGCGCTGCGATGGCCTCTCCTGAGAGCTCGTCCACTACCGGAACCGTTGCGCTCGCCCACGTGCCCCAATTGTCTTTTATAGGTGACTCAACTGTCGATTTCTTTTCCTTAAAGACCTTTCGATCGTTTTCCGTGGCGCCCCTGTATGGGTCACCCGGCAGAGACTCGTCGGTTGATCCGGGGAGCTCCGAATCTATGAAAAAGTAGATCTCTCCATCCTCTCTAATTCCCATGAGGTAGATGAAGCGGTACTGGGGAAAAATCTTCTTGACCTGGATTAGTTGTTGCTTCAACCTCAAATAGGCGGGATTGGCGAGGTCATCGATGGTACCGTGCAGAGATTTAAGGCGAGCCTTGTTCAACGCGGCTTCTAGAAGTTTGGCCTCGTTCAGCAATTCGTTGCTGAGGCTGTTCCTAGCCCTTTCCGCAGTGACAAGACACAAAGAGATTCCCGCAAGCGAAACGACCAGAACGACTAAGATAGTTGTAAGGGTTCTTCCAGCTTTCATTCGAGAAGTCACATTTCCACTCCTGGTGAGACCATCGAAGTTACTCACGGTCAACCGTTTCTTTTGTATCCCCACAATTTATGATTTTAACATGTCATCATCCGTAAATTATAGCCTGAATCGATCAGGTTCTCCAGATCAGCCAGCATAAAACGTTTGGAGCTATCGATTGGTTAGAAAATCAGCAACGAGAAGGGGTTTGCGGGCAATGACCGTAAGTAGAAGATCGATCTGTATCTTCACATATCGAGAGTGTGTTGAAACGATCATAATCACATCGGGAATTTAGGTATAATTTTCTGGAAGGAGGATGATAACGATGAGTATATCTACCATGACGGGCGACGAAGGCCAGACGAGTCTCTGGAGTGGCGAGCGCGTGGATAAAGACAGTCTGAGGGTGGAGGCCTACGGGACTGTAGATGAACTGAACTCCTTTCTCGCAGAGGCGAAACACCACACCTGTGAAGAGGTGAGTCGATACATACTTTCTGTACAGAGATTCCTCTTCAAAGTCGGAGGACAGCTGGCGTCTAAGGACGTTCAATATGTCGAGCCGGTTAGCGAGGAGGACGTTGAAAAACTTACGAAAAGCGTCCACTACTTCGAAGAGATCGTTGGCCTCAAAGGATTCGTGATTCCAGGAAGCACGATCGCATCGGCGAAGCTGGATATCTGCAGAACGATAGCCAGAAGAGCCGAGAGAAGGATAATAGCGCTCTCCAGACTTGAAAAAGTCCCCGACCCCGTCAGGAAGTACATCAACAGGCTCTCGGATTTTCTTTATATCATAGCAAGATACGAGGAATTCAAAGAGAAAAAACTCCTTTACAAGAACGATGTCGAGTGATAAAAAATAAACCGCTTCAAGCATATCGCGGTTAAAAAATGGCCGATCAGTTTCTTGAAATCGATTATAGCCTTTTCGAAAGGCGATTCGACGCGGTTACCTGTAACTGATCCTGGGTATGCCGTCCTTCATGCAGGAACCGAAACTGTAAGCTACCGAATCGGTGTTCATTCCGGGTAGAAAGAAAACGGTTATCATCTCGTCCACATCTTGACCGTTTTCTTCCCATATTCGTAGTGTGATATTCTTCAGTTCCTCTTCGGTGACAGAAGGCTTTATGAGCATTATTCTGGCCGTGCGCCGTTTCCAGGCCTTTCCAAAATCACGTATCATAACTACAGAATAGTTTCCATCCCGCTCGACTGCCATGATACTCCCTCCATCGTAGTAATGCATATATAATACATCATGTTACAAAAAATTTCCAAGTGCCATTAATACTTCAATAATTAAGTAGAGATAAATCTTAGTTAGGTTTGGAAATCATAGTTGCTTCATTCGTCGCCGGTTAAAGGCGATTCCTGCTCTCCTTTTCAGTCAGCTATCACGAAGATAGCTGAACGGACCATTTCAAAACCTGTCAATTCTATACTGACTATACGTGGCTGTGAATCGGAACTATAAAGTTAATATGTTAAAGAAACTATGTATTACACATGAGGTAGCGGTGCAACAAGACATCTCAGACGAGTAGTTGAGAGAGCGGGAAGAACGGTTCTTAGTTCCGACGCTGCACATCCAGGTTTTTCGTTCTTGGTTAAGGAACGGGATCCTCTATCTCTAAGCCAGGGCCAGGATCCCTGTTTTTCTCCCTCCCGTCATGCCAGACCCCGATCCGGCATTCCGGTCTTACCCACAACCTACTAACAACCATTACTTGACATCAGTCTGACTACCTGAGGCAACCGGTATTACGAACGATACTGGCATTTTCGGTATGACGGTCAATTTCTCTGACAACATCATATTGAGATCGCGATCTGGAATCTTCATCTTCGTTGAAAAACACATTTAACATATACTATACTATTTCGTGATAATAGTACTGTGTTATATACAGTATAATCATGTCAACACAATACCGAGGTGATGATATGGATATAGGAAAGCTTGCCACGGAAATGAACAGGGGATTCATCCAGTTGTTGATGATGGTTATGCTCGATGAGCCAATGTACGGGTACGAAATCGTGAGAACACTCCAGGAACGCAATTTCCTCATAGACGAGAACACTCTTTACCCCCTATTGAGACGCCTGGAGGAGAAAGATATACTGGCGAGCGAGTGGAGAGTCGAGGAAAACAAACCGAGGAAGTACTATTCAATCTCTAGTGAAGGAAGAAAAGTTAGAGAGGAACTACTGAAAATCTGGCAAGAACAGGACAAACTGATAAAAAGCTTCGTTGGGGAGGAATGAAAATGGAAAGATTGAAAAAGTACCTGGACAACGTTAGGACTTTTCTACCGGGGAGGCAGCCGGAAAAAGTCGATGAGATCTTGAGAGAGATAGAGAGCCATATACTGGAGCGGGCAGAACGCGAGCACGGAGAGATAAACGATACCAGCCTCGCAATGGCGATAAAAGAGTACGGTTCACCCGAGCAGGTCGCTGCCAGGTACTACGAAGATGGCCCTATAATAGCCCCTCATCTTAAAAATTATCTATTCATGTACAGCGGAATAATCTTCGCGATCCACATCGGGCTCCATCTCCTGAGTCTGATCTTCGGAGATAACGGAGCGATCTTCAAATTCAGCAGTACGGATTTGCTGGGCGTCCTGTCACAGCTTCCAGTAACCTTTGTCTTCGATTTCGGTCTGGTCAGTCTTATCCTTTATTTCGTCACTAAAGCGGGCGCTACATCGAGCCTCCCGTACTTCACATGGTTTCTGAAGAGCGAGAAAATTCCCACTCAAGCCCAGAGAATAGCCAGCCTTGTGGCATCGATAATAGGAGCGGTGATCACATACCTGGGCTTCACTTACGGACCGGTTTATTTCGTCGACGGTCAGATGAACACGCTGGCCATAGCTGCGCTTGACACTATGAAATACGGCCTCTTCCTCGGCTTTGGAATACTGGTTATCTCGTCGATCTTCAACCTGATAAACGTGTTCAACTACTCCAGAATAGTGAAGATAGCCTCCGACATCGCCGGGCTGATTTTTCTTCTACTCGTAGTCTCACCCGATTACTCCGGAAGAATAGCCGATTTCCTCAGCATATCTCCGGAAAGCACCGGCCACCCGCTCCTGATCGGAATACTCGTTTTCATAGCTTTAGTGACCATAATAGAGCTTGTCATCGAGACCATAAGGTTCTGGGCGAGCAGAATAGTGACATCCACCAACATGTAAGAACCCTATTGTCTATAACCTTAATTTGATGTTTTCGAACTCTTGCTCCTGATTCTCTCTCGAGAGGAAATTAGGAGCAAGAGACGCTATTAAGCAATAACTGGTTTGACGGGGATCACCGTCTCAATCTCTCTTCGACGCTTCCGTCGGGAAGAACGAATTCGTAAGAGGAATCGCTGAGGTCTTCGAGCTGAAATCTTTCGCAATCTTTCCATCTATCGTGGCAATACATATTGATCCATTCGCTGTCTATCTTTCCCTGTTCGTAAGCCTTCACTATGGGACACTCATGATAATTACTGCAACTGTCGCTTTCCACTAGCGGGACACCTCCACTGGATATTTCATTACTAATGTTATCACATGGGGCGGGAAAAACAAGTATCTTTACCTTCGGGCCTGTCGATTTCCTTATACAATGGCCTTCTCTCGTTATAAAATATAACGAATGGGAGACAATAACTTGGGGGTGATTGGATGTCCAGAAGGATTTTTCTGGCGATAATTGTTGTTCTTTTACTGATAGCGCTTTCGGGCTGTATCAATATCTTGAGGAAATATCAGGTGACTATCACCAGCACACCTCTGCTTGAGAGTGTGACCGTTGGAAAGAGGGAGAGAGAGCTTCCCTATGGGACGACCGCGAAGAGAGGCGAGAAGATCCTTATCAAGGCTCCTCTCGTCCCCGGATACGACTTTGCCGGATGGCTCGTGAACAACGACCTCAAGGAAGAGGCCAACGTTGAGATAATAATCGAAGAGAACACGGCTATAAAAGCTATCTACATTCCGAAGCTAGTGAATGAAATCACTCTGGGCGGGAAGGGCGACGAAGCCGGTTCCGGCCTGATAGTGGAGAGCACTTCGAGCCTGGTGGCCGGCGTTACATCCAACTCGACCGACAGTAACCTTATAGTCGCCAGCAACGGCGGATTCGACTTCTGGGTTCCTCCACTGGAATATATTTCAAACAGCTTTCTGGTCTCGCCCCGAAAGGCTCACGGCGGTTCGGGCGATGAGTTTCTCTCAGACACGACCCGGATAACCGGTGGTACCGTTTCGGTTGGCTGGACAGATTCGCAAGATATACCTTTCACAGGTAGCGGCTATCCATATCACGGTGGAATAGACGCCTACGCGATCATGCTGCTGAACGACGGCACACTCGGCTGGCAGACGTACATAGGTGGAAGCGGCGACGATTACGCCCATTCGGTAAACATAACTGTCGGTGAACGTTTGATCCTTACCGGATCGACCGGCTCGAACGATTCTAACTTCGAGGGTACCGGCCACCACGGCGACATAGACGGCTGGGTATCGATAATGAGCTCTTACGGAACCCTCGTATCGAAGTTGAGGAAATCCTTCGGCGGCAGTGGTATAGATGAGCTCTTCTACGGTGTCCAGACACGCGACGGCGGTTACCTTCTCTGCGGCTATTCCAGGTCCAGCGACGGTGATCTGAAGAACATCGACCGGTCTCAGGGCGAGGATCTCTGGATTCTCAAGGTCGATGAGGAACTCAACATTCTCTGGCAGGACCTCCTCGGTGGTACGGCAGACGAGAGAGCCCATGTGGTTAAAGAGGTTAGCGACGGTTTGATCGTAGCCGGTTACACGGCCTCCACCGGAAGGGATGTAAATGACCATAAGGGGGGAAAGGACATCTGGGTCTTGAAATTCAAAGACGATGGAGAACTATTGTGGAGCAAAACGTACGGCGGCACGGACGATGAAGAGGCCTTCGATATCATAGAGACTGCCGACGGAGGCTACGCCGTGTGCGGCTATACAAAATCTACCAACCGTGACGTGAGGGCTAACAAAGGTATGAGCGACATCTGGGTGATTAAGCTCGGAACTGACGGCTACCTGGAATGGGAAGCCACTTTCGGAGGTACTCAGAACGACGGCGGCAGGAGAATCGGAGAGACGGAAAAGAGAGAGTTGATAGTGATCGGTACGACCTCCTCCAACGACAGAGACGTTCTCAGCGGCCTCCACGGTGGGACAGACGCCTGGCTTCTGCGTCTGGGCAAATGAGCGGCCGAAGGGACCGGAGTTGAGAGTAGAGACCGTAGTTGAAAGCGAAGTCGTCGAACTTCTTGCCAGAGCCGACATCTGCCCCGTCTGCTCGGCCCGTTCCAAAGCCGTGGACGGCTGGATTTACGGCGCCTTCTACAATCTGCTTCACAACGAAGATGCGAGGTTCAGGTTGAAATCGGGAGGGCTGTGTCGAGAGCACTCCAGACGGATCGTGGAAATGGCCAGAGAGAAATCCGATATCGGCAGTCTTCCGGTCTCGGTTGTCTTCAAAGAGCTGCTTTTCGGACAGCTCAACCTGATTGGTCCGGGCGAAAGAAAGCTCTTCAAAAGAGTTTCATCATCCAGAAACACCGGTGGCTGCCATCTCTGCGAAGTGTCCAGGGAGAGCGAAAAGAGGTACGTGATAGCCATAGCGAAGTTCTTCGATTCGGAGAAAATCAGAAAGCTGTATGAAGAGTCCTCCTCCATTCTGTGCATAGACCACGCGAGAGAGGTTGCCGCTTCCATGAGAGCGGCTACGGTCGAATGGTTCGTGACTCTTCAGAAAAGCAAGATCGAATCCGTGATCGAAATGCTCGAAAGGTACATCGGTAAAAACGACTACAGGAACACCTCGCCCATAGGCGAGGAGAGAAACGCCTGGCTTACCGCATCCAGGATAATCGGAGAGACCCGGGTCACTGGACGTAACGAATAACGTATTCGCCCGTGTTCACCAGTTCGAACGTCAGGAGATCCAGATATACCTTCTCGGAGATGGCCACACCCAGATAAGGCTGGTCTTTGAGCATGGACACTAGGCTCTCTTCGAGAAACGCCAGCTCCTCGGGGAGTCTTTTCTCATTGACGGGATCGTAAAACCTCAATCCGATATCCCTGTAATAAAGCAGCCGTTCTCCATCGATTTCTACCGGTGAGAAATACGAGTCGCGGTGAACGAGCCGCTTTTCCGGTATATGGTACAGAGAGAGGAGTCTGGGTTCGGGGGCCGTTCCCGTGTCTACCATCAAGACATCGTTCCACAGACCCATGAAGAAGTTCGGGCCGCTCTCTGCGACCAAGACCGATTTGGAAAAGAACCCGATTTTGAGCCCACCGGTGGGACCGGCCTGGACGACTTTCACCTCAAAGCCTGACATATCAGTTTGCATGAGTTCGTACACCACATAGTCGGAAAAGACATGAGCGCGCAGGAAACGCCAGTCCGAGAAAAACTCCGGCACCTGCGAGCCGCCAACAAGTGCCACCGTAAACGAAACGAATAAGACCAGAATTGCCACGGTCAACATAACTTTTCTCAAGAGAAACACCCCCCGGCTTTTTGCTTCAGAGAATAGACGATCCAAACTGGTAATAGGTTCTCTGAGAGAACAACGAGAAGGCCCCTCACGGGGCCCGTAGAAGAAAGGTCTTACTTTGAAGTGTCCGGGGTGTTCAAGAAAGTTATTGCATTCCGTTTAGGGTGATATCTCCGTTGGATGTTCTGAGAGAAAGATCAAGATCCCTCCAGTTGTTTATTTCGGCTCTCAGATCGTTCTTGTCGATCTTTTCGAAAGAGATCGATCTGAAGCCCTGAACATCAACATTTCCGTTGGATGTAGCAGCAGTCAAAAAGGCTCCTGCGGTCCAGGGAAGCTTGAAATCTATCTTTCCGTTGCTTGTGTAGATCTCCAGTCTTCCGGTCGGAGACGTGAGCAACTTGGCGACTACCGATCCGTTGCTCGTCTTAAAATAATTGTCTCCGTAAAGCTTGCAAAGGTTGATCTTATAACCGCCGTTCGAAGTCACCGAATAGATGCTGCCCTCGAAGCCGGTAATGCTTATGTTGCCGTTGCTAGACTCTATGACGCACTCCCCGGATATCCCCGAAATACTCACCGAACCGTTAGATGTCTTATAAAAGTGAGATTCATACAGTTCCCTCGGAACATAAACGGTCATTGAAACTCCGTAATTTATTCCGCCGGGTCGATCGGTTCTACTGAGCCCTATCTCGAGGGTCTCTCCCAGATTGCTCCAGACAACGTCAAGAGAGTTGTTGAAGGCCTTTACCTGCGAACTGTTCAATCCTGACACGAACTTCGTTCCCGTCACTCTTACGTAGTCCTTCTCCCAGACCAGAACGGTGAGCGAACCGTTTGTACCGGTGACTTTGAGGGCCTTCGTTTCAAGAATATCGATTTCCTTCTCGTACTGACTGTTGATTCTCGTCGTGAAGATCAGCGAGCAGCCCGTCGAAAGAAATAACAGCACAAAAACCAGTGGAATTAAAACCAGTGTCTTCTTCATCGATCTACCTCATATACCCATAGTAATTCTGTACATCTTCGAATGAATCTCGAAAGTGATTTTATCTAAACTCTCGTAATTACGGGAATAACTCTTCTTTTTCATAATAATCATCTCCTTTTTCGGTGTTTGTTATTCTAATCATTGATAATATACTTTATAAAATTCAATTTGTCAATGCTCATATTCATATTTATTTTTTAAGAGCCAAATATTTCTAATTTATCTGTGTATAGTTTGAAAAAGACCCATGAAAGAGAAAGATTGCATTCGCAATGCCAGTAACTTCCGGCGGTAAATTTGCTTTCTAATAATGGTTGAGTAGGTTCTTTTTCTCTTTCGAAAGACGGGTCCATGATCCGGGGAAGGACCAAGGACGGTTCTTCCCGCGAGCAATTTACTTCCCGGTTCGGTCTGGACGGCTCTCTCTTCGGAGGAGCCAGATGTATAGCAGCACTACGGGAAAAACCAGCAATCCCGTTACTCCCAGGGCCAGGGTAGTTGAACTAAGGGCTATCAGGCCGATTATCGGGCCTCCGATTATCTGGCCGAGCGAATCGAACTGTCTGGCCACAGAGATTACCGTCGCCCTCACGCCGGAAACCTCTATTTGTCTGTTGATAAAGCTTGCGTAGAAAGGATAATCGTTCCGCCTGGCCACGAAACCCGCCCAGTAGAAGGCCAGGGCCAGCGGGAAGTTGCCGCTGAGGGCGAATCCGATGAAAGCCACGGCCAGGATGGTGTTCAGGATGACCAGGTAGGATAGCAGGAGCTTTGAAGAGTTACGGGAAGACAGTCTTTTAAGGAAAGATAGAACGGCGATGCTCAAAACCATGGCACCGGAGTTTATCACCCCGAACCACAGCACGTAACGTAATCCAAATTCCTCGGTTATCTTCAGATCTTCGAGAAACTTCAGTATCCAGAGTCTGTCGAACCCTTCGCTGTAGAGACCTATCCCCAAACTGATGAAGAGGATTATCGTCAGGCTCGCTGAAGTCCTTATCTGTCCAAGGCCGTCTGCGAGAGTGGAAAGAAAGTCTTTCAGGGGTTTGCCCCGGTGCTTAGGCCTGAACTTGTTCTCCTTCATTATTCGTCTCAGGATCAGGGCGAGGAGGAACATGGAAACTCCCGAAAGAACTATCGGGAAGTTCAAAGCAAACAGTCCGAGGAGAACGCTGGCCCATATTCCCGCGAGCGAGCCGATCTGTTCGAACTGAGCGCCTTTCACAAGCACGGAGTCAAGGTTCTCAATTCCGCTCTCATCGGCGACCCAGGCTATATCGGCGCCACTCAGGAATGTATATCCGGCGCCGGCGATTATCTGTGCCAGAAGGATGGTCCAGAAAAAGGGCAGGCTCCCCTCGAGGATGAAGCTGACACCCAGCACGGTTAGTCCTGTGATGATCGATCTTCTCCTGCCGTACATATCGGCGAAGACACCCGTGGGTATTTCGAAGAGGAGTGCCGAGGTTTCGACCACGGTTCCAACGAGAACCAACTGGAGAGGATTCAGCCCTACCGATTCGACGAAGTAGATGCCGTTGATGGTGAATACTAGATTGAAGAGAAAATAGACGGAACCGCTGTACAGGTAATACAGTTTTTCTGGCTTCATCGAACCACCGGTCTCCGGAGAATCAATCGCGAAAGACCCTCAGAGAATTCAAAACTGCGAGTAACGCCACACCAACATCTGCAAAAACCGCTCCCCACATGCTGACCAGCCCGAAAGCCCCAAGAACTATGAAGAGCGCCTTTGTTCCTATGGCCAGACATATGTTCTGAAGTATTATACTCCGTGTTCTTCTGGCAATCGCTATCGCTCTCGATACCTGCAATGGAGAATCATCGGATATCACTATATCGGCCGTTTCTATCACTGCATCGGAGCCAATCCTTCCCATCGCTATGCCGACGTCGGATCTGGCGATCACCGGCGCGTCGTTTATACCGTCACCCACGAACGCTACCTTACAGCCCGTCCGGGAAGATCTCTCCAGCGTTTCGAGCTTCCCTTCAGGGTTCAGTCCGCCCTCGTACCAGTCCAGGCCAAGCTCGCCCGAAATGGCTGCGGCCACATCGGGGGAATCTCCGGTGAGCATCGCGATGCTTGCCAGGCCCTGGTCGCGGAGAGATTCGATCGCCATTTTTGAATCTTCTTTCAATCTATCGGAGATATCGATCGTTCCCGACAGCTTTCCGCCAACTGTAAGATAGATCTTCGACTTACCCTTCGCAGCCGGGAGAATGGTCGAACCTCGCAGTATTCTTTCATTGCCCAGCGCTATCTCCTTGCCTTCGACGGTCGCGTGAACTCCTTCACCCGGTATCTCCCTGTAGTCGCTAACGGCGAGAAGATATTCTTTTTTGAAACCGATCGAGAAGGCGTGATCGACAATCGATCTGGCGATAGGGTGGTTCGAGTTGCTCTCCACACTCGCGGCGATCAACATCGCTTCCGCCGGCGCCATTCCGTTGTGGCCGGAGATTTCGCTTATCCCGAACCTTCCCTCTGTGAGCGTGCCCGTCTTGTCGAAAAGGACCGTATCTATCCCGGCCAGTGCTTCGAGATAGTTGCTCCCTTTGACCAGCACACCGTATCTGGAAGCCTTTCCGATACCGGCGAAATACCCGAGCGGCACTGATATCACAAGGGCGCAGGGACAGGAAATGACTAACAGAATAAGAGCTCTGTGGAACCATTCGCCGTAATTTCCTCCGGTAAAAAGGGGCGGTACCGTGGCAAGAAAGGCGGCGATCAAAACTACTATGGGCGTGTAGATACGCGAGAATTTCGTGATGAAGCGTTCAGTCCTGGATTTTCTGGAAGAGGCCTCTTCGACCATCTGGAGCATTCTGCTGGTGTATGATCGCTCTAGGCTGGCCGTGGCCTCTACCTCTATCAGGCCGGTACTATTGATCGTCCCGGCGACGACTCCGTAACCTTCGCCGGCCTTCACCGGTCTGCTCTCGCCCGTTAGAAGCGAAAGGTCTAGCCAGGTCTCACCGGAAGCGATCGAGCCGTCCAGGGGGATCCTCTCACCCGGTTTGACCACGAACCTGTCTCCGGCGACCATAGACGAGGCAGGAACTGCCGCTAACCCCTCTGGCGTAACTCTGTTCACCGTCTCGGCCTTCAGATCGACCAGTGAGGAAATAGATTTTCTCGATCTGGCGAGCGCCATGCCTTCAAGAATCTCTCCGGCGTTGTAGAAAAGCATCACAGCCACGGCCTCCGGCAGCTCGTGGATCAGAAAGGCCCCAACGGTGGCCAGGGTCATGAGAAAGTTTTCATCGAAGAGCCTTCCATGAAGAATATTTCTCCCGGCTTTCAGAAGCACACCGTTTCCAGCCAGTATATAGGCCAGTATGTATATTCCGTACTCGAGCGGTTCGTACCTTCCGTGAAGGTATCGGCCGGTGATCAGTGCGAAGAGATAGACGACGCAAGATAGGAGCAGAATCCCGAATTTTCTCGTAACAGTGGAACCGCCTGAATCCACGGTGATTCCGGCACCCGGTTCGACACTAGATATGATTCTGTTTATCTCTTCTATGTCACCATCTTCGATTATCAGCGATTGCGAGGCAAGATCTATCTTCGCACTGTAACCCATCTTCTTTATCCTGTCCTCGATTTTGGCAGCGCAGACAGGACAGTCAAGTCCCTTGATTCTGTGTTTTGTCTTCAATGCGACTCCTCTTCGAAATGCTCTCTCGCCGTCTTGACGAGTACAAGTATATGTTCGTCGGCCAGCGCGTAGTAAACGGCTTTTCCTTCTCTTCTGCTCCTGACCAGCCTCAATTCCTTCAAAAGCTTAAGATGATGGGAGATCGTGGGCAACGTAAGATTGAGTACCCTGGCCAGGTCACAGGTGCAGAGCTCGGTGATCGACAAGAGATACACGATCCTGGTTCTTGTTTCGTCTCCCAGGACCCTGAACAGCTTTGAAAGCCCGGAGACTTCACTTGCCTTAAGCCTTAAAAAAGCCGTATCTGTTTTATTTTCATGTTCATAGCAACAATCAACCATCGGGATCTCTTCCTTTCAATTAGACAGCTGTCTAATCGATTATAGACTTTCTGACCACCGGCCGTCAAGCCGACCGTCACGTTGATCGGTTGTATAATCGTAATGATTGGGAAGGGAGGTAATATCGATGGGTGAAAACGGGAAGAGAGCCGAAGGTTTTGTCGAAGTAAAAGGCGGAAAGATCTGGTACTGCGTCGAGGGGGCGGATAAGAGCGGAATCCCGCTGATAATTCTACATGGAGGCCCCGGCACCCCTCACGATTACCTCGAACCGCTTTCGGCTTTGTCTGACGAAAGGCCGGTTATTTTCTACGATCAACTGGGTTGTGGAAGGTCCGACAGGCCTTCCGATAAAAGTCTCTGGACCGTGGAACATTTCGTCGGCGAATTGAATCTTCTTAAGGAACGTCTTAGACTTGGAAGAGTACACATCCTGGGGCAGTCCTGGGGAACTATCCTGGCCTGCGAATACTACTTCTTCAAACCTGAAGAGGTAGTCAGCATGGTACTATCCGGACCGGCTATGAGCATTCCACAATTCGAAAAGGACGTTAGAAAACTGCTTGCCTTCCTGCCTAAAGAAAGGCAAAACGCCATACACAGAGCCGAAGCAAGCGGTCGCTTCGACTCTCGGGAATACGCCGATGCGATGAGGACCTTTTACAACCGCCATGTCTGCCGTCTCGATCCGTGGCCGGATTGCTTGAACAGGACTCTCGAAGGGATGGGCACGGCCGTTTATGAATACATGTACGGACCGAGCGAGTTCACGGTCACGGGCACGCTTAGAAATTACAGTTGTGTTCATAGACTGGGGGAGATAGAGGTTCCGGTTCTCCTGACATGTGGCAGATTCGACGAGGCGACGCCCTCGACGATAGAGCTTTACCGTAGGGAGATAGTCAACTGTGAAATGAAAATTATCGAAGACGCTTCCCACGAACACCACCTGGAGAAGCCCGAAGAATACATGGAGACCGTTAGAAGCTTTTTGAAAAAAGTCGAGAGTCATGGACCGAGAAAATACTTCGAATGAAGGTAGCTACGCCGACCGGGAAAGACGCTTGAAGATTCTGACTTACAAAATCAGGGGTTATCACGGTTCAGGAAAAGCATCAAAAAACATATCCAGGCTGTAAGGTGATAATCCTTCCGGCCGTTTTTTCCAAGGATCTCGAACTCATGAAAACTAGTGGATAAATTTTGCCGGCCTTTGCCATTCCTCAATTAGCTGAGATATAAAAAAGGGCGGGTCTCTCCGCCCTTTTTTATCTTTGAGAGCTCACATCACCGGCACTTCTTCGAGCGCGGCTCTATAGATAATGATCTTAGTACCGGCGGGGATCCTCTCGACCCTTTTCAAATCGGGGTTGTATTTCATGATCTCGGAGGCGTCTATTCCGTACATTTCCGAGATCGTTCTTAGCGTTTCATTCCAGCCGACCGTGTGGATGAGACCGGTTCCAACCGACCAGTTGCGATCGAGAGTTGCGCTAACGGCAACTCTTTCAAGTACGTAATCGGCGATTATCTCGGAGACTTCGAGCATTACCTCTCTCACGACCGGTTTGCCCTGGAACATAGTGTATCCGCCACCGCCACCGGCACGGTAGTTGTTCAGGACCACTTCGTATTCGCCGTCCATATCCAGAGGTCTTCCCATGTAACGGACGCTCAATACTCTCTCTCCGACGGGCCTGTCTGCGGCTACTATATACTCTATGCCTTCCCAAATGTCGTAGTTGTAATGGAGCGGCTTGGGATTGATCCAGCTGTCTGTGACCACTATCTCGCCGTCTTCATAGGTGAAGTACTCGGCGCTCTTTTCGAGAGCGGCCTTGATATCTGCGCCGGTGACCTTTATCACCTTTAAAGTGTTCGGATAGATATAAACGGCGTTTATATCCCTTATCGTTATAGGTCCGGTCTTCCATCCCTTTATATCGTTAGTGAAGAGCGCAACGGAAGATATCGGCGCCCCCGTTACGAAGCTCTGGACCCTGTTCACGAACTCGATCAAAGAGTTATCGGCCAGTCTGGCGACGAACGGGTCGTCGATGTAGAAGTCGCCTATCGCTATACCTACCGGCTGGTCGAGCCATTTCTGTACGCGGTCTTCGAAATTCTGGAACATCGCCATTACCTCGGAGTCGGCATCGTAGTTGGCCATAGAAATTTGGGCAATGTTTCTATTCACTATTTCCCATTTTCCATTCTTCTTTTCGAGTACGAGATCTATCTTGCCTGCGACCTTTCCCCAGTTGGAAGGCTGAGAGATCACAGTGCCGTCTATAACCTCGGCGATAGTCCTGTGCTGGTGGCCGGTGAGAAGTACATCGATGCCTTTCACTTCCTTGAGAATCTGGTAACCGACGTTTTCTCCAAGCAATTCCTCGGTCGGCGCACCGGTCTTCAGATCTCTCTCGAAGCCGCCGTGATAGGCAACCACCAGAACATCTACCTTTTCCCTGAGCTGGGGAACGTATTCTAAAGCGGTTGACACAGGATCCAGGAAGTTCAGCCCGGCTATGTGTTTGGGTTCCTCCCAGTTGGGGATGAAGCTCGTCGTAAGACCGAGAACCCCGACCCTGATTGTGTCGCCTTCAAAGGGCACTTCCACGATTACGTATGGTGCGAAAGCCGCCTCACCGCTGCTTTCGAAGACTATGTTGGCGCTCAACATCGGGAAACCGGCTTCACCGATGGCCCTTTCGAGTATAGAGGGACCGTAGTTGAATTCGTGATTTCCTATCACGCTTGCGATGAAACCCATATGGTTCAATGCCGCTATCATGGGATTTTCGCCAGAGTTATCCACTTTCGCATAGTAATATGCCAGCGGCGTACCCTGAATCAGATCTCCCGTATCTATGGCGAGTGTGTTGGGATTGCTCTTTCTCATTTCGCTCAGAAACGCCGATATCTTCGCCAGACCGACAGCCGAAAACTTACCGGTCGCGTAATCCACCGGGAAGATATTACCGTGGATATCACTGGTATGAATTATAGATAGATTTACTTGCGTAGCGAAGACCAGAACGGCTAAAGATATCACCACAAACATCGCCAGAAAAAGCTTGCGCATTGTTACCCCCTCCTCTCAGTTGAACTCGTTGATCGCTCGCTCTGCAAAAAACGGGGATGTCGCCCGTACGACATCCCCCGGTGTTTATTTTTTATCTCTCTCCCAATTTGGCGTCGATCATCATTATTCCGTTGGTGTGATCGCCCACTTTTTTGAGCAGTTTGACGATATCCCTGAAGTTTCTCTCTTCCTCGACCTGTTCTGTAACGTACCACTGCAGGAAATCGTTAGTGGCGTAATCGCCCTCTTCGTCGGAAACGGTCACGAGGTTGTGAATCCTCGATGTGATGTACTTCTCGTGTTCGAGGCCCTTCTCGAAAATATCCAGCAGAGATTTGAACTCTCCTTCGGGCTTTTCGAGCCCGGGTATCTCTATGGTTCCATCCACATCCTTTAGGTACCCAACAAATTTCATTGCGTGTTCTTCCTCTTCCTTGGCCTGCTTCCACATGAAATTCGCCGTTCCGAAATACGCGTTCTTGTGAGCCCAGGCCGCCATGGCCATATAGATGAAGGCCGATTCGTACTCGGCCTTTATCTGTGCGTTCAGTTCCTTCTCCATTCTCGTCGTTATCATAGACTGGACCTCCTTAGTTATTGTGGTGTGTTCTTCCAGAATATTTTACCACCGGTACAATGCCAGTCAAAGAATGGATATGACTGTTAAACAAGCGGTAGTATAATATTTCTGTACCTCCGCTCGTATGTCTTGAGCGCAGCGGGTGGAGGTGTTTTTTGTTGAAGAGACGCTCTTTCAAATTTTGGATAAGCGATAGTGTAAGGGTATAATTCTTACGTCGGAAGAACCAACTTCTCGCAAAGGGGGTAAGACAGTGAAAAGATTCCTGCTCATTCTCACGCTCTTGTTAGTTACTACCGCGATGCTGGCCGCTCCACTCAGGGTTGCCTTCATCTACGTTGCGCCGATCGGCGATGGTGGCTGGAGCTTCATGCACAACCAGGGCAGACTGTATCTGGAGAAAGTCTTCGGTAGCGATATTGTCACTGACTTCATTGAAAACGTACCAGAGGGTGCCGAGGGTGAAAGCGTTTTCAGAGGCTACGCTCAAAGAGGTTACGATCTCGTTTTCGGGACCAGTTTCGGCTACATGGACAGCATGGTGAAGGTCTCCAAGTCCTTCCCGAAAACCACTTTCATGCATTGTTCCGGTTACCAGGTTACAGATAACCTGGGTACCTACTTCGGGAGAATGTACGAACCGAGGTTCCTCAGCGGTCTTGTGGCCGGTGCGATGACCAAGACCAACATAATCGGTTATGTCGCCGCCTTCCCGATTCCCGAAGTTATAAGGGGAATAAACGCCTTCGCGATGGGTGTTCAGTACGTAAATCCACAGGCGAAGGTACACGTGGTCTGGTCCAACACCTGGTTCGATCCGGCAAGAGAAAAGGAAGCCGCGGTATCGCTGCTCGATATAGGGGCCGACGTGATCGCACAGCATCAGGATTCTCCGGCACCGCAACAGGCGGCCGAGGACAGGGGCGTTTATTCGATCGGTTACAACAGCGACATGAGCGCCTTCGCTCCGAAAGCCTTCCTCGCGGCACCGGTCTGGAACTGGGGTCCCTACTACGAAAAAATCGTGAGAAGCGTCATGGATGGTACCTGGACCAACGCGCAGTACTGGGGCGGTATAAATGACGGAGCCGTCGATATCGTTCTCAGCGACCTTGTTCCCAGCGGTGTTGCCAAGCTCGTGATGTCCATGAGAAATGCAATCGTCAAAGGCGATATGCATCCCTTCGTCGGACCTATCTACGACCAGGCCGGCAATCTGAAGTACGCCGAAGGCGAAATACCTTCCGACGGCGATCTTCTCAGCATGGACTGGTTCATAAACAACGTAGTAGGTAAGATACAGTGATCTCCCGGGGGCCGTCAGGCCCCCTTATTTCCTCTTGCTGGAGTGATTTCTTTGGAAGACTTTCCCGTTCTTGAGATGAAACATATTTCCAAATCCTTTCCGGGTGTCATGGCCAACGACGACATATCTCTGCAGTTGAAGAAGGGAGAGGTACACGCTCTCCTGGGAGAAAACGGCGCCGGCAAGACTACCTTGATGAATATTCTTTTCGGAATCTATCACGCCGACCGGGGCGAAGTTTTCATAAACAACGGCAAAGTATCAATAACCTCGCCCAGTCACGCGCTCAAATACGGTATCGGCATGGTTCAACAGCACTTCACCCTGGTGCCGTCGTTCACGGTGGCCGAAAACGTGGTTCTAGGTTTGAAGGATTTCGGGTTTGTCATAAAGACGAAAACGGTAGAATCGAAAATAAAGGAACTTTCGGAGGCCTACGGACTTCCGGTGAATCCACGCGCGCGGGTCTGGACTCTTTCGGTCGGGGAGAGGCAGCGAATCGAAATCCTGAAGCTGCTGTACACGGGTGCCGGCATAATCATACTCGACGAGCCGACGGCCGTTCTAACCCCACAGGAGAGCGATATGCTTTTCAAAGCCATAAGGAAGCTAGTCAGCGAAGGTTCCTCGGTGATTTTCATAAGCCACAAGCTAGACGAAGTGCTCGCGATAAGCGACAGGATAACCGTCTTGCGTGGCGGTAAAGTTGTCGGTACGGTCGAGAGAGAAAAGATAGACCGGCGCGGTCTGGTTAGAATGATGGTCGGCAGAGATGTGCTCCTCGACCAGGAGAAACCGGTGGTGGAAACTGGTAGAGCTATTCTCAAGATAGAGAATCTCAACGTCAAAAACGACAAAGATCTCATGTCGGTCAGGGATCTCAGCCTGGAGATCAGATCGGGTGAGATTCTCGGAATAGCCGGTGTTGCCGGCAACGGTCAGCGAGAATTGGCCGAAGCCATCTACGGTCTGAGAAAGAAAGTTTCCGGAAGGATAGAACTCGACGGGCACGAGTTGAGACAGGGTAACGTGGCCGAAAGGATCAGAGCCGGCCTCAGTTTTATCCCCCAGGACAGGAAAACCATGGCGACATGTCCTAACCTGTCGGTGATGAGCAATCTATTCATGAAGAACTCGATCTGCGAACTGGTACATTGCTCCCCGTGGAAACTCGACGGCAGGCGGATGCACTCGAAGGCCGACGAATTGATCGGCGAGTTCTCTATATCGACGCCCTCGGCTAAAACCGAGGTCAGGTATCTTTCCGGCGGGAATTTGCAGAAGGTCGTTCTGGCCAGAGAGCTCTCGAACGAACCAAAAGTCATAATCGCAGAACACCCCACCAGAGGTCTGGATATCGGCGCGATGGAGTTCGTTTACAAGTCCCTTCTCTCGCAGAAGGAAAGGGGAGCGGCCATACTACTTCTAGCCGGAGAGCTGTACGAGATCTTCAGACTTTCCGATAGGGTGGCGGTGATCTATGAAGGACAGATTATGGGCTACACTCCGCCTGACCCTTCATATATCGAAGAGATAGGCTTCATGATGGCCGGCGCAAGGCAGGAGGATCACTGAGATGAAGATCAGAATAGAGAAGAGACTCGAGATACCCCGATACGCCGGGATTATCGTGCCGGTTATATCAGTGGCGGTAGCCCTGCTGATTATGGGAATTATACTCCTGGTTTTCTTCGTGGGCCGCCTGGGAAATCTTTCATCGGCCTTCAGGGAAACTGTAGAGGCTTACAAAGAGATGCTTACGTGGCCTTTCGCGAACAGGTATGGACTGTTCAGCACATTCATGAGGATGGTACCCTTGGCCTTTGTGGCGCTCGGCCTATCCTTTGCCTACAGGATGAAGATCTGGAACATAGGCGGCGAAGGGCAGCTTTACATGGGCGCTATGGTTTCTACATGGGGTGCTCTTTTCCTTTTCAAAGACGTGAAATCACCTTTGATCATGATTGTCCTGCTTTCGATCGTCGGCGCCGCTGCGGGGGCGGCCTGGGCGTTGATACCGGCGCTCATGAAGGCCTTCGCACGAACGGACGAGATAGTCGTGACTCTCATGTTGAACTATGTGGCCATCTTCTGGGTCGATTACCTCGTGTACGGCCCGTGGAAAGACCCGAAAGGGTACGGCTTCCCCGGAACGGCGCCCTTCCCCGACCAGGCCAGGCTTCCCTCCTTTTTCGACGACGAGTTCCATATAGGGGTCTTCATAGCTCTGGCTGTCGCTGTACTGCTTCAATACATATACAGGAAGACCGGCTGGGGTTTCAATTCTCAAATCGTCGGCGACAACCTGCTGGCCGCAAGATATTCGGGGATAAATGTCAGGAACTACACTATAATCGCCCTTGTTGTCAGCGGCGCGATAGCCGGTCTTGGAGGTGCGGTGCAGATGATGGGTGTTCAGCACAGACTGCAACACGGATTTTCGCCAGGCTACGGTTATACGGCCATAATAGTTGCCTGGCTTGCCAAGTTGAATCCTCTCGCCATACTGCTGGTCTCATTTCTCTTTGGAGGTCTGCTCGTCGGTAACGACCAGCTGCAGATGTTCTACAAACTTCCAATGGCTCTCATCTCCGTCTTTCAGGGCCTGGTGCTCTTCTGCCTGCTTGGCGGAGAGGCCGTGTCCAAATACAGGCTTGCGATCGTAAAGGAGGTGCCGGAAAATGAATGATCTACCCTCCTTCGTAATATCCACTCTACAGGCGACTGTGAGGGCGGGAACCCCCCTTCTTTTCGCCGTTCTCGGTACGATCTTCACCGAGAGATCGGGAGTAATGAATCTCGGGCTTGAAGGGCTGATGCTGGTCGGAGCCATAGGCGGGTTTATGGCATCCTACAACACATCGAGCCTCGTCGCAGCCGTTCTGGTAGCCATGCTGGCCGGGGCCGTGCTCGGACTTATTCATGCTTTTTTCACGGTCACGCTCAAGATCAACCAGATCGTGAGCGGACTCGCTATAACTATGCTCGGCACCGGAATCAGCGGCCTCTGGGGCAAGGACTACATAGGAGTTATAGCCAGAAGATTCAATCCCATAAAGATTCCCCTGCTGTCGGACATACCCTACATCGGCAGGATATTTTTCGAGCACGATATGCTGGTTTATATAAGCTTCGTGCTCGTCCCGGTCATGTGGTTCGTGATCTACAAAACCAGGGCCGGCATGACGCTCAGAGCGGTAGGAGAATCGCCGGACGCCGCAGACGCAAAGGGAATCAACGTTTTCGCGGTCAGGTATCTCTTCACGATTCTAGGAGCCTCCATCACGGCGATCGGCGGCGCTTATCTCTCGCTAGCCTACAACTCGATGTGGATAGAGAACATGACGGCCGGGAGGGGGTGGATTGCCATTGCACTCGTGCTGTTTGCCACGTGGGATCCCTTCAAGGCTCTGATCGGAGCCTATCTCTTCGGTGGAATAACTGCCCTGGGGCTGAGGCTCCAGGCCATCGGTGCCCATATCTCCCCGGATTTCTTGAAGATGCTACCTTACTTGCTCACGATAGCCGTTCTCTTCTTCACCTCGACCGACGCTCTCAAAAGAAAGGTCGGTGCCCCCGCTTCTCTGGGCGTACCTTACTCGAGGGAAGAAAGAACGTAACGAAAAAAATAATTTTATGTACTGCCTTGACCCGTAACATTGTTTTGTGGTATAAAATATCAAACGAAGTTTTTGGAGGTAAACAGTGATGATTCGGGCAACCCTGGTAAGCTTTGCATACGCTTATTGGTTTAGGAGGAACGTCCTTTCTACGGACTCCTCCAGTGTGTGCTTGAGTTAAAATACACGAAGGAGAATAGAGAGAGAGGACGTTGAGAAACGTCCTCTCTCTCTTTTTATATCAGGAGGGATGTAGAATGAAGCGGGTTCTTGTATGTGTGGTACTACTTTTAGGTGTTCTTGGATTATCGTTGCAAACGGTGGCAATCACGGCGATTGTGGAACATCCGGCTCTGGATTCAGTCAGGGAGGGAATCATCGATGTTCTGGCCGAAAACGGCTTCAAAGACGGGGAGAACATCAAGATCGATTTCCAGAACGCTCAGGGTTCGGTTTCTACGGCAGTAACGATCGCGAAGCAGTTTATCTCTCTAAACCCTGCGGTGATGATAGGAATAGCGACACCTTCCGCCCAGGCTCTGGTAAACGCAACAAAAACGATCCCCGTTGTCTTCAGCGCGGTGACTGACCCAGTAAGTGCAAACCTCGTACCTTCCTTCGGAAAAAACCCCGGCAACGTAGTAGGAATTAGCGATATGACCCCCGTAAAGACACAGATTCAACTCTTGAAACTCGCCATTCCCGACGTCAAAACGATCGGCGTCATCTACAACTCAGGCGAGGCCAACTCGGTAACCATCAGGCAGTTCGCAAAAGAGGCCTGTGATGCCCTCGGATTGAACCTCATAGATATAACCGGCTCTACGACCGTCGAAATGGTGGCTTCTCTCAACGCCCAGATAAGAGATGTGGACGCCATATACATAGGGACCGACAACACGGCCGCATCCAGTATGGAGTCGATTTCCACCGTCGCCCTCAGGGAAAAGGTCGCCATAGTAGCCGCCGATATCGATATTGCAAGAACCGGGGGACTGATCGGTTTTGGTTTCAACTACTACCAGATAGGCAGATCTACCGGAGATCTCGTGGTTCAGATCCTGAACGGCGTAAGCCCGTCGGAACTCGAGACCAAAATACTTGGACAGGAATCACTGATACTTTTCGTCAATACAGACATAGCCGAACAGCTCGCAATAAACCTTCCTCAGTCAATACTGGACAGGGCAGACCTTGTAGTTGAAGACGGCGTAGAAAAAACAAGGTGATCTGATGGCGATATTGGAACAGGGACTGATTATTGGCCTCATGGCCCTGGGAGTCTATATCTCTTTCAGAATAGTTGATCTTCCCGACCTGACGACGGACGGCTCTTTCGCCCTCGGAGCCGCCGTCGCTGTTAGAGCTGTGGTTGCCGGAATACCCGCCTGGTTAGCGATTACACTGGCGGCTATGTTCGGAGCGGTGGCCGGAAGCGTAACGGGAACGATACACAGGAAATTCAAGGTCAACGTTCTGCTGGCCGGAATCTTAGTCATGACAATGCTTTACTCGGTAAATCTCAGGGTTATGGGAGGTCCTAATCTCCCCGTTCCAAGAGTGGTGGCGGAAAAGAGTACACAGAGTTTCGAAGAGATGAGTGGCGGCACCGGTCTTGATGATCTGTTCGGAGAGTTAGAAGTCAAAACTCAGGAACGCGCCCTCAAGACCGGTTCTGTTGTCAAAAATATCTTCAACAACGATCTGGACGGCTCCGATCTGCTTCTCATAATACTCATAATATCGGCCGTGATAATACTGCTGACGACAATTCTCAGATCCGATCCGGGAATGGTGCTGAGGGCCTTTGGCAGCAACCCGTCGGGGATAGTCGCTTTCGGCGTTTCCCAGGATACCCTCGCCGTAGTCGGCCTGACGATATCCAACTTCATCGTTGGACTGAGCGGCGGACTTTTCGCCCTGTACAGCGGGTTCTCCGATGCGACGATCGGTCAGGGAATGGTCGTAACGGGACTGGCGTCGGTGATTATGGGAGAGATCCTTCTGGGAAGAGTCAAGCTTTTCTACGGTCTTCTCTCGCCTATAATCGGCGGAGTGATATACCAGACGCTTCTCTCGCTGGCGATGAGGTATGGTTACAGGATCGGATTCCTGGCCAGCGATATGAAGCTTCTGACTGCCGTATTCATAATAGTTGTAATAGGTCTGCGTCAGATATCCACGGCCAATGGAAAGAGGAAAGTGAAACTGGAGGTGAAAAAATTATGGTCGAATTCAAAAATCTCACAGTGACATACAACCAGGGACTGGAAAACCAGAAGATTGCTCTGGAAGAAGTGAATATGAAGATACTCGAAGGCCAGTTCATAACGATAGTCGGACCCAACGGGGCCGGAAAATCGACGCTCCTCAAAGTCATACTCGGCGAGGTAAAACCGACGGAAGGTCTCTACATGATAGACGGTAAAGTGATGAACAACATGAAACCACACAGGTTAGCCTGTTTCATAGGGAGAGTCTATCAGGACCCGAACACCGGCATCTTTCCGGCTCTGACCATAGCGGAGAACCTCATAATCGCCTCGAAAAAGGGCGGGCGCTCCATGAAGTTCAGCAAAGTTAAGGAAGAGGCCATTTCACTCCTCGCGAACCTGGGGCTTGGACTGGAAACACGCCTCAAGACTAAGGCCGGAGAGCTTTCCGGAGGCCAGAAACAGTCGCTGGCAATGGTAATGGCGATCCTTTCAAGGCCGAGACTGCTCCTGCTGGACGAACATACAGCCGCTCTGGATCCCGTCAGCGCGCAGAAGGTTATGGAGCTGACCCAGAGGATAAACAGAGAGTACGATGTCACGATAGTGATGATAACCCATAACATGGAGTTTGCAAACGCCTACGGCGAAAGGCTTTTGAGGTTGATCGACGGAAGAGTAGCCCAGGACGGCGTCAGGGACCTCAAGGTGAGGGCCGTCGCCGCGCTATGTTGATCTATGGCGTATTCCTCCTGTAAAGAAGCTCTTGAGGACCATAAGAGATAAATTTCCCGCGTACCGGGAAATGTAATTCACGAAAAGTCTGGCGGAACGCCTGCTCTTGAGAAGAAGAACATTTCCCTGAAGGTTGGCGTGAAATCGTCTTCTAAAGGCATCTGCAACCTGGAGATGCCTCACGATCGGGTACAACCTCTCCAGATATCTCTGACCGGCGGTCTTCCCTTTGATCCCGTCCTCCACGATCGACAGGGCGGCCTGCCTTCCGGAATCGAGGGCGAAATCTATCCCCTCTCCCGTCCAGTTATCCACCAGACCCGCGCTGTCCCCTGCAAAGAAAAGCCCCTCGAAAGCCCTGTTCAATTCGAGAACCTTCTCCGTGTTGAAGAGCGGCATAGGAGTGCCCATAAGCTCTACGTCTTCATCGAAGGTCTTTTTTACCAGCGTCGCCATCTCTTCGTAAGCCAGAATGTTCGGCGCATCCGGATAGACGCCGCCGCCGATCGAGTCGAAGGATTCTCCGGGAAACTTCCAGAGATACCCATCCTGTATAAAGGTTATGGAGGCGTTTCCCGTCGGTGAGCTGTAACCGTGGTAGATTATCCCGTATTCGGGAGGTTCCAGATTGACCAGTTTCGCTCCGAACACACCTCCGGCAACGATAACGAACTTGCTTTCGATCTCGAGGTTTTCGCCTTTGACTAGAAAACCGCAGTCAGTTTTTTCGATCTCTCTGACTCTGGAAACGACGAAATCACCTTCTCTCTCGATCACCGATTTGAGAAGAGAGTGATCGAACTCCTTGCGATCCACCGTGAAAAACAGAGGACGCTTCGACATATACGTCACCATATCTCTGGCCACACCCTCGTCTATGCTTCTGAAAGAGAGCTCTCTCGTTTCGAAGCCTTCGGGTTCGATCTCCGGGAAGATCTCTCCTAGAACTCTAATTGAGCGTGGAGTCAGACCACCTCCACAGCCCTTGTAACGGGGAAAGGTTTTCGAATCGAAAAGAGTGAAATCGATACCCTCCCTGCCGAGAATCCTGGCGGCGGCCAAACCGGCCGGTCCGGCGCCAACCACGGTAACCGTTCTAGTCATTGGTCTTCACCCTCAATCTCATTATCATCAGCGCCACAACCATCTCGAACGCTATCAGTACTAGTATGAATATTATACCGGCATACATGCCGAAGATCTGGCCCAGGAGGCCTACCAGATAATTGGCCATGGCCCCGCCGAGCGAAGAGGCAACCGTAAAAAGACCAAGTGCAAAGGCTATTCCGTTCTTCATACGCGATATCAGAATGGCCTGCAGGGTTGGAAAGGTACCGGAAAAACCGAATCCGGCGAAGATTACGGCCACGCCGATCCACACCGCGGACTTCATCAACAGCGCTGCGCCAAAAGACAGAAACGAGATGACCGTCATAAACAAGAGGGAGAGCTCATACCCTAGTTTTTCGACTACAAAGCCCGCAACCAGTCGCCCGACCAGGATACCGCTCCAGAGAAGCGCCGGAAAGATACTGGCGTACCTCATCTCTATGCCTTTCGACTCGAACACGAAACTCGAAAGCCAGGAAGTAAAACCTATCTCGTAGGCTACATACAGAAAAACTCCGGCCAGGATTAGCCAGAAGATCTTCTGCGAAAATAGTTCCTTTTTGTAGCGCGAGATCTTTTCATCCGTTCCCGTATAAGGAATCCTGTACAGCATCGGCGTGAAAAAGAGTAGAGGAACGGCCGCGAAGAGGGCAACGAAGAAGGGCTTCCACCAGGAATTGTAATCTACGAGAAAAGCGGCGACGATGAATGGAGAAATGATCGAACCGACGGCGAACAGTGAATGCATTAGATTCAAAGCGCTTCCCGGTTTCCGGTACTTCAGACCGGAGACCCCGATACCGATCGAAGTCTCAGTGGCGCCGGTCCCGAAGCTCAGAGCCATGCTACCGATGAGTAACAGCCAGAAACTTCTTCCGATCGAGAGCAGAACAAGCGAGCCGGCAATGAAAGAAATACCCATCGTAAGCAACTTGAACGGCCCCACACGGTTAGAAAGAGTGCTCACCACGATCGCCGAAAACATGAACGCAATAGTCGGAAGCGAAAGCAGAATTCCAGCGATCTGGTGATCTATGCCGAAACTCTTCTCAATAGCCGGGAGTGCGCTTCCGAGTATTATCGAAGTGAAACCGAATAAAAAAAACGCGTACGACGAAATCGAGCTGAAAACCCTCTTGATATCCATGATTGAATTCTATCACGTCGCTGCAATTGATGACATACAAGCCAGTGGCAGAAGTTTCCCACATGAACTCGAAAAAGAGAGAGCGAGTGGAGCTATAACCCTGGAGCCGTATTCGATTAAGCTATCTCATTCGGGCGAAAAGGTCCTCTTCCGGATAGTCCGTTTTTATTCCTTGATTCTCCATACGTGGACGATCGTTCTTTCGCTTTCTCCAGAAGGGCTCTCGCGTCCGGGTTCGAAGACGTAGAAGAGGCGATTTGCACGATCGTAGCAGCAGGCCCCCAGATGGTATTTCTCCTGTTTTCCGTGAACGTAATAGAGCACGTCGTCAACGTTCAGATGGGCGTATGGCTGCACCTGATAGGGTTCCAGCACTCCCTGCGCCACTTTGGCCAGATCCGACGTATCGTAGAAGAGAAACCAGCCTTCGAAGTAGAGGCTCCACCAGCCGCGGAGATAGGGAAGTTCGCAGTCGTCCATGCATTCTCGCAGAGTATCGCCGTACCATGCTTCGCTCATCCCTTTGGTTCCGACGAAGACCACCGCGGATCTGTCGCCCGCGGTGAGCCAGGCTCCTCCGGTCCACTCGTCCGAATGGGCGTAACCGTTCATCTGGTACCACGGATCGGGTTCTCCCTCGAAGTAATCGGAGTACTTGATCAGAACAACCGACTGGAGAGTCGTTCCGTCGGGAGGTGGGTTACCCTGATTCCAGGGGCCGATAGCCGCCAGCGTAGGCCCGAAACCGGACCATCCGCCATCCCGGTACCGTCCCGTCGCCAGACGCATTCCAGGTGTGTAGAGATCGGCCCATTCAGAAGGGATAGCGAAAAGGTAGTCGTTCCCGTTGTACGGATTGATCCCTTCTATCCTCCAGGCTCCGGCCGGGCGGGGATCATCCAGATCGGTCTCGCACCACATATGCGTATAGAAGTATTCGTCCTGGAAATGCGCACCCCAGCAGAGATACAGTTTCCTGGAACTCTGTGCTCCCTGCGGCTCCAGTATTTCGAGTCCCACGCGGGGCATCTCTTCGGCCCAGGCGAAGAGTCCGTCCTTGACATCGGCAAACGGCTGGAGGGTACGGGCAGTGTTGAGGTCCGAAATGCTCCTGGTGGGTGAGATCACCGGGACTGGTATATCTATTTCCGAGACAAGGTTCCAGACATCGTGGCCCGTACCGTAGATGGAGCCGGGAAAGCCGTCCTTCTTCCCTTTCGGATCGCCCGACGGGTCGTAGGTCATAGACATGCCTCCCCACTCCCAGCTTTCTGCATCCGGTGTCCCGTCTATCCACTGCGGCACCAGAAAGGCACCCAGATACTCGAAATCTTCGGGCATTATCCGTCCAGTGGCGACGGCAGTGTCCGTAAAGCACAGAAAAACTGCTGTAACCAGTAGCGTGAAGAGAACTCTCTTTAAATCTTTCATGCCATTTTCCCTCCTTCACTTGAACGAGAGCTTTTGACGGTGAATTCTTCAACGAAAGCACGAGAGTTCGTCAGGTAGTTTTGATTAACCGGCAGCGGAAAGTGGAATACGACCAATTATAGACCATAAAGAACCATGGAGGGTGGTGAGTGGTGGTGAGTAAGAACCGAGAGAAAGAGCATCGAGAGTTCGCTTCGCTCACGAGAAGGCGAGAGCGAAAATAGGAACTGACGATGCTCCACACGCCTCTTACTCTCTCTTCTCTCTCTCCTCATCTCGCTCTTTCCGAGGACGGCTCTTCGCTCTTTCGCTGTATAATTGATTCAACAGCCGGAACCCGTCGAACCGCTTTTCTTGTTCAACCATCGCTTAATTGCGGTGAGCAACTCATTTGGGAGGTTTTGTATGAAAAGAATTGTTCTTACTTTCTTCTGTCTTTTATTGTTGGTGGGAATTGGCTTTTCAGTAATTACCGCGAGTGTCGGAAAGCTGCAGGCTTCAAATACCGGTATGGTCGCGGCCGGAAACCCGTACGCCGCCGCTGCCGGTGCCGAGATTCTCGAGAAAGGTGGAAACGCTATCGATGCGGCGATCGCCGTCAGTCTAGCGCTGGGGGTCGTTGAACCCTACGCTTCGGGAATCGGTGGAGAGGGTTACGCTGTCGTTTCCTTCAACGGAGAAAAGATCGCCGTCGACTTCAGGAGCTCGGCACCGGGACTTGCCTCTATTGCCACCGCGGCTGAGCTTGGTTTGAAGGCTTCCGATTTCAGGACCGGGCCGTTGAGCATCTGTACGCCGGGTGTTCTGGCCGGCATCATCGAACTCTGGCTTTATGGAGGCTCTCTCCCATTCGCAGAATTGATCGCACCTGCGATAAGGCTCGCGAGCGAAGGCTTTGAAGTCAACTACACATTCGCCTCATCGTGTGGTGGTAGCTACGATGTTCTGCTCGAAAACGCCCCCGGTTTCCTGAAAGAAGGTCTTTTCGCCTGGGAAGCCGGTGACATAGCCACCAATCCTGAACTGGCGGAAACCTACAAGTATCTGGCGGAGAACGGTCCGCAGGCCTTCTACAATGGAACGCTTGCCGACAAGATCGATGCTCTGATGCAGTCCAGGGGCGGCCTGCTGAGGAAGAGCGACCTCGTCAATTACAGGGCGCTTGTAAAAACGCCGCTTCACGGTACTTACAGAGAATACGACCTATTCGTTCCTGGCATACCGGTCGGGGGTCCCTATTTGCTGGAGACTCTGAACATACTCGAGCATTTCAACCTCTCCGCGTTCGCCTGGGACGATCCGCTGGTGATGAACATCATTAATCAGGCGCTCACGTTCGCGATGATCGATTTGCTCTCTTACAGCGGTGACCCGGCGTATGTCTACGTGCCGGTAGAAACCCTGATCAGCAAAGAATACTCCAAAACCAGGTTCATGAACATCGATCTTAACCAGGCTCTCGACAGCGCCCTTTACTACACCGACTATATCGGCAAACCCCATCTCTTCGAAGAGACCGACTCTTACGTCGAAGCTCTGCTAGCTGAAGCAGGAGTCATAGAGTTGGTACCTTCTACCGCCGATGTCGGCCAGGATACGACGCATTTCGCCGTTATCGACAGAAATGGAAACGCCGTTGCATGGACACAGACTCTGTCAGGCTTCTTCGGTTCGGGCGTCTACCTTGACGGTTTCTTCATAAACAACGAAATGGGAAACTTCACCCTCGACGAGACTTCAAGGGGCCTCGTTCCGGGCAAGAGACCGGTTACCACGATCTGCCCGACGATAATCGAGAAGGACGGAAAAGTCGTGTACCTGATTGGAACACCGGGTGGATATTACATACAGTCCACCATAACAAATGTCATCGTTGACCTGATAGACTTTGGGATGACTCTCGACGAGGCCCAGATGACACCCAAGCTCATCGGATCTCCTAATTACCCGGAATTCAGAATGGAAACGGGCTTCCCCGAATCCTCGAGGCTTTTCCTGGAGAAGATAATGGGCCACAAGGTGAGAGAATTCCAGTTCCCCTACCGCTCTTTCGGCTCTCTAAACCTCATCCAGGTACAGCCCGACGGGCTCATGATAGGAATAGGAGCTTTCAGGAGAGAAGGAGGGGCATCGGCGCCGGAGTTTTAAGTTTTTGGAGAGTTGGAGCACTTAACCTGACGAGAGTTTCGGCTATGAACGGAGGTACTGCGCAATGAAAAAATTACTTGTAATACTGCTGATCCTCATGGGAACGTCGCTTTCGCTGGCGGCTTTCTTCAGGCCAGATATCCGGCCGGGTTACGGGGTCACGGAAACGAAGTGGCTCTCCTATTACTTCGAACCGCTAGAAGGTACCAACATGGACACGGTTGTCTACTTCATGGACAGCGGGAAAGCCGGGCCGACCTTCCTTCTGATGGGTGGCACACACGCCATGGAGATCGCGGGCACAGTAGCGGCGACTATATTCATAGAAAACGCGATAGTCGAGCGCGGCAGGGTGATCGTAATTCCCTTCAGCAACAGCAGCGGGGCTTCTATCGCCACGGTTTTCTATCCCAATCAGCCTGATCACTTTTTGCAAATACAGTCTAAGAGCGGGCCACGCTTCCTCGTCTATGGCGACAGGAACACAGATGTCAACGACCAGGGCCGGCCCGATCCGGAAGTGTATCTCCACTATCCTTCGGGTCAAGAATTACCCGGTTACGAGTCGAGAAACCTGAACCGCAATTACCCGGGACGGCCCGACGGAACTCCGACCGAGAAGCTCGCCTTCGCAATAATGGAGCTCATTAAGAAGGAGAACGTTGATTTCAACCTGGATATGCACGAGAGCGATACGCCGGACAATTACGACATCGTCAATGGAGTGAAAGTGCCCGGCGGCAGACTGGCCTACATGCTGGTATGTCACCAGAGAGGTATGGAGATCGGGGCTCTGGCAACTATGGAGATAGAGTTCAACTACGGAGTCTCGCTGAAACTGGAAGAATCGAACATCCAGTTCAGGGGACTAAGCCATAGAGAGATTGGCGATGCCACTGGGAGCATCTCTTTTCTGGTGGAATCTCCCAACCCCGGGTTCGACTTCATATGGCGCGAAAACCCCGACACGCTCTACGACGAAAAATATCCGCTAAAGCACAGAGTGGGAATGCACCTGGCGACCGTTGAGGCGCTGGTGAACAGCTACAACATGATGTTCGGCACCGATCTGGCCTACTCGAACATTCCCAACTACAACGATCTGATGCAAAAAGGATTCGAAGCGTACCTGAACTGACGAGATAAAAGCCGTCAGTGCGGGCGTTTCAACAACGAAAACAAACCGGAGGATCGTGTGCAAGTTGTCCTCCGGTTTTTGTAATCTGTCGTTGCGAAAAGTCGTTCTCCACCAACCGTCCGCCGTTGTATGCAGACCTCCGGAAGCGTTACAAGTGGTCCTTGAAAAGAGGGGAGAGCATCATGAGCCTTTCTCCTGCTGTTCCTATCGACCGACGGTTCTTTGTTAATTCAAATGTATTAGTTGAGACTTGAGTTTCCACAACGATTTGTAGTATCATTACTCATTAGCTCGCGAGGGAGTTGTCTGGCGAATCGGTTATACGAGTGTTTTTGAAGGCCAATTTCACCTAAATCCTCCTTATAGTTAGTGATTAATGCAGTAGATACCTCCATGATTCATTTTTTCCCTGTTTTTTATCGAATTCCCTCGCGTTTCTTCTCTTTCTTCTCGGCTTTATATAAGTATTATCCCGTCTTTGGCATCTATCAATGCCCATCATTATTTGTATGTGAATCGTTAATCAGATTCAAAAAACGTACGGCATTGAGAAAGCTACTCTAAACAACTTTTACCCAGGTGTCTCCGCTAGCTCCTCTATCACTCAATTCCTTTTCCAGTTCCGGTAGCGCCTTGCACAGTTCGGACACTATCTCCTGGTCCAGCGGCATCTCTGTCATCATCTCGGCCGCTTGTGGGAAGGAATAAGCCTCCCTGTATGGTCTGTTGGCCGTGAGAGCCTCGAATACATCGGCAACCGCGAGAATCTTCACTTCAAAGGGAATCTCTTCCCCTTTCAGTCCTAGAGGGTATCCTGAACCGTCTTCTCTTTCATGGTGCATGTATGCGTAAGGTATGTATTTTCCAAGATACTTGAACTGCTCGAGCAATCTCTTCCCGCGCTCAGGGTGACTCAACATTACTTCCCATTCGATTTCGTTCAAAGGACCGCGCTTTCTGAGAATGCTTGTCGAGATCCCCATCTTTCCTATATCGTGAAGCTTGGCACCGTTTACAAGCTCGACGAGCTTCTTTTTCCTGAGCTTAAGTCTCTTTCCGAGAGCTTCGGCAATTATGGCCACATTTTTCGAATGAAATGTTGTGTATGGGTCCTGCATCTCCCACATATAGACTGTAGTCTGCAGACCCTGAGTATGATGATACCTGGAAAACGCGATCGCGAGAACTTCCATCATGAGGAGGACTCCAATTAATCCAGATGCAAAGGCGTGAAACACCAGCCAGTTGTATAGGTCGTAACCCTTTATATCGACATGAAGACCATATGCGAATAATTCGTCCCCTTTATTTGAAAAGCTTATTCTGTCGGCCATGGAAAGGCTTTCAAGAACTAGACGTTTGTCTATTGAAATCATTACCACAAATCTTTCAGTAGTATTGTCCGCCAGGCTGTCCCTCACGTTCGTATAGGCATAAAGCTCTTCATTTGCCACGAACAACTCGTAGTCCTTAGCGGCCGAGAATTCCTTCGGTCTCTCAATTACATTTATGGATCTCACAGGAGAAATGTCGTTGAGTATTTCTTCAAACATACTGTCGATGAACTCATAGTTTTCAGTTTCAAATGCATTGAACATAGCATTCCATTGAAAATAACCGATGGACAGAGTTGTTAGAAGAGCGTCAACGGCCTTCTGGTAGATGTCCGAATAAACCCTTTGGGTGTATGCGACTGTTTCGGACTGGAAAACATGAAACGGCAAGAACATGAGCGAGAACATAATGAGAAAGACAACGAAGACTAATTTGGGGCCGGCGAACCTCAGTTCCGAAAATCCTTTCATAAAACTCCTCCTAATCCCACACTCCCAGATCACTTCTGTTTCATTCTATTGGTTAAATCAAAAATATTATACTAATTACTATATCATACGAATATTCAATTCTAGCGTTGCCTGTAAGATCCATAGCCTCATCTGGATTGTAAAAAGTAACTTATCAAGGAATAGATAATTTGTTTTTTTGCGTAACATACTGCAGAAAGATTTTGCATCGCTTTCTTCTTGGAGGAATAGGCAATGCGATAGAGGTTAGAGACGACAACCCACCCAGCTAAGTCAAGAATGTCCAGTAGGAGACAAACCCGAAAGCTGATACACTTCATCGACAGGAGCGTGCCGCCACCTCTCTCAGGGGGACTCAAGATCGGAAGCATCAGGAGCTGACCAGATAGGAGACTGGCCGCACGAATTGGTACTGGCAAAGTCAAAATCTTCGCCAATTGCATATGGCTGCCGCAGTCGACTGGATATTGCTTTAAGTCTTCTACATAATGAAAAATCTCCCTTTCGGGAGATCCTTCACGGGAATTTGAGTACATCACAAGGTTTCGACAGTGGCAGCCCCACGGGGAATCGAACCCCGACCTTCGGACTGAGAATCCGGTGGACT
>JAEAME010000063.1_pt1 | contig 158445 bp, 122 predicted proteins | sample 8958731 | NCBI WGS metagenome assembly JAEAME01 (sample SAMN16933194, study PRJNA681113) | bioreactor sludge metagenome | isolation source: anerobic bioreactor sludge (Control) | place: India:Bengaluru | collected 2018-10-24
TCATCCATTGCTCTCATAACCCAAAGGTCATAGGTTCGAATCCTGTCCCCGCTACAACAAATCCCTGATTCGAAAGAATCAGGGATTTTTCTTTTGATATCGAAGCCTCAGGCTTGCCTGGAGGCTGAGAGAGCAAAAGAAAAAGACCATGTGAGCGGAGCGAACAAAGGGATTTGTTGTTAGCCCTCCCAAAACGGATCACCGCAGGTAATCCTGAAAAGACTGCGCGAACAGGTGACCGAGGCGCAAGCTTGCTTGCAGCCGACAGGATAGAAAGAAAAAGACCGTGCGAACGAAGTAAGCAAAGGGATTTGTTGTTAGCCCTCCCAAAACGGATCACCGAAGGTAATCCTGTCCCCGCTACTCTGAAAGTCAGGTAGTTACCTGACTTTTTTTATTGACCTTCGTTTACCGAAGTAAGGAACCGAGGTAAGGAGAAATCTTCTGAATCCCTTAATTGACGCCATCTTCCGCATCCGGAAAAACTCTGAAGTTTATGCTCTTCTTAGCAGCCTCGGCCGTGATTCTACTTATGGAATGCTTCAATCATAATTCACCAAATTCGACTAGGAGATATTTCGGCATCCGTGAACGGGAAATCCTTGATGTGTATGACTCTTTGAGGTTATAAGAGGTGGTCAATTTACTGCGGCGTGGACTGGATATTTAGAGCGTTTTTTCCAGCAAGTCCGCTTATGTCAATATCTGTCTTTTCTTGCTGTAGTACACTAATAAACACGCTTTAATGGGCTGTTAACATTTTAAATACTCGGAAACCTTTTCTTGTAATGCCCTCTATATGCTAAAAATAAAGCGATTTTTATTTTTCAAAGCGACTTCCGCATCGCTTGCAGAAGATGGCATCAAAATCGTTATCCTCCAAATCGCAAAACTGACATGTTTTTTTCTTCCATTTTTCTTTTTTCGTTGTGCTAATCATCTCTGCACCAATAATGCCCGTAGGTACTGCAATAACGGAATAACCCAGTATCATAATAATGACTGAGACGATTTGACCGATATCGGTAACGGGCGTGATATCGCCGTAACCCACTGTAGTTAGGGTTTCAATAGCCCAATATATGCCTTTAGGAATACTCGAGATTGTGGGATTTAAAGAACCTTCAATAGAATACATGATTGCACCTAAAATGATGGAAGTCAAAAAGACGAATATCATGAAAATAACTATTTTATGGATACTTTTTTTTAGGGATAGCAGTAAAACAGAGGCTTCATTCAGGAATTTTCTCATATTTAGAATTCGAAAGACCCGAAGCATACGGAGTACTCTGATGGTGGCTACCGATTCCATTTTTGGGAATATGATGTTTAAATAAAAAGGGAATATAGAGAGTGCATCAATAATGCCGAAAAAAGAAATGATATACAGCAATGGTTTGCGTGAGCAATAAATCCTAAGCATATATTCGACAGTGAACGAAATCGTCAGAAGCCATTCCAGTATGGCAAATGTAACATCCAAACTATCGTGTAAACGCGTAATACTGTTTAAAATAGGAATTAAGACACTGACAATAATAGCACATAATAGATATATTTCAAATTTTTTCCCAGCAGGAGTATTCGATTGAAAAAAAATGGAATATAATTCGTTTTTTGATGGCATTTTTATTTTAAAAAGACCAAACAGAAAACCGAAAAAGGTTTCGATAAAACGGTCATAATGTTTTTTTTTAAGAATTAAAAATGATAAATTCTTCATGTGCTTTAACTTTTATCAAACAATCTTATTCTTGAGCATTAACATTTCCTTCAGTTCATAATCTATGAAATGGCAATTTACAAAATTATACACAGAAATAAAGGATTTCATTGAACTACCCCGCAAGCTACGGGGTATCTGGGAGCAGAGTTAGCTGTTTCCCTTTGTGTAAAACTGTATAATCTTTTTCAATCTCAGATCCACTGCCTTGCTGAACACAACTCTTCGATACTTCGCTTGACACACAAAATGATAAATGAGTACCGAAACATTATGCGATTTATGTATGTATTCGCTCTCGCTTATACATACAAAGATATTAAATACACTGCAAGCAGCGGGGAACTAAACCCGCTGAGATTAGAACTTTTATCTTGTTCTGAAATGGGACAACATTCTTTCACCTGACAGGGAGTTATTTTCACAACTGAATACTTTCTATTATAAAACGAGACCGTGCGAACGAAGTGAGCAAAGGGATTTGTTGTAAAAACCTTCTCAACTATGCTATGACCCGTGTTACGGGATGATACTGCTTTAGATTTGATACGGTTGGTGAACTGACGGACTTTAAGTCAGGAAAAATTCTGAGATTTATAATTGTTTATCAGATTTATTCCTAATTTTATCTGATCCTCGAATTTTTACAATGCACAATACCATTAATGACCAAAACATAAATCTATGTCAAAAGGAAAAGATGTTAAGAAGGAGGTGAAAAAAGCGCCTGCAAAAACGCCAAAGGAAAAGCGTGCTGCGAAGATTGAAAAGAAAGCCAAGAAAAAGAGTTGACATCACTCTTCAGTCGTAAGATTATTTGAAATATACCAGGCGGGGTTATTTTGTTCGGCCGACAGGTGAGTAGAGCGAGGTTCTTCAATTTAAGGAGCGATTGATGATAAGCCAATCGCTCCTTAAACGGACGATCCAGCGGGTGGTAATTACAGGCGTTCTACCGGAATACAGATGTCTAAAACAAAATGATGCTGAGCATCATCTCCCGGAGCGTTATAGTAGAGTTCATAAGGGTGGCCTTTGCCGGGCTGATAACCACTTTCAGTGAACCATAAGCACATGGTATTCCAGGCTTTTTCAAATCCCGTCTCATCAATTTCGAAATGACCTACGGCATACTTCCCTCCCGCCAGTTTCATCTTACCGATCTCGCCATCAACTTTTACCTCACGATCAACCGTGATGCAGGCACTTTGCCGAACCTGCTCAATGGCTGTGATCGTTGGATCATCATGATATACGGTGATTGTTTTTGTTTGAGGAAACTTCAACAGGTTTCTGGGACCGGCCCACTTCATTAACTTTTCGTAAGCTTTTCCGATTTGGTTAAACTGTCCGACATGCCGGCAGTAGATTACATCCATGTCGGGCATTTCCCGGATTTCGATTTTTGTGTCCATAATAATTAAATTTTCGTGTTGAACAGGGATGAATTGATTACTGCAAAATTGCATCCCGGACTCCGGAAATTGTTGACGGATCTTGCGATACGATTGACCATTCTTGCTAAAATAATGACCATCTTTGGCAAATATTGCCCGTTCCTTTTTCCTGAATTCAGAGGCGGTCATCCCAAAGTATTTCCGAAATGTACGGCTGAAATGAGCCACACTGCCAAAACCTGAATTAAGGGCTATTTCACTTATTGAAATATCGCTTTCATTCTGCAACTGCCGGGCAACTCTCTCAATTCTCAACCGCTGAATGAAAGCATTGATAGTTTCATTGGTCAGGGCAGTAAAAACACGGTGAAAATGAAACGGCGAAAAACAAGCGATCCCGGCAATGGTATCGAGGGTGATCTCTTCGCTTAAATGGTCCTCAATATAATCTATTACCCTGTTTATCCTGGCGATATATTTCTTCCTGCTTTTTTCTTTGATGTCCATTTTCCTATGGTAAGGCATTTGATTTTTTCCGGTTGTATGTCGGGTTTCCCCGGATCACTTTCAACCATAGCCAGATCACGACTTTCGGAGGCAGACAAAGATAATCCGTTTTTGATTTATAGTCGGCAGCCGGCAAAATGATTATGCGGAAGGTTTAGACTCTTTATTGAATATTTCTGCCGAGGTTTTCTTCATCAATTGAAGAACCCCACGTTAAAAGCAGTATTTCTCCGGTTCATTGATCCGTAAAAATCATAATTTTGAAATGATCTTCTCAACCATCATCAACATGATTAGAAAAATCAATGAAACGGTTTCCTTCTTGAAAAGCAAAGGATTCGGAGAAGCTGAGGTCGGGATTGTTCTTGGCACCGGACTTGGAAATTTCGCAAAAAAAATACAAATAATTGCAGAAGCGGGCTATGAAGCTATTCCCCATTTCAAGCCTTCAACCGTCGATTGTACAAAAGGCCGTCTGATCTACGGAATCGCCAATGGTAAGAGAATGCTGGTCATGCATGGCCGGCTTCATTATTATGAAGGCTATGACATGCAGGAGATAACTTTTCCGATCAGGGTCATAAAGAAACTGGGAATCAAAATGTTATTGCTGTCGAATATGGCCGGCGCCATGAATTCCGGTTTTAAGAAAGGAATGTTGATGCTTATTATGGATCATATCAACTTCCTGCCGGAAAATCCTCTTCGCGGAATCAATTATGAAGAACTGGGTCCGCGTTTCCCCGATATGAGTTCTCCGTATGATCCCAGGTTGAATAGAAAACTTGAATTGGCTGCACAAAAAGAAGGGATCAGCCTGCAAAAGGGAGTTTACGTTGCAGTACAGGGACCAAATCTGGAAACTGCATCGGAATACCGCTTCTTCCGTCACAGAGGGGGGGATGCCATTGGAATGTCGACCGTACCGGAGGTGCTTGTGGCAAACCACATGAAACTTCCGTGTGCAGCTATTTCTATCCTTACCGACGAGTGTGATCCCGATAACCTTGCTCCGGCAGACATCCCGGAAATTTTTGCTATCGCGGAAAAATCAGAAGAAGATATTATCAAGATCTGGCAAAGGTTTCTCAAGGATTTGTAGAAAAACAATCCGGATCTCTTTCAGAACGGATAAAAGGTTAACCTGTCAACCGGCTGGAATTGAAGAACCTCGCGTTAAAACGCGAGGATTCTCCGATCCAAGCGGAATTTTTATTTTTTTGCTCGCTAACCCCGCAAGCGGGGAATTCGCTCGCGGGATTCTACCCGGAAACGTTTTAATTTTACCGGAACGGTACATTTTTTTGGTTTTCTTACTAATTTAGCGGAAAATTATAAAAACAGTCCGCATGAAAAAGTATTTAGTGCTTTTATTAATTCCGGTATTTTTTGCCTGTGGCCGTGACGCCAAGAAAAAAGCCGAAGAATTGCAGGCCAAGACCGATAGCCTGATGAGCCAGACTCTCCAAAAAGATGAAGCGATCAATGAATTTGTCCGCTCCATCAACGAAATCCAGGGAACACTGGATACTATCAAGATGAAGGAAAATATCATCAACCTGAGTACCGACCAGGGCGGCGAGCTGAGAATATCAGCCAAGGAGCAGATCAAGAGCGATATCCAGTCGATTTATCTGCTGATGGAAAAAAATAAACAAACCATCGCTTCGCTTACAAGTAAGTTGAAAAGTACCAACCTGAAGGTAGTTGAATTACAAAAGCTGGTGGAACGGTTAACAAAAGACAATGCTCAAAAAGCAATGGATATTGAAGATCTCCGTGCCAAGCTGACAAAAATGAATATTGTGATCGAAACTGCCAACCTGAAGATCGATACCCTTTCCAGGACCGTTAAATCGCAGAGCCAGAAGTTGCAGGATCAGGGTCAGACCATTGCAGCCCAGGATGCTGCACTCAATACCGCCTACTATGTCATCGGGAACAGTAAGGAGTTGAAAAAAAGCGGAGTCATCAAGAGCGGAGATATCCTCGCCGATTTCAATAAAGATCTGTTCACCCGAATAGATATCCGGAAAGTTACCGAGATCTCCATTCTCAGCAAGAAAGCCAAGATATTATCCAATCATCCCAGCTCCTCATACAAGTTGAACGGGGATAAGAAACTCATCCAATCCTTACAGATACTTGACTACAAGGCTTTCTGGGGGAACAGCAAATACCTGGTTATCGTCGTAAATTAATATGCTATAATATTTAAAAGGGGCAGCATAATGTTGCCCCTTTTTTATGAACTTTTCCGGATATCCGACAAATATGATCGATCGTTTTTTTTCGGAACCTTCTATTTGATCTCTTTTGTCGGATTGGAATAGTCGACTTCCTTTAACAGCCGACCATTCTCATCATAAAAACTCCATTTACCAACACGGATATCCTCCTTATAAAATCCCATATAACGAATCTTTCCATTATCAAAATAGGTAGTTCTTTTTCCGTCACTTTTTCCGTTCTTAAACGATCCTTCACTCCAGATCTTACCGTTTTCATGCCAGTAAGTCCATTTTCCGTGTCGCTGGCCATTCTTATATTCTCCCTCCATCTGCATCTGTTTGCTGGGATAATAATTCGTTTCTTTGATAAGTTCACGGTTTTCCCCCTTCCCCTGATATATGCAGATACGCTTCGGCGATCCGTCGGGGAATTTCTCTTCAACAACTTTATCTTCAAAATGACACGCGCTGAATATTAGCGAAATAAGGGTTAACGTCAGCATTTTTGTTTTCATTTGTCAGTGATTTTATATTTTTTATTTTTTTCCGATAATCCGCGGTAAGCGGGGAATGTGCTCGCGGGATTCATCTGATCAGGAAAAGAATTCCAATGCTTTTCCTTTTGCGGTCTCGTCAAATCTTCCATTATCAAATACCAGATTTCCGTTAACCCAGGTGTGGGTGATCCGCGATTTAAAAGTGACCCCTTCCATCGGAGACCATCCGCATTTATAGTACAGATTTTCTTTACCAACAGTCCAGGAATTATTCAAATCGACAAGGGTCAGATCGGCATGATATCCTTTCCGGATATATCCGCGGTTCCTGATGCCATATATCGTAGCCGGCGAATGGCACATTTTTTCGACGATCATCTCAAGACTTATCTTGCCCAGATGATAAAATTCCAGCATGGCCACCAGGCTGTGCTGTACCATCGGGGCTCCGGAAGGGCAGGAAAGATATGGTTTTTGCTTATCCTCCCAGCTGTGAGGAGCATGATCGGTGGCTACAATATCAATTTTCCCGTTCAGCAATCCTTCGAATAAGGTGGTTTGGTCGGCTTTTGATTTGATAGCAGGATTCCACTTGATCTTTGCACCCAGCCTTTCATAATCGCTATCGTTGAACCAGAGGTGGTGAATACACACTTCGGCCGTAATGCGTTTTTCGGAAAGAGGCTTATTATTGTCGAGTAACTGCATTTCCTTTTCTGTCGACAAATGAAGAAGGTGAAGACGGGTATTCCACTTTTTTGCCAATGCCACCACATTCCGTGACGATTCAAAACAAGCTTCCGTGTTGCGGATCAAATGATGGGCATCCATTGGGATATGTTCACCATACCGTTCTTTATATATTACCAGATTCCGCTGAATGATCGATTCCTCTTCCGAATGAACTGCGATCCGTAACGGAGACTTTTGAAAAATGCCATCCAGGACTGCGGGATCGTTAACCAGCATATCCCCGGTGGAAGCGCCCAGGAAGACTTTTAAACCACAAATCCTCGACGGATCTGCCTTTATTATCTGATCAAGGTTATCGGTTGATGCTCCCAGAAAAAAAGAGTAATTCCCTAATGATTTCCCTGAAGCAATCTGATATTTTTCCTCCAGGATATCAAGCGTGGTTGCCCTGGGAATGGTATTTGGCATATCCATAAAAGAGGTGACTCCACCGGCGACAGCGGCTTTGCTTTCAGTACTGATGTCGCCCTTGTAGGTAAGTCCCGGTTCACGGAAATGAACCTGATCATCAATCACACCGGGAATCAGATGTCGCTCATTTGCATCAATCCTGACAACGCCGGAAGGAAGAGAAGAGTTGTCTGCACCTGCCGCGAATACCTCGGCGATCAATCCATCTTTTATTAATAGAGAACCCTTAAAAATACAGCCATCATTAACAATCAAGGCATTGTGTATATAATATGATGGATTCAGCATATGCATGTAAGGACCGGAAAATTAGTGCAAAAATAATGTAAAGTGGGTTTAGTTCGATGAACGTACCGGTTTTTTAAACAGGCTTTTCCATCGAAGGCTTATGACGCCGAAGACCGCTTCTTTAAAAATTCCTTTGGTCATCTTGGATTCTCCCAGGGTGCGGTCGGTAAAGATTATGGGAACTTCCAGGATATTAAAACCAAGTTTCCATGCGGTGAATTTCATTTCGATCTGGAAGGCATAGCCGGTAAAGCGTATCTTGTCAAGGTTTATGGCTTCCAGTACCCTGCGAGTATAGCAGATAAATCCTGCGGTTGTATCACGTACCTTCATCCTTGTTATAAAGCGTACATAAGCAGAGGCATAATATGACATCAGGACTCTACCGATCGGCCAATTGACAACATTAACACCCGTAATATACCTTGAACCGATTACCAGGTCGGCGCCGTGGTTTTTTGCAGCATCATATAAGCAAAGCAGATCTGCCGGATTATGGGAGAAATCGGCGTCCATTTCAAAAATGAATTCATAATTTCTCTTCAGTGCCCACTTGAATCCATGTATGTAGGCTGTTCCAAGTCCCTGTTTCCCTTTCCGCTCCTCGATAAAAAGACGGTCGGGAAACTCTGTCATTATACGTTTTACGATAGCAGCCGTACCATCAGGAGAATTATCTTCAACGATCAGAACATGAAAATCTTTATCCAGAGAAAATACCACACGGATGATCCGTTCAATATTTTCCTTCTCATTATAGGTCGGAATAATTACAAGATTTTCAACCACTATTGTAAAAATTGATGTATTGCAAAAATATTAGGAACTGCTCAAATAAAAAAATTTTTCTTCATAACGAAAAAGAGGAACCGGTATTATCCGGTTCCTCTTCGTTCTTATTGAGTTATCAAAACTTTTTTTCCTGTTTCACCCTGTGCGGTTCGTAACCGTAACATATAAATACCTGCCGGAGTTGATTGAACACCTGACCTGATGATATTTTCACCCTGGGTGATGGAACAATTTTCCTTCCATACTATCTGTTCGTTGAAGTTTATCAGTTCAACAACCGCTGTTTCCGCAGTTTGTGAGGTAAAGCAGAGATTGAATTCGCCGTTGGATGGATTCGGATAGATCCTGATCTGCGAGATTAGCGAACTCTGGTCTTGTATTCCTGTATGTGGTTTAAAGGTTATCCTCACGGTATCCGATTGTACACCATAATCATCCATGACACGGCAATAAATCTTTTTAGTACCGGCGCCCACATTTGATGAATCAACCTTGATGATCTGTGTCAGTTCGCCGGTCGACCACACATACGATGTAAACTGCCCTGCATCAAGGGTTACCGTATCGCCGACATATACAGACTGATCAGGACCAAGATTCAGAACGGGGTGTTCGCTGATCGGAATGGACAATCTAAACCTTTCGACAAACTCCTGGTAGAATAAGTTTGCCACCGTTGCATCGTGAATGACAATGGTATTTTCATCATTGGTAATATTGGCTGCATCACTCCAGTTATGTGAACCGGTCCAGACGAAGGGGTCCGACTGAATATCCGACTGGTCAACGATCATCATCTTACTATGTAACATACCTTGCTCATGATATTCTCTGAAGTTGTTTCCCAACGCATTACTCAACGCATCAACCACCTGGCTTGAAGTGGAGCGGTTGCTGATAATTACTTTAGAGGTCACTCCTTCTTCAAACCGGTCGATGATGGCATCGCTGATGATGGTCCGGGTCATCAGCATGGTTCCGATTTCAAGGTCGGTACCGGCGGTACCGATATGCGAAACCAGTTGGCTGTTCACTCCGTCGCTGGGACTGAAATAGACCTCTATATACTTACCGTCGATGATCAGATCATGGGGGGTATTATCTCCTTTCTCAGAACCAAATTTGGCGTTGGCGGCATTAGGCTGGGCGGTTGAGGAACCAAACATCTCTTCAAACTCAAGGATATACACTTTCGCCAGACTGGCATCCTGGATGAAAAGTACATTATTGGCGTCTGTATTGACATTCTGATCCGTCCAGTTGCAGGAACCTGTCCAGACAACAGGATCATTCGGATCGGATGATTTACCGTCGATGACCATAAATTTATCATGCATTATCCCGGTTGTCGTTAACCGTCCGATTTTCCCGATTCCGGGATTTAATTCGGGAATAGCCGAATTGTTGGTCGATCCGTCGGTGACAACCCTGACCAGAACTCCGCGTGCATAAGCGGCATTTAACGCTCCAGCTATATTTGACAGGCCTTCCACATTGAAATTGTAAATGGCTACATCGATCGATTGTTTCGCCCGGTTGATGTATGCAATACAGGTATCGTCCACCGCCCGGTAAATTTGAATGGCTTTTGTTCCGGTAGCAACGGTAGTATCGACCGATCGGGTAAAATAGATTTTCATGGTCCCGGAAGAGACAGACTGGGTAATAAAAGTTTTCAATCCTGACCATCCTGTATCCTGTCCGGTAACTGAAAAAGCCTGGACATAGATCAGATCCGATGGATTAAGGCCGGAAAGATCGATCACATGCGTCGTTTCCGTTCCTGCAATACTGGTATGACCCAGTTCCAGTTCGGGAGTACGGCCATAGAAAAGTTCGGTCGTACCGGCAATATTTGTAATCCAATTCAATGAGAAACCCGTGGTTGTTATATTACTTACACGGAGTGGTTCTGTGAAGAGGATTGAACTACCGGCAATAATATCATTCTCGTCCCTGAGAAGGAGCTGATATCCTGCATTGGGATTGTCATAACTGAACTGCGAGCATATTCCCACGAGGTCAACTATGCTGGTCGGGATCAGCGTCCCGACAAGGGGGGAAGCATTGTTGATACGTATCTGGGCGGTCTCGTTTCCATCGGTAACATTATAATTGGTATTTCCGGCAAAAACGCCTCCGGCATTTTGAAAGGTGACTCCTTCAAATTTAACCAGCTCTGCCTCATATTGCTCACTCATCTCACCCGGTGTAATTACTACCGCACCAGGAAGCGGGTTCCCCTGAGTAATTACCTGGGCAGAGGTTACGGGATCAAGCTCAAGCAGCTGGTTATAAAGTTTCAGAACACCCGTTATCACCACGGAATCACCCCGGACCAATGAATTCATATAATTATAGCTGTACCCGGCAATTCCTGCCGTGTTATCCTGTAGATACCTTATAGAGGATCCCAGTTCCGATCCGTTGGTGACAATCCCTCTCACCGTCACCGTCGCACCGACACCCATTGCCCTGGCCTCCGCAATTGTATTTTGTGAAAAACCCTGGATCCCCGTAATCATTAATCCAACTAAAACAAATGCTGCTTTTTTCATAACTTTGAATTTCTGTATGTAAAATTTAACTTATTTCCCATCTTGTTTAATATATCAATAACTAATCCCTACCGACACATTAAATGTTCGCCCGACTCCAAAGAATACTCCGGCAGAGGCTGCGTCAAAATCACTAGTCTTTGTTGAATAGGAGTCATTGTTGTCAGCATCAGAAATATAAACTCTGTCGAAAAGGTTGAGTACACTTGCCCTTAAATCAAGCTTAAAATTCTTAAAGGTAAAACGGTAGCCTGCATTCAGATCGACCAGATAGTATAGTGGCATTTCCCATGAATCGGGAGGGTTGCCATTTTCATCCATGAACTGTGGAGTAAGGGTGGCAGGATCCATCTGAGAATAGTTTTTTGCAAAGAGGGTAAAGCTTCCGGAGATATACAAATATTTAATGATCTCCCAACGAAGGCTCTCCATGAACTGGAATTGGGCTGCATCGCCCACATGGACTCCTTTGGCATTGAACTCAAAACTTGTTATGTACTTGCCTGCAAGATCGTAGATATCTACAAGGGCACCCGATGTCCAACGCCAATCCCCCCATGCCACTACCTGATCCCACTGCAGGGACGGGATCGGTTTCCAGCCGAATTCGACTTCAATTCCCTTGTGGAAAGCATTGATACCATTCACATTATAAGAATAACGATCTTCTGATTGTGGATCTGTATAAGTCAGTGCAGATTCCAATGGGCGGTTGTTCCATTTTGTAAGATATCCATTCACATTCAGTGAAATACTTTTGGAATTATAGCTATAACCAGCTTCAAAAGCCAGGATCTCTTCATTTCTTGCTCCAAGGATTTCCTGGTTGTTGTTATTGAAAACATTGTTGAACCTGGGCGCTTTAGAAAGGTAGCCCAAATTAATGAATACGTTGTTCCTGGAATTGATGTTGTAGTTTGCGCCTCCTTTAATAGTAAATCCAGGGAACAGCTTCCAGCTTGTATGGGTGTAGGTTGCTTCGGGAGAATCAAGATTATACTCCCTGGGATTAACAATATAAAGGGTATCTTTCAGTGAACCATAATGTTTGATTACAAAAACCGTATCATTTGAGGTGTATTTGCTATCACCCAAGGAATAAGTTACATGATCGGCTCCGTTATAATAAAATATATCTCCGTAACCGACCGCCTGAGTATACGTTTCACCGTTGAGCGTCAGATCTTTTTTCTTGAAATAATCTACTCTCTTGTAAGCGCTGATGGATGTAGTGACATTAAGAAATACGGACCATTTCTCCCTCTTCCATTCCGCCTGGGCAAAGATGCCACCCCAGCGGACCTTTGCATCATCGTAATAATAGATTTTATCTCCTTCAAATAATTGATTAGTAAAATATCTATTCTTGTTTGAATTATTCAGAAAATAGCTACCTCCCAGCAGATCATAGATTTCCATATAATGTTCTCCTTTATAGGTTCTGAGGTCGAGTCCCCCGGATAATGTCCATTCAGGACTGATCTCCCAAGTGAAAGTCGATAGCAAGCCGTACCAGTAATGGTTATTCACACTGCTTCGTAAGATCCCTGTAGACTGACCTTTTGGATCGGTCATATTAGCATCGTAATAGGTCTGGAAACTGACCTGTCCATTGGTGGGATCAAGAGAGGGTGTCGATCCTCCGGGCGTACCATATTTATCGCTTGAAAAGAATCCTGTTCCTCCGCCATTACCAAAAGAGGCGTATAGAATCGTTGATAAATAAAATTTATCGTTGATTTTCCAGAAGTCCCGCAGACTGATCTGTGGTTTAAAATAGTAATTCTTCGATTGAGCAAGGTGTTCCGTATTAGTATTTGGGATCCGTTCTCCGTTCTCACCCCAGCTCCAGCGATTCAGGTAACCCCAGTTGGAGTTATACCGTAAGCCCCAGCTATTGGTATAATTAGGACTGGCTTTAGATGTATCAACCCCAAGCTTTGCGGCATAATCTTTATCGAAGGTGGCGATTGACTTTTTGTAGGAGCGCTGTCCATGATTCTGGGGTGCGCCCATGAAGGAAAAAGTCAATGTGTGATTCCCAAGTTTTTTATCAATCCGGATATAGGCAAACCAGCCCTTGGTCCAGGTATTATCGGCCCAACCATCGCCCTGCTTGTAGGAACCGGCAACGGTTACTCCCCATCCATGTTTCAACTGACCGGTAGTGAACCCGATGGAGGTACGCAGATATCCATCGCTCCCGATATCCTGCCGGATACTTCCGCCGAGATTGGCATCAATGCCTTTGGTAATAATATTCATGGTTCCGCCAACCGAGGGTAAGGCAAGTTTCGAAGCGCCAAGACCACGCTGAACCTGGATATTCCGGGTAACCGCATCAAGGCCAAACCAGTTCGACCAGTAAACCCAACCATTTTCCATATCATTCACCGGAATCCCGTCGATCATTACGGCCAGGTTACGCTGACTGAAACCGCGGACATTAATCCGGGCATCTCCGTCACCTCCACCCTGCTGGGTAGCATACACTCCCGGGGTTTTGTTCAGAATCATCGGAATATCACGGTTTGCTAACTCCTCCTGAATCTGAAGCGGCCGAACGGTTGAGAAGGCAACCGGGGTCTCCCTGGTTTTTGCCACATCACCCACAACTTCGACTTCCGTAAGTGTCGGGGTTATTAGTTTAAAGTCCTGGGTAACCTCCCCTTTGGTAACGGTCACATCGGTTTCCTGTGGAATATAACCGACATAGGAGACCTTTAGATGATAGGTTCCCGGATCAACCTTGATGTAATATCTTCCGTCCATGTCGGTCACGGTTCCTTTACCGGTTTCATAAAGAATGGTAGCGCCTATAAGGGTCTCATTTGAACCGGCATCGGTAACAACGCCCCGGATCATGCATTTTTGAGCGAAAACCATGAAAGGGAAAAGAAAAGAAAGTGTTAAAACGGTAAATCGTTTGATCATATCAGAAGAAATTGGTTTTTCATGAAGACAAGAGAGGGGCAAACATCTCTGGTTGCCCCTAATTTTAACGATAATATTAAACTCCGTTTATTCGATGATGACTTTCCGGATCGCCGGCTGGTTTTCATCATTGAGCACCCTGACCAGAAAGATCCCGGGAGAAAGATCATTCAGCGTTACCGTCACTTCATTCCTCCTTGAGGAAAAATTCCGAAGGTAAACCGATTCCCCGACGAGTGAATAGACTTCAATACAGGTAATGTTGGAGTTTGAGGTGATGGTAAATCTCCCGTTTGTAACAGGATTTGGCTGGATGGTTATTTTTACCGCATTCTGAATTTCATGGATCGATTGTGATGTCTTGCAATCACACCAGTGGGTTCCCAGGCTGTCGAAATAATTGGCAGGCATGGAATCATATTGGGCAAAAGCGTAGAAGCTGTTCGGGAAAACGCCGGTTAACGAATCCCCATAATGACTCATGGCCACACGGTCGATGCCAAATTTGATATCATGCCTGCGGATCAAGGTTTGGTCCTTGGTCAGATAGGCACCCGTTCCCTGCCAGTAAGGCTTTGTATCGGTCCAGGCGCCGGTTGTACCACCCTGCCAGTCGAGGGGACGAACCCCTATTTCACCGAAGATATCAATGTCTTTCCATGTCTGGTCATTTTGCTTTTTCTGTAAAGAAACGGCATCATCCCCGTTCCAGAAAACCACGTTTCCTCCGGGTGTCGTTCCATCGTAATCATAAGGTGCGAGCCATGTTGCTTTTTTCCTCAGCTCGGGCCAGACCATAGTATCCTGTCCGTCTTTGGTGGTGTCCTGCACCATAACCATAACACTGTAAGGCTGAATGGTTGAAGTCAGTGGAAGAACATAAAGAGGATTCTGATCGGAGACCATACTGCCGTTTGACCAGCGAATCAGGCGGTACTGGTTATCCAGCGTGATCGGGGCTGAAGTCGGATTATACAATTCTAAAGCTTTATTATTGTACCATCCTTCTACATATTCTGATATAAAAATATCGGAACAAGCGGGTTGAGCCTGGCTGAAAGCAACCGGAATCAAGGCGACAAGAAAAAGTAAAAGTCTTTTCATATGATAATAATTTAGGGTTTTAATTGTTGTACGGAATATCCATTATTATCATCCGCGGTTTGCATGAACGATGTTCGTATGGATATTTCATGTTATCGGTTCTAATATTCAGGTATGCGTTATGATTTTAACAAAAGTAAAAAAAGAAAAGGGGATTGATACAGGGTTAATATTAAATGTTAGTAACTTTTTCAGGTAAAATGTGGTAAAGTATCGGCTGTAATCTCTCAATTGCATTTTCAACTGATGAAATGTCGCGAAATCCAAGGAATAGTCTCTCCTTTTCTTCTTTCATGGTAAAATAAACCGGGTTGTTCTTCATAAACTCAAGGATCTGAGTGAACCGGGAAGATTGGAAATACGGAGAGTCGTGATTGCTGATGAAATAGGCGGTAAGTTTGTTATTCCTTAAGACTAGTTTTTCAAATCCTATGGCACGCGCAATCCAGCGAAGTCTGATAGTTTGAAGCAATGCTTCGGTCTGTTCCGGGACAGGGCCAAAGCGGTCGGTAAGCCGGTTGCGGAATTTGCTCAGCTCCTCTTCCGTTTCGATGGAATCCAGCTCTTTATAAAGATTCAACCGCTCGGTGATATTGCTCAGATAATGGTCAGGGATCAGGATCTCCAGGTCGGTTTCGATGACACAATCTCTGACATATTCTTTCGGCGTCTCCTCCCGGAACAACTCTTTAAATTCTGTTTCCTTCAATTCCAGTAAGGCTTCATCCAGGATCTTCTGATACATTTCAAATCCGATCTCGGAGATGAATCCGCTTTGTTCAGCGCCAAGGATATTCCCGGCACCCCGTATATCGAGATCACGCATAGCGATACTGAATCCGCTTCCAAGATCTGCAAACTCCTCAATCGCCCTGAGTCTTTTCCTTGCTTCATCCGATAAGGCCGACATGGGTGGAGCCAACAGGTAACAGAATGCTTTCTTGTTCGACCGGCCCACCCTGCCGCGCAACTGGTGAAGATCGCTTAGACCGTAGTGATGAGCATCATTGATGATGATGGTATTGACATTTGGGATATCCAATCCCGACTCGATAATAGTGGTTGCAACCAATACATCGTAATCCCCTTCGATGAAATCGACCATGATCTTTTCAAGTTTAGCTCCTTCCATCTGACCATGGGCTATGGCGGTCTTTGCCTTCGGAACTGCCCGCTGGATCATCCCTGCAATCTCCAGGATATTCCTGACCCTTGTATTGACGAAAAAGACCTGCCCCCCCCGCGATATCTCAAAACTGATGGCATCACGAATGATCTCTTCGCTGAAAGGATGGATTTCGGTCTGAACGGGATAACGGTTTGGAGGCGGCGTATTGATGATCGACAGGTCACGGGCGCCCATCATTGAAAACTGAAGTGTTCTCGGAATCGGGGTTGCCGTAAGGGTAAGGGTATCTACATCGACTCTGAGTTGCTTGATCTTTTCCTTTGCCGCTACTCCGAATTTTTGTTCTTCATCAATGATGAGTAATCCCAGATCTTTGAACTGTATGTCTTTGCTCAGCATCCGGTGAGTCCCGATCAGAATATCGATCTTCCCCTCTGCCAACTCTTTCCGGATGGCCGTTTGCGCCCTGGCCGATTTAAACCGGTTGATATAATTGACCGAACAGGGAAAGTCTCGAAGGCGTTCGGAAAAAGTATTGAAATGTTGAAGTGCGAGGATGGTGGTAGGGACAAGAACAGCGACTTGCCTGCTTTCAGCAACAACTTTGAATGCTGCGCGGATCGCAATTTCTGTCTTCCCGAAACCGACATCTCCGCAAATCAGCCGGTCCATGGGATAAGGTGCTTCCAGGTCTTTTTTCACATCCACCGTCGCTTTCAGTTGGTCGGGAGTATCCTCATAAATGAAAGATGCTTCCAATTCTGTCTGAAGATAAGTGTCAGGAGCATAAGCCATCCCGTTGACAGCCCTCCGCTTCGCATAGAGCCGGATAAGATCTTTGGCAATATCTTTGACCCTGCTCTTGGTCTTGTTTTTGAGCTTGTTCCAGGCATCTGATCCAAGCCGGTTCAGCGCCGGCGCTGTTCCTTCTTTCGCAATATATTTGGAAATACGATGGAGGGAATGAATGCTGACATACAAGAGGTCATTATTCTTGTAAATCAACCGCATCGCTTCCTGTTCTTTCCCGTTGTTAACAATCTTTTCCAACCCGTCGAACCGTCCAATCCCATGATCGATATGCGTTACCCAGTCGCCCGGTTTCAGGTTGTACAGCTCTTTCAATGTTAGTGCTTCTTTTTCAGCATAACCATCACGCAGATGAAAACGGTGGTAACGCTCAAAGATCTGATGGTCGGTATAAAACGCCAGCTTAAGATCTTTGTCAAGGAAACCTTCATGAATGGAAAAATGAAGGGTGAAAAGCGCCGGCCGTTGACCGGTAGCTGATTGATTCTTAATATCTTCCAGGATGGTCTGTAACCGTTCAGCCTGCTTGGGGTTATCGGCAAGAAGCAGATTCGTGTACCCCGCTTCCGAGGTTTTTCTCAGATCTTCCATCAAAAGATCAAAATTCTTATTGAAGGATGGTTGCGGAGCCGTATTGAATACTATCGACTCCCCTGTTTTAAAGTAAAACTGCTTGCCGAATTCCAGGGTAGTGAAATCCAGTAAATACCTGAGAAATTCTTTCCCGGGCAATAATAAGTCGGAGGAAGGTTGTTTATCCATTCTGTCGGCTATGAAAGCGACATCATCCAGCCAGATATATGACTTTTCGCCTAAAAAACTCAGAATGACTTCCGAGGGAATCTTTTTCGAGGGATTCACCCTCACATCCGGGACAATACTGATCTTATCTTTCTTCTCTATCGAAAGTTGTGAAGAGGGATCAAAAGTGCGGAGGGTCGATACCTGGTCGCCCGCGAATTCGATGCGATAAGGCCGGTCGCTGCTGAATGAATAAACGTCAATAAGCCCCCCCCTGATTGAAAACTGTCCCGGTTCAATAACAAAATCGGTTCTCTCAAACTCGTACTCCAGTAGGAGATCAAGGATAAAATCCATATTCACCTGCTCTCCGGCAAATAATTTCAGGGTGTTTTTCTCCAGGTATTTCTTATTGACGACCTTTTCCGAGATTGCTTCAGGATAGGTCACGATCACCGCTTTTGCTGTTTTCCGGCTGAGCCGGTTAAGAATTTCTGTGCGCGATAACAGTCCCTGGTTGTCCTTGATCCCTGTTTCTATTCCCCGTTTGAAAGAGGAAGGAAAGAAAAAGACCTGTTTTGTTTCAGTATCTGACTTTTTTTCTTCCAGGATCTGTTCCAGATCATTGAAAAAAAATGCCGCAGATTCCTTATCAGGAAGTATGAACAGATGCACTCCCCTGCACTGTTTTACTATGGAGGAAGCAACGAACGCCCGTGCGGATCCCACCAAACCTTTCAGGTGCATCCTTACATGTTTCTCCTCCCGGATGGCCGAAGCAATTTCATTGCAACGCGGATCCTGGATATAAAACGATATCAGGTTGGATAAATTCAATATGGAAAAATATTGCCCGATTCCCGGGATGACCGAATCTTTTATTGCGCTGCAAAGTTACGAAAAATCGACCTTTCTGAACCAGTCGTTTCATTACGGTGATAACAGAATTTACTACTTTTGCGGAATGCAAATTGATGTCTTCAAATTTGGCGGCGCTTCGGTCAACAGCCCGTCTGGCGTCAGGAATGTCGCTGAGATCCTAAAAAAATTCCGCGACAGGAGACTGGTTGTGGTTGTTTCTGCCATGGGCAAGACAACCAATGCCCTGGAAGAGCTCCTGAAATATTATCTTACCGGCGACGCGGTATCCATGGTTGAAACTTTTACAAGGATCAAAAATTACCATTTCGACATTCTAGAAATCCTCTTTCGAAAAAAAGATCATCCGGTTTTCGGAGAGATGGATAGTCTGTTCGATCAGTTAAGGGGAACGTTACGCAAGGGACATCTTTATGAGAATAAAAATAAAGACTATGATTTCGAATACGACCGGATCGTAAGTTATGGTGAACTTTTCTCTTCGACTCTGGTCTATCACTGGCTGATTAAATCCGGAATAAAAGTTACGCTGTTGGATGCCCGGGAGTTGATCATTACCGATCACACATACCGCGACGCACAGGTGAACTGGGAACCGACTCAGACCAATATTCACAAAAAAGTGGAAAAGGTATTCACTGACCTTTTGGCTCCCGGAGGAATAATCCTTACACAGGGCTTCATCGCCGGCGATCGCGACGGAAATACTACCACCCTCGGCAGGGAGGGATCCGATTACTCCGCTGCCATCTTTGCCTATTCCCTTCATTCGAAGGAGATGGTTATATGGAAAGACGTTCCCGGCGTGATGAATGCCGATCCGAAATGGCTGAAAAATACAAAGAAGCTGGATTCTCTGTCGTACCGTGAAACCATTGAGCTGGCTTATTTCGGAGCTTCTGTGATCCATCCGAAAACTATCAAACCGCTTGAAAACAGCGACATCACCCTCCTGGTCAAATCATTCAGAAAACCCGACCTGCCGGGAACCGTGATCCGGAATATGGAAAACTGGAAGATCAGTTCCCCGATCTATATTAGGAAACGGAACCAGGTTCTGATCTCCATCAGCCCGAGGGACTTTTCATTCATTATGGAAGAGAACCTGAGTTCCATCTTCAACATCCTTGCAAGATATAATGTCAGGGTTAATGTAATGCAGAATTCCGCCATCTCCTTCTCCGTCTGCGTAGATGATGATGGTTTTACCGGGGATCAGCGGAAAAACTCCCTGAAGAAGATGATCTCGGAACTGAATATGTATTATTCCGTCCTTTACAACCGGGATCTTGAACTGATAACTATCCGTCATTACAATCAGAGAGCCATCAACCTGTCGACTAAAAACAAGAAAGTGCTCCTGGAACAAAGGACCAGGAACACCATTCATCTGGTATTGTCATGAGGCAGGTCTAATCCGGGATCACAACAGGAAAGTCATACCTGAATTCTTCAAATTCAGGTTTTTCTAGAATAGTCATAAGGAAATCCCGGTATGCATCGGTAAAGGAGAATTTATTGATGTCGTAGTAATCATCTGAAAGGGGTTTGTTGCCTATGGTGCCCATATCGATCGAAGTGGTATTGAACTCCTCCAGCTCCACATGGGGAACAACTTTCTTTATCACCGGCATTTGCCCGTAATCTTCCCGGAGTAAAAGATCTACTACCTTGTCGGCCAGGGTGGTGGTCAGACGCCGGTCATAATGACGGCAATGGCCCGACCGGGCAAAATAACCGGATATCTGGGCACGCGCTTCCAATCCCAACTTCCTGCTGATCTCCGAAGCCACAACCCCGCTCACTCCGCCAAACCTCGGATGGCCATATTCATCCAGTTCCGAGTTGGCATAGATCATGTCGACCTTCCCGCTCTTTTCATCATACCAGCGAATCCCTTCCGATACGGGGATAACCAGACATTTTTTCTTTGAATTCATGTAGGCTTCTTTCACGGTCTCAAAGAAAACCTCCTTCCTTTCCCTGGTGATCTCAAATTCAGGCACCAGGCCAAGTGTTCCGCCTCCGAAAACTGAAGATCCGGTAAGCCAGCCCGCATCCCTTCCCATCACCTCAAGGACAATGATGCGGGAATGCGATTCGGCAGTAGTCCTGACCATCGCGGTCAATTCCATGACCGATCTCGCGGCTGAAGGGAATCCGGGACAAAGAACCGCCTCAATATTCCTTCCCTGGTACTGATGAATAGTCCGGGTGCGTAAATCGTTATCGATGGTCTTCGGAAATCCGATGACAGGGATCCCTTCGGTCTCAAACAACCTTTTTGCTGCTCCGTTGGTATCATCTCCGCCGATCGAGACCAGCACATCGATCTTGTATCGCTGTAAATTCCGTAAAACCTGAGGTACACGGTTTTCCGGATTTTTCTTGGATGGAAAAGGATTGGTTCTGCTTGAACGTAATGCTGTTCCACCATAATATCCATCGTATGGCTGGTTCGTCAGGTCAACCACATTTCCTTCACCCAGAAGCCCCTTCCACCCCTGTAAGATTCCGAAAACTTTAAATCCAAGCAATGAAGCCCGGTTCCGGATTGCTTCGATACTTGAATTTATTGCCGGGGTATCCCCTCCGCCAGATAAGATAGCCAGGGTCTTGCCACTAAATAACTTGGATTCCTGCTTCATAATCTATCCTTTATTTTTTTGCAAAACTAATTTTTTTTTAGAAATGTACCGCTCTTTTCCTGGTTTATCAATATGATTGTTACGGCAATGATTGTAAAAATATCAGGTTTTTCATTTATGATGCTGTCTTTTCTTGAAAATGTCTTAAATTCGAGGTCTAAAATCAATCTACGTGTGGACTTTTTTAGTTAGAACAATATTGAGGAACAGGACAGTAATTCTTGTTCTTATCGGGCTGATCACGGTATTCATGGGATACATGGCCACTAAGGTGCGCCTTCAGTACGAAAATTCCAGTGTCCTTCCATCGACCGACTCTACCAACATCGTTTATACAAATTTTATCAAACAATTCGGTGAAGATGGTACGTTGATGTTTCTTGGGCTAGTCGATCCAAACTTATTCCGACTTAAGAATTTCAATGACTTTTATGATCTCTCGGATTCATTGAAGCATGTTCGGGGCGTTGAAAATATCCTGACAATTTCAAGCCTGTATAAACTGGATAAAAATGATTCATTGAAAGAGTTCACTTTCAAGCTGGTGTCTCCCTTTAAACCATCAACCCAGGAAGAACTTGATTCCATAAAAAACATCATCTACGGACTTCCATTCTATGACAAGCTGATCTTCAACAGGGAAACTTCAGCTATCCTGATGGCCCTGACACTGGATAAAAAGCTGGTTAACTCCAAAGACCGTCTGCGGCTGATCAATGAGATCAAGGCTGTCGTTGAACGGTTTTCCCAGAAATACAACATCGATATCCATTATTCAGGATTGCCCTATATCCGCACCTTGACGGCAAAAAAGCTGGAAGATGAGATGAAATTGTTTGTCGTCCTCGCGCTTGTCATCTCGGCCATATTTCTGTATATCTTTTTCCATTCGGCCAGGGCCGTCGGTTTCCCGATCCTGATCGTGATCATCAGTGTCGTCTGGGCACTTGGATTTATGGGGATCTTCGGGTATAAGATAACGATGCTCACAGCCATTATTCCGCCTTTACTGATCGTGATCGGGGTGGAGAACTGCATCTTCATCCTGAATAAGTACCATTATGAATACAACCATCACCGGAACCAAGCAAAAGCATTATCTCAGGTCATCCGGCGGATCGGGATGGCCAACTTGCTGACCAATGCGGCAACAGCAACCGGTTTTGCCGCATTTACAATTACCAATAACAAGCTGTTGGTCGAATTTGGCATGATCGCCGCGATAAATATTATGGTGATCTATGTTCTTTCGCTGACCCTTGTCCCGATATTCTTTAGTTTTCTTCCACCACCCAATCCGAAACATACCAGGCATATCCAGGAAAGCATCGCCAAATCGATCATTGATAAAGCGGTCTATTGGGTATCCAATTACCGCAATCCGATATACCTGATCATGGGGGTTTGTATCATAATTGGAGTGATCGGGGCTTCGCAGCTGAAAACTTCCGGGACTGTTGTGGATGATATTTCAAAACGTGATCCAATTTACAAGGATCTCCTCTTTTTTGAAAAGCATGTTAAAGGCATCATGCCCCTGGAAATTATTGTCGATACCAGGAATAAAAAAGGAGTATTAAACTTATCGTCGCTGAGGAAGATCGACCGTCTTCAGGATAGTCTCAGTACTTATCCTCAACTATCAAGGCCCTTATCGATCGTGGAAGTGATAAAAACCGCCAAACAAGCTTTCTATGCCGGAGATCCTCAATATTATTCCCTCCCCAGTTCCAATGAGCTGACCTTCATGGCCGATTACATTCCAAAATTGAAACCGAATAAACGGACCATTATCAATAATTTCATCGACTCCAACTACCAGATCACCAGAGTCAGCGTTCAGATGGCGAATGTCGGGACAAAAACGATCGACAGCATTCAGAAGACCCTGATGCCCAAGATCGATTCCATCTTTAACCCTGCAAAATATAAGGTGACCATGACGGGAAGTAGTATCGTCTTTCTTAAAGGGACTAATTTCCTGATCAGGAATTTATGGGAAAGCATTGCTCTCGCGCTGGTTGTCATAGCGGCACTTCTCGCTTTTCTCTTTACCTCCTGGAGGATGATCCTCATCTCCCTGATCCCGAATTTAATACCCCAACTGATAGCTGCGGCATTAATGGGCTTTATAGGTATTCCGATCAAACCTTCCACCATTCTTATATTCAGTATCGCCCTCGGGATATCCGTCGATAATTCTATCCAGTTCCTGTCGAGGTACCGGCTCCAGCTCAAATATACCGGACATAATATTCCGTCATCGGTGATATCAGCCCTGAAAGAAACCGGATACAGTATGATTTATTCTTCTACCATCCTTTTTTTTGGCTTTGCAATCTTTATTTTGTCCACCTTCGGAGGGACCCAGGCACTCGGATTCCTGATCTCCATTACATTACTGGTTGCCGGGTTATTGAATCTTTTCGTTCTTCCATCCATGCTCCTGACGTTGAACAAATGGAGTACCACTAAAGCTTTTGAAGCTCCCCTGATCAAAATTTACGATGACGAAGATGATACTAACCTGGATAAAAATGGATATCGAAAATCTAAAAAAGATGAGTAAATATAAGAGTATTTGAATTCATAAATTAATCCGAATCTTTTATGAAGGGAATTATCCTGGCAGGGGGTGCCGGAACACGGTTACATCCATTGACACTGGCCGTTAGCAAGCAACTGATGCCAATTTACGATAAACCGATGATCTATTATCCGTTATCGGTTCTGATGATGGCCGGCATTCGTGAGATCATGGTCATCTCAACACCACATGACCTTCCGCATTTCCGTCAGCTCCTTGGAGACGGAAAAGCACTGGGATGCTCGTTCTTCTTTGCTGAACAAGCCGTCCCCAACGGACTGGCACAGGCTTTCATCATCGGCGAATCTTTCATCGGGAAGGAAAAGGTTGCCCTGATCCTGGGCGATAATATCTTTTTTGGAAACGGACTCTCCCAACTCGTCCAGGAAAACAACGATCCGGTTGGAGGTGTTGTTTTCGCCTGTCATGTTCACGACCCGGAACGCTATGGGGTCGTGGAGTTTGATCATCATTTAACTGCATTATCGATCGAAGAAAAGCCCAGCCACCCCAAGTCGAATTTTGCCGTTCCCGGGCTGTATTTTTATGATAACTCCGTCGTAGAGGTTGCAAAAAACATTGAACCGAGTGCCCGGGGAGAGTATGAAATCACTGATGTAAACCTTTATTATCTCAGACAAAGAAAACTGAAAGTCGGTATACTTAGCCGTGGAATTGCCTGGCTCGACACGGGGACTTTTGAGTCATTATTGCAGGCTTCCCAGTTTGTCGAAACGGTTCAGAACAGGCAGGGACTCAAGATCGGGTGCATCGAGGAGATCGCTTACCGTATGAAATTCATCGACCTGGAACAATTGCATAAGATTGCACAACCTCTTCTGAAAAGCGGTTATGGCCAATATCTGATCAACATCGAGGATTAACATTTTACATATTGACATGCACTCCCGTCAGATACTCCAGAAAACCATTGACGAAGCATTTGCTTCGGCCGGATTTTCATATGATCCTCCCGAACTCTATGAACCCATCGAATATGCATTGAGAAACAGCGGCAAACGTTTACGTCCGTTATTGGTACTTATGGGATGCGATCTTTTCGGGGGCGATATCCGGGAAGCGCTCCATCCTGCCATGGCAATGGAAATCTTCCACAATTTCACCTTGCTTCATGATGATATTATGGACCAGGCTCCACTCCGGCGCGGAAAGGAGACCGTTCATAAAAAATATGATATCAATAGGGCCATCCTGTCCGGAGATACCATGTTTGTGCTTGCCTATGAGTATATCGCCAAAACGAATCTCACCATTTTACCAACGATCCTGGAACTTTTTAATAATACCGCCAGGATGGTCTGCGAAGGACAGCAATATGACATGAATTTTGAAACGGCTGTTCAGGTCACCCACGACGACTATATCAAAATGATCCGTCTGAAGACGGCGGTCTTGCTGGCATGCAGCCTGAAAACCGGAGCCATCATAGCCGGAGCCCCTCCCGAAGAAACAGAAAAAATATACCGTTTCGGGGAGAACCTGGGACTCGCATTCCAGCTCCAGGATGATTGGCTCGATGTGTTCGGGAATGTCTCAAAATTCGGGAAAGAGATTGGCGGAGATATTATTACGGGTAAAAAAACTTTCCTCTTCCTTAAAGCCTTTGAACTTGCCAGAGAAGATACGCTCATAAGGCTGACCCGGAATTTTTACGACAAGGAGATCCCGGGACCGGAAAAAGTAAAAAGGATCACGGAAATTTACCATCAGTTAAAAGTGGATGAACTTATCAGGATTGAAATAGACAGTTACATTGATAAATCATTCAACTGGCTGGATAAGATCAGTACCGGAGAAAATCGAAAGTGCGTATTGAGAGAGTTGGCATTGGAGGTGAAGCTGCGGGAGAAGTAGCGGGCGGGCAAAAAGGCATCTCAGGAATTCAGGATCTCGAGTTCATAGTGCAGTTCTTCCCATCTTTTCATCTCCCTGGTATGGACCTCCTTTAGTCTCTGATATTCTTTGTACAAACTGCCATCGCGGACCTGTTCCTGGAACATCTCAGGATTTCCCAGCATCTCTTCCTTTTCACGGATTTCCCGTTCAAGACGGTCAATTTCCGATTCACACCGGTCAATTTGTGTTCTTACCTTCCGGATTTCCCGGTCGTTTTCTTTCTTTTTTTCCCAATTCAGCTTTTTTTGCGAAAGGGCAGGTATCGCTTCTGTTTTCCTCCTGATCCCGGTCTTTTCAAGTTCTTTCAGCGTCCTGATCTTTCGCTGTTCCAGAAAATCATATATATCGCCAATATACTCTTTGATCGTTCCATGCCTGAATTCAAATACCCGGTTGGTCAGGCCCTGTAAAAAATCCCGGTCATGGGAAACAATGATCAAGGTTCCATTGTACTGGAGTAATGCGTTTTTTAAAACATCTTTAGATCGCATGTCGAGATGATTGGTCGGTTCATCTAGTACAAGCAAATTGGTCGGGGTCAACAAAAGCTTGGCTAACGAAAGTCTTGATTTTTCTCCTCCCGAAAGTACTTTTACTTTTTTCTCCGTATCGTCGCCGCTGAAAAGGAACCCTCCAAGGATGGTCTTGATCCTGGGCCGGATGTCGCCAACTGCAATATCATCGATGGTCTTCAGAACCGTTTTTTCCGGATCGAGATAATCGCTTTGTTCCTGTGCATAATAACCGGTCACAACATTATGACCGAATTTCAGTTGACCGGTATGTTCAAGATGGCAGGCGATGATCTTCGATAACGTTGTCTTCCCCTCTCCATTCTTCCCGATAAATGCAATGCGGTCATTTTTTATCACGGAAAAACTTACCGAATCCAACACCCGTTTTTGGGGGTAATCTTTGGTTAAGCGATTAGCTTCAAGGATTATTTTTCCTGAATGGGGCGCCGGAGGAAAGCGGAAATGAATTCCGGATTCATCCAATTTATCGATCTCCACCAAATCGATCTTTTCCAGCATCTTGATGCGCGACTGCACCTGACGCGATTTTGTCGCCTTATACCGGAATCTTTCAACGAACCGTTCAATCTGTCGGATCTGCCGTTGCTGGTTTGAATAAGTTGCCAGTTGACTTTCCAGCCGTTCTTCCCTCATCTCCACATATCCGGAATAATTCGCCTTATAATCGAATATCTTTCCCATCGAAATTTCAATCGTTCGGGTAGTGACATTATCGAGAAAAGCCCGGTCGTGCGATACAAGGATCACCGCTCCGTTGTATGTGGATAAAAATTCTTCTAGCCATTGGATGGATTCAATGTCAAGGTGATTGGTCGGCTCGTCAAGCAGTATCAGGTTAGGTCTCTGAAGAAGAATTTTAGCAATCTCGACACGCATCTGCCAGCCACTGCTGAATTCAGTCAGCTTACGGGTCATGTCTTCACGCTCAAAACCCAGACCGGTAATCACCTTCTCAATATCGACCTGAACCGCCTGACCGCCCGACAAATGATATCTCTCCAGGGTCTCTCCGTGATTCCTTAAAAGCCGCTGATATGATTTCGATTCATAATCATCGCGGGTCGTAATTTCCTGCTCATATTCGTGTATCTTCTTCTCCAGTTCAACCACTTCATGAAATGCAGTCTTCGCCTCCTCTAAAACCGTCCGTTGACTTCTTGTTTCCATCTCCTGGGGAAGATACCCAACGGTAAATCCATCGGGAAGGATCACTTCTCCTTCATCAGGTTTGTGCAATCCTTTGATGATTTTTAAAATAGTCGATTTCCCGGCTCCGTTTTTCCCGGTCAATCCGATCCGGTCTTTATCATTGATGATAAAGGCTACATGATCGAAGAGGGGTTCTCCGCCAAAGGCTACCGAAAGGTTGTTGATAGAGATCATTGAGTGCAAAGATAGGAAAAGGCTGGCTGCATTAATTATAAAAGCTCACTTCGTAAGGACAAAAAGCTCGTTGCGGCAGCGATCCAGGATATTGGAAACGGGAAACAAAATGTGGTGCAATGATGAAAGGATAAGAGCCGGATTTGATAAAAAGAAAAAGGCCGGGTTACCCCGGCCTTTTTCACAGAATTCCACTGAAGGATTATTTTGTGACGGTGATCTTGACAGTGCGTACTCCCTGTTCGGTAGTAACTTTTACAAAGTATACTCCGGTTTGGAAGTTAGCAACATCGATCTTGGTCACCTTGGCTTTAACATCGGTCTTGTTGTAAACCGTCTGTCCGATATAGTTCAGTACCTCAATCTGTGAGATCGTGTAATCGCTCTTCACGTTTACATTTTCTGTAGCAGGATTCGGATAAACCATGATCGAACCTTTGCTTTGATCATCAATAGCATCAACCAAAGTAACTAGTATGATGTTAGAAGAATCCGATTCACAAATTGTTACAGGAGGAGTTAATGCTTGATCAGCAAAAATGGCAGTTACAAAGTAGTAATAATCCTGATAGTTCTTTTGACTTAAATCAGCATAAGTTGTATCGGTAATAGGTGTTGCAAAGAGCGGGTTATAAGTAGCCGTAGAATCATCGCTACGATATACCATGTAACCTGCTAATGTGGTTTCCTTTGCACCCGTTGGGATCATTAAACCGCTTCCCGAAGGATGGTTAGGACCTCCCTTGCCGATTGCCATTTCCGATGAATTCTTAACCGGATTTGCATTCGGCTCAGAATTCGGATTCATACCCGGCTCGATCATAAAGGATTTTCCATCTTTACCGGCCAGCATACCATGAACTCTGGTAAGGAATACACCAGGAGTTCCACCATAGGTACCAATCGTCTGCCAACTGGTTCCGTCATACCTTATACCATAATCAAGATAGGCATTTGGTCCGTCGGTATCCAGAGAGCAATAATGTGGTCTTGTACCAGTATTGTTCAGATAGGCAAATCCATAGAATGTGCCGCTGAAAGGTACATTAGGCATAGCAATCATCTGCCATTCATCTTCGCCCTGAGTGAAATCATCGGAGTAACCAACCATGGTATGTGTTTCGTCCCAGACTTCCATTCTGACAGTGATTGGAGAAGCCGATCCGTCCATATTATTGAACATCACATCTAACTGGGTAACATAACCGGCGGTACCAGGAGTTAACGGGAAGGTATTACCATACCATCTTTCACCGCTACCTGATGTCCATCCTGATTCATAGCTGTCATCATCCCATATAATGCTGAATGGTGTTTCTTGTACGCATTCAGGAGGAGTCCAGCTTAAGTAGACGTCTTTGTTGTTGATATCATACCAGGCAAGACTGGTCGGAGGTGTACAAATAGCATAGATGCTGATATTATCAACATACCAATGCAGGATATCCTGGCTATTGTCGCCATGGGCACGCCAACGTACCTTGAAGGCTTTACCAGCAGTCTGCTTCAGTTTCAGATGTTGGGCAGTCCAGTTTACATCACCATTGTTGGAATATTCAGCAACTTCTGTCCATGAGCCGCTCTTATAATTTTCGACGGTTAAATATTCGTCACCGGTAGCATTGCGGTCAACGAGTTTATAGTCGAAATCCAACCAAACTTCTGCACAGCTGTAAGGACCAGCATTGAGTGTTGGGGTTGTGAGCGACTGGTCATAATCAACCGTTGCAGGCAACCAACCAAAATCAGCACTTGGGGCAGGATTACCATAAGCAGTAGATATTGTCCAATTCCCTTCATGACTCCAGCCTTGGGTTTCAAATAAAGGAGTGGTCCATGGTTCGTAGAATGGTAGTGGAATACCGCAAACAATATCAACCGGATCCGGTCCTTCAAGTAATGATTCACCAAATAAGCCGGGGAATCCGTAAGGTTCCAGATCATAATATGCTGATACTTCATAGTTATGTACTCCTGGTTCAACCAAGTAATCGTAATATTCGGTTATTTCTTTATCCCAAATATCGGCAATCTTAGGACCATCGCGATATACTTTATAACCAATCAATCCCGGAGGATCGCCACCACCTGATGTAAGAGGCAGAGAAGCGCCGCAAATCTGATCACCATCCGAACTTAATATGACGGAACCTCCCGTGGTAACATCAACAGCCCTAATTTCTGCTGCGAAGCTGCCGGCATTGAATGCTGCCATGGTTACGTATCCGCTTTCAGGATCGTAGAACATACCCTGACCATAATTGGCGTTAAATCCGATGGAGCCAACAGATGTAGCAACTCCCGTCGTCTTGTCTACAGAGAAAAACATATCATTGACGAGATCATATCCCCAAAGATTTCCATCTCCATCGAATGCCATACCGATCATTCCTGCGGAATTAAGGGTAGGTCCGATTAAAGTAGAAGAGGGTCCCGAAGGATCAATGAGCCATAGATTATCAGCCGATAAACTACCATTGGTGGAAACACCATAAAGCAGCCCGGAAGTAGGATCAGTTGCAAGGTCGAGAACATCCTCGCCAATGCCAGTATTTCCAAGACTGGTAGCAGCACCTGTTGCTCTGTCTACCGTCCAAAGTTGATTACCCGCGGTGGTGATTACATATGCCCAGTCGGGTTGATTGGTGGTGAATTCAATATCATGCCACCAGCTTGCTGACATCAATGCGGCGATATTGGTCATGCCAGGAAGATTATTGACATCGAAATTCATGAACATTTCTGAACTTCCATCCATACCAAATGCCGTGGCGCCTTTATAATCTGACGGTTCGGCTGGCCAGGAAGCATTTGCCCTCAAAAGATTATCCGGAACGCGTCCGACAACTGAAGGAGTATGTTCAACGGTTCCTTTAAAGGCCGGAACCTGAAGTTTACCTGCCATAGCTGGTTTTACCCAGGTAAGGTAAGCAACACACTCTACACTGTCTGCAACGAGGTTTGTCGGCGGATAGAGGAATTTAGAAATAAAGTCATAGCAGGATTCGTTTGAATAACCGCTGCCATAAACTGCTTTAACACAAGCATGATACGGTTGTCCGTAAGCCACATGATTCGGCGGAATGTTATAGAAAGTATCTACCGTAACCCCGTCGAGTATGGTGTTCAGATAAACGTTGTAAGCCAGGATACATGCTGACGGATCGGGAACAGTGACAACTATCTTAATGTTGTCAACATCCCAATTGTTGATATTATACATATCAGCACCATGAGAGCGGAAACGTACCTGGAATGTTTTGTCTGTATAAGCAGCTATATCAATAATTTCAGTTGTCCATGGAATATTGCCAACATTGTTGTATTCCTTCAGAAGAACCCATGGCTGACCGACTTCTGCAATTTCAACAGTCATATATTCATTTCCGTCTCCGGCATAATCGCTGAGATAGATATCATAATGGAGTTTGAAATCGGGAGCGCCGGAACCAGCAATAACGCGGCTTTCCAGGTTGATGTTATCGTAATTCGTCAACTGCCATCCCCAATATATTTCAGCAGCATAACCAGGATTTCCTGAACCTGAGGCAATTTCCCAATAACCCGAGGCATTCGTCCATCCATTGGTAACAAAGCTTGCGCTTTCCCAATCTTCATTGAGGAGGGCTACAACAGGTGAAGGAGGATTCCAGGTAGCGAGGAGTGATACATCTTCCACATACATATTATATGGTGGAGACTTCTGCATCAGTACAGTGACATCAAAGGTACGGTCTCCATAAACTGAGACAACGCCATTATACGTTTCATAACCTGAACGGGTTACTGATAACTGATATGGGGCTTTCCATACCTTCGGGAAAGTGACCTTTCCGGTAGCATCGGTTACAGCTGTGTAAACTGAATCCTCTACGGGGGCCATACTGGTCAGCTTGACCAAAGAGCCGTTCAGCGGATGAGCTGCACATGTCAAAGCTACGTTAACAACAACGTTGGCAGTTCTGTTCTTCCCAAGAGCATTCGAGAAGATAGGATCTGACCACCGTGCTCCGGTATACTGAACTTTTACTGCCCAGCGGTATGCGCTGTCGGGTAGCGATGGCCAGGAGTTATCAACGGCACTAGTAACTGCTGGGGTAGCAACAGAATTCCACGTACCCGGCAGGCTTTCATTTCCCTGGAGCAGGCGCCATACCTGGTAACCAACGATCCCCTCAGGAAGATCGGTTAACGGACCGCCTACGCCTCTAACTACAAGGCGCATCATGAAGTTACCGTCGGCCGGTAACCAAGGGCCGCCACTGGTGACAAATCTTGAGAAAGACCTGAGATTGTTCGAACTGTTATCAACTCCCAGACGGGCTGCAACATCACTGTTACCACCCTGGGTCATGACCAGATAAAAATTACCGCTCCCTATATATTGCCATGCAGGTAAAGTAAACTCTATCCAGCCAAAATGGGTTGGTTGAATATCCATCGGATCTCCAAGCGGATTTCCGGGCATTCCGCCGGTTCCGGTTGCATCATAAAGCTGAAGTTGGAATGGAGCCAGGGCCGAAGGATCTGTTCCAGCGGGATAGTCAGTTGCATCTCCGATATTAACAGTACCTTTAATTACACTAATTGGGTATGAGAGGCCTGTGAACTTCATGGCGTTCATATTGCCGCCCAAAGCCCAGACCGTGGTCAGATCCTTGATACCGTCATCATAGATCAACTCATACCTTCCCCTAGGAAGGTCCCAGTTAAGATTAACGGCAGTACCACCTGTATTGAGCACAGCAGTAAAAGGCTGGGAAGCTGGATTGGCATTTTCATTCAGTGCAAAGTCGACTGTAACTGTAGTTCCACCCGGGAAATTGACAGTTACTGATTTAGGATCAAATCCGGGTTTTTCACATGTAACCGTCAAGGTACCGGCCTGGGTCAGCAAGCGGGTATATGTTCCTCCCTGGATTGTATAAATGGGATCATCCTCCATTCCCTGCACAGTTATCTTCGCCCCCTTGATCGGATTACCGTTTGCAGCGTTGGTAACAGTTCCCGCAATGGTAGGTGGCAAAAGCATTACCCAGTTCTGGGTTACTGTGCCACCGGCAGGAACTGTGAGATTGGCTGTGTTAAGCAAGAAGCCGGGGTAAGTACAGGTGTAATCATATGTACCTTCAAAAGTGTTTAAAGTATAGGCTCCGCCTGCACCTGATGTTGTTGTTACATCATAAGGACCATTAATAACCGCACCGACGACCGGCAGTCCCGTTGCACCTGAGGTGACGGTTCCTGTTAAAGTAGCCGGCGAGGGCTGGTAAAGCCTCATGTTCGGCCTGTAATAACTGATGTATGAAGCTGCTACTGAGCAACCTGCCACATTATCGGTATAGCGATACATCGCCCGGTATTCAGATTGGCTGGTCATGTAAACGCGTCCGTAACTCCCGGAGAGATAAGCATCATTATCCCAGCAATATTGAACGATAATGTTGGAAGTGCCATCCCAGATAAAGTTGTTCAGGTTGAAAACGAATGTTTGCCATCCCGTTCCCGGAATAACGTAAGACGGATTGTAATAAACATCGGTCCATCCCGTTTCCACGAACGCAGAAGTATTGTAAGTCATAGTGGTGTTCTGCATCTTGATGTAGAAACCAGCCATGGCATATCCAGTACCGGCAGAATAGAAATTCAGATCTAGCTTGGTAATGGGGCCTGCTATTAAACCGGCCATTTCACTGGCAAGATAGATGTACTGAGATCTTCCATCTTCATAATAGGTGTAAAATGGGTGTGTGTACTGGGAGGTAATAGTCCCCGTCCCAATAGTCACCATGACCTCAGCCCGTCCTACTTGCGCAAAGAGCACCGTTGACAATACCAAAAGCATCATCAACTTTGAAAAAAGTAGTCTGGTAACATTTTTCATAATGTTCTGATTTTAATTATTACTACATGATTAAACATAATATGGGGATCAATTTTACAATTGATATATATAGGGATTTGCTTCATAAATACTTATAATCATTTAGAATATCATTCTAAACGATTGATTTAATATAAGTTAACTTTTTAATACTCATGAAAAAACCTTAGGTTTCTTCACTCGGTCAGCAAATATAAAACATTTTATTTAATAAAAACAAATATTTTCTTCGATTTTGACAATTATTCACCTCTCCGGACCGACCGGTGAAAATTATAATTAGATTTGCAAACTTAAAAAAAGGTTTTTTATTAATGATCTATTAATAAATTTATGAAATATCCATCCAAACATCATTTTGCAAACCGTGGATGTTAATAATGGATATTCCATGTGACCAATGAAATATTAAATTATTGACAAATGAGAAGAATTATTGTAAATATCCCGTTACTTTTCCTGGCCGGATTCTTATTCTCCTGCGCCACAAGTAAAGATCCTGTTGCAGGAACCTGGGAGTGCTCCAGGATCATTCCTTTGATAGAATCACCGGAAATGAGCAATGCCAAACCAGTTTTGACGGATGATGCAAATGTGAAATTTGATGAAAAGGGGATCATTCCTTCATCAGATCCTCAACTCCAGCGACTTCTGACAACTTATCCCGATATCCGGAAGACGATCAAGTTAAAGGCAAATAAAACTGCCGTCCTGACCTCTAAAAACAATAGGGTCACGGGCACCTGGGAACTGAATCAGGAAGGTAAATCCCTTGATATTACCCTCCGGAAAACAAACAAGCTTATCCGGTATAAATTTTCTGACCCGGGTATGGAATCTCTTTTTATCACTGAAAAATTTAAATACGGGGAGTTCAAATCCCATTACATGAAGACAAAATAGCCACGGAAATAAATTTCCGACCCTATCAGGCCCTCCTCTCAGGCGGGCTTTTTTATTGCTTATTAATGGATTATTGAAACCAACCGCGATGTCAGGTTGTTTTGATTGGATATTTTCATCATATATAATCCCGAAGGAAGACCTGCTACGGAAATCTGTATTTCACAACGGGAAAGACCAGGAATTTCGAGGAGCGGCCTGCCAGCCATATCGGAAATATAAATATGGGTCACAGGAGCCACAGATTTTATGATCAACTTATCTCTGGCAGGATTTGGGTATATCTGTAAATTTTGTTCTTCAGGGTGGTCAACCGAAGTGATTATATCAATGGCAATGGTATCGGATGGCAACGACTGGCTGCATGCTTCATTTACTACCTGGATGAAATAATTATAAAGCCCTGACGACGGAATACTGTTATCAAGGTAAGATGTATCGGAAATCGGCTGTGGGTTGACGATAAAAAATGAAAGATCGCCCGGGTTTTTCCGGTAAACGTTGTACATGGTTTCTGATGAAAATAATTCCAGCTTCTTACTACCCACAGAACAATCGTCAATTGCCCAATAATACCAGCATCCCTGTCCGTTCCCATCATCCGCGTGCCAGGCGATATCGATAACTTCTCCAAGATATGCCGATAAATCGATGGTATAAGGTGCCTGCCACTGGTTGTAACCGCCACCGAATGGAGGAAGAGCAGATAGATCGAACAGGGTTTCCCAGGTTACCCCGTTATCGGTCGAGACTTTTACATAATAATGGTCGCCGTGCGTCGATCCCTGGTAAGCCATGCTCCAGAACTGAAGGTTATCGTTGACAAAGATGTCGTGAGCAATGATCCATTCGTCCTGAAGGTCATAATCCCAGTTGATGCCGGCTGAATAATTTCCTGAATGTACGCCAACCGGGGAACCATAATCAGTATGACTCCATGTTGCTTCGGAATTGTTAATTACCTGCGACCAATGAATGGGTGGAAATTCAGGATTCTCAAATCCCTCATTCAAAATAATCCCTCCTTCATTGCACCAGGGAGGACTCCACCGGAGCTGAACATCATTCCCCAAAGGCTCTCCGGTCAGATTTGAGGCCGGGAGACAGACAGCATATACATTAATGTTGTCGATTTTCCAATCAAGTATATCCGATGAATTTAAACCCGTTGCATGAAAACGGATCCGGAATCCCTTTTCCTTCACTGAACTGATGTCAATATGAGCCGGTGTCCATCCAAAACTGCCGGTATTCTTCCAGGTTCCTTTTTTATGCCAGTTCCCGTCATGATAAATCTCAGCACTAAGTTCTTCATTGCTGTTTGCCGAGATATCCTGCAATCGGATATCAAAATCAAACCAGATTTTTGCACAGTTCAGTGAGGAGGCATCAAGAACCGTACTCTCCAGCGAATAGGAGTACCCGGTTCTCAGGGGAAGCCCTGTAAATGCCGCGGACGGTGGCGGATTCCCTTCATTTAATGGGAGGTTCCAGTTGCCTTGTTCATTGGTAAACCGCCAGTCATTATAAGTGAAATCCCCCTGATCCCAGGGTTCAAAAAATGGAAGGGGGAAACCATAACTGATCTCAACCAGGGCAGGTCCCGCAGCCGAAGAGTTGCCTTGCTGCCCGGGAAAGCCATAAGCAGTCAAATCATATTTTGCCGAGACAAAGTATGAGTAAGTTCCCGGCTCTAACGCCGGATCATGGAAAGATAAGGAATCAGGGTATGACAGAAAACATATCAATGAATCGTTCCTCAGTATATTGTATCCGAGTAATCCGGGAGGTGTTATATAAGTTCCCGAATCGGTTGGCATCTGAGGCTTTTCCCAGGAAAGGAAAGCGCTATTTCCTGCAGGGATTCCGGTGATATTGGTAGGCGGCCAGAGAAAATGCGAAGTAAAAGAATCACAGACCGCTTCAGAGTAACCGCTGCCATAGATAGCCACCACACAGCCATTGTAAGTACTGTCGTATTTCACGAATTCACCCGGGATGGTAAAATTGTTCTCCGAAACGCTGGCCACCAGTGCTCCATCGATATAAAAATTATATCCTAAGATGCAGGGAGCCAGCATGTGAGCCGATTCAGAAGCAAACACAGAAATGTTATCGATGTACCATCCGTTGATCTGATAGGAATCTTCACCGAAAGCCCGGAATCGTATCCGGATTGCTTTATCGGAAAACTGGGAGATATCGATCTCATCGTGTGTCCAGGGGATACTACCTCCGGCGTTATTCCAGGTTTTAAGGGTAACCCAGACGGATCCGTAGTTAACCTCCACCGCTAACTGGTTTAAGGCAGTGGCGCTGAAATTATCGAGAAACAGGTCGTAAGTCAGCGTGAGGATCGGGCTATATTCGCCGGGGATCTCTTTACTGACAAGCGACTGTTCATAATTTATTACCGGTGGATTCCAGCTAAACAATGCCGAAGGTGCCGGATTCCCGGCGCTGGTGGAAATCTTCCAGTTAAAATTTCCTTCCAGGGACCAACCCTGCGTCGAAAAATCGCCACTGATCCAAGTTTCGTCGAAGAGAAGCTGATGAAAATAAGGGACATCCCAGACAGAAAAAAGACTCCGGTTATCGATTACCAGGTTTGAAGGGGGCGATTTTTTCTGCAATACCATTACCTCGACCGTGTCGGCAACATCAACAGAATAAGTTTGATAATAGTCGAGGTATCCGAATTTTCTGACCTGTATCTCATAAATTCCCTTCCAAACCTCAGGGAAAGTCACAAATCCCGTACTGTCGAGAATCGTTGAATACAGAGTATCAGGATATACGAGGTTTTTCATTTGAAGGTAGGCATCGTTGGGTGTTGAGGCGGGACAGGTAAGGTCGACCTGGATCGAAACCGGAAACGTCCAGCATTTTCCAATCACGTTGGAAAACGTCGCCGGGGAAAACCGGTTGCCAGAATAGATAGCCTTGACTCCCCAGCGATAAGGTCCGCAGGGCAATGCAGGCCATCCATTATCGGCTAAAAAAAGGGTTGTCGTAGTACCTATGGTATTCCAGACCGCCGGATTTAATTCTTCACCCTGGCGGAGACGGACTACCTGATAAGCGGAGATACCTCCCGGCAGATCGGTCATGTTTAATGGACCTCCCGGTCCGTTTATAACCGCCCTCATCATGAAATTCCCCTGCGCAGGCATCCAGGGCATTCCGCCGGTAATAAAGCGTGAATAACTCCGGTACTGAGGGTTCGTCTGATCAATGGCCAGTCCGGAAGCATTCGGGGAATTTCCTCCCTGTACCATTGCAATATAAAAGCTTCCGCTTCCGATTGTAACAGGTGATGAGAGTTGGAATTCTACCCAGCCAAGTGCCGTCGGGATGACATCATAAGGACCTCCGATCAGGTTCCCCGGTGAATTATCTGCCCCGTTGGCATCATATATTCTGATCTGAAAGGGGACCAGCGGAGTGGATCCGGGAGAATAATTGCCAGGACTTCCTATGTGTACCGATCCTCCCGTCAGAACAGCAGGATAACCTGCCGGGGTAAACCGCACGGCATTCATGTTCCCCTGGTTGGCCCAGACGGTGAAATCATCCTGGATCCCGTCGTCGTATATTACCTCATACGGGCCTGCGGGTAATGAAAAGGAGATAAGGACAAACGGACCTGCTGACGTATCCAATATCGCATTTACCGATGCAGGAGGATTAAGAGACTCCTGAAGGGAAAAGTTCCGGGTGACCGTCACTCCGGGCTGAAAAGTGACGGGAGCAGTGACAATTGGATCAAAACCCGGTTTATTGCAGGTAATGGGAAAGGTACCGGTGCTGTCAATTACCATTGTATAGAAACCTCCTGAAATTGAAAAAGTCACGTGGGAATCGACGATGACCCTGGCTCCCGTTACCGGACTTCCCGTTACAGCATTTGTAATGATACCTGTCAGAATTGCGTTACTTGATTCAGTATGCAGGGCATTGCCGGAAACAGTGAAACAACCAAAGCAGAAACAGAGAAGGATTTTTCTGATATTGATAGTTCCGAAATAGAATACAAACTGTTTCATATTGTGTTTCAGTCTTACAAAAGTAATTAAAATAAGTAGTATAATCATATTTTCGGGAGACCCATGTATGTAATTTTTTTCCGGAAAAAGTTGCCGGATCGAAATTTTTGATAACTTTGCACTCCCAAATTTATGAACATCAATCACTAAAACATGTATGCAATCGTTGAAATAGCCGGTCAGCAGTTTAAAGTTGAAAAGAAAGACGAGATCTTTGTACACCAGCTCGAAGGTAAGGCAGGAACCAAGGTTGAATTTCACGACGTTCTTCTGTTGGATCACGATGGAAAGATAACTGTTGGCAAACCACATATTGAAGGCAGCAAGGTTACCGGAAAGATCCTTGAACATGTACGGGGAGATAAAGTCGTTGTTTTTAAGAAAAAAAGACGGAAGGGATATCAGAAAGAGAGCGGACACCGGCAGGATTTCAGTAAGATTTTAATTGAAAATATTTCGGTAAAGGGCGCTTCGAAAGCAAAAAAAGCTAAAGAAGAACCCGCTACCACAGAATAAAACCAATTCCTAATTCTTAATTCTTAATTCTTAATTGACTGGTTATGGCACACAAGAAAGGGGCAGGCAGTTCGAGTAACGGCCGCGAATCACACAGTAAACGTCTTGGCGTAAAAATTTATGGCGGACAATATGCCAAAGCAGGAAGTATCATCATCCGCCAGCGTGGAACTGTTCACAATCCGGGATTGAATGTAGGGATCGGCAAGGATCATACCTTGTTTGCCCTGGTCGACGGAATCGTTGAATTCAAGAAACAGCAGAAGGACCGTTCTTTTGTTTCCGTTCTACCAATGGAAGAAACTGTAAATTAATTAGTTAATAATAGCCTATTAAATATTTAAAGCCGGGAGATCTCCCGGCTTTTTTTATGAACCCCGTGAGCATGGTGTCTTGATTTGAAATGATATTCTTCATCTCACCTTCCCTTGAGAGAAGAGGAACAGGAGTTGGGGTGATTTTTATATCTTTGTTCTGAAAAATTCAGCGTGATGTTACAATTAAACTATATAAGGGAACACAGTCAGGAGGTGATCGACCGGCTGGCAATCAAAAATTTTGATGGAACTTCCATCGTTCCTCAGATCATCCAACTCGATGATCGTCGAAAATTGATACAGAAACAGCTTGATGATAATCAGGCCCAAAGTAATATCCTTGCAAAGGAAATCGGTATTTTATACCAATCGGGTAAATCACAGGAAGCAAACCAGAAAAAGGAACAAACTTCAAAACTCAAAAACCTTGCTAAAGAACAGAACCTTCAGCTTGAACAGACAAAGAGCAATCTGGAAGAATTGCTGTTAAAAGTTCCAAACCTTCCGCATTCCAGCGTTCCATCCGGAAAAACTCCTGAAAATAACCTGCTGGTCCGGCAAACCGGAGAACCATTTACGGCTCCTGAGGGTTTCCTTCCCCACTGGGATCTTGCAGCCAAATATGATCTGATCGATTTTAATGCCGGGAATAAAATAACCGGTTCCGGATTTCCATTATATAAAGGTAAAGGGGCACGGCTTCAGCGGGCACTGATCAACTTTTTCCTGGAGGAAGCAATAAAAAACGGGTACGAAGAGGTTCAGCCTCCCTATATGGTAAATGCAATATCGGCATACGCCACCGGACAATTACCCGATAAGGATGGCCAGATGTATCATGTCGGACTCGATGATTTTTATTTGATTCCAACTGCTGAAGTCCCGGTTACCAACATCTACCGGGATATGATCCTGAAAGCTCAGGATCTCCCGTTGAAAAACGTTGCCTATTCCGGTTGCTTTCGCAGGGAAGCCGGTTCATACGGAAAGGATGTCAGGGGATTAAACCGGCTACATCAGTTTGATAAGGTCGAAATCGTGCAAATCGCCCATCCCGACAAGTCTTATGACATTCTGGAAGAGATGGTCACCTATGTTTCCGGACTTCTTATCAAGCTCGCACTTCCCTTCAGGATATTGAAACTCTGCGGTGGTGATATGAGTTTCACCTCTGCCCTGACCTATGATATGGAAGTATGGTCGGCTGCACAGGGACGCTGGCTTGAAGTCAGCTCGATCTCCAATTTCGAGACTTTCCAGTCGAACAGGATGAAACTACGGTTTAAAGATGAGTCGGGTAAAATCCACCTTGCCCATACCCTCAACGGCAGTGCATTGGCTCTTCCAAGGATTGTAGCTGCTCTTCTGGAGAACAACCAGACGCCCGGAGGAATCCGGATACCGGATGCCCTGGTCACCTATACCGGAATTGAGATGATCGATAAATAGAGATTGATCCGGCGATCTGGAAATTACAATTAAAGGAATTTGCACTTATTGACAAAATTTATATCTTTGTTAACCAACAATTTTTAACCATGAGAAAAATTTTCCTATTATCCGTTTTCCTTTTATCGGCAACTCTTGTCTTTGCAGAGTTCACGGTAGGTATCAAAGTCGGCTATAATGCCTCCAAACTATCTACCAGTCTTGATACAATCTCAACCAGTTTTAAATCCGGTTTTCAGGTCGGAGCCTTTGTCAGGATCGGAAAACGAGTTTATTTCCAGCCGGAAGTTTACTATACGACTCAGGGTGGTGTTTTTTCAAGCAATCTATCGAACTGGGAACAAAACATCAAGCTGGGTTCCCTCGATGTTCCCGCACTTATCGGATTTAAAATCATCAACAACGATAAACTTAATCTCCGTATCCTGGCTGGCCCTATGGCTTCATTCATTGTAAACAAGACGATTGAAGAAGCAGAGGGGGTTATCAACCCTATTACCAGCGCCGATATTAACTCGGTCAACTGGTATATCCAGGCCGGTGCGGGTCTTGACCTCTGGAAATTCACCCTCGATGTCCGTTACCAGATTGGGCTTAATCAACTGATCAAAGACGTACAGAATGTCAGTTACAATACCCATAACAATGTATGGGTAGTCAGTTTGGGATTTAAAATCTTATAACCAGGAATTGTTCCATGCTCCGTAAAGTCATCTTAATCCTTACCATCAGCGGATTTTTTTTGCTCTTTTTCGGATCATGCCATAAGCTGACTATTGAAGATCCTCCTATTGCCAACTGGGAAGATTTTGGTTCAGATTCTGTCAAACTGAACGTTTTCGTGCAGACAAAGGAGAGTTTTTTACTGACAGGTCAATATGTCAGTCTTGCCCTTTCGCAGGATAGTCTGGATAAGTCAATCCTGGTCAGAAAAGTTACTACTGACGGATATGGCAGGGCTCAGTTTCCCCGGCTTTTTCCCCGTATTTATTACTTTAAATGCTATGCAAATTACCAGGGAACGAACCTCATCGGTTCCTCCTTTATCCATCTCCCGCCTGTTGAAAGACTGGACACTTCTGTTATTCTTACCGTACTCTGATCTAAGGTGAAAGTCAACGGAAAGGATTACCGGACCGTCTGGATGGAGAACTTATCCGTCTTTTTTATCAATCAGAATCTGCTTCCTTTTGAGTTTCAGATCGGCCGGGCAGATGATCACATTCAATGCTGTCATGCAATCCGGACCATGATGGTCAGGGGAGCAGGTGCGATCGGTGCGATGGCAGGTTTCGCAATGGCTCAGGCTTTCGCACAAGCCCCGTCAAAGGAACCCGAAAAATACCTTGCGGAGGCGAAAAAAGCGATCGAATCGACAAGGCCGACTGCCCGAAATCTTTTTCACGCCACGGACATGGTTTTTACCTGCGGATCGAGATCGGTCCGGGAAGCAATAGAAATGGCTCTATCTCTCGCTGATAAAGATGCCGGCGATTCCAGGAAAATTGGTGAATACGGTCAGGTTCTCATGAAGGATGGAATTCAAGTCGAAACCCATTGTAACGCCGGATGGCTGGCTTTTGTCGACTATGGCACAGCCCTCTCCCCTGTTTACCTGGCCCATTCCGCCGGCAGGAAGATATTCGTCTATGTGGATGAAACACGTCCCCGCGGACAAGGTTCACGGCTTACTGCCTGGGAGTTGGACCAGGCCGGAGTTCCCCACAGGATCATTCCGGACCATGCAGGCGCTTCCCTGATGGCACAAGGCAAGATCGACCTGATGATTACCGGGGCTGACCGTATCGCTGTAAACGGTGACGTCGCAAACAAGATTGGAACTTTCGAAAAGGCAATCGTTGCCCGGGAACTGGGAATCCCATTTTATGTTGCAGCCCCTTTATCGACGTTTGACCTGGATTGTGAGGAAGGAAAAAATATCCCGATCGAGGAACGCAGTGAGGAAGAAGTGTTATTCCAGGAGGGGATTATGGAGAATGGATCCCATGTCAGGATCCGGATCGCCTCCCCGGGTTCTCATGCAGTGAATCCGGCTTTCGATGTAACCCCTGCAAAGTATATATCAGGTATCATTACCGAAAAAGGGATTCTCCAACCTGATCGTACATCCATTTTAATCGCTTCGTCGCAGTGAAGTGAGGGGTGAAAGGAAATACCAATGTCTCCATGAATAAAATCCGGAATCGTAAAATTAGTTTTCAGGGCTGCTTAAATTATTGTTTTATTTTTGTGCCCGATATTAATGATTTTGGTTTATTCCCTCAAACGTGCAGAAGCGGAGCTATTTCCAGGATATACTCAGTATTTTAGGAAGTAATGTGACGGTTACTATTTGTAACCTCCTGAACGGTATTCTGCTCTCAAGAGTTCTCGGAGCCGCGGGTTTTGGTCTTTATTCTTCCATTATCGTCGTTCCTGTCATTGTGATCGGCTTCACACAGCTTGGGATCCGTCGTTCAGCCATCTATCATATCGGAAATAAGATCCTGCCGGAAGAAAATATTGTCTCTGCCCTTTTCATATTGCTATTGTGGACCAGTTTCCTGAGTATCCTGATCTGCGGTTTCGTCTATTTTTTCTCTATGACACAACCGTTCGATCCACTGATCATCGTACTCGTTCTTTTAACCATTCCACTGTTACTGGTTAATGTTTTTGCAGGAGGGGTGTTTCTCGGGAAGGAGGAGATCCGGCGTGCCAGCCTGCTAAATGCCGGTCCTACCCTGCTGACCCTGGTTACGACCGTCGTTTTTGTATGGATTCTTAACCTTTCCGTTCTTGGAGCTTTTATTTCCATTTTCCTTTCCAATTTCATCATGTTCCTGCTTGTCTGTCGTATTATCATCCGGAACTATCATTACAGCATCACCTGGAAATATCATGAACCCATCATGAAAAGCATGGTTAAGCTTGGGATTGTCAATGCTATGGCAATTTTTGTAATGCAGCTGAACTACCGCCTCGATATCCTTATGCTGAAAAAACTATCCACCCTCGAAGAGGTGGGTTTTTACTCTGTGGCCATGCAAATCGCGGAACAACTCTGGCAAATACCTTACGCCATTGAATCGATCATATTAAGCCGAAGCGCCAACACCCAAAATGATAAATTTGTTCATAAAACCGTTGCTTCGATCTTCCGGGTCTCCCTCCTGGCTGCTCTCCTGATCGGGATAATCATCTTTTTCATAGCTCCTCCGCTGGTTCCCCTGATCTTTGGGCAGGAGTTCTCGCACAGTGTGTCCATGATCCAGGTCGTCCTGCCCGGAATTTTAATCCTTGTTGGTTTCCGTATTCTGAACAGCCGCCTGACCGGGATGGGGAAGCCACAGATTGCAATTTATACTTTTGCTCCTGCCCTGATTATTAATTTCATCCTCAATCTATATCTGATACCCAAATATGGGGGTATTGGTGCTGCCTGGTCAACGAATGTAAGTTATGCGGTTGGTTCCGTGATTTTCGTTATTCTGTATTCACGTATTGTCCAAATGCCTGTCACTGAAATTCTTAGATTTCGCAAAAGTGATTTCTATTTTTTTAAAAAGATCCAAAAACCGGTCCTGAATGGGAAATATAAAGATATGTGAAGATCATATCACTCAGTTCTTCCTTTCCGCTTCTTTTGCCCGATTGTCATAGTATATGCTCTTCACTATGTCGTTCCGTTGAGCAAATAAATATCCCAGTAACCGATATACTTCCCGGGAAGGATGTTTCGCCGCCGTCTGCTCCCAAAAAGAAATAGCAGTCAGGGTGTCTGACGGATCCGGCTTCATTCCGGTCAGTATGTATGTATTTGCCAGTGCATCAATTGCTTTCACATTGCCTGGGTATATCTGTAAGGCTTGTCTCAGATGTAAGATAATGGTCTGTTGTACCTCCTCCTTCGACAGAAGTGATTCTTTTAACGACGATTGATCCATTAATGACTTCAGTAAAAAAGTGGCGTACTGGGTATTGGCCATTGTCGACTTATTAAGATCCTCGATATCGGCAATGAAAATTGATTCCGTATTTTTCCATTTTGTATTCCGGTTCAATGTTACAAGCGTATAAGGAATCAGAAAGATGATGATTAACGCAAGAATTTCAATACGGGCATCAACTTCAATGGTCAGGGTTTTCGGGTCGGTATTGAATAATGAAAAGACGGCGGTCACCAATGCCATGCAAAATGCAAGGGAAGCCGTGAATATATGCCTTTCGGCGACAATGCCATGAACAGGATAAAACAGGTTCGAATAAGGTAAAACAGCCAGCAGATACCAGAGGACGGCAAAGGAGAGAATATTTTTCTGGCGGAACTTCCGGATTGCAAAAAGGAACAGGATGCCGTGGGTCATCAAGGAGCAGATTACCCATAAATTCAATAGCGAGGTTGTCGGAATCATGTCAAATCCATAAAAATAGGAGAAGGAAACCGGATAAATCAATAGCTTCAAATAATAAAGCAATGTCATAAATGAAGTTCCCAGCCGGATCCAGAGATTTTTTTCGAAATAAAGAGGATTATCTCCAAAAGTACGCTCCGAAAAACCTCCGGGAATAAAAAGTCTGGGGATAAGAATGGCAACGACAGCGATGATGATGACGGCCAGCAGGAAAGGAATGCCTTTACGCATCGGCATTCCGGAATAAAAACGAAGGACAACAGGAAAAAGCAGGATAAAAACGACGATGGAAGAATTACACAGGAACCCAATGAAGAATAAAAGCAGAGAAACCATCAAATGCAAGCGACCCCGTGTTTCCGAATAGTTGAGCAGAAACCACATTGAACCTGATCCGCATATAAATGCCAACATTTCTCCACGGTTTTTAAGGCTGGCAACTACTTCGGTATGCACCGGGTGTGCCATAAACAACAGGGTAATAAGAAAGGGGAAAAGGATATTATATCTGTTTAATATCCTTTTCAGCAGAAAAAATAGAAACAGCGAAAGAAAGAAGTAGATAAGAACGTTGAAGAAATGGCTCAATCCGGGTTTCTCACCAAACAACTCATGCTCAAGAGCAAAGGTCAGAACCGTAATTGGCTGATAACAATTATCGCATGGCATTCCACTTACGGTATCAGGATTGGCAAGTGTCGAAAAAATGACCGGGATTGCCATCGTACCGGATCGGACGATCTGATTATGGGTCACCTGTTCATCTCCGACTGAATAATCATTCAGCAAGGTATTCCCATAGAGAATGAAGGTGATGATCAGAAAGAAAAGAAAAAAATAGTGGTTTGCTTTTCTGTTCGAAAATGGCTTGATCTCAACCTTCTCAGGTCCCGCGACTTTTTTTCTTCCGGTGGATGCTTTCCGCCGGGTGGATAATGGTTTGACAGCAGAATTTGTCATTCCCGGTTGACTTTATACAAAAATAACTATTTCTTTGATCCGGAATTGACTTCCCGGGTAATGGCTATGAAATCATCAACGGAAAGCTGTTCGGGGCGGAGAGACAGAAATGAAGCCGGGAATGATCCATCGGCTATGATCCCGGGAGGGAGAATGGGTTTTAAAGAATTCCTGAGAGTTTTCCTTCTTTGGTTGAAGGCAGTTTTTACAACCCGTGTAAATACGATTTCGTCGCAATCAAGTCTCAGAACGCTGTTTCTTCTTAGCCGGACGACCGCTGATTTTACTTTTGGCGGGGGATAGAAAACCGATTCATTGACGGTGAAGAGGTATTCAATTTTATAATAAGCCTGTAAAAGAACGCTCAGTATCCCATAGGTTTTGCTTCCCGGCTGCGCTGCAATCCGCATGGCGACTTCTTTCTGGAACATCCCAATAACCTCAGGTATCCGTTCACGGAACTCAAGCACCCTGAATAGGATCTGTGAAGAGATGTTGTATGGGAAATTACCGATAAGGGTAAACCGTTTTGTATGGGGAGCAAATAAAGACAAATCAGAACCCAGGAAATCAGCAAGAATGAGCCGGGTGGACATGGCCGGATACGCAATCCGTAGGTAGTCGACCGCTTCCCGGTCAACCTCCATAAAATACGGATCCAGCAACTTATCCGTCAATAAATATTTTGAAAGCACCCCGGTTCCCGGTCCGATCTCTAATATCACCGGATATTCATGGTTGACCAGTCCTACGATTTTCCGTGCGGTATTTTCATCGCGTAAAAAGTGCTGACCATATCTTTTCTTTGGGATTACATTCATTGTGCGGTATCTCCCCTTATAGCCCTGAATCTTTTCCTGGCTTCCGGGACGAAAATACTGGACGGGTATTTCCCCATCAGCTCCTGGTACAACTCCATTGCTTTTTGTTTATTATCCAGGTCGAAGTCATTCAGTTTTGCCCTTTCTATCAATGCTTCATCGGCCACAACACCATCCGGATAATCGCGGGCAATGATTATCAGCAGACTGTCGGCCCAGGCAAAACGCCCCTGTTTCCGGAAAATTTCTGCCTTTTTATACAACATTTTATCCATGATCGGATGACCGGGAAACTTCATTGGAATTGAATCCAGTGACTGAATGGCTGCTTCCCTTTCATTCCGGTAATCGAGAAGGTCTCCTCTTGCAAACATTCCCAGTGCAATGGTGCCACTGTCGGGATCAAAATTTTCGCTGATCAGGAGCGAAAGCGCTATTGCATCATTTGCAATAAACTTTGAGGTAGCCGCTTTTAAAATATCTAATTGTGCACGTGCCCAGTTAAATTCTCCGATATAAAAGGATAACCGGGCATTTTTAAATTTGGCTTCCTGTCCCAGTACATCATTTTTAAAATCTTTATATACCTGCTGGTAAAGGAGTGTGGCTTCCCAGACATCTCCGGCAAACAGCAATATATCTCCCAATTCCATTTTGCATTTCGATCGTTCAGATTCAGTCAGGCCCGGAAGATTAACAGCCCGGTATAGAATTTCAGTCGCCTCGACCGGGTTTCCAAGATAAAAAGCATCAAGGTGGGCAAGATCACTCATGAGTACCAGGTTAGGTGCGTTTTCACCATATTTCTGAAGTTCCAGGACCAGATCATTCTTTAATGTTTCCAAAGAATGTTTATCCGGGGAAGCATCGGCAAGGACACTCAGATAGCGGGTATCCAGGAGTCCGGCGCGACACTGATTATAATAATGGTTCCCGGGACCTTTTGAAACCATATACCCGTAAGCTTCGAGTGCTACCTCATAGTTACCATTTGCAACGGATAGTGAAGCTACTTCCATGATCCTTTCGCCGTTCTCTTTCAGTCTCCGGTCAAGCGATTTAGCCTGGAAAAATGCCAGTCCGAAATCCTTCTGCTGGATTGAGTACCACCAGAGCAATTCGGAATAATAAGTTTTATCTGGATCTTTCTGAATCCTGTTCAGCAAGATGGACCGCAGTGTCTCGCTTTTTTTATTCTCTTCATCGTCAACCAGAAGATTTTGAAGTTTGTCCTCCACAAGCTTCAGATAAGATTGATTGGTCTCGAGCAAATTCAGATATTCGTCTATGGCACCCTTGTAGTTTCCTTCCCTCTCGAAGATCGCTGCCAGTTCAAATGAGAAAGGATAACCTTTGTTCATCAGCGCTCTCCCCCTGAGATAGGTCCTGATGGCATATTCACTTTCTCTTTTCGCTATAAATGCGTTAGCCAGGTTGATAATCTGAATCTGATCGGAACCCAGTTTCCTTATCGCTTCTTCATATTGTTTTCTTGCCTTATCTGTCTTCCCTTCACGGAAATAGATATACCCCAGGTCAACCATGTAATTAAGTAACCGCTTTTCGTTTTTCTGCTGCCTGATCGCTAACCGTTCCGCTTTCCCATATTCTTTGATCTCGACGAGACAAAAAAGCAGATAGGAATAATAATAGTTACTGGGAGTTTTATCGTACAGTCGCTGAAAAACTTCAGCGGCCTTCTCAAACTCCATGCTTTGGTAAAGCTGCATGGCAATTTGTTCATCATTTCCCCTTGCCGGCGCATTTGGTTGAAAAGGCACCAGGGTGGGATTCGTGACCGGGCGATCCTGTGCGAAACTGTGAGATGTGAATAGTGACAAGTGAATAGTGACAAGTACTATTAAATACCATAATGTCTGATGAGGTATTTGGTAAAGAGGTCGAATGACCTGATTGTTCCCGGATCGGATAAAGAGTGACATGTGCTATTTACTCCCTTCTTTAAGGAGGTTGATGGCATACCATGTCATCAGGCCAACACCGGTTTCAAGGCATGATTCATCTACATCGAATGTCGCAGTATGAAGATTTGAAGAAATTCCTTTGGAGTGGTTGGCAATTCCAAGGCGATATAAACAGGATGGCACTTTTTCAGCAAAATAGGCAAAATCTTCGGAAGTCATTCTCCTTTCAATTTTTCTAACATGCTCCTTCCCTAAATATTCCCCTGCCAGTTTTTCCAATCTTTTGGTGAGGGATAGGTCATTATTAAGGAACGGATAACCCCGAGAGACCTTGAAATCGCATCCACCTCCCATTCCTTCACTGATCGAAATTGCCAGTTTCCGGATTATCTCATGAATCCGGAGACGCCAGGATTCGTCATAGGTGCGGACGGTTCCTTCGATTCTGACTTCATCCGGAATGACATTTGTGCGGCCTTCGCCCGCGATCTTTCCGAATGAAACCACGGTTGGAATAAGGGGATCGGCTTTCCGGCTGACAACCTGTTGAACTGCAACGATGATATGAGAGGCAATGAGGATGGGGTCAATAACCTGATCGGGTGTGGCAGCGTGACCGCCTTTTCCCTTTACGGTAATATATATTTCGTCGGTGGAAGCCATATAGGCCCCCCCCTTCAATCCGATATCACCGGAATCAAGGGTATTGATGACGTGTTGGGCGAGGACATAATCGGGTTTTGGATTCTCAAGTATTCCCTCCCCGATCATCCTGACTGCGCCGCCGGGATAGGTCTCTTCCGATGGCTGAAAGATCAGCTTTACGACACCTCCAAAGTGATCTTTCATTCCTGCGAGGATCCTGGCGGTTCCCAGAAGACATGCCATATGTGCATCATGACCACAGGCATGCATCTTTCCTGGCACAAGGGATCGGTATTCAACCTCATTTTGTTCCATCACCGGTAAGGCATCCATATCGGCTCTAAGCGCCACGCAGGCAGAACCGGATCGTTTTCCATGGATCAATCCCGCGATACCCGTCCCTGCAATCTCTTTCTGATAAGGAATGTCATATTCTGTTAATTTCTTACAGATAAATTCAGCAGTTTGAAATTCTTCGCAGGAGAGTTCAGGGTGCCGGTGAAAATGCCGGCGAAGACCAACGACTTCAGAAAAAATTCCCGAAGCGTTGTTTTTGATCGAGTTTTTAATTTCTTCCATGTAAACAATCATTCACTCAGAAAGACAAAGGTATGAAATGTTCATAAGAGAAAAAACAGAATGACCATGGTCAGACAAATGACTGCAAGTCATATAACTTCCTGTAGACTCCGTTTGCTTCAAGAAGTTTGGTATGGGTGCCCCGTTCCATGATCTGACCGTTTTGAAGAACAACGATTTCGTCGGCAAACTGGGTAGTGGAAAGACGGTGGGCAATAACAACTGAGGTCCGGTGTTTCATCAGGTTCTCAAGGGCTTGTTGCACCAGTCTTTCGGATTCGGTATCCAGTGAAGAGGTAGCTTCATCGAGGATCAGGATGGGAGGATTCTTCAGGACAGCCCTCGCAATACTAATCCGCTGACGTTGCCCGCCGGATAATTTGACACCGCGGTCGCCGATGCTTGTTTCATATCCGAATGGCATACGTTCAATAAATTCGTGGGCATTTGCCACCTTGGCAGCAGAAATGACCTCCTCCAGTGTCATTTCCCCCATCCCAAAAGCGATATTGTTGAATATGGTATCATTGAAAAGGATGGTTTCCTGGGAAACGATTCCCATCAAACCGCGAAGATCGCGGATTTTCAAGTCACGGATATCAATTCCGTCAATCAGGATCTGACCCTGGTTACAATCATAAAACCGGGGTAAAAGATCCACAAGCGTCGATTTTCCACCACCGGAAGGACCAACCACGGCAATGGTCCTTCCTTTGGGAATGACCAGGTTGATATTGTTCAGTACCGGTTCCATGGCATATGAGAAGCTGACATTCCGGTACTCGATTTCAGATTGGAAATCCCTTTTTATCCGGGCATCCGGTATTTCAACGATCACCTCTGGTTCGTTCAGGACATGCTGGATCCGTTCGACTGAAGCGGCCCCTTTCTGGATATTATAAAAAGCCTGGGTGATCGACTTTGCCGGAGGGATAACCTGGGAAAAGGTCGCCAGGTAGACAAGGAAAACCGATGCACTCAGCAGGTTCCCGGGGGTAAAGACCAGCTGGCCTCCATACCAGAGAACGGCGGTGAGGATAACGGCGCCCAGAAATTCACTGAGTGGTGAAGCCAGATCGCGTTTCCGGTACAGATTGATCATCAACCGGGCATAATCCTGGTTTATCTTCCGAAAACGATTATCGGCGAAGTCGATGGCATTGAATGCTTTGATAATTCTTAACCCGGAAATGGTCTCTTCGATCATCGATAATATAATTCCCATCTTCTTTTGTCCTTTGACAGAGTTTTTTTTCAGGCTTTTTCCAATCCGTCCGATAAAAAATGTACTGATGGGAAGAATGATCAGTACGTAAAGTGTCAGCGTGGGACTGATAATAAACAAGAAAATAAGAAATGATATGATCTGGATGGGATCCCGGAATATCATTTCAAGGGAGGTCATGATCGACCACTCGATTTCCTGTACATCGGTGGTGATCCTGGAAATGATATCTCCTTTTCTCCGTTCACTAAAATAGGACAAAGGAAGGATCAGCACTTTTTTATATAAATTATTCCGGATATCACGCACCACGTAATTCCTGACCTTGGCTAGGAAATACATGGAGAGGTACCGGAACAGGTTACGCAGGAAAAACAGAATAATAACTACGATCCCGATGTATAAAAGCATTCTTTTTTCACCGTAAAAGTCGATCATGTTCCCAAAATAATAGTAGAAGTTGTCGCGGATGGTACTTCCATTCATCAAAGAACCGAGATCCGAGAAATTAATGGGAGGAGGTTTTGGAACTCGTTTTGTACTTTGAAACAGCATATCAATCACCGGGATGAACAGGGTGAAGGAAACCAGTGAAAATAATACCGAGAGTATATTGAAAAGAATATTTAACGAGGCATTTCCCCAGTAAGGTAATACATAACGCAGGATCTTTATCAGACTTTTCATCGGGACAAAGATAAAAGTTTCATTTGATAATAATTTTTAATTTCAATGGTCAAATGGAATATCCATTATTATCATCCGCGGTTTGCATGAGCGATGTTCGGATGGATATTTCATGTGATAAAAATTTTTTAAATTAAAGATCACATGGAATATACTTTATTTCCATCCGTAGTTTGTAAAAGAGGTGTATCTATGGATAATTCATCACATATTGATATCCGCTATTCTATCACAAAGTCAGATCAACAAAACGCAAAAGTCTATCTTTTTATATCTTTGTACTATGGAATCAACCCGCCAGCAAAAAATTGCCCGGTTAATTCAAAAGGAGACCGGGCTGATCTTTCAACAGGAATCACGCGAACTATGCCGGGGAGCACTGGTCACAGTGACCAAGGCCAATGTCACCAGTGATCTTTCCGTTGCCCGGATCTACCTGAGCCTCTTTGCCACGAACGATAAAAAGGGACTCCTCGACCATATCCGGCATCACGGGAAAGAGATACGTCATAATCTTGGGAATCGCGTACATAATCAACTCCGGATCATACCCGAATTACAGTTTTTCATGGACGATTCCCTGGATTATATTGATAAAATCGACGACCTTCTGAAATCTTAATATTTGTGACCGGCTTATCCGGCATTTTCAACAACCATGCATTACGATCCGATAAAAAAATCCCTTGGAATGCTTTTTAATAAGACTCCATTTCTACGGATTCTTTTCTACAAGCTTCTTAACCTTCTCCTTCTCCGTGCATGGCACGTCAAGAAGGAACTGAAATACTGGGCAAAGGGATTCCTGAAAGAAAATTCTCATTCCCTGTCGGGTGGGTACAGATGCTGGATCCTGGATGCCGGTGCTGGCTTCGGACAATATGCTTACTTCCTTTCCAACTTTGTCAGGAATGCCTATATCTTTGCCGTCGATGTGAAGCAGGAACAGATCACGGATTGCAATGCTTTTTTTACCCGTGCCGGGAAAACGGATGTACTGTTTGAGAAAGCCGATCTGACTACCTTTACCATTCCTGATAAATTCAATCTGATACTTTCGGTAGATGTGATGGAACATATTGAAGAGGATGACAAGGTATTCAGGAATTTCTATGATTCACTAACGCAGGAGGGGATGGTTCTGATCTCAACTCCTTCCGATATGGGCGGTTCCGATGTCCATGATCACGAAGAGGAGGATTCATTTATCGGGGAGCATGTACGCAACGGATACAACATCGATGCCATTCAGGAAAAATTAAAGCGTGCCGGTTTTTTCCGGACTGAAGCTTATTATACCTACGGATCATTCGGACAGATCGGTTGGAAATTGTCGATGAAATTTCCCATCCTTATGCTGAACCGGTCCAAAATATTTTTTATTCTATTTCCCATTTATTATTTACTTGCCTTCCCCCTGGCACTCCTCTGTAACACCATCGATGTCATGGTTCCACAGTCGGCCGGCACAGGATTAATCGTTAAAGCCTGGAAATGATTTCCTGGTATTTTGTAACTTCGCCAAAAAACGACCTTGAATTTCCCGTTTTACATAGCCCGCCGTTATCTCATCTCAAAAAAATCACACAACATCATCAATATTATCTCAGCCATTTCCGTAGTTGGAGTTACCATCGGAACTATGGCCTTGATTATTGTTCTATCGGTGTTTAACGGATTTGAAAAACTGGTCGTTTCACTACTCAATTCATTTGATCCCGATCTGGTCATCACGGCGAAAGTGGGTAAAACATTTAAAAGCACCGATCTCAATGAAGAAAAATTACGCAAAGTTCCCGGAGTGCTTTATCTGACGGAAGTCATTGAGGAGAATGCGCTCCTGAAATACAAGGATAAACAATCGATAGTTACGGTAAAAGGAGTGAGTGAAGATTTTATCCGGATGACGGGTGTCGATACCATGATCTATGAGGGGAAATTTCAACTCCAGGACGGCATGCAGGACTTTACAGTGCTGGGATATGGTATAGCCAGCACCCTGGGTACAAACCTTAATGACTATCTGAATCCCATCACCGTTTACGTTCCCAGGCGTTCTTCATCACTCTCATCAGGGATGGAAAACGCTTTTACCATGGAATCTATTTTTCCTTCAGGTTATTTTTCAATCCAGCAGGATTATGATGTAAAATACGCCATCATGCCCTTACGGTTCGTTAAAAAACTGCTTGAATATGACCAGGAGCTTACCGGTATCGAACTGGGGCTGGACAATACAGCGGATGTCAATTCGGTTCAGAAACAGGTGCAGGCTATTTCCGGGGAGCGCTTTTCCGTTAAAAACAGACATCAGCAGCAGGAATTTCTTTTCCGGATCATGAAAACCGAGAAATGGGTGATATTCATGATCCTGACTTTCATTCTTATCATCGCAACATTCAACATGACCGGATCGCTTTCTATGCTTATCCTCGATAAAAAGAAAGATATTGCCGTTCTTCAGAGCCTTGGTGCCGGCAAACCGCTGATCAAGAGAATATTTCTGACCGAAGGCATGATGATTTCATTATCCGGCGCTATTGCCGGACTTCTACTTGGCACCATCATCTGCCTGATCCAGATGCGTTTTGGCCTCATCAAACTGGGATCGCCCGACAGTACTTTCGTTATCAGTGAATATCCTGTAAGTATGCAATTCATGGATTTCATCTATGTTTTTCTGGTTGTACTGACCATTGGTTTTTTAGCCTCCTGGTATACCGTAACCAATATGCGTAAGATTGATACGGCCATGATCCATGAAGAATGACTTGACTGACCATGAACATTTGGTTTTGTAACATAAGCAACCACAAATTGTTTTCCATTGTCTTTTGTTAATAAGTATCTCCATTGAATTCATTTATTTTTGTAATTTTGTTAGGTTCAAATTTTTGTCTAACCTTATAACATGCAAGTATGCAAAATTATTTACGCTTTTATGTGACCCTTTTCTTTGCCGGGTTGATAATCCCTTTTTGTTCAAACGCAGGTCAATTTCAAATCAATAAGGGAAAATCTGAAGTGAGATATACGACTGCCTCGATGTTGCAAATCTCTTTTACAAGCCAGGTCTCTTCCCTGCAATTCGAGGATGTTATTACGAATAAAGGTGTATTTACCCGGTTGCTTATTGATGGTTATGGTAAGAGCAGCGTTATCGGAGATCCTGATCTGCCTGCTTACCGTAAGCTCATTGAAGTCCCTGCGGGAGCAGAATTCGAAATTGTTCTGCGTAGTCAGCAATACAAAGAGTTTAAGTTGTCCGACCTTTCTATTGAAAATCCCATCATGCCGGCTCAACCTTCTGTTTCAAAAGGGATTGACGATCCGGATCAGATTCCTTTTAACTATAATGAATCGACCTACCAACTTAACAAATGGCTGGGAGAACCGCTGGTCGAGGTCGCCCATGAGGGAATCATGCGTGATGTGCATCTTGCAACCATCCGACTTTCACCAATTCAATATAATCCCGTATTAAAATCAATCCGGGTCTACGAAAACATCGAAGTCACCGTGATATTTAAAAATGCTGATCTTACCTCAACCATTCAGCAAAAGAATAAATTTTATTCTCCCTATTTTGGCAAACTCTATGACCAGCTCATCAACAATAATCCACCTGCAGATTCTTTGATCATGGACAGCCCGGTCACTTACGTCATTGTTTCTCCTCCGATATTCAAGGCTGACCTTCAACCCTTTATCCATTGGAAAACTCAAAAAGGATTTAAGGTCATCGAAGCATACACCGATGATCCGGCTGTCGGGACGACCCCAACTTCCATTAAAAGTTACCTGCATAACCTGTATGATAATCCTCCGGAAGGTTATAACCCCCAAAGTTTTGTCCTTATCGTGGGTGATGTCGCACAGATCCCGCCTTCCTCCAACCAGGGCCAGCCTACTGATCTCCGTTATTGCGAATATACAGGGGATAATATTCCGGAAGCCTTCTATGGACGTTTTTCTGCTACCAACTTAACACAGCTTCAATCGTATATCGATAAGACCATTGAATACGAAAAATACCAGTTCCCGGATGATACGTTCCTTGGCGAATGTGTAATGATCGCCGGCTATGATGCCGGTGGTAATGGACTGACATACGGAAACGGCCAGATCAACTATGGCACAGAAAATTATTTCGACACACTTCACAACCTTCTTTCTCATACCTATCTGCAACCGGAACCGGGTGGCGGTAACTATTCTCAGAACATCCGGAATAATATTTCAAATGGTGTTTGCTATGCAAACTATACTGCCCACGGCGGGGTTGACGGATGGTCCAACCCGTCGTTTAATAACGGACAAATAGCTGCATTGCAGAATGCCCATAAGTACCCTTTGTTGGTTGGCAATTGTTGTGTCACCGCCACCTTTACCTCCAACTGTTTTGCCGAGGAAGTCACGCGGGCCGTTAATAAAGGTGCTCTGGGTTATATCGGCGCTTCAAACAATTCATATTGGGATGAGGATTACTGGTGGGGTGTCGGCTTTAAATCCCTCTCCACCCATCCGGCCTATAATCCTCTTCACCTTGGAGCATATGATGTTACTTTCCATGACAAGGGCCAACCTATTGAAAAATGGTTTGTAACCCAGGCTCAAATGATGGTTGGCGGTAATATGGCAGTGCAGGAATCAAATTCGAGCATGAAGAAATATTACTGGGAAATCTATAACCTGATGGGAGATCCTTCCCTGAGCGTCTATTTTTCAATTCCTCCTGCCCTAACTGCCTCCTATCCCGGTAATATTGCCCAAACAGCTACCACCCTGACCGTGACAGCAGAACCATGGTCTTATGTTGCCCTTTCGGTGAACGACTCGATCCTTCTTGATGCAAAACTCGTAGATTCAACCGGGACTACAACCCTGATGTTCGATTCAATCCCTGCTTCAAACCAGGTTCAAATCGTCATCACAAAACAAAACCGGAAACCCATTATCGACAGTGTTCCGATCGGTGCTTTTTCCGTCGAACTGACAATCACCCCTCACGATGTTTGCATCGGCGATACTTCTCAATTAAATGTAGAAGTTTCGGGAGGATCAGGAATCTATACTTATCAATGGAACCCTACCACTTACCTCAGCGACACAACCAGTGCAACTCCTTATGCAGTCGTACTTGAAAATATTACGTACACAGTCACTGTCAACGATGGCGCTAACACCGTTACATCATCACCCGTGGATGTTACGGTTATGGAAAGACCCGAAACCCCGGTCATTGCCATTGTTGAAGAAACCATCATGTCAAGCGCCATTGAAGGAAATCAATGGTATGCCGATGGAGAGCTTATCCCCGGGGAAACCGGACAATCCATCACTCCGTCTTTCAGCGGAAACTATTATGTGATCGTCTCGGATACCTCCTTTGAATGTTCCTCGTCTCTTCCTTCAAATGTCATTCCATTTTACATGACCTCTCTGCCTGATCCGGATCTGCAAAATATGGTTCAGATCTATCCTGTTCCCAGCAAAGATTACCTGAATATCCGGTTCCGGTTGCCCGAAACCGGATCAATCCGTATAAAACTGATGGATGCCTTTGGAAGAGAGGCAAAGATTCTTCATGACAAGTGTGACCTTCCGGCAGGGATCCATTCATTGGTTGTTCCCTGTTTTGATCTTGCAACCGGGATGTACTATTGCCAGATTCAAACAAAATCCTATAATATCGTCAAAAAAGTTTTCGTGAACAAATAATGTCATGACCTTACAGCATATGAAAAAGATCCTCTTTTTATTTTTATTTTTAGCATATTCATTCTCCGGTTACAGCAGTCAGTGGATTCCGATCAACTCTCAGACCTCTTCTCCCTCCAAAACACAACTCGTCTCTTCAACGATTGATCACTCCGTGATCCATGTTACCCTTGATGGCTTTTCCCTGACCGACGTCATGACCCCGAAAGGGTCGGCTAAGGTGATCACGATCGGTAAAGCAACTCCGATCCTGGAACTGGGAGCGCCCGATCTTCCCAAAATTGCAACTTCGCTGATTATTCCTGATCTGGCGAAGATGAGCACACGGATCATTGCCTCCAGCTATAAGGATTTCGAAAACATTGAAGTGGCTCCTTCCAAGGGTGTCATCATGCGTGACCAGAACCCTGCTACCGTACCATTCCAGTACGGAAAATTCTATGAGACAAATGAATTTTATCCCGGATCGCTGACTGATACAAGGGAACCTTTTATTCTCCGTGATTTCAGGGGTCAGACGGTCATTGTTTACCCATTTCAGTACAATCCTGTTACAAAAACACTCAGGGTTTATTATGATCTGACCATTGAATTGTACAAATCAGATGAAACAGGATTAAATCCGTTAACGAGGAAATCCAATGATATAAAGGTTCAACCTGAATTCCGTTCGCTTTATGTCAACCAGTTCCTCAATTCAGGATTCCCCGACTATATCCCTACCGAAGAGTATGGCAGGATACTGGTACTCTGTCATGGACCGTTCATGGACTCCATACAACCCTATGTTAAATGGAAACGGTCGATCGGTTATCCTACCGATCTGGTGGATATTGCCACAGTCGGAACCTCAGCTTCAGTGATAAAAGCTTACATCGCAGATTACTATAACGAAAATGATGATCTTGCCTTTGTTTTGCTCGTTGGAGATGCCCCCCAGATCCCGACATACCAGGGCTCCGGTGTCGGAGGTCCGTCCGACAATGCGTATGGATATATTGTGGGCAATGATCATTATGTAGATGTCTTTATCGGAAGGTTTTCGGCGGAGAATGCCAGTCAGGTGAAGACACAAGTACAGCGGACGGTAGAGTATGAATCCAACCCTGCCTGGAGAACCGACGACTGGTACACTACCGTGATCGGGGTTGCTTCCGATCTGGGTCCCGGCGATGATAACGAAGATGATTATGAACATATCCGCAACCAGCAATTAAAATTGCTTGATTATACCTATACCTGGAATCCCGAATTTTTTGATGGTTCCCAGGGAGGAAATGATGCTCCCGGAAATCCTTCCGCATCGCTGGTTGGCACGTCGGTCAATGAAGGTTCTTCTTTGATGCTCTATTGCGGTCATGGCGGCCCAAATAGCTGGACTTCTTCAGGATTCAGTAATTCAAATGTCAATGCACTCACCAACCAGGGTAAGCTGCCTTTCATCTGGTCGGTCGCCTGTGAAAACGGAAAGTTTATGAGTGGCACCTGCTTTGCCGAAGCATGGCTTCGCGCAACAAAGAATAACGAACCCACCGGCGCTATTGCATTCCTTGGTTCCACGATCAATCAGAGTTGGAACTCCCCTATGGCGGGCCAGGATGAGATGACCGACATACTGGTTGAAACCTATCCCACCAACATCAAACGGACCTTTGCCGGGATATCGCTCAACGGATGCATGAAAATGATCGAACAGTATGGATCGGACGGAAAGAACATGGCCGATACCTGGACCGTATTCGGCGATCCAAGTATTATGGTCAGGACTGCGAACCCCGACACCATGTTGGTTGCTCATGATACTCTATTCGTGGTTGGAGATACCTCACTGAGTGTTTTATGCAATTTACCTGGTGCGCGTGTGACCCTTACCCTGAATGACAGTATCCTTGATACAGAACTGATTGCCGACAGTGTCTGTATCCTGACCTTCCCTGCATTGCAGAATGGAGGGGATACCGTTCATCTGCTCGTGTTTGCTTATAATTATATTCCATACCAGGCAGATATTCCGGTTGATGCCTATGCTCCCGTATTAGCTGATTTCACTTCTTTAGAAACGACAATCTTCGAATTCGACACCGTACATTTTGTAGATGAATCAACCGGCGATGTAACCAGTTGGATCTGGAGTTTCCCTGGCGGTATTCCTTCAAGCTCCACGGAACAAAATCCTGTAATCGTCTATGAAAATGATGGTACATATGATGTTCAGCTGATCACTGGAAATGGATTCGGCTCTGATACCCTTTTAAAAAGCAATTACATCCATGTCGATTTCTCATCCTCAGCCGGAGAAGAGACCCGGAGTCTGAGCTGTGCTGTTTCTCCCAATCCGGGCCAGGGTAACTTCCTGCTGAATTTGACTACTCCGGTTCAGGAGTTAATTAACCTTCGGATATTTAATATGGTGGGGAATACCGTTTACAGGGAAAACAATATTCCGGTGAATGTATCAATAAGAAAAGAGATCAATCTGACCCATCTACCCCAGGGTATTTATTTTCTTAAAGTTGAGGGAAGTACTTCGACCCTGACCCAAAAGATAGTAATTCAGAAATAACCCATTGTCTCCTAAAGGGAAATTTTTGAATACATTTCACTGCACTGTGAGGATTTTGAATTCCTTTTATCAGGGCTCTTGAGTAACTTTGGTTTTTATTACATGACAGATCTCCCTGGTATCACTGTTGTATATAAATGAAAGGGTCCAGCAATGTTCAGACTCCCAGTTTTCCGGGAATTGATAGGTATATGATTTTTTGTAAACCTTTGTCAGATCAACTGAAGTAGTCAGTTGCTCTCCCCAGTTTCCATTGATGGTTCCACGAAGCATATTCATGAAAACATAATCTTTTATGATGGGTACCGGACCAGCAAGGGTGTCATTATTTTGTTGCGGTGAGATAATACTGTCCTCCAAAATGCAGGTAATGAGATTAAACGTTCCCTCCATCTGAACAAGGAATCTTGTATCGATGCTTGTATTCAACGTTCTGGTGCTCTCCGTATAGGTGTTCTTCATGGTCATGATAGCAGCCTTTGGTAATTCGACCGCCGCCTGGACGGCACCTCCCCATAATTTCGGACTCATATAGGTATTCTTCCCGGAATAATACGTCCGGTTCACGAGTCCGGAAGGAGCCGATTCAATTTTAAAGTAAGAACTCCATTCATTTCCGGCTTCCGTCCTGTAGTCGGCGGTAAAATCACCACTGGGGTCAGGGGTGGCAAAATAGGTTGCATGAATGGCCATCACATATACCTGTCCGGCATATAATTTTTCCAGATCGTGTGCCATAATTGCGGCAAGCGGACAATTCACGCATTTATGACCAGTATAATCTTCAATGAGTACCATCCGCATGGTAGTATCACCTCCGGAGGGTTTCACTTCGGCATAAGGTTCGGATAATTTATCACAAGATTGAAACAACCATGCGGTCAGAAAAATGATCGGGAGTATCGGTTTTATAACTTTCATATCAGGATTCAGATTAAATCATTAAAAACTGCTGGTAATCGTCAATGTCAAACCGGTTGAAGCCGGTACATACCTGCAAACACCTCCTATACACAAGATCCCTTCGCGCTGCCGGCCATAGGATAATGCTATGCGGGAGGTATTATAAGTGTATCCTGCACTGATGAGATAATAGTGTAACTGCTGACTGGTCTCCGGATTACCATAGTTCCATTGATCCATGATCGAAAAGAACCATCTGGGAGAAATGGTCAGTTCAAGCAGACCTGCCACCCAGTTTCCCTTGTCCTGCGCTGTAAATAGCCCTTGTAATTCACCTCTGAGTGAAACTTTTTTTGTGATCAGGTATGTCAGATCCACTACTCCCGTATGTGAATAAACGGTACCATATTGCTGGGTGTGACCTTCAACAACATCTTTATTGTAACTGATGTAATAGTAAGTAAAGATCCCTTTCCATTTTTTACCGAACTTTTTATTGATCTCAATATTCAAATCACGGTAATACAACTCGTTACTAATATCGAAAAAGGAAGAAGTATATCCAAGTGTTCCTGTCTGGCTCACGGCAGTGGAATCATTTAAGGGATTTTTTCCAATACCATTGACCTGGGAATAGTTGAGGGCAATGGACATCCCATTCTTTCCACCCAGTTTCGAATCTTTTTTGATTTTAAATGTGATTGTCCCGGAAAATCCAAATTCACCATTTGGTTGCGTGGCATAAGGATACATCGATGCAAGGGCATATGAATGTTCGGTCGTGACCGAAGGCAGATAATTGATATCAAGTTGGTTGTTCGTAATGGTACGTTCGGATTTATAACTCATATTATCTATCCTCTTTGCTTTCAGGGAGATTCCCAATCCCTTTCTGGAATAGGAAAGACTTGTAAAAAGTGCATCTCCGTTTTTATAGATGTAATTGTTAATGGCCGAAGGATCATTGATCTTATAAGCGTACTCCGTGTAAAAATTAAATCCGCCGACATCCAGGTTAACCCTGCCGCCATAGGTGGCGACATTTTCCGGTAATTTCAACTCATACAATTTATGACTTTCAATGACCGTCATGGTTTTACCTTTCTGGTAATCGCTGACAAAACTTCCGCCGATTGTCAGTTTTACCTTTGAATCAGACATCTTTGTGAACATATCATTCAGATAAAAATCAGCATCGAAGCCCTTTACAACTCCACGGTTATTATCCTTGAACGGAACCCAGTAATCACGTTGAACTCCGAAAACTCCTTTCAGCGTTATTCCTTCGATTGGCATGAATTTGACACGGATCCCCCTTAAAGAGTTATCATAGCCGAGCGTCCATTCCTGGTAAGTCCGAAACATAAGGCCATTGCCGAATTGCTCATAGAAGTTTCCGGCCGTAATGTCAATTTTATCGTTTTTATAATTGACATACCAGTACGGAACTCCGAGTCCGTTGTACTGAATATCATAGCCGATCAGCGGGGGAAGGTAAGCTTCAAACCTCAGGCCGGCAGAAAAATTTCCGATAGAATAATTGACTTCGGTAAAGGCATTCATCCGGATCAGCTTTCCGTCAAGCGTCGAATCGGTGATACCCATCTTAGAATCTCTGAGATAATAAGCCGCATCACATTGGAAACTCCCGCTTACGCTGCTGTTCTTTAAAAAGTCCTGACCGGTGCCATTCATGGGCAACTGTAAACACAGGACAACAAATCCAAGGGAAAGATAGTAGAGATTTTTCAAGATAATATGTGTTTTATGGGAATGTTGAATTCTGGAATGGAAAGGTTATTTCAGATCTTCACCATTGACCAGTTTCCTGATTTTTTCAATAAGTTCAAGTTCATTGCCTTCCACATACGTAGTACATTGCCATACAATCTCCCCTTTACCATTGACGAGGAAAGTATGCGGAATCGGCCCGACGTTCATCGCACGTTTAAATTCAGAATTCTGATCCAGAAGCACTTCGTAATCCCATGCCTTTCCATTTACCAGGGCAGAAACATCGCTGGAGGAACGTGTATTATCAACGGAAACGGCATAAATTTTAACTCCTGTTTCTTCGCGCCACTCATCATATAGATCGGCAATTGCAGATAGCTCTTTCTTACAGGGAGTGCACCAGGTGGCCCAGAAATTAATTACGACCGGCTTCCCGTCGTTAGTAATATCCTGGGTATTAAATGGATTCCCCTTGATATCTTTAATATTGACGGAGGGAATCTTTTTGTTCAGCAGGGGATTATTTGACTGCGTATATGCAGAAAAGACCACAAAAAGCGAAAAAACAACCAAAACCAATCGTTTCATAACAAGTCAATTATTTGTAAGGGCCAAAATTACGGTTTTTTTATGATACATAAACTTCCAGAATTTCACAACTGGGTGTCGGGAGGATTGAAATTGTTTCCATTTCGGCTGGAATCAGCATCGTTTCACCCCGGGCCAAAGAAACATTTTGCTGTTCGTAGTGAATCTCCGCGGAACCACCGACACAAACCAACAGAACGAAAGAATCGACCATGGTATAATCTTTGGTGAACCTTTTGTTAAAGTTGAGCATGTTTGTCGTAAAATAAGGACAATCGATAACATTCGTAGCCCTATTTACCTGATTCCTGAAATCTGACCGGTAGGAAGCATAATGATTGAAATCGATTGCTTTCAGTGCGAGATCCGTGTGCAATTCCCGTTGTTTTCCCTGGTCATCAACCCGCTCCCAATCATAAATCCGGTAAGTAACATCGGAAGTCTGCTGGATCTCGGCAAGAAGGATACCGGGTCCGAGGGCATGAACCCGTCCGGCAGGGATATAGAATGCATCCCCAGCGGATACTCTTTCGATATTAAGAATATCTTCCAGAGACTTATGTTTCAGATGGTCCAGAAAGATCTCCCTTGTCATTTCTTTGGAAAAACCACTGAATAGCTTAGCTCCGGGATCAGCATCCAGGATATACCACATCTCTGATTTTCCATTCCCGATTTTCCGTTCAGAGGCGATCTTATCATCCGGATGGACCTGGATGGACAGATAATCATTGGCATCAATAAACTTGATCAGGATCGGGAATTCATTTCCGTACTTGTCAAACACCTTTTCGCCGACCAGGTCATCCATGTATACCTCAACCAATTCATTCAGTTCATTACCCTTTAAAAAACCGTTAACGACGGGTGTCTGTGAGCCGGGAACTCCCGATAATACCCATGCTTCTCCACAATTTGCATGCGGAGAGAAATCCATGCCCAGTATATCCCTGATTTTCGCCCCCCCCCATATTTTTTCCTTGAAAAGGGGTTGAAATTTCATCGGGTATAACCTATTCATCGAAACTTTTTTTTTTACAGATTCTGTTTAACTTTGAACCATGCTTTACCGGATTGAGGCGAAATACCAAAATTCAATGATTGATTTTACCGGCAGAACAGCAAAAATATTGAATTTTAGTATGCTCCTGAAGGATCCTGGTGAATTCTTTATTTACCCGGTTAATGATTAATACTGTTTGCGTTTTCTGTGGATCCAGTATGGGAGCAAAAGTCCTTTACAAGGATCATGCCATCAATCTGGGGCAATATCTTCTCAAAAACCAGATTAGCCTGGTTTACGGAGGAGCCAATGTGGGCCTGATGTCGATCCTTGCCGATACGATGCTAAAGGGAGGAGGGAGCGTTACGGGGGTAATGCCTGAATCTTTAGTCAGGAAAGAAGTGGCACATACCGGATTGACGGAAATGAAGATTGTAGAGAACATGCAGGAAAGAAAACTGTTGATGGCCAGGCTTTCTGATGCTTTCATTACCTTACCGGGGGCTTTCGGAACAATGGATGAACTTTTTGAAATACTTACCTGGAATCAACTCGGGATCATCAGAAAACCCCTTGGCATTCTGAATGCCGGTGGTTATTTCAATGCGCTTCTTGAACTGCTTGACCATGCCGTCTCAGAGAGATTTCTCAGACCGGAACACCGCGATTTACTTCTTGTTGATATGACCGTGCAAGGTTTGTTTGAGAAACTCAGGAATTACCATCCGGCTGCTGCTGAAAAGTGGATTGAACGGTTAAAACAAGGAAAGATATAATGATCGTAATAGGCATTACCGGGACGCTTGGGGCAGGAAAAGGGACCATCGTTGAATACCTTACGCAAAATAAGGGATTTCTTCATTTTTCAGTGCGTGCTTTTTTGTTAGACGAAATCCGGTTACGCGGATTATCTGGCGACCGGGACAGTATGTTCACCCTGGCTAATTCCCTGCGCGCGGAGCATGGATCTTCGTTTGTTACCGATCAACTTTACCTCAGAGCGGTTCAATTGAATAAAAACTGTGTTATTGAAAGTATCCGGACCCCGGGGGAAATTCTTTCACTCAGGAAATCACCCTGCTTTTATCTCTTTGCCATCGATGCAAAACCGGAGACCCGTTACCGGAGGATCCTGCTCCGACAGTCTGAAACAGATGCCATCTCTTTTGAAACTTTCCTTGAGAATGAAAAACGAGAGATGAATACCAGTGATCCCAATAAGCAAAATCTGCATGAATGCATCGCTATGGCGGATTTTATCTTCAATAACGACGGGAAGAAGGATGAACTTTTTTTGCAGGTTGAAAGTGTTCTTTCCCGTATCCCTAAAGAATAATGAGTTTCCGAATCAAAAGATTGTTTTCTGATTTGATCTTAAGAAAGTAACACCCATTGGGAATTTCCTGAAGATTGAAGGAATATTTTTTACTTCCGGAGCAGTTTCTGGTTAAGATTATCTTCCCGGTGTAATCAAGAATGGTTATCTCCATTGGTTGTTGATTCATCTTCTCAGCCGAAATTTCAAAGGATCCCTTGCTTGGATTCGGAAAGATATTTATACCTTCGTTTGAAAGTTCCTGTGACGAAACCGTTGAAGCAGCCTGGGTGACGGTTACAACCTGCGGAGTTAAACCCGAGACTGTGACCGATACATTGGCGATCCTCTGTTCATATTCAGAATTTTCTGTATAAATGGCAACAATGGTACCATTCCCGGTCCCGGAACTGGTTACCGTGCACCAGATAGCATCACTTTCAGCTATCCAGTCTGTGTTGGATGTGACGGTAAAATCAGTGCTTCCCTCGTTTGCGCTGACATTCTGATTTAGCGGAGAAACATTTAACACCGGTGTAATGCCGCTTTGGGTAACGGTTACCGTTTGGGGTGAAAGACCGGTGACTGTCACTGTGATCGTTGCAATCCTCTGATCGACCGATGTATTCTCAGTATAACTGGCAATAATATCACTATTCCCTGAACCCGAGGGCGTTACAGTACACCAGCTTTCGCTGCACGCCACCGTCCAGTCGGTATTTGAAGTGACTGTGAAGGTTGTCGAACCGGCCGGTGGATCGACATTCTGGTTATCCGGTACAACTGATAAAGTTGGTAATCCTGCGTCCTGTGTCACAGTAACTGTCTGCGGAGTAAGTCCGGATGGGGTTATCGTTATGATCGCAACTCTGGCCGTGACAGTAGGATTTTCCTCATAAGTAGCAGTCAGAGTACCGGGTCCGGTTCCACCGGCTGGAACGGTACACCATGATGAATTGCTCGACGAGGTCCAGATTTGAGAGGAAGCAGCGGTAATGGTGAAATTTGTGGCTCCTGCAGTATATGCGACATTCTGATTTAAAGGACTTACCGTGAAAGCCGAATATAGATCCGATTCCCAAAGTCCTCTGCCATAAGTTGCAGCTTTCAGGCGGTTATTACCGGGATTCCCTGCATCATAGAAAATTTCCAACTCCCTGACATCTACTGTCGGTAATCCTGAGTTGAAGGCAATCCAGTCGCTCATAGAGGCATCTTTATAATAAATACCCGTTTCACTCCCCACATAAAGTCCTTCATTACTGTTTTTATCATAAACGACAGTATTCAAATATGTGCTTGGTAATGTTCCCGATATATTATTCCAGGAAGCTCCTTTATCGATGGATTTGTAGATTGAATAATTTGCGGTAGCGTACAGTGTATTCTGATCGGTTGGATGAGCCTCAAGATCGCTGGGCGTTGCACCACCCGGAAGTGCACAACTTGTCCAGGAGGGGGAGGCTGCGTTGGCATTATCGGTCCGCTTCAGGGAACCGGATGCAACTATATAAATGATATCAACATTTGCGGGAGATTGTTCAAGTACCGTACAGTTACTGGTCCATCCCGATGAAATCTTCGTCCAGGAAACAGAGCCAGGGTTGGAAGTGTTTACATTGGTACTGCGCCATACGTTCTTATATCCGATGAACATCGTAGCAGGGTTGGTTTCATGCAAGATATAAGGGGTTACCCATCCGCCGCTTTCATTAATTCCATTGACCCCGTTACCGGCAATTGAAGAATAACCCGATCCGGTTGACCGGCGGATATTCCCATAATAAAGTTCCCCATACCGGATTGATGGATTGGAATAATCGATGATGCATTCCATTCCGTCTCCCCCGATGACCGTAGTAAAAGAAGTGTTTTGGTTGGTGGAAGTTCCGTTATCCTGGTATCCGTTTATTGTCAAACCCTGATTAGTGGCACTCTGACCTATTTTATAAACCTGGGCAATGGCAAGGGTGGAAGAAACATCATTCCAGACGACACCACCGTTGCTTGTATAGTAAACTCCGCCGTCATTACCAGTGTATAACCTTCCATTAACAGGGGACCAATCGAGGGAATGGATATCGGCGTGAACCGATGGGGCACAGGTTTCTCCCCAGGTAGCTCCCACCCAATGGGAATTTATCGTCCAGCTGACCCCACCATTAACCGACTTCCAGATGTTTATCCCTCCGGTATAAATGATATCAGCATTACCGGGATCGACTGCGATACAAAGGTCGTACCAGGCCTGACTACTCCCGCCGGTTCCGAGACAAGAATAATCCATTATATTCGGAGTGGTGGATTGAGTGGAAAAACTCTGACCGCTGTTGGTGGATTTCAGTAAACCTGAAAATGGACCATTTGTCTGCAAAAGGTAAACCCAATCCGGTTGATTGGGGCTGACCCCGATTACAAGCCTGCTACCGGAAATTACTCCTGCGGTAATCTGTGTCCAGGAGTCCCCAGTATTGGTGGAACGGTAAAACTTGCCATTCTCGCTGGCATAGACGATGGACGGGGTACCGGGTTTAAAGCGAATATCCTTATAATGAGAGGAATTTGATGATTTTAAAGCCCATGTTGATCCTCCGTCGGTGGATTTATAGATGCCACCGCTGGTCGCAGCAAGAATAATATTCGGATCGGCAGGATGTCTTATCAACATTCCGACAGTTTTGCTCCCCATTCCGGTGGTTGAGATACTCCAGGTAGATCCGCCATCGGTACTTTTATATACTCCGATGCCCGGGGCATCACCGGCATCGCGATCGCCAGTCCCGATCAGAATAAGATTTTCGTTGGTGGGATGAAGCAGGATTGCAGAGACTCCCAATGATGGCAGGGAAGAGGTCAGTACTGACCAGGAGACCCCTCCATCAGCAGTTTTCCAAATCCCGCCCGATGGAGATCCGGCATATATCACATTTGCATTGGTTGGATGGAATGTCACACAGTTTACACGACCTAATCCATTCGGCTGACTGGTAGCGTTGGAAGGAAGAGCAGTGGGGCCAACCAGCGACCAGTTCCCATTTGAAGATTTTACGGAATGTGTTTCCCTGTATTTTTCCATTTCATTGAGTACATAAGTGGGAGCACGTAATTTTCCGTCATGTTGAACACGTGATTCATTGATATATTCCCAGCGTTTAAACACTTTCCATCCGTTTCCCTTATAATCTGAACGTCCGGACCAATATTTCTCAAAAGCGCTCCGGGTTGCATGAAAGGATTCATCCAGATCTTGCATCATACGGATCCAGTATGGATAATTCGCGGTATCACTTTCGGATAATGAGCCTGACTGCTGAGCTTCCAGGCTTATGGAGATAACTATCGATACAATCAATAGGCTGATATAACGGATCGATGTTTTCATATTTTAATATTAGTAAGGTTAAGATACAAAAATAGTGCTTTCTCCCCTTCATATCAAATATTTTGAGTATTAATAAGTACATTTACATCCTCAAAAATGTTTTTCATGATGAATAAAAAGCACGTCAGACCATCCTGGGACGAATATTTCATGGAGATAGCCGGAACGGTTGCCAAGCGCGCTACCTGTGACCGTGGCCGGAGTGGCTGTGTGATTGTACGCGATAAACAGATCCTGGTGACAGGGTATGTGGGTTCACCCAGGGGTCTTCCCCATTGTGACGAAGTCGGTCACCTGATGAAAAAAGTTAATCACGAGGACGGGCGGGTCACTCAGCATTGCGTCCGTACCGTTCATGCCGAACAGAATGCGATCTGTCAGGCAGCCCGGTTGGGTATATCTCTTCAGGGAGCAACTTTATATTGCAGGATGACCCCATGCAGAACATGTGCCATGCTGATCATCAACTGTGGTATCGTCAGGGTTGTGTGTGAAAGGAAATACCATGACTGCGATGAATCGGAAAAGATGTTCCACTTAGTCGGTATCGAACTTTCGTATATATTTGATGAGGTTCAGGAGTACGACAAACAGTGACCGTATCCTTATACCAAAAAAAAAGCCCCACCATAAGTGAGGCTAAGAAAATCATCGGATAATTGCTGTTAAATTTATACTCGTTTTACATTAACTGCGTTTAATCCTTTTTTTCCTTCCTGCAGGTCGAATGTAACATCATCGCCTTCACGGATTTGATCAATGAGACCTGAAGCATGAACAAAATGTTCTTTTTCAGAGCCTTCTTCTTTGATAAATCCAAAACCTTTGGATTCATTAAAGAACTTTACTTTACCATTTTTCATAAAACAAATTAAAAATTAAATATTTGCAAAGGTACAACACTTTTATGAGTTATTTGCATTTTTCTTTTTAAATATGCGTCCGTCATGTTTCCGGGAACTTTTTTTAGTCTGGTATTCCCTGTAAACAGGTGGTTCACCAAGATGCACAGGAACAGCCCCTTTGTGTACCGGTTTGCCAAGGAGCTTCTCGATGTCACGGAAACGGAATTGGTCCTTTTCGTTGATCAGTGTAATTGCCACTCCGCTGGCGGCAGCACGGGCTGTTCTGCCAATGCGGTGGATATAATCTTCGGCGTCGTGGGGCACATCGAAATTGATGACCATGTCGATGTCTTCAATATCGATTCCTCGGGATAACACATCTGTTGCGACAAGAATATTCCGTTTTTTGCTTTTAAATTCCATCAATACTTTTTCTCTGGAAGACTGGTCAAGATCGGAAGAGATATCCCCGGCATCAAGTCCTGTTTTCCTAAGTGAAGCGCTCAATTCACGTGTTTTGCTCTTTGTTGAACAAAAGATGAGAATGCTTCTCTCCCGCTGGTTCTGCAAAAGAAAAGTTACAAGCGGGATTTTTTGGGTATCATAGATCACATAAGCCAGCTGAAGGATCCTTTCTGCCGGTTTGGCAAGGGCAATTCTGATCTCTTCCGGGTTTTTCAGAATTTTCTTTGCCAGTTCCCGGATTTCTTCAGGCATAGTGGCGGAGAACATCAGTGTTTGTCTTTGCGGCGGCAAGTATGAAATAATCTTATCTATATCATCATAGAACCCCATATCGAGCATCCGGTCGGCTTCGTCGAGAATCAGGAAATCCAATCCTGAAAAATCGACATAACCCATATTCAGATGCGCGATCATCCGGCCGGGAGTGCAGATAACTACTCCCGCACCTTGTGTCAGTGCCATCTTTTCACGTGAAAAGGACGATCCGTCTGTTCCTCCGTAAACCGCTACAGAACTTACCGGGGTATAATAGGATAGTCCCTCCATATGCTGGTCGATCTGGACAGCCAGCTCCCGGGTGGGAACGATCACCAGGGCTTTGATGAGTCCTTCCTGTTTCCCGGTGATGATCTTATGAATGATGGGAAGAAGAAAGGCGGCTGTCTTCCCTGTACCGGTCTGTGCGGAGCCGATCAGGTCTTTCCCGTTAAGAATAACTGGAATAGCAAGTTCCTGAATTGGAGTTGCCGATTGATAACCAAGAGCATCAATCCCATCCAGGAGAGAGGGATCAAAACCAAATTCTTTAAAAGTCAAGGTGTGATTCTTTAATTGAAGAGTTATTACGGGTTTGCAAAGGTAGCAATATTATCGCAACTTTAATAAATCGATACCTGAGAGGCACCCTCCGAGTTGATATATCCTCTGAACATGGCATTGGTGTTGAAGGGCATAGCGATATTCCCATTTTTATCAACGGATATAAGCCCGCCTTCGGCATTTAAGGATTTAAGTTTCCCGTTGATCAGATAATCAGAAGCATCGATGAGGCTCATCCCTTTATATTGCATCAGGGCCGAAAGGTCATAGGCGACTACATTCCGGATAAAAAACTCTCCGTGACCGGTGCAGGAAACAGCGCAGGTCTCATTATTCGCATAAGTACCTGCTCCGATGATGGGAGAATCCCCCACCCTGCCTTTCATCTTAAACATCATACCCCCGGTGGAAGTTGCTGCGGCAAGGTTACCCTGCTGATCAAGCGCCACCGCTCCTACCGTTCCGGCTTGTCCGCTTTTATCTTTGATTTTCTGCCAGGCTTCTTTCCGTTCATCAGTGATGAAATAGGATGGATCGACGATCGTCAGTCCATTTTCTTTGGCAAATTTCTCAGCGCCCTCTCCGGTAAGCATCACATGTTTCGATTTTTCCATCACAGCCCTGGCCGCAGAGACCGGATTCTTGATGTTTGTGACACCCGAAACAGCGCCTGCCTTCCCGGTCTTTCCATCCATGATGGAGGCATCTAGTTCGGCGATTCCCTCTTCCGTCAGGACCGCTCCTTTCCCGGCATTGAAAAGAGGACAATCTTCCAAGAACCGGACCACCGTTTCAACAGCATCCAGGCTCGTTCCCCCTCTTTCAAGAATCACCGCTCCCACCTTCAATGCTTCAGATAGTTTTTCAAAATACCTTTTCTCCTTATCCGCCGGCATGTTGCCTTTTACCGGACCACCCGCCCCACCATGAATAACCAGGGTCCATTTCGAATCTTCGTCGACTTTTTCCTGGGCATATATAAAACTTACTGATCCAGACTGCCAGAAGATGAAGAGGATCAGAATTAGCTCCGTCAGATTCCTGTTCATATGATTTTCTTTAAAGAATACTCTTCAATAATACTGAGAAATTAACCAAACCTGTGATCTGAAGCAATGTCAGTATAACAGATAAAACGATCACCGCGCGGATCAGACCTGCTCCCTTCTTGACAGCCAGATAACTGGCGATGAGGGCGCCGATGATGCTTCCGGCCGACAAAATCAGCCCAATCAGGTAATTGATCTTTCCATCGATGATAAAGACCAGCAAGGCAAAGATCGCATAGAAAAAGACGATCAGATTCTTTACGGCATTGGCTTTAACCAGGTCATAACCTATCCCCAATACCAAGGCCATCAATAGAAAATATCCGACACCGACCTGGATGAATCCGCCATAGAAACCAATGATAAAAAATATCAGAAACTGCCACCATCTCAATGGTTTTGATAGTAATGCCGGCTTTTCTTTTAACCATTTATCGGGCCGGTAAAAAATAAAAAAAAGCATGATCACCATGGAGACCGCCATGGCTACCTCAATGACTTTGTCATTAACATCAACAGCCAGTATCGCTCCTAGAACAGAGCCAATGGTTGCCGGTATGCCAAGCCAGACAGGTTTTAGTGAATTAAACATCTTCTGCCGTGTAAAACTTCCTACCGAAGATAGTGTCTGGAAAAAGATTCCGATGCGGTTGGTCCCGTTGGCAATATTTGCAGGAAGTCCCAGAATCACCAGTAACGTAAGGCTGATCACTGAACCTCCTCCCGATAAGGTATTGATGAAGCCGACAAAAATACCGACTACGATGATGACTATTATTTCCGGCAGGGTCATAGGGTCATGAGTGTTTGTTAAAAGAATTTTTTCTCAGTTTGCTATGCTTTATTCCGTAGGTAAAAAATAATATCAATCCGATGGCAAGCCAAACCAGGAAACGCAGCCAGTTAGTGATACCGAGTTGAGCCATGAGGTAAAAGTTTGTCAGCAATCCCAGTACCGGAATGAGAGAAAATTGTTTCCATATGCTGAAAAAGGTCATAACAACAGCTACAATGATAAAGATAATGACCGGGAATTCCAGGCGGGGGATGCCGGAGACTCCAGCTGCCGGATTGAGTGCAGCAGTAAATTTCTCAATCTGTTGTGGATTCAGATAATACACCAGAACGGCAACAGCGATCCAGAGGAGCGGGAGAAAATACCGGCTGTTGATATAGGGAATACGGAATCCGCTGCCCAATACAGATTCTTCTTTCGCGGAACGACCATTGTCGAGCACCAGCACTCCGCCAGATACCAGAATAAAGGCAAAAAGAGTACCTATACTTGTCAGGTCGGTGACCTCGGTCAGGTTCATAAAAAGAGAAGGAATGGCAACCAGGATTCCGGCAATGATAGTGGAAAACGAAGGTGTCTTAAACCGTTTATGAATTTTTGAAAAAGCTTTGGGTAATAAACCGTCGCGGCTCATACTGAGCCAGATCCGGGGCTGACCTACCTGGAAAACCAACAGAACGCTGGCCATGGCAATGACCGCGCTGATTGCAATAATCCCGGAAAGCTTTGTCAGGTGAAGCTTCTCAAATGCATAGGCTAAGGGATCGCCAACACCCAGCTCGCTGTAATGAACCATCCCGGTAAGAACCAGGCTGATCAAAATATACAGGATTGTCGTGATCAGTAAAGCAAAGATTATGGCACGTGGCATATCTTTTTTTGGATTACGGCATTCTTCCGCCGTTGTCGAGATTGCATCAAACCCTATATACGCAAAAAAAACACCCGAAACTCCTTTCAGGACACCCGAAATTCCATGAGGTGCAAAGGGACTCCAATTTGCCGGATTGATATAAAATGCCCCCACGGTAATGATCAATAAAAGAATCGCAATCTTTAATACAACCATAGTATTACTTGCCAGCTTGGTTTCATAAATACCAATATAAACCAGCATGGAAATAAACACGACAATGGAAAATGCCGGTAAGTCAAGTATTATCCGGAGCCCCCCGATTGAAGGAGCATTTTGCCAGGCAAGATACGACTCTTGCAGCATTCCGGAAAGGGAAGAGAAAGAGACACCTTTTGCCATCTCAGTGACTACTTGCTGGTAACCCCGTGCGGCCGAAAGATAGTCGATACAAAGAAAATCCGGGATTGGTAATCCGATTCCGCCCATAAAACCTGAAAAATAATCGGACCATGAGATGGCGACTGCAATATTTCCGATTGCATATTCCATAATCAGATCCCAACCAATTATCCATGCAATCAGTTCTCCGAAACTGGCATAAGCATAGGTATATGCGCTTCCGCTGATGGGTATCACAGAAGCAAACTGAGCATAGCACAGTGCAGAGAAACCACAGGCCATGGCAGTGAACAGGAACAGGATGGAAACTGCCGGGCCACCGCTGACGGCAGAAGTACCTATTGTGCTGAAGATTCCGGCACCGACCACGGCTGCAATTCCCAGTCCGGTCAGATCGAGCACATTCAGACTTTTACGTAAACCGGTATGTTCACCGGCAACAGAATCACCTAAAATGCTTGGAATGGATTTTTTACGGAATAATTCACGAAAAAGCACGTGGTAAATTTTCGATAAAAGTAAAATTTTTTCCTTTAAGTAGAATATCGAAAATCCTTATAGGACAGTCGTATTTGCTTGTATCTGATTTTTTTATAATTTCGTTAAAAATCCCCGCATGCATATAACGGTATTTGGTGCCAGTGGCAGAACCGGGCTCCTGACGGTATTTCAAGCCCTGAACCAGGGACATAAGGTTACCGCATTTACCCGTCATGGGACAGATGTCACCATTAAGCATCCAAATATCCAGATCATTCAGGGAGATATCCTTGAATTTAATAAAGTCAAACAAGCCGTGGATGGACGGGATGTCATCATGTGTCTGGTCGGAGTTGATAAAAACAAACACAGTACCATCCTTTCCGAAGGGACCCGTAACATCCTTACCGCTATGGAAGAATCTGGCGTCAAGCGTTTTATTTGTATGTCGTCGGTAGGATTGCTTGGCAACGATGCTGGTTTCTGGTTCGGGAAGATCATTATCCCCTTGTTTTTACGTCATGTATTCGTTGACAAGAAAAGACAAATGAGGATCATCCAGGAAAGTCGGGCCGACTGGATCATTATCAGACCCGTCGGTCTTACCAACGCTCCGAAAACCGGGAGTTATAAGATAACATTCGATGTTCCATCGTCAAAATCCGTTCCGAGAGCTGATGTGGCTGATTTTTTGCTTAAACTGTGCAATGACAGGAAATATGACCGGCAAATGCCCATTATTTCGAGCTTTTGAACCAGTCAACCTCCTTTTTCATGTGTTAATAATTTTAAATTAAAAGTCACATGGAATATCCATTATTATCATCCGCGGTTTGCATGAACGATGTTCGTATGGATATTTCATATGATTATTATTAAAATAAACGATATCAATTATGGATTTAGCTCTGAGAAATAAGTTCCTGAAAAGCTGGGGGAAATATTTTAACGACAATGAACTTCCCATTGTCTTTTTCTATACCGATGATCCTGGTGATATTGCCCGGGCTAATCATCCCAAGGGGAGCAGTTGTATCATTTGCGAGCTGGCAGTGGTCAGGAATGGGAAACCCCTTGCCTGGAACATAAAATCCCTGGCCTGCGGAGGGGCAAGAAGATACTTCGGTTATACCAAACAAATGCGACCGGAGTTCAATTACTTCCTTTCCACTGGAATTCCGGGTAAACTTGAGGGTGAGCGATATATTCGAACTCCTGAAATGGTCGGGGAACTTCTGGGAAATATCCGATGGTTCCCGGCAAAGGGAAAATATATTGTCTTTAAACGATTTGATCAGTTAACCCCGGAGGAAGATCCCATAGCTGTCATCTTCTTTGCCAAACCCGATGTTTTATCCGGTTTATTTACCCTGGCTAACTTCGACCAGGTGATGGGAGATGGGGTGATTGCTCCGTTCGGTTCCGGGTGCGGAACTATCGTATATCAGGCTATGTTGGAGAGTGAAAAGGAGAATCCCAGGGCCATTCTCGGCATGTTCGACCCTTCGGCCCGATCCTGCGTCCCAAAAGACACGTTCTCATTTACAATTCCAATGAAAAAATTCGAAAGTATGGTTGGATACATCGAGGAGAGTTTTTTAATAACTGAAACCTGGCAGGAGGTCAAAAAGCGTTTATAATGCAACGGTTTGCATGTACTCTGTGGATGATACTTTTTATCGCCACAGGCTCTGCTCAATATGCTGATTTTTCTATCCCGGATACAATTTGCCAGGGGAAACCGGTTTTTATTACTAATATCCAGCCTTCAGCCGCCAATTCCTGGCAATGGAGTTTCTGTAGTGGAAATGCAAATTACCAACCTGAAGGAATTATTTTAGGAAACCCATTACAAATCCTGAATTCCCCATATTTTGTTACCCTGGTCAGCGATAGTTCCGGGTATTATTCTTTCATCACCAGTAATGGGAATGGTCTTCTGGTCAGGTGTTTCTTTGGAAAATCCCTGGATCAGCACCCAATAACTATTACAAACCTAGGAAATTACGGAACGCAATTGAGGGGAATCCAGGTGAAGAAAGACCAAGGAAACTGGTATGGATTTATTGCCAATGGCGCTTCGCTCGTCAAACTAAGTTTCGGTGAATTCCTTTCTTCCAACAATCCATCAGTCCAATCAATTAATCTTACCGGTGTCAATACCGTTTCAGGACTGATCATTACAAAACAGGATTCGGAATGGATCGGATTAGGTACCGACATGGGTAGCCATTCTTTATTCCGCCTGGATTTTGGATCGACCCTGGAAAATGATCCGCAGGTTGATATCCTGGGAAATTTCGGGCAGTTGAAATTTCCCTCAAGTCTGGCCGTCGCTGTTGAAAATAAAATCTGGTACGCTTTGGTATGCAATATGGGCAACAACACCATCAGCCGGTTTAATTTCGGGACGTCTCTGACCAATTCCCCTACTGCAGATATCCTCTCCGGTATTTTCGGACTCAACGATAATGCCGGGATTGCCCTGATCCCCGACTGCGGAAGAATCGGCGGTCTGGTGACGAACTGTGTCAACCATGATATTTATATGATTCATCTCGCTTTTAATGAAGGGCTTTCCGGAAACGCAACTCCAACCTCAATAGGCAATATAGGCATTTTGAATTATCCTTTTGGGATTTCGGAATTTGTAAGAATAGGAGATACTTTACATGGGTTTGTGGCAAATTCCGGAAGTTCTGAGATAACCCGTATTTTCTTCCCTGTTTGTTATTCGGCATCACAACCCTCTTATTCCGGACGGAATCCGCCCGAGATAATCTATTCATCTCCCGGGAACTACAATATTCTGCTCACCGTCGATGCAGGAACTCCGACCCAGTCGATGCAATGTAAAAATATCATTGTCATGCCCAAACCACCGGTTTCACTGGGACCTGACCGTGACATTTGTGAGAATACCAGTACTGTCCTCGATGCAGGGCCGGGCGACAGTATATATAACTGGTCAACGGGCGACCATACGCAAACCATCACGGTCGATACTTCAGGAACCTATTGGATCCATGCTATCAATTACTGGAACTGTGAGGGTTACGATACCATAACGATCACCCTCCACAAGAACAGCTACGTGACGGTCGACACTACCATCTGCCAGGGACTGTCTTACTGGGCCCAGCATGAACTGCGATATACCAGCGGGGTGTATTATGACACCCTCGTATCGGTTAACTCATGTGACAGCATCATCACCACCAACCTTTCCGTTAAGGAATGTCCACTTATGATCTGGTTCCCGAGTGCATTCACCCCCAACAACGATGGATTGAATGATGTTTTTAAGCCCGTTTGCAAATACATCACCCATTACAATCTGCAGATTTATGACCGCTGGGGCCAGTTGATATTTGAATCAAACGATATTTTATCCGGATGGAACGGAAGCCTGAAAGATAAGATGGCTGATCCGGGTGTCTTTTCCTTCATTGCCATTTTCGAATCCGAACAATATCCCGGAGAAACGCAAAAAATTCATGGAACTTTCACCCTGGTCAGATGATCAGTGGAGAAGGATCATTTTCCCTGTATGAAATTCACTTTCCGACTTTAGCAAATAATAGTACAAACCACCGGGGAAACCTGTCATATTGATTCTTCTCTCATATATTCCCTTGTCGCGTCTGCCTTCGGAATAAAATGCCACGCGCTGACCATAAAGGTTCCTGATCTCAAGGGTCAGCGTCGCTGGTTCATTTACAAAATAACGGATAACCGTCTCTTCTATAACCGGATTGGGATAGTTTTGATATAGCATTATTTCCTGGGAAGTAATAGACCTTTCATCAATACCGACCCCTGGTTTGAATTTTTCATTAACGATAAATTCTACGAGATTCCTTGCTTGAAGTGAGTCAATATAATAAAGCGGGACACTCAATGTGATCACTTTGTAATCATCGCCTAAATATTCCACTCCGACTGGTTTCCCTTTCATTTCTCCATAAACGGTCGATGTGTCATATTTGGAATCAAAAAGATAAATGACTTTTCCGCCGGGGGCTTCTGTAAATGTTTCAAGATTTTTAATATGCCCGGGAAAATTGAAAAGTCCTTTCGTAGAATCGACATAGAGAGAGTCATATCCAGTTGAAACCGGACAGGCACCACTCAACATACCATAAACTCCCCGGTAGACATTTGAAATTTTAAAATAATCGTAAAAATCGGTTCCCTTCGAAAAACTTTTCTTATTCTTGATATTCCCTTCAATTATATAACTCGGTTGAAAATTGACAAGAAAAAGGTTCCCTCCGTTATTAAGATATTTTATTACTTCATCCCGATGGTTTATATAAGCAGAAGGCTGATTGGAAGATGTATTGGATAACCATATCAGATTCCGGTATCTTCCTATAATGCTCTGATTGATGGTGTCGGTGTCGGAAGCATTGATGAAATCATGTACAAGATCATGAAAAATGAAGTCATAAAAACCAATGACCTGTTCATCTGTCGGAGAATTCATACCTCCTTTTGAGTCTTTGATCACCAGTAAATTCTTGTCCTTTGGAAACAGTGAACTTTTGATTGTATTTGATGGTGTGCTTTCAGCATAATTTTGATCAACCCCGACGACCCGGTAAAAATAAAATTGACCAACCGTGACAGCAGTATCAATATACATCGTGTCGGATAACACGGTCTGGTTTAATAAAACATAACCTGAATCAGGTTGAGAACTCCGGTAAACATTATTACCCAAATGGTTTGCATTCGCGGTAGGTCTCCAGGAAAGTCTGATATCATCGGCTACGGATTTATCGGTCAATCCCTGGGGAACGGGGTTAAACTGTTCAATTAATAATGCTGCACTGGTGGCCTTGATGACTTCGGTACAATAATCCATATTACAACTATCGATTACATCATAGATAGTATGCATATAAGGATTGAGGTCGTACTCCATAAAAAATGAGAAGGGATACCCAGCGTTCATAAAAGCTTTTGTATTTCCACTGTATACTTCCGGGCCCGTGATAGCGTGTGTTTCCAAATCAGTGTATGATGATATTGCAGATGAAACGAGATCAAATGTCCATGCTGAAGTTTCTCCTTCAGAAAAGGGGATTTGAACCAGGGGATTTCCGGTAGGATTATAAGCGATTACATCAAGGTCGATAACGAGTCTGATATCTTCCTGATCCGACAACGCCTTTTCAACATAATTATTGGCGCCGCTATATTGAGTTGCGCCCATCAGTTCTTCTCCGGCGATGGTCAAAAACCGGATCGTTGCGGCCGGAAGGAAGTTTTGCTTTTTTAAAACCCGGGCAAATTCCATCAGGGAAGCTATTCCGCTTGCGTCATCGTCAGCTCCGGGAGAAAATAATTCAGGATCAGGGTGTGCATATGAATCATGATGCGCACATAGAATATACACCTCTTCCGGAGCGGAGTTCCCTGAAAGAGTCGCGATGACATTATACTGCCATGTTGTATCCTTTGGCGGGTCGGGATTTACAAGTTGAAAGGAATCCAGACAGGCGTCAGTGTATCCGAAAGAATGGAATTTTTGTCGTATCCACTCCGATACTTCTTTCCGGTTTGGGGCAAATTCATAACGGGTACCAAAATTTACCAGTTGCCGGATGCTGGCTGCAATGCTGTCCTTATTGATTTCCTGGAGAACCGCGGTGATCCTTGGATCGATGGTGTTTACCTCAGGGCCAGGAAGAACCGTTATCTGGCCCTTAACTGCTATGATATACAGCAAAATGATAATGGAAGTGAGCAAACTTTTTTTCATTTGATTACAATTTTATAATCCATAGGGAATGATTAATGATCGGAGGTATATGAACATTTCCGGGGGAAAAAATTCATTTTTAAAATAAAATTACATAAAATATTCATTCCGATATATTAATTATATCATCCCAAAAGGGAATATTGAAGAACCTCACGTTAAAACGCGAGGATTCTCCGGCACCAACAGGTCAAACTTGAAGGAGAAAATCGCGCCAAAGGAGTCAACAATCGGAATCGGATTTACAGGAGTAGCTTTTATAATGGATGGAAAGGAGAAGAGGATGTCAAAGAGGAATCACCGGTCGGCGAGTAATTGTTTCAACGCCTGGATAATTCCCTGTGCATTACAACCACATTCAGAATGCAGATCTTCGACAGAACCTTGTTCAATAAACTTATCCGGGACTCCAAGCCGTTTGACTTTTGCCGAATAGCCATTGTCGGCCATGAACTCTAAGACGGCGCTGCCAAGGCCACCAACAACAGTGCCATCTTCAAGGGTTATAATTTTACTGAAGTTTTTAAAAACCTCATGGAGTAGATCTTCATCGATGGGTTTAAGGAAGCGAATGTCATAGTGAGCCACCGAGTATCCGCATTTTTCCATTTCTTCGCAAACCTCAGGAATAACATTTCCGATATGGCCGATGGAGATAACCGCAGCATCTTTCCCTTCTCTTATCAGGCGACCTTTTCCGATGGAAAATCTTTCGAAGGGTGTCTTCCATTGAGGCATAACACCCCTGCCCTTCGGATATCGGATGGCAAAAGGTCCCATGTCATCAAGCTGGGCAGTGTACATCATGTTGCGTAATTCCTGTTCATTCATGGGTGAGGCAATCGTCAAATTGGGGATACAACGCAAATAAGCAAGATCAAAAGTTCCGTGATGGGTTGCCCCATCTTCTCCTACCAATCCTCCCCGGTCAAGGCAGAATACGACATTCAGGTGCTGCAGGGCAACATCGTGTATGATCTGATCGTAGGCGCGCTGCATGAAAGTGGAATAGATATTGCAAAAAGGAAGGTACCCGGAAGCTGCCAGGCCGGCAGAGAAGGTAACGGCATGCTGTTCTGCTATCCCGACATCAAAGGTACGGTCCGGCATTTTTTTCATCATCAGGTTGAGGGAGCAGCCGGTCGACATTGCCGGCGTTATTCCCACAATCCTTGGGTTTTGCTCGGCAAGTTCGATGATGGTCTTTCCAAAGACGGTTTGGTATTTGGGTGGTTTCCCATGACAGGGATCTTCTTTCAGAGTGCCCGTAGTCTTGTCAAATAATCCGGGTGCATGATATACGGTCTGGTCATTTTCCGCATGGCGATACCCTTTTCCCTTAACCGTATGAACATGTAAAAGTTTCGGTCCCTCAATGTTTTTCAGATCTCTGAGCAGATTTACCATACGAACGACATCATTACCGTCGACCAGGCCGAAATACCTGAAATTAAATGCTTCGAAAAGATTACTCGGTTTCAGTAACGTCGACTTCAGAGCATTTCCTAATTGTTTGACAATGGCACGCGAATTTTTACCATACCGGGTACCACCTCCCATCAGTAACCATACTTTGTCTCTGAATTTATTATATGTCTTGGAGGTGACGATATCAGCGAGATAATCTTTAATGGCGCCGACGTTTTTATCAATCGATATCTGGTTGTCATTAAGGATCACCAGGATGTTGGCATTCGAAACACCGGCATTGTTCAGTCCTTCCATCGCCAATCCGCCGGTCATAGCCCCATCGCCAATGACAGCCACATGATTTCGTTTTCTGCCATCAAGCTTTGCTGCAATCCCCATCCCAAGAGCCGCAGAGATGGATGTGGATGAATGTCCGACGCCAAACGCATCATATTCGCTTTCCGACATTTTTGGGAAGCCACTGATCCCTTTGTAGGTTCGGATGGTACAGAATTGTTCTTTCCTGCCGGTAAGGATCTTATGCGCATAGGCCTGGTGACCTACATCCCAGATTATTTTATCAAACGGGGTATCGTAGATATAATGAAGCGCAACTGCCAGTTCTACGGCTCCAAGACTGGCTCCCAGATGACCCGGTGTCACTGACATAACATCAACGATTAATTGACGAATCTCCGTGCAAAGCTGGGGGAGCTCTTCCACTTTAAGTTTTTTCAGGTCTGATGGAAAATCAATCTTGGCTAATAATGGTCCGACAGCTGGTGTCATGGGTAAAAACTAAGAAAAGTGCGCAAAGTTAAGAAGAAACCTGAAAATATGAGAGGTAATGATTGACCGGATCAAGAATATGGGAATAATCTTTTTCCTTGATCAAAGCAACCCGAGTTCGAGAAGCGCATCATCCGACAGCTTATCCCGGTCCCAGGGTGGATCAAAAGTCAGTTCGACTGTCACTTTCCCTACTCCTTCAACCGGTCTTACTGCATCCTGAACCTGCCTGGGTATATCTTCTGCAACAGGACAATTTGGGGTTGTAAGTGTCATCAGGATATATACATCCCCGTTCTCCTCATTTATCTTCAGGTTGTATATCAATCCCAGATCATAGATGTTGACAGGAATTTCCGGATCAAACACCGTCTTCAGGGCATCAATGATTTTTTGTTCGAAGGGGGTATTCATTTTAATTGAAACGTTTGATCATTTCATTTTTCACTTCTACTTTTTTCCTGTGCCTCCTCCTTCGTCTTAAAAACCAGAGCATACAGCTTCATCTGTTTGATCATGCTGTTTAACCCGTTGCTGCGGGTTGGCGACAGATGTTCCCGGAGTCCTATGTGATCAATAAACCCAAGGTCAGCCTGAATGATCTCGTCCGGAAAATGACCTGAAAGAACACGTATAAGAAGGTTGACGATGCCTTTGGTAATGATGGCATCACTATCGGCCGTGAAAAAGATCCGCCCATCTTTATATTCGGCTTTTAGCCATACTTTCGACTGGCAACCACTGATCATATATTGATCCGTCTTATAAACAGGATCAATCATTGGTAAGGATTTTCCCATTTCAACAATCAATGAATATTTATCAAGCCAATCATCGAAAACGGAAAATTCTTCTGTGATTTGTGTCTTTATCTCTTCTATTGTCATAAGATCGCACTTCATAAAGTCATTTCTATTCCTGCAATCACGATCCATCAGAAACAAGTTGGATTTGACAACTTGTTCTTTCAGGTTTTGAACATCTTTTTTACCAGTATGATTGCTTCTGCCAGTCGGTCGATTTCTTCAACAGTATTGTAGAATGCAAAGGATGCCCTGACTGTTCCGGGTATTTTAAGATAATCCATGAGCGGCATGGCGCAATGATGGCCTGTCCGGACAGCGATCCCCATTTTATCGATGATCGTCCCTGCATCATAGGGATGAATATCTCCGATAAGAAAAGAGACCAGGCTGGCTTTTGCCTTTGAAACACCAAAAAATCTCATTCCCTCAATTCCATTAAGCTTATCGATGGCATATTCAAGAAGTTCATTCTCATAACCGGCAATATTTTTCATGCCGAGTCTATTCAAGTACTGGATTGCTGCTCTCAGACCCAGAACGCCTTCCACATTTGGTGTCCCGGCTTCGAATTTAAAAGGCAATTCATTAAAGGTTGTACGATCAAGGTACACTTCTCTGATCATCTCCCCTCCAAGCTGGTAAGGAGGCATCTCTTCAAGGAATTTTTCCTTGCCATAAAGAACTCCGATTCCCATGGGGGCATACATTTTATGCCCGGAGAAGCAATAAAAGTCGCAATCCATATCCTGAACGTCAACCGGTACATGCGAAATACCCTGCGCTCCGTCGATCAGTACAGGAATATCATAACGATGGGCATAGCTGATGATCTCCTTGACCGGATTGATGGTCCCCAACACATTGGAAACATGGGTAAGTGAGATCAGCCGGGTTTTTTTGCTGATCATCTTTTTCAATTCTTCAAGATTCAGCTCCCCATTTTCGTTCAGTGTGACCACACGGAATTTCACTCCATGTTCGAGACAAAATTGTTGCCATGGAACAAAATTGGAATGGTGTTCCATGATGGTTGTGATCATCTCATCTCCAGACCTCAGATATCTTTTTCCGAAGGAAGATGCAATAAGATTCAGAGATTCGGTCGTGCCTTTTGTAAAGATGACTTCATGACTGTTTGCCGCATTGATAAAATCCCTGACGATCTTCCGTGTCTCTTCATAAGCTTCCGTGGCTTTTATACTCAGGTAATGAACTCCGCGGTGAATATTGCAGTTATCATGTTCATAATAGTGGCGGATGGCCTCAATTACCTGCACGGGTTTTTGTGTGGAAGCGGCATTATCGAAATAAACCAGCGGGCGTTGGTAAATTTGCTGATCAAGTATGGGAAACTCCTGCCGGATCTGATCTATCGGAAAATTCACTTTATCTATATTTAAATTTTATTCATATCGATCCGGAATTCGACCGGATGTTCGGGGGAACTGCAATGCAATACGCACTGATCGCAGATCTGTAATTCTCCCTGAAGCCGTTTCTTGACCATGTCCTCGATGCGATCCCGTAACTGAGGGATGGCAATTTTACGGACAACCTGATCGGCAAAGGCAAACATCAGCAACATACGTGCACTATCTTCACTGATACCACGTTGCCTGAGGTAAAACATCGATTCGGGATCGAGTTGTCCGGTAGTTGAACCATGACTGCATTTTACATCGTCGGCATATATTTCCAGGAAAGGGTTCGAGTTTACCCTTGCGGTATCCGTCAATAAAATATTTTTGTTGCTCTGGTAAGCATTTGTTTTTTGGGCATCGCGGCGAACAAGGACATGACCATTGAAAACACCGCTCGCATTTTCATCCATGATCCCTTTAAACAACTCGCTGCTTGTGCAATCAGGATATTTGTGGTCGATAAAAATATGATTGTCGATATGTTGTTTACGGTCCATCAGGTAGAGCCCATAGATATTTGCATTCCCCCCGGGTCCATTGAAAACCAAATCGATATTGTTCCGAAGCAATCCTCCGTTGAACGACAAGTAGTGTGATTCAATGTTGGCAGCGGTCTCAAGCTGGAAATAAACGGAACTTATCAGGGTGGAGTTGTTATTCAGATTCTGGAGTTTATAGTGATCCATCGATGAATTTTCACCAAGGTGAATTTCCGTAACAATATTCGAGAAACTGGATTGATGATTATAAGAGTCGTCGCAGTGAACCAGGGATAGCCGGCTGTTTTTACCCAGGAGAATAAGATTACGGGATTGAAGAAACAGGTTGTGATCCGATTGAATGACATTGATCATCTGTACCGGTTTCGGACTCTTTACATTATCCGGTACATAGATAAATATCCCATCTTTTGAGAAAGCTGTGTTCAGGGCAGTCAATCCCGTTTTCGAATCATCGGCATACTTGCTATAATGGGATTCAACCAGATCAGGATATTTTTTTCTCGCTTCCAGCAGACTACCCATGATAATGCCATTTCCGAGTTCCATCAGGGGGACATCTTTAGAAACATACCAGCCATTCATAAGTCCGAGGATGGCCGTGTCGAGATGTGGGATATTACACCGGAAAATCTTGTGAAAGTCGGGTTCGGGCTGAGGCATCAAATGATAATCATAAACCTGACCCAGACTATCTTTCAGATCGGTATTTTTCCATTCTTCAAGTTTTGTAGTTGGAAATCCGATCCGGTTGAAAGTTTCAATGGCGTTTTTCCGGATCGCAGAGATCGTAGGAGAATCGTCCCGGAATATCTTTTCCCGGGAGGATGAAAACAGATCTGACATCCGTTCTTTTGAAATAGATTCTTTAACGAGATCCTTCATTATGCTTCCTGTACATTTTTAATCCAGTCGTATCCTTTTTCTTCCAGTTCGATCGCCAATTCTTTTCCACCCGATTTGACAATCCGTCCCTGATATAGAACATGAACAAAGTCGGGGACAATATAATCAAGCAACCGCTGGTAATGGGTTATTACTACAAAAGCATTCTCTTTGGTTCTCAGCTTGTTGACACCATTGGCGACAATGCGCAGTGCATCAATATCAAGTCCGGAATCGGTTTCATCAAGAATGGCAAGGGTAGGATCGAGCATGGCCATCTGAAAGATCTCATTTTTTTTCTTTTCACCACCTGAAAATCCTTCGTTCACCGAACGGTTTGTAAGATTGGAAGCAATTTCAACGAGTTTCTTTTTTTCCTCCATCATCCGGATGAACTCACTTCCCGAAAGGGGATCAAGGCCTTTATATTTACGTTGTTCATTAACGGCGGTCCGCATAAAGTTAGTCATGCTTACGCCAGGAATTTCAACGGGATACTGAAAACCCAGAAAAATCCCTTCACGGGCGCGCTCTTCAATAGTAAGCTTCTGTAAGTTTTTCCCTTTATAAAAGATTTCGCCGGCAGTGACATCGAAAACATCGCGACCGGCAATAACAGAAGCCAGCGTGCTCTTGCCGGTTCCATTCGGTCCCATGATGGCGTGAACCTCCCCTTTATTGACATTAAGCTGGATTCCTTTCAGGATCTCTTTACCGTTGATTGACGCGTGTAAGTTTTTTATACTGAGTAACATAATCTACTATATCTGAAATTATTTAGTGTCATTATCCAATCAAATAATTTTTTCTTTTTGTTCTTGTATCTCTAAATTTCCGGATTGACATCTTATCCTATGCTTCCTTCGAGGCTAACCGACAACAGTTTCTGTGCTTCCACCGCAAACTCCATCGGAAGCTGTTTGAGCACTTCTTTTGCATATCCGTTTACGATCAGACCAATTGCGCTTTCGCTGCAAATACCCCGCTGCAGGCAATAGAAGAGTTGATCTTCTGAGATTTTTGAAGTGGTTGCTTCGTGCTCCACAACGGACGATTTATTTTCGACCTGAATATACGGCCAGGTATGTGCCCCACAGGAAGATCCCAGCAACAGGGAATCGCATTGACTGTAATTCCTTGAATTCGCGGCATTCTTCGAAACTCTGACCAATCCACGGTAAGAATTATTACTGTGACCGGCTGAGATACCTTTTGAGATAATGGTACTTTTTGTATTTTTTCCCAGATGGATCATCTTTGTTCCTGTATCGGCCTGCTGATGATTGTTGGTGACGGCAACGGAATAAAATTCCCCTACCGAGTTATCGCCGAGTAATACGCAACTGGGATATTTCCAGGTGATGGCCGAGCCGGTTTCTACCTGTGTCCAGGAAATTTTTGAATTACTGCCTTTACAGATACCGCGTTTGGTGACAAAATTATAGATCCCTCCCACTCCATTCTTATCACCCGGATACCAATTTTGAACCGTAGAATACTTAACCTGTGCATCTTTCAGGGCAACAATTTCAACAATAGCCGCATGTAATTGATTTTCATCACGCTGAGGGGCTGTACATCCTTCCATATAACTGACATAAGCACCCTCTTCTGCAACAATCAACGTTCTTTCGAACTGACCGGTTTTGGCTGCATTAATCCGGAAATAGGTGGATAATTCTATTGGGCAGTGAACTCCTTTTGGTATATAACAGAACGAACCATCGCTGAAAACAGCCGAATTCAGGGCTGCAAAGAAGTTATCGGTATAGGGGACCACAGAACCAATATACTTCCGGACCAGCTCCGGATGATTCCGGACCGCTTCGCTGAAAGAGCAGAAGATGATTCCCAGTTTTGAAAGGGTTTCGGAAAAGGTAGTTTTGACTGAAATGCTGTCCATAACCGCATCTACCGCAACGCCCGATAGTTTTTTCTGTTCTTCAAGCGAGATGCCCAGTTTGTTGAAAGTCGCCAACAAATCCGGATCAACCTCATCCAAACGGGTCATTTCTTTTTTCTTTTTCGGAGCTGCATAATATATGATATCCTGGAAATCAATCGGGGGGATCTTCAGATGTGCCCATCCGGGCATTTTCATAGTCAGCCAGTGACGGAAAGCCTTAAGTCTGAATTCAAGCATAAAATCCGGTTCGTTTTTCTTTTTTGAGATAAACCGGACTGTTTCTTCGTTGATTCCTTTGGGGGCTAATTCCGTATCGATATCTGTAACGAATCCGTACTTGTATTCTCCCTGCGTTACTTCATCGATTATTTTATTCGAATCGGAATCCATGAGAAATATTAATTTAGATGAATTCTAAACAATAATCACACCAACCTTTGAACCTGTCAATTTGACAATACAAAAATAGAGAATATTAAACCATATCTGTAAAAAAAGCCGGTTTTGATCAGATCAAACCGGCTTTTAATCACCTGACAAATAGTTTATTTTCTTGGTTGGGTAGGCGGATAGACGGGGTACTGACCACCCGATTTGACAGAGTTATCTGTAGTAACTTTAATATTATCGATAAACCATCCGCGGAATCCGTTATACAAATGATCCTCGGTATTGAATTCAAAGGACAGCTTGATGGTCTGACCGACGAATGGAGTCAGGTCAAACTGTTCAAATTTCCAGACAGGGGCAATGTTAAATCCACCTGAAGTATATGGAATGGCTTCCCTGTTTTCGAGGATTGGATCGGAAAAGGGATTCAATCTTCCCAGGGATGTCTTCTGGTTAAAATCGGGACCATTCAGGACAAGAACCTCCATGATGTCATATCCGTAGCTGTTGGGATTAACGCTTTCCACTTCGAACCATGACCAGAAGCTGAGCATGGCAGCTCCGGAATTGGAGGTGACGGAGAAAGCCGGAGAGGTCAACACTCCTTCATGTGCTTCCGTTGATGTGCCTCCGGAAAGATTGTAATCTCCCGCATTCTGGATTCCCATAAAATTCCCGGTGTTCGATTCCCCAAACCAGGCGTCATATTGTCCGCCATAAGCGTTTGGGATAAACCCGTTTGAATTATCATTAGGTGCCAGGGAAACATAGGTGGGATAGGCAGCATTGGCTTTGGAGATATTTTGCTGACGATGCCAGAACCCAGTATATGTCCATTCTGCCTTTGACTCGAAAGTCTCTTCAAAAATAATGGTACCACCTCCGGAGGAGGGTGGCAGTTCAAAGTTCTTGACTTTCATCCGGTTCTCGGTAAGAACAATACCCGTCAGATAGATAATTTTGTAATTATCCTTCAATATTCTGAGCTTGAATGCAGGGATCTCTCCCTTGCCTATCGTCAGAGGAATTGCCGGAATGACGAACTGGCCGTTGTTATTCGTCAGAACAGAAGAAAAATAACCGTTTGTCAGGTATTCGGGATCGGCAGCAATAGAAACGGTTGCATTTGCTATTCCGGCGTTGTTTTCATCAAGGACCAAACCTGAGATTGCAGATACAGGCTTGTTAAAAGAGGTTTCAACCGGACAAAGGGCAACATAATTGCCTTTTGGATTTGAAGCACCGACCAGTACGCTGTCGGCTACCATCTCTTTGAATCCGGTTTGCTGAACCGTTACCTGGTAAAGACCATCTGAAACACCACTGATGGTGTACAGGCCGGAGGCGTTGGCATTGATTTGCTTAATCAGGGTTCCGCTTGTGGTCGACAATAAAACAAGACCATTTGCAATTGGTTGAAGGGTAACTCCGTTGGTCAGGGATCCTGTAATATATCCATGCTCTGTCGGAGTAGGTTCGGGATTAAGATCCTCGTCTGTATCATCTTTTTTCTTACAACTGCTAATGATGATAAAAAATCCTAACAGCAGTAACATCATACTGGAAATGTAGAGACTCTTTTTCATAACGTTGGGATTAGGTTCGTACTTGATTGCTGATTGTTGATTCTTAAGAATAAATAATATATAATTGTTATTAAGAAGCAGTCGTGATGGGAAGTAAAACTGATTGGATATTGTTATCTTTTTACAATCACGTATGCAAATATAATCATTGTTGTTAAAATGTCAAATTTTTCTTAGATAATCGAATTTTATATGGCTTTTCCATAGGAGGGTCACGCAGTAATCTTCCCTTGGTGATCATATCATCCGGTTTGTTGGGTTTTTGGTTTAACTTTGCAGCTAACTGGAGATTAATATGTACCAAAAGAAAGAGAAGAAAAAAACAGTTCGCCAGGACGGAATGACTCCGTTATCCGATCTGGGTGAATTTGGCCTTATAGAGCGTCTTACCGGTGATATAAAAATTTTCCATCCTGAGACATTACAAGGTGTCGGCGATGATGCAGCGGTGATCGATGCCGGCGATAAAGTGATTCTTTTTTCCACCGATCTGCTGATTGAGGGAATTCATTTCGATATGACTTACATGCCACTGCGTCATCTCGGATACAAAGCTGCTGTAGTGAATATCTCGGATATTGCCGCGATGAACGGGATTCCTAAACAGATTACCTGTTCCATAGCAGTTTCAAGCCGTTTTTCGGTCGAAGCGCTGGAAGAGATCTACAGAGGATTTAAACTTGCCTGCGAAAAATACAAGGTTGATTTTGTCGGAGGCGACACCAGTTCAAGTATCAAAGGACTCATGATCTCCGTTTCGATCCTTGGGGAAGCTTTAAAAGAGGAAGTTGTCTACCGCAACGGTGCCAAACCCGGTGATTTAATCTGTGTTACAGGAGACCTGGGCAGCGCTTATCTTGGCCTGCTGATCCTCGAAAGGGAAAAGAAAGTTTTTGAAGTGAATCCCGGGATGCAGCCTGAGCTTGCAGCATACGATTATCTGCTGGCAAGACAGCTTAAACCCGAGGCACGTACCGATATCCGTGATCTTTTGCATGATCTTGGCATCAAGCCATCCTCAATGATCGATATCTCAGATGGACTAGCTTCGGAGATTCTCCATATCTGCAAAAAGTCGGGTACGGGTTGTAAACTGTACGAAGAAAAAATTCCCATGGATGATAACACCCGCCACCTGGCAATGGAATTCAGGATTATTCCATCCGTTGCCGCATTGAGCGGGGGTGAAGATTATGAGTTGCTATTCACCGTCCCTCAATCGGCTTATGAAAAGATCAGGGATGTTAAAGAGATAACCATTATCGGTTATATAACTCCTCCCGGCGAGGGGAAGAATATGATCACCCCGGATGGAAAGGCTATCCCGCTGACCGCCCAGGGGTGGGATGGGATGAAAGAGTGATGGAGTCAGGAATCCAATCTGTGAAGTACCTCTTCGGTCTTCATCAGCATATTTTCCGTAAAATCGAGGTGGGTCACAAAGCGGATGGATTGCGGTCCGGTTGGTAATGCATGAATATCATGATCCCTAAGTTTTGAAAGGAATGCTTTCTCCGAATATTTTTCTGTCAACCTGAAGATCACGATATTAGTTTCTACCGGGAAGACATAGTCGACAAAAGAGCATTTTCTCAATAATTCTCCAAGGTACTTTGCACGGCGGTTATCCTCTTTTAACCGGTTAACATTATTATCCAGGGCATAAATTCCGGCGGCTGCAAGATAGCCGACCTGACGCATAGCTCCTCCAAATGCTTTACGGACCCTCCTGCCTTTTGTGATGAATTCTTTTGAACCGATCAACAGCGAACCTATTGGCGCTCCCAATCCCTTCGACAGACAAATTGAGATCGAGTCAAACAGTTTTCCATAATCTTCGGGATTCTCTTCCGTTTCCACCAGGGCATTGAACAACCGGGCCCCATCGAGGTGGAATTTAAGGTTATTTGCCACACAAACTTCCGAGATCCTGGCCAGATCATTCAGGGTATAACAGGATCCGCCACCTTTGTTCATGGTGTTTTCAACTTCAACCAATGATGTAACAGGGCGGTGGATGTCGTCCGGATTTATATTTTTAACTACCTCATCCGCCTTGATCCGACCCCGGTCTCCGTCTAAAAGGCAGACTGATACACCAGAATTCCTCATCATGGCTCCACCTTCATAATAGTAGATATGCGCGTGACGATGGCAGATGACTTCATGACCCGGATGCGTATGGACATTGATGGCAATCTGATTGGTCATGGTACCCGACGGACAAAAAAGTGCAGCTTCCTTCCCGAAAATTCCGGCGGCTTTTTGCTCTAATAATATTACCGTCGGGTCATCCCCCAAGACATCATCCCCCACTTCGGCCGAAAACATAGCCTCCAGCATATCTTTCGATGGCCTTGACACGGTATCGCTTCTCAGATCGATCATATTTAGTAATTTAGATTATTCCGGATCGAAATCAGAACAAAAGTAATAAACATCTGAATAAGACAATACAGTGCTTATTTTACTATGAACAACTGTCTTAATTTTCAGATTGTTTCTTAATTTTGTAATACGATGGAACAAAGAATGAAACCCGGTATTCAGCTATTCTTAGGTGATTGCAAGGAAGAATTGTTGAAAATTCCTGAGAATTCAGTTGATCTGATTGTTACTTCTCCTCCTTACGCAGATCAACGAAAGGGCACTTATGGTGGAATTCACCCCGACTTATATGTCGATTGGTTCCTGCCAATTTCAGAACAACTTTTGACAGTACTTAAACCTACGGGAACTTTTATCCTCAATATCAAAGAACGAGTTCATAATGGAGAGCGGCACACTTATGTTCTTGAACTTATTTTAGCTATGAGAAGACAAGGTTGGCTATGGACCGAAGAATTCATCTGGCATAAGAAGAATTGTTATCCCGGCAAATGGCCAAACAGGTTTAGAGATTCTTGGGAAAGGCTGTTACAGTTCAATAAAGATCGGAAATTCAATATGTTCCAAGAAAAGGTTAAAGTCCCGATGGGTGACTGGGCAAAGACAAGGCTGAAGAGACTTAGTGAGACCGATAAAGTAAGGGACAATTCAAAGGTGGGGAGTGGTTTTGGAAAAAATATTTCAAATTGGTTAGAGCGGGAATATGCTTATCCGACCAATGTTTTGCACATGGCTACTGAATGCAATAATAAGAATCATAGTGCTACTTTTCCTGAAAGTCTGCCAGAATGGTTCATAAATTTATTTACAAATCAAGGGGATACGGTTTTAGATCCGTTTATGGGTTCAGGTACCACCATTGTTGTCGCTCAGCGTATGAATCGAAAAGCAATCGGTATCGATATTCTCCCTGAATACCATGATATCACGGTTAATCGTCTCAATCCGACGATTCAATGGACTTTATTCGAACCAAAGATAAAATATGGAAACATTAAAAATAAATGATGTCACTGCGTATGTTGAATCAAACATCAGTAAATTTCATGCAAAACGCATTGACAGATTACAATCACTCAAATTACAAAACATTCTGAAAAGAAAAAATCCTTATTTATTTAAAGCTAAAAATGTTGCAACCTCCGATCAGATTGTCAGAAGTATAGTAGATGCTTTTCTTTCTTCTCAAGAAGAAACAATTTTCGGAGATTGGTTAGAAGAATTAGCAATTTATATCAATGGAATCGTTTTTAAAGGGTGGAAATCTGGGATTCCAGGCATAGACCTGGAGTTTGAGAATAAAAATATTCGATTTATTGTTAGTATAAAATCCGGACCAAATTGGGGCAATAGCAGTCAAATAAAAAAAATGATTATAGATTTTAATAAAGCTAAGCAGACTCTTAGGACAAGTGATTCGCAAATGAACATAATCCCAATTAATGGATGCTGTTATGGGAAGACCATAAAGCCCGATAAAAATGGTGTTTATTTTAAGTACTGTGGTCAAAAGTTTTGGGAATTTATTTCAAATAATAGTAATCTGTTTATTGAAATAATCGAACCACTTGGATATAAAGCAAAAGAAAAGAATGACACATTCTTGTTTGCTTATAATAAATTATTAAACAGGTTTATCAAGGAATTTTCCAATGAATTTTGTTTGTGTGATGGCTCTATCGATTGGCAAAGAATTGTTAAAATGAATTCTTCTGAATTTGAATAAATACGCTGATTGACCACGAACTCCGACAAATATTTCTCACATCTCCAGCGGATCGTCAAAACTCTTCCGCATAAGCCCGGGGTTTACCAGTATTTCGACGACAAGAACCGTATTATTTATGTCGGGAAGGCAAAAGATCTGAAAAAACGGGTTACCTCTTATTTTACGAAAATCAATTCAATCAGCGGGAAAGTGCAGATGCTTGTCCGGAAAATAGCCGATATCAAAGTAATCGTTGTTGAAACCGAGCAGGATGCCCTTCTTCTGGAAAACAATCTGATAAAAAAATACCAACCCCATTATAATGTCGCCCTGAAGGACGATAAGACTTTCCCGTGGATATGCATTAAAAATGAACCATTTCCCCGCGTTTTTTCCACCCGGTATGTTGTCCGCGACGGATCGGTTTATTTCGGACCTTACGCCAATGTCAGGTTGATGAATACCCTGCTTGATCTGACAAGACAGTTATATCCGCTCAGAAATTGTTCCTATATTCTGTCAGAAAATAATATCAGGGCCGGAAAATATAAAGTCTGCCTCGAGTACCATATTGGTAACTGTAAAGGTCCCTGCATCGGACTCCAGACTTCGGAAGATTACGAAAAATCCATTACTTCCATCAAAGAGATCTTTAAAGGGAACATTACTTTGGTATCTAAACAACTCCGGGAGCTGATGATGGAATATGCAAAGGATATGGAGTTTGAAAAAGCACAGATCATAAAAGAAAAGCTTGCGCTGCTCGATAAGTACCAGAGCAAATCGACCATAGTAAACCCGTCGATCAACAATGTGGATGTGTTTTCGATCATTGCGGAAGGAACTTTTGCTTATGTGAACTTTATGAAAGTGATGAATGGCGCCATCATCCAGTTTCACACTCTCGAACTTAAAAGAAAGCTTGACGAATCACCCGAAGAATTGTTAACGCTGGCCATAACAGAGATCCGGCAAAGGTTTGAAAGTCAGGCTCCGGAAATAATCCTTCCCTTCCCGATTGACTATGAGATTCCCGGAGTAACACTCACATTTCCGAAAATCGGGGATAAGAAAAAGTTGCTCGACCTTTCCCAGCGGAATGTCAGGTACTATCAACTGGAAAAGGAAAAACAAAAAGAATTGGTCGATCCGGAGCACCGGAGCCGCAGGATTCTTGACCAGATGATGAAAGACTTACGGATGCCTGAAATTCCGGTCCATATAGAATGTTTTGACAACTCCAACATTCAGGGAACGACCCCTGTTGCCGCTATGGTCTGTTTCAAAAATGGCCGTCCTGATAAGAGCGAGTATCGCCATTTCAACATCAGGGATGTGGAAGGGGCAAATGATTTTGCATCCATGGAGGAGATCATTTACCGCCGGTATAAACGTCTGCTGGAGGAACACAAGTCCTTTCCCCAGCTGATAATCATAGATGGCGGGAAAGGGCAGCTCTCAGCAACCCTGAAAAGTCTTTCCCGGCTAAACCTCCGGGGAAAAATGACCGTGATCGGGATTGCCAAGAAACTTGAAGAGATCTATTATCCCAACGACCCGTTGCCGATGTACCTGGATAAAAAATCAGAGACCCTTCATCTCATCCAGCAAATACGTGACGAGGCTCATCGTTTCGGGCTGACATTCCACCGGCGTAAACGTGAAAAAGCTGCGCTCATACCCCAGTTGACGGGGATTCCCGGAATCGGATATTCGATCAATCAGAAACTATTGTGGAAATTCAAATCGGTAAAGAATATTAAACTGGCCACCCTTGAATCACTTCAGGAGACTATCGGAAAATCAAAGGGGTTGATCGTTTTCAACCATTTTCATTCCGACGTAAAATAATCAGCGCCAAACATGCCCCCAGCGCACTTCCAACAGTATTTGCGATAAAATCATAAGGGGAACCAACCCGCATGGGAATAAAATACCCTTGTATAACTTCCGTCAACCCTCCGATCGTGATCGCCAGGGTTAATGCAACCGTTATTGCATTCCGCCGGATCACCGGCGGAGTGCCTGCTCTGTAAAAGCCCCGGATCATCAGGAAAACAAATACTAAAAAAATAAAGAGATGTACCAGTTTATCGGGTTGAAAAAGGTCGAGGTAACTGGGAAGCTTTGGAAAGACATTTCCCGGTAAGGTAGTAAGCAAAATAATTAAAAGTCCCCAAAGAATACTCAAACAGTTATTTTTGAGGAACAAAGTCAAGGAATTAATGGGGTGTTAAAAAGTGTCTTTTATGCTTTTATAATTTCCTTGTACTGATCGGGAGTCATCAGCTCATCAACCTCGGCGGGATTCTGTATCTTAATCTTGATAAGCCAGCCATTGATGTATGGGTCCTGATTGATCGTTTCAGGTTTTTTAGAAAGTTCTTCATTGAATTCAATGACTTCCCCCCCAACGGGCAGATATATATCAGAAACGGTTTTCACGGCTTCAATCGTACCAAAAGATTCATGTTTTTCAAGAATCTCTCCGACCGTTTCAACTTCGATATAGACGATATCGCCAAGTTCATGCTGTGCGTAATCGGTGATCCCTACGTAAGCGTATTCACCTTCTACCCTCAGCCATTCATGATCTTTTGTGTACTTCAGATTTTCAGGAACGTTCATGGGAAAAGTTTTAAATATTTTTTCAAAAATACATATTTTTTCAGAATGATGACGGTTATTGATAAAAAAGCTTACAGAACCGGATTACTGGGAAAGGGTAAATCGCAAAGCAATTCCACCTTTTGTGTTGGAGGTCCTGTATTGGTTCGAGACATATGGCGTATTGATTATCTTGTCAAAATAGAACCGGATATTGAACTTCTGGCTCAGGTTGTAGTCGGCTGAGAAATTGATCGACAATACCTGCTGTCCGACCGAGACCTGATTAATCTCTTCATCAATCCTGCGCAGGACCGTTTTATTCTTCCGGATCGAAAAGTCAAGTTTCAGGTTCAGATCCGAGGATGTCTTTGATTTCTTTCCTCCCCCGAACAGTCCGGTGAAGTTCAGTTTAATATTCTTAAACCGGTATCCCATTCCGATGATCAGTTCACTGGAAGTTATTTCCGTCAACTGGTTATTGGAAAAACTGAAGGACAGGTTTCGCCCGCGCCGGATTTCAATGTTTGCAAGCAAACTATTGACAAATCCCATATCCATTTTAAAAAGGGGATTGAACTGTTCTGTGATAGAGATCACCGACATTTCTTCTCTTGGGATAAAGTTTCCGTCATCATTAACAACCGAAGGAAACCCCTGAGATTCAAGATACCGGATGTTCGAAGTATAAGAAGTGACCGAGTAACTTGAATTATAGGCGTGGGATAGGGTAAGGGTTCTCAGCCACGACTTGAATATCTTAAGTTTGGCAAGACCATCGTAAGTAATCCGCCAGTTCGGTAACGGGATCTTGGGGAAAGCAGTTAGCTTGATTTTAGCAGGATCCCGGCCACGATATGCTGCCAGGAAGGCTGAGGTGAGGACTTCCAGGTCGGTAGGTCCGTATCCCATGGGAAAACCCGTTGAATCGTTGACACCGACAGAATTCGGATTCTGGGCGGCATATCGCTGGGCAAGCTGCAGGCGGATCTGTTTCATTTTTTCAAAGGTGGCCGATTTTCCGAATTCATCTTCTGCATCGAAGGAAGTTCCGATAATAATGTATGACATGGTAAACGAACCTGCGTCGATGGGAGAATTAACGGCAAACACTCCATTGCTGTCGGCGCGGTATATTTCCTGATGACGCCTTGAATAAGTACGCAAGGCATTGATCTCGATACGGAGATCCTTGATGGGCTCGACGCTGATGTTTATGGTGAAATTCTCATTGAACTTGGTATTGTAGGTCGTATTCAGCACCGGATCGTCTGTTAACCATCCGTTGTCTTTTGCTTTAGTCTTGATGTCAGATTGTGATCCGAAAACAAATCCCAGGCCCGGAGCATTGGTAGCCAGGTTGACACCCAGAATATCCGGTTCAGGCATAAAACCGGGCAGGGATATTCCGTTTCCCTGGGTATAGGCAAATTTTAGATTTCTCACTCCCATAAGGAACCGGAGGGTACCATCCAGGATAATTTTACCGATATTCTTTTTAGGTTTTTCAGGTTTCAGTGAATCCTGTGCAGCCGGTTCAACGTTCTTTTGATCTTTCAAGTTTCCGCGGGGGCTGGTAAGTCGCGAATCGCGGGAAGGATTTGATGCGCTTCCCTGGTTTATTTTTTTCAGGTAGGGGATCTTGTTGTAAAGGTTGACAAAATTCATTCCACCGTTGAGAACTCTGCTGTTTGCATTCTCGATGACATTACCGTATTGTGATTGTATGGAGATTGCGCTGGCATTCCACCGGTAGGTAGCCTGGTAACCTGCCGAAAGGGTGATAAAGTCAAGGATCGGGATTTTTGCCATTGGCAAGTCCCAGGTGATGGAGAATGCCTGGTTATAATTTGACATGGTACCGAATGAAAAAATCTCGTTCCAGACCTGGTCCCTGTTAGACCGGTCGATTTTTCCCGGAGGTTCATTAATAAAGGCGTTGGCATTGGCATTCAGTGAGATCTTCAGTGATTTTGAAAAATCATATTTCAGATCATAGAGACGTGACCAGTCCCAACGTTTAATATAAAAAGTCTCCATCGGAACGATTCCGGAGCTTTTATTCCTGAATTTACGCTGGGTGAATTGCCGGTTCATCTCTGTACGGAAAGAGAAGGAACGCGGCAAATAGTAAAAGTTAAAATCCTTTATCAGGGCAAACGCTTTTGACTTCCCAAGGAATTTCGATTTTGCGAAGGGTTGAACATTCTTTGGATTTGCCGAAAAAGTGTATCCAAGACTCCCGACATGATGTTGTGCCAGGTCATATTCGACATCAACGTCGCGATGGTAGGTCTCCGAAAAAGCATAACTGAGGTTGAAGTTTTCGACGTCCCAGATCTTTGGTTTTTTATCCTTGGTACGTTCTTTCCTGACATTCATCAGGTTGAAATTCTTCCTCTGGGTATAAGACTCTGTCATGGCGCGGATTGAATCTTTCTGTTCTTTGGTATCAAAGGAATTGATGACATCCTGCAGATACAGGTCCGGATTCAGCGGGTCATATTTCGGAGTGTTTTTGACCATTGAGTAATCGAAATGCATAGGAATCCGTACTCCTGCTTTTTCCGGGAAGAATTTACCCAGTTCCAGATCGAGGTCGATTCCCAGATTCGTGATCGACTCCATCAGCCGTTCCGTTTGTTTTTGCTCTAAGGTTCCAAAACCAGCGCTGCTGTAACTTCCTGAAAGCTGCACCCGGCCAAAGTCGGCAAGATCAGCAGCAATTCTGGCCGTGGCGGCCCAACCACCTTGCTTATTAAAATCCGTCAGACGAAGTTCATCCACCCAGATCTCTGCGCACTTTGACTGACCGTCATCATCCTGTGACTGACTCGTTTTCTTTGGATTTCTGATACCGATCATAATGGCTTTCACATCACTGATGGTAGGAGACCCCACAACAATGATCCTGTTCACTCCTTCATATTCCGTGTATGGCATGGTCAATGAGAGGGTGGAACCGGGTTGCCGCATTGCAATATTCCGGTTATATTTTACTTCAACCAGCCGGTCAAAATCTATATTAAATGCATTGGATTCCGGCCAGATTGCATCCGGATTATTTGATCCGGTACCCCATGGAGTAAAGCTCAGGGGGATTTCATATTCGTAGAAATTTTCTGTGAAATCAGACCCGATCCGCATGAAAATGGTCAGGTCGCCATATTTAAGATTCTGACTCTGGATGGATTGTTCGGCATGTACATACATTTGCAGCCGTTTGAACTGACGGAAATCGAGTTCCATGGTTTTATAGGCAGCCCGTGCATCTCCATCCACCAGGTTACATATCTTGACTACCATCGATTGTTCATTTAACTGCTGCATATTGATGGATCCCCAGTTTGTCTCTCGTTGGATACCGGGTGGCATCACATATGGGATGGGTTCCTTGCTGCCGTTTTCTTCTATACTTACCGTGGCAAGATCAAAAGTTGTTTGATTCTGATAGTCATCCGGTATATATTCACCGGCAGTCAGGAGGCTGTATGCATATTTCCTCCATTCGCCACGGGTTAATTCCAGGGATGCAAAACGGCAGACGACCGGACGCTGAAATCCCTTGAAAAAGGTTCTCATAAATCGGATGGAAGTATAATCTGAAATGTTCCCGACCACCTTATCGGGAGTCCGGATCGGAATCTTGAACTGGTACCACTTAACAGAGCCTCTCGTACCATCGGCAAGAGGAATATCTGTAGCGAGATAGACATTGGTGATATAGTTGATCCCTTCTTTCATCTGATCAGGACGCAATTGAACCACATACTGAAAATATCGTTCCGATTCGCTTAAAGTATTATCCTTGTTTATATCTTCAACGTTCGGAACTGTGGTAGCCTGGGTGGAATACGATTCGGGTGATTGTTCCGATGTCGGAGTGTTTCCATCGGGACCATTATAGTTTTTATATCGTGCCAGTACGCTGCTGAATGTCGGATCATTGTCATAATCCGTTCCGCGGAAATAGTGATAATTATCGGCAGAAGCATCGGTTGTTGCATTTTTATAGGCAGCAGAACCCACTCCGTAAGCATTTTTGATCTTTGTTATATAAGCGCTGTCAAAAAACGATTGTTCATCCGTATCCATCAGGCCGTCATAACCAACATCCTGGTAAGGCCGGGAAGCAGATTCATTGTCGAAAGCATCAACCAGTGCCTGCAAGGAAGGAACCCTCCCCCAAATCGTTGTATCGACATCCTTGGGCACCCCGGTAGTTGGTAATCCATTCTCATAGCTCTTTCTTCCATCGCGGAGAATATCTTCCGAAATATCTCCCAGATTAAAATAGAGTTGTCCTGAATTGGTCGAATCATAAACAAAGGGATCCATCATCCAGAATTCAATGTACTGAATGTTCGCTGCGTCAAAGTCGGTCGATTCGATCTTTCTCATGATCCCTCCCCACCGGGTTTCCGGAGAGGCCATTGTGCCATCGGAATTTACACCCTTGGAATATTGAGTCGGAAGCACATCATAATTGTAAGGACCCCGTTCCGATGGATAGTAAGCAAGATTCAACACCTGTAAGTCGACCGGGACCCCATTCAAGGGTTGTTTGTTAGGGAAAACCTCAGATTCCCAGATCTGGCGTACATACTGGTTAGACAACTCTGTATTATTCACATTGGGTGGAAGCAGACTTGAATTTTTATCATAGAACAACCGGTCAATCCTGTACCAGGCAAGTTTTGACCTGTTAAATCCATAGGCAAGATTGGTTGTTGAAGCTCCTTCCGGAAAGAAATCAACCGTTGTCTGGCCCTGAGGAGTACTTGCAAGGAACCAGTTACCGGCACTTAATAAGTCGATGGTTGATTTTGCCCCTTCGAAATCGTCGATGTAAGTTGTTCCGGTTTTACCAATCGCTTTGGAATGGCCCGGGATAAAATGGGCAAACTCGGCATCGATCGATACATTGGATGGTGCCTTGGTATTAATGAATGGGATTGCGTCGACAAAACGGGTGATCAACCTTGATTGCGACCTGTAAGTGAGATTCAGTCCCCAAATGGTGTTCGACATTGGTTCGTCGCCATAATTGACTTTCTGGGTAAGCGGACGTTCATTCAGGTTCATGATCGTTGCACCGATGATAAAATCCTTGTTGATTTTATAATCGAGATGTGCCCCCATCAGCCGTTTAGTCTGAATGTTGAACATCTCATTGCTTTCCAATGAAATGTTAATAGGAGTTCCTGAGTTCAGAAGCCCCTCGTTGATGATCGTTACACGACCCAGTGTATAATCCACCGTATAATGTACATTTTCAGTCAGAAGGATACCTCCGGCTGTAACTTTTACTGAACCGGCAGGTACATTCAGGGCATTTAATGATATTTCCGCCCCGGCAGCAGATTTGTAAAATCCTTCCAGTACAAACTTGTTTTTATCCGGATACTGCTTTGCCATTGTTTTGGTCATGGTATACAAAGAGTCAAAGCAATATTTATCGGCAAGAGCCAATGATCCTTTTGGATCATTAGGATCGAATATGGAATCCCGTAGATCCTGTCCGAAAGGTTCAAGCAGGGTGAAAAATATTCTTCCGTTCGAGGCCTGAATGGTTCCTCCATTGGTAATGGCATTATCGTAAAAATCGAACATTCCGTCGGGAGGCGGGTTGAACTGCTGGTTCACATTATCAAAATTGAGAACACGGAGTAAAGGAACACCTTTAATACGACCTTCGGTAATGTAAGCCATCGGTACCCCGTTATTATTTCCCGAATACAGAATGTTAAGTGTAAAATCGTTTGATTGAAGCTGATATGCTCCCAAAGCATAGACGTTTTTCATCATCAGCTTCCAGGTCGGAATTTTTGTATTGAGGGAGGTACTTTTGAGCAGTTTGGTCATGAGACATTTGGGAGCGTTGATCCCTTCATCCGAAAATTCCCCCACCTGATAGATCGTAGTATCGCCAAGTACCTTGTATTGATAAGCTACTGCCAGTGTCTGGTCGGTGTTCAGGGCCATGTTCAACGAAATAAAACCAAGCTTTTGGTTGAAATTGTATTCGGAGGGAAGCAGTTTGCGGGCACTCTCGACCTTCTCAAAATCCTGACCCGAGATGAGGAAGAAGGGAGAACCTTTCAGATAATCCGTCACCTTGTTGATGTTCCTGACCATAGCGGTGTCGGCCGGGGTTGGCATGATTACTTTGTACAGGTCATTTGCATTATTGGAAGGATAGGTTTGCCCGTAACCATGAAATGTTTGGGTGTTATAAGGATTTGGTTCACCGATATCCATGAATGCCACGATGTTGCGGTTTTCTGTAACCGCGGCGCCGATATTGGTTACCCAGACTTCAAGTTTTACAATTTGAATATCGGAAGTTACGATGGGTAAGGTCTTGAGTGATTCTTTATAGTGATCCCTGAAATACTGGGCAACAAAAAAGTGTTTGTTCTCTTCATATTCGTCGGCCCTTATCTTATAGCGGGTGGTCTGTGCATTTCCCTGCACGGTAATATTTTTGGTTTCGCTTTTCTGCTGCGAATAAACGGCCGTGACGGTAAGACGGCCGAAACGCAATTTGGTCTTTATCCCGAAAAGACTTTCAGTACCCCGGATCAGGGTGGTACTCAGCGGGAGGTTGACATCACCTGCTTCAATAAGTTGTATGATATCATCCTCTTTACCTTCGTATTTTAATTTCAGCTTATTTTCGAAGTCAAAAGTTGCTTCTGTATTATAGTTGACCTTGAATTCAATTTTATCGCCGATCTTGGCGATCACGTTCATCTGGATCTTCTCATCAAAATCGAAATTGGTTTGTCTCCTTTGCCTTGTATTCAGCATTGGATCGTCGCGGCGGTTTGACACGATTCCGAAATTGATCTCGGCCGATCCCTGAGGACGGATATCCACGGTATTATTTCCAAAAATAGTCTCAAAAACCTTTCCCGGAATATGGATCTGCGGTATGATTCCTTTAGGATTATCCATACTGGCTGCTTCAGCGCGTTCTTTCCAGTAATTATCGATCATGGTCTTCATATCCATTTCCTGGTACTCCTCGAACGACAATGTAGTGGGCAGCCGGTAAACGATGTTTCCTATCTTATAGGTGTAATAATACTGGCGGGTTTCCGGATCATATTCGACCGTTGTCGAAAAATTGGATGGATTTTTCATGTAAATATCCTTCGTTCCAGCGGAACCTGGTCCCGTCATGATTGATTCATCGGTAAAAGGATATGGTAATTTAAGGGTATCTCCCTCCAGGGAATCGGGAGGCATAAGAAAACTGCTGGTCATCCGGTAAATGTCCCACCTTCCGCCAAAAGTGGCAGAAGCAGGGAGGACAAGAAGGAAGACCAGGCAGCAAAGATAATTTCTAACAAAATCAGCGTAGTTCCTCACCAATACACAGTTTCTTCACAAGATTTTTAGCGCCTGTTTGATCAGCTGTTCTACCGATAATCCGGTACCCTCCGATTGAATAATTTTGTTCAATCCCTTTTCGGCAATCATCTTCGGGAAACCCAGAATGATCAATCCAGATAACGCTTCTTCCTTCTTTGTATTGTGCATAAATCCCATTTTTTCTTGAGGAATCAAGTCTCTGGAAAGCTTATCTTTTAAATCGATAATAATCCTTTGGGCAGTTTTAATTCCTATTCCTTTGATACTTTGAAGCAACTGGGTATTTCCTTCGGCAATAGCGCGGCAGACCTCTTCAGGTGATAATGAGGAGAGGATTATCCTTGCTGTGCTCACTCCCACCCCTGAAACACTGATAAGTTGACGGAATAATTCTCTTTCCTCTTTTTCAATGAATCCGAACAAGAGCATGTCATCGTCCCTTACTACCAGATGAGTATACAACAGGCAATGCTCATTTTCCTTAATCAATGAGTATGTATGGATTGAGATATTCAAAACATATCCGATGCCCTGTGTTTCAATGATTGTGTAGGCCGGATTTTTTTCGATGATCTTTCCTTTGATAAATTCATACATATTGTATACTCCTTCTCTGATGAATGAATATTACGAGGAAATTTGAATAAAAAAGGCAAAGGTAAAAAAAATTGAAATCAGGGAATCAGCTTTTGATTCCTGAGTGCCTGCTCCGTTTCCTGGTAAGTTATTGGCTTTGCAAGTATGGTTTTTTTCTGATCCAGCAGAAAAATAGTCGGAGTAGCATAAATGTTATAATCGTCGGCCGATTTGCTGGTAAATCCCTTTAGATCAGAGACATTGATCCAATTAAGTTTTTCATTCTTAATAAATCCGGTCCAGCTGGTCCGGCTGGTATCTATTGATACGGCATAAACTTCAAATCGTTTTGATTTCTGGCTGTCATACAATTTTTTCAATCGGGGAAGGAGACTGGTACAATGCGGACAATCGCTCGACCAGAAAACCAATAAGGTATATTCGGCCGGTACCTTTGCCAGCTGGATGGTTTTGTTTTTTTGATCAGGGATCCCGAGGTCCGGAGCGATTTTTCCAACAGCAATTTTCTGGAATGTTTCCAGTTTTTTCTGTAATGACGACTTTCGCTGCTGGTCTTCACAGGAATAAGGATCCTTGAAATTATCTGCTATGTATGTGATCACATCATCGAAATGGTATTTGTCAAACCCGCTGACCAGATAATCCAGTAAGAACTTGAAAACCGACGGATTGACCGAAGCAGCACCGAGTATGACCGTAACGGCTTTTATGAATTCTGCCTCTAATTGTTTCTTCGACAAGCGATTATCGCTGTATAAGGCCAGGTAAGAGATCGCTTTATTGGCAAAAACAGGGCTGTTCAACAAAGAGGTATCGTTGAAATCAACCTTATCAAAGTAATGCTGTTGAAGAAGTTTTAACCGATCGTCTTTTGACAGGGTTGCGGCTAAAAATGGGGTGCGGTAGAGTTGGAATATCTTTACCGCATAAGAATCCGGATATCTTTTTTCCAGAGAATCGAGTAAAAGTCCCTGAGCGATCTGAATGTGCTCCATCTCTCCGGATGCAAGATAATAAAAAGAATCCCTGACGGGATAGAAATCCACAATAGGGAGGAGCAGTTCAAGACGGTTCTGATTGATCTTATCTGTTCTGGAAAAGTCATAGTAAATCTTGTTTTCCCTGGAAGAAAGAATCACAAGACTATCATAAGGAGCAAGGTTATCTGTGATGAAGCTTATGTTTTCCCGGTTCAGGAGAAGATCAATCTGTTTATCCTTTTTCCACTGAATCCGGTACATTCCTGGCTTGCAGTCTGCTGCTACCCTGAAAATAAATTTTCCTGTGGAATCAGCCTGAACTGAATCGATGACCGTCGACTTTTCACCATAAAAATTCAACAGGTAAATACGGTATGAATCAAGATTATGAATTATTCCTTCCAAGGTATTCTGGGCATTCAACATACACGAAGCCAGAAGGAAAAAAACCGGAATCAATTTTTTCATTTTACTGTTTTTACTTTTTTCAGCTTGATCGCAGGTCCAAGGAATTCCTCCAGTTTTTTCACTAATTCTTCTCCCTTAAGGTTCCGGGCAACAATTTTCCGATCGGGATCCAGAAGGACATTTGCCGGAATCGACATGATTCCATATCGCTTTCCAACAGTATTCCCCCATCCCTTCAGATCGGAAACATGGGTCCAGGTCAGTTTATCATCCCTGATGGCCTCCATCCATTTGTCATGATCCCTGTCGAGGGAAACTCCCAGAACCTTAAAATCTTTACTGCTGTACATCTGGAATGCTTTTACCACATTCGGGTTTTCAGCCCGGCAAGGGCTGCACCATGAAGCCCAGAAATCTATAAGAAGGTATCCTCCCTGAAGCGAAGAAAGTGTGAATGGATTTCCGGTGGTATCGGGAATTGTAAAATCAGGAGCCGGTTGACCGATATCAACACTCTTTAAAAGTTCTACGCGTGCTTTCAGTTGCTGCATGTAAACTGAAGCTTCAAGACTGGTATCCAATCCGTTGATCATTTCTTGCAACTCCTGCAAGTTGAATTGCCATGCATTGCGAATGATCAGGTAAGGAGAAACAACGGTCTGATTGTTGTTTTTTATGAAATCAACCAGGTTCTGTTTCATTTGTCCATCTAAAACTGTTGAAATGGAATCGGTCTGTCTCATCATTACAGAATCCTTAATTTCTTTTGCCTTTTTCCATTCCTTATATACCTCCGCTATCCGCAAGTCAAGAGATTTATTCAATTCCTGATAACGTTTATAAATATCATGAGAAATGGAACCTTTAATATTGACTTTATCGATGCTATCGGCAATGACCTCAACGTCAATCATTGAATTCTCAACAAACAACGGAACAAATACTTGTTTTTCTTTGATGGTCAGATACCACATTTCCGGAAGTGCAGTAGTTCCTTTAAATGTAAATTTTCCATTCTCAATCCGGGTAGAATCAATTTTGACCCATTGATCCGTTTCATATTTTTGTAAAATGATCATCCCCGTATCTACCCCGATTACATTTCCTTTTATGGTGTAACTGTCATTTTTCCTGGCGCAGGAGATCAGGAAAATACTAACCAGCAGGAATATTGATAATTTGTTCATGTGTTAATAATTTTATATTTCGTTGGTCACATGGAATATCCATTATTATCATCTGCGGTTTGCATAAACGATGTTGGGATGGATATTTCATTGGTTAATAATTTTTGATTTTTAATGGCCAAATGGTATTAGCAAAAGTAACGCTTTTTTTAAACAGGATATCCAATCCGGTACGGATTATAATGACGGATGTTCCATACATTCATTCCAATCATTCTTATTGAGAGAAGGAATAAATCCCTATTTTTACATAATAAAATCCATCTTATGAAGCTTGTTTTTACCTATACCGGTTTGATCTGTTTACTCATTATTCCGGTATTGCTGAAAGCCCAGCCAGATATCAGACCGACGACTTCTCCCCGGTCAGATCTTTCCCAGGATCCGGTTTTATATACCGTTGGCTATGCCCATCTCGATACCCAATGGAGATGGGATTATGAAGAAACCATCGAGAAGTACCTTAGATCAACGCTTGATGAGAACATCAGGATGCTTGAAAAATACAAGCCCTTTGTTTTCACCTTCTCAGGTGCCCGCAGGTATAAGATGATGCAGGAATATTATCCTGACAAGTTTGAAAAGATGAAGAAATTCATTGCCCAGGGACGGTGGTTTGTTGGTGGTTCCTCGGTTGATGAATGTGATGCAAATATTCCCTCTCCGGAATCCATCATTCGTCAGGTACTCTATGGCAATTCCTGGTTCCGGACGGAATTTGGCAAAGAGAGCGTAGATTTTCTTCTTCCCGATTGTTTTGGATTTCAGGCTCACCTGCCTTCCGTGCTGGCTCACGCCGGTATCAAAGGTTTTTCGACACAAAAGCTGGAATGGGGTTCTGCTAACGGAATTCCGTTCAATATCGGTAACTGGATCGGACCCGACGGGAATGGAGTTGTGGCAGCCCTGAATGCCACCGACTATACCGGGAGGATCGAAAAACGTCTTGATACCGTTAAATATTGGGTTGACCGGGTAATGGACAACGGCAAAAAATATGGCGTGTTTGCCGATTACAGGTATTACGGCGTTGGCGATATCGGGGGATCTCCGAGAGAATCCGATATTCAAAATGCTGTTGCCAGCCTTAATCATGCAGATGGAAAAATAAAAGTTTATCTCTGTTCCTCTGATCAGCTTTTCCGGGATCTGACCGAGCATCAAAAAAAACAACTTCCATCTTATACCGGAGACCTCCTGCTTACCCAGCATTCGGCCGGATCAATTACTTCCCAATCGTACATGAAACGATGGAACCGTAAAAATGAACTCCTTGCCCAGGCTGCTGAACCCTTAGCGGTTATTGCGGACTGGCTGGGCGGATTGAATTATCCTCAGCGTACCCTGAATCAGGCCTGGTGGCTGGTACTTGGCAGCCAGATGCATGATATCCTGCCCGGAACCAGTATCCCCAAGGCCTATGATTATGCATGGAATGATGAAATTCTGGGTTTGAACCAGTTTGCATCCGTGCTGGAAAGTTCTGCAGCCACCATAATAAAAGCTTTGGATACCCGGGGGAAGGGTAAATCCATTGTGGTTTATAATCCCCTGTCAATTGCCCGGAAAGATATTGTGGAAGCCGAAATTTTATACCCTGAAGGCACCCCCGAAGCAGTTAAGATATTTGATCCGGATAATAAAGAGATTCCAGTTCAAATAACACAAAGGACCAGAGACCATTTAAAAATTCTATTTATTTCAAATGCTCCCTCCCTGGGTTTGGTTTGTTATGATGTGCAGCCTGCCGACAAACCGGGAGATTATAAGACGATCCTTTCATCGGGAAAAAATAACCTTGACAACGAATATTATAAAGTGACCATCAACAGCAACGGTGACATTTCGAGCATCATAGATAAAAAACTTGGCAAAGAGATCTTATCCGCCCCTGCCCGTCTTGAATTTCTCAAAGAACATCCCGACTACTGGCCGGCCTGGAATATGGACTGGGCTGACCGTCAATTACCCCCCCTCGATTATGTTAAAGGTCCGGCAAAGATCATGCTGACAGAGAAAGGCCCTGTGAGAACCACTTTTATGATTGAACGGGACGCCAGGAATTCGAACTTTGTTCAGTTCATTTCTCTTACAGCAGGAAAGGAGGTTGTCGTTATCAAAAATCATGTAAAATGGCAGTCGAAAGGAGTCAGCCTGAAAGCTTCATTTCCGCTAAACGCCAGGAATCCGGTTGCCACTTATAACCTTGGATCAGGAACCCTAGAGCGTGGCACTAATGATGATAAAAAATATGAGGTCCCATCGCGGGAATGGTTTGACCTGACAGACCTGTCGGGAAATTTCGGTGTGACTGTCCTCGAGGATTGCAAATTCGGGTCGGATAAACCCAACGATAAAACTTTACGCCTGACCCTGCTCTATACCCCGGCAGCTAATTCCTTCCATGACCAGGCAACCCAGGATTGGGGGATCCACGAGTTCACCTATGGTATTTACAGTCACAACGGCGATTGGCGTTCCGCTCTTTCCGAATGGCAGGGACGGGCACTGAACCAGCCCATGAAAGCCTTCCAGGTATCTTCACACGGCGGATCACTTGGAAAAACCTTTTCCTTTGCCAGGATCTCGACTCCACAGGCAGATATCCGGGCCATAAAAAAAGCCGAATCGGGAAATTTTATCATTGTCAGGATCCAGGAATTACTTGGCCGGGAACTCCAGAACGGTGAGGTCAGCTTCGCCACCAGGATAATAAATGCCTATGAAATTGATGGACAGGAAAGGAAGATTGGAGATGTGGTAATTAAAGACGGAAAACTCCTTTTAGATATGAAAAAATACTCCATCCGGAGTTTTGCCGTTCAGATCGAACCTCCATCCGAAAAAATCGATCTTCCCAAATCCACCGAGATCCCATTCATTTTCGACCAGGATGTCGTGAGTTCAAACAGGAATAAACGGAATGGTAATTTCGACCAACAAGGTTTCAGTATTCCTTCCGAACAGTTTCCCGAAACACTTGTCGTGGATGGAATCAGTTTCCGGCTTGGTCCAAAATCAGAAGGTCAGAACAATGTAATGACCTGCAAAGGCCAGAAGATTCAGCTTCCAAGGACCGGCGACTTCAACCGGATTTACATTCTGGCCTCTGCCCTGACCGACACCACCGGAATCTTCAAATCGGGGAATATCAAATCAGGTTTACGTATCCAGTCCTATTCTGGAAATGTCGGACAATTCGACAAAAGAGAATGGGATCAATTCGACCGTTTAAAAAATCTGAAAAAGGGATTCATTAAACGTGATGAAGTAGCCTGGTTCGCGACTCATCTCCACCGTGACACAACGAATGTGCCATACCAATATGCCTATATCTTTAAATATTCACTCGATGCCAATCCGGCAACCGGAGTATTGCAACTTCCTGATAACGAAGCAATAAAAATATTTGCCATTACCATTGCCGATAATTCTTATGATCAGGTTAAACTCTGTTCTCCATTGTATGATGATTTCACCGGGCGAAGTGAGATGATACTTAACCTTCCACCCCGGGTAGTGAGTGGGCCGGTGGATCCTGTTGCAAAGATTGACTTTGTAAGGAAGCGCAATCTTAACGATCTTCCCAAAAAGGTGACCATGAAAGATTATGCCGATATTCACCAGCCCAACGGCGTAACGGTAAACTATTATTTTTCCGGAGCCGATACGGTGATGAAATCATTGATGACCGGTATGAATCTGACTGCCATGAACGACGGGATGTTTGATCTCCTGCCCGGCGACTCGGTGAATGATAAATGGTCGGAGACCGGAGTCGGCAGGATATTCATGGATCTTCAGAAGGAGATCGAAATTGACAGTATCCATCTCTTTGCTTCCCTGAATCCTGACCGGGGATCTCAATTCTTTTCCGTTTGGGGAATTCCCGGTAATAACAGTCCCGATATTACGGGAGATCCGGCATTCAAAGGATGGACCTGCCTTTCCGTCAGCGAACCTGCCGATATATGGGGAAATGGTAAGGCCGTTTATACCATTATCCCTAAACCGGGACCATCGCGATATTACCGCTATTTGATGTTGATAAGCGAAGATTCAGGACTTGGACCTTATTTCTTCCGTGAAATTGATCTCTTTGAAAAACAGAAATAAGGCGGGCGTGATTAAAACGGAAATTGAAACCGGTCCGCCTGAAAAGAGGGTAAGAACGCTGAGCATCCTGATCTTTTCTCTTTATATTTTCTGTGCGCTCTTCACCAGTATTTATGCCTATGTTCTTGAACAAAAAGAGAATCCGGAAGGCGTCCCGATCAAGATGAAATACGGGAATTATGTTCAGTTCAGGCTTTCATGGTCGCACCTGGTCCAGGGCGAGGACCTTTATACCCTTAAACCCGATGAACATTTTGACTATTTCAAATATAGTCCGACGTTTGCGTTATTCTTCGGAAGTCTGGGATGGCTTCCCGATGCCATAGGATTACCCGCCTGGACGTTGTTAAATACTCTTCTTCTCTTTTTTGCGATCAGGTATCTTCCCGGGATAAGTCCCCGGAATAAAAACTACTTATATCTTTTTATCCTGGTGGAGCTGATGACCTCTCTCCAGAACATGCAGAGCAATGCAATGATCGCGGGATTACTCATTTTTTCCTTTATCTGCCTGGAACGTAGAAAATATCTACTGGCAACCCTTTTCATTGTTCTTACCATCTATATCAAACTTTTCGGGATCGTTGCTTTTCTGCTCTATTTGTTGTTTCCGGAAAAATGGAAATTGGTTCTGTTTTCTCTGTTCTGGATTGTTGTTCTTTTCATTATTCCCCTTCCCCTGACCGGTATAGAATATCTGAAATCACTGTATATCAGTTGGTTTAAGTTACTCTCCGCGGATCATTCCGCTTCTCTTGGTCTTTCCGTAATGGGTTGTATCTCCACCTGGTTTTATACAGGGATCAATAAAAACCTGATCGTTTTACTTGGAGCTATCCTGTGCTGTGTTCCGCTGTTCATTAAAGAGAATTTTAGGAAATATGATTTCCGGTTATTAATGCTCTCTTCCGTCCTGATCTGGATGGTAATATTCAACCATAAAGCAGAATCTCCAACATTCATCATTGCAATGACCGGGGTTGCCATTTGGTTTTTCTCCCGTAAAACGACCCCGGTCAATCTGGTCCTACTGCTTACTGCATTAGTATTCACTTCTCTATCCGCTACCGACTTATGCCCGGCAGATATTCGTGACAACATCATCGATCGATATACCATCAAGGCAGTTCCGTGTATCCTGATCTGGTTTAAAATCATCTGGGATATCTTCCGGTTGCCCCGAGAAACCGTATTGCCAGCAGATGGTTGATTTCCGAATTTTGTCAATCGACTTTTTCCCATCAATTCAAGATATGATTTTTATCAACCATGAACCTGAAACCGAAAAACGATAATTCCCGGAGCAATGCGAAACCCGGAAAAAATTTTCCGGGTGATGATTTTTTCAAATCCAGAATCCAGCGATACTGCGCTTATCAGGAACGTTGTTCGCGGGAAGTGGAGACAAAGCTTCTCGAATGGAAGGTCCCGCCCGGAAAGATCGTAAAAATCATGAACGGATTGAAAGAGGATGGTTTCCTGAACGATACCCGGTTTGCCCAATTCTTCGTACATGGAAAATTTTCAAATAATCATTGGGGCCGTGTGAAGATCAGCTATGAGCTGAATAAAAAAGGAATTTCCAGGAAGGTCATCGATGCATCAATGAAAGAGATTGACGAGAAGAGTTATATGGAAACCATGCAAACCATTATCAGGAAGAAAAGAGAAGAAATAAAAGAAGGTAAAAATTTGACTATCCGTGAAAAATTGATCAACTTTGCGCTAAGTAAAGGATTTGAATTTGATCTAATCCTTCAAACCCTCAACCACATGAAAATTTAGTTATGGTTACACTGGAACAGATCAGGGATCTCCAGTCAAGGCTTGAAGCCTTGAGGAGGTTTCTTTGACATAGAAAAGAAATCGACACTCATCCGCGAAGAAGAAAAGCTTACCGAATCCCCTGATTTCTGGAACAATCCGAAAGCGGCCGAACAGGTTCTCCGATCAATCCGTGATAAAAAAATCTGGACCGATTCCTTTCAGAAAGCAATGGTTAGTTTCGATGATCTGATGGTCATGTGGGAATTTTTTATCCAGGGAGAAGGGAATGATACCGATCTGGAACAAAATTTCAATTCGACCCTGAGCATGGTCGAAGACCTTGAATTCAGGAATATGCTCAGTGGTGAAGAGGATCGTCTCAGTGCCATTGTTCAGATCAACTCCGGTGCCGGAGGTACCGAAAGCCAGGATTGGGCGCAGATGCTGATGCGTATGTATATCCGGTACGGCGAACGAAGCCGGTTTAAAGTTAAAGAGCTTGATATTCAAGAGGGGGATGTGGCAGGCATCAAATCGGTGACGCTCGAATTCGAGGGGGAATTTGCTTATGGTTATCTGAAAGGCGAGAATGGTGTTCACCGGTTGGTTCGCCTCTCTCCTTTTGATTCCAACCATAAACGTCACACCTCGTTTGCTTCTGTTTATGCCTATCCCGAGATCGATGATAATATCGTTATCGAGATCAATCCTTCCGAAATAACCTGGGATACCTTTCGCTCGAGTGGCCCGGGCGGGCAGAACGTAAATAAAGTTGAAACGGCGGTCCGGCTGAAACATGAACCGACCGGGATCATTATTGAATGCCAGGAAACACGTTCGCAGGGGCAGAACCGTGAAAAAGCTTTAAAATTGCTGAAATCCCAGCTTTATGAAATTGAACTCCGGAAGAAACGTGAAAAAATAGCTGAGATAGAAAGCAGCAAGAAAAAAATTGAATGGGGAAGTCAGATCCGCAGTTACGTACTTCATCCATACAAGATGGTCAAGGACCTACGGACAAATCATGAAACATCCGATACCCAATCGGTACTGGATGGAGACCTGACTGAATTTATCAAAGCGTATCTCATGGAATTCGGAAGTTCTAAATAAAAAAAGGAGTCATGTTACGTATTTATCATAATCCACGTTGCAGAAAATCACGGGCAGGACTACAGTATCTGAGGGACAAAAACCTGCCTCTTGAAGTGATTGACTACCTGAAGAAGCCGATCACAACTAAAGAACTTGAGAAGTTACTGATCAAACTGAATATCAAACCGATTGAGTTAGTCAGAACCCGGGAAGAACTCTACAGGAAGCAACTGAAAGGAAAAAATTTCAGCGACTATGAGTGGATCCGGATCATCCAGGAAAATCCAAAACTTCTTCACCGTCCCATCGTGGAAAACCAGTACAGAGCAGTTATCGGCGACCCGGTTGAAAACATAGACGTACTTATCAAATAAAAACATAATCATTAACAGATGAAATATCCATACGAACAACCTTCATGCAAACCGCGGAAGATAACAATGGATATTCCATGTGACCAATGAAATATAAAATCATTAACACATGAAAACTCGTACTGAAAAAGACTCAATGGGACCTATTGAGGTTCCTTCCGACAAATACTGGGGTGCACAAACCCAGCGTTCGTTCGAGAACTTTAAAATCGGAGAACCGGCATCCATGCCGAAAGAGGTCATCAAAGCCATGGCCATCTTAAAGAAAGCGGCTGCCATGGTCAATGCGGATCTGGGCACCCTCCCGTTCGACAAGAGGGATTTGATCGTCAAGGTTTGTGATGAAATCACCGGCGGAAAACTCGATGATCAGTTTCCGTTAGTAACCTGGCAAACCGGTTCAGGCACCCAGACCAATATGAACCTGAATGAAGTGGTAGCAAACCGTGCCCATGTTTTGAATGGAGGTATTCTTGGCGAAGGAAAGTCTATAATCCATCCCAACGACGATGTGAATAAATCGCAGTCGTCAAACGATACTTTCCCGACGGCTATGAGCATCGCAGCCTACAAGATGGTGGTAGAGAAGACGCTCCCGGGAGCCGAGATGCTGAAAACCACGCTGGCAAAGAAGGCAGCGGAATTCAAAGAAATAATCAAAACCGGCCGGACCCACCTTATGGATGCCACTCCACTGACTCTGGGTCAGGAGTTTTCGGGATATGTTGCGCAGATCGAACATGGGATCAAGGCCATTAAAGACACCCTGCCTCATTTATCAGAGCTTGCTTTAGGGGGGACTGCCGTCGGTACCGGACTCAATGCACCGAAAAGCTATGATGTATTGGTGGCTAAAAAAATCGCTGAACTTACGGGACTGCCCTTCGTCACTGCACCGAATAAATTCGAATCCCTTTCAGCCCATGATGCAATGGTTGAAACTTCCGGAGCGTTGAAGACACTTGCCGTGAGTTGCTTCCATATTGCAAGCAACATCCGTCTGCTGGCTTCAGGCCCCCGCTGCGGGATAGGAGAAATAATGCTTCCCGAAAATGAACCCGGTTCTTCCATCATGCCCGGCAAGGTGAATCCCACCCAGGCCGAAGCGATGACAATGGTTTGCGCGCAGGTCATCGGGAATGATGCAGCTATTAACATTGGTGGAATGAACGGACATTTTCAGTTGAATGTATTCAAACCTGTGATCATAAAAAACCTGCTCGAATCGGCCAGACTTCTCGGCGATGTATGTGTTTCATTCAGTAAGAATTGTGCGTCAGGCATTACGGCCAATATGCCTTCTATCAACAAAAATCTTGAAAATTCCCTGATGCTGGTAACATCCTTAAATCCGCATATCGGATATGACAATGCGGCTAAAATTGCCAAAAAAGCTCATAAGGAGAACAAGACACTTCGGGAAGCCACGCTGGAATCAGGTCTTCTTACGGATGAGGAATTTACCAGGATCGTTGATCCGAAGAATATGGTGGGACCGAAGTGAGGGGGATAGAAGGGACAAGGATCAGATCTTCTTTTCGCTGGATCAGGCGGTAGACATATGCTTTACGGATGGTATCTTTTCTGCGGACGATCGGCAGCGTATCGGCCGGTATGATGAGTTCATAATCTTTTCCGTACAGGTTGGCAGGATCTTCGTAATCGTCGCTTAATGCAATGTACCAGGCATCACTGCCTTTCAGCAGGTTTCCACGCTCCTTGTTGATCCAGTAATATTTGTGAATCCGTTCCAGTTCGCCGAAACAATAGACTTTTTTATTCAGCGGACGAGCAACATAATAATCGAAATTAGCCGCCGGGAACCAGCGAAAGGTAAGGATTGGTGCTTCCTTTTCAATAAGGAAAACGGATTCATCCCGGGTTGCCACCGGTGCAAATTTTTCTCCCAGTTGCTTCCATCCATATAAATCGGTCGATACATCATCCATATTCCACCGTTTCAGGGGAATCCACCCCGACTTGATCTGGCCGACAGCAGTAATGATGACGGCTGCCAGGATTATAAAAGAAATAACTATGGGCCAGGGTAAAAGGTGTTTTTTCTTTTCCGGTTCCTTTTCTCCTGAGAGAAACGTAGCAGCCAGTACGATGAATCCAAGGTAAGCAGGTCCCGTCCAATGCGGCAGGGTACTCCTGAAAAGTGAAAAAGTGAGGAATACCAGTACCATCGGAACACTGATCCATAGAAGAAGTCGCTGATAAGGTTTTCCGATGATGACCTTTTTCCGGATCAGGGCGAAAAAGGTGACAAGGATGAGAATCACATTCACCGGATTATTGTAAAAAACCTGACCAACGACCTCGGTCAGGAAATAAACGGGTTGAAGTCCGGATTCAGTAATTCCTATGCGGTCCTCGTGAAAAGTCCAACTGATGAAATCGTTGTCGGCATTCCAGAAAAGGATGGGTAAGGACAGCAGGATAAAAACCAGGAATGCCTCATAGGTCTCTTTTGCACGGAACCATTTCCTGTTATAGCAAAGGATATACATGAATGCTCCGAACACAAGGAAAACGGAATGATATTTCGAGAGCAGCGCTAATCCGGCGGTAATGCCGGCAACAAACAGGAAATTCCTGCTCTTTTTTGTCCTGTCTTTATCAGGAAGGGAACGGAGAAGAAAATAGAGTGTCAGCAACCAGAAAAACACCTGGGGAGTATCGGGAAGAATAAAAGTCCCGCACAGGATAAATCCATAAAATGAGGTTGTGTACAGCAGCGCTGCGTAAAGACCGGTCAGGGGACTCTTGATTTGCTTTCCAATGAGAAAAATAACAAAGGTATTCAGGGTGCCGAGGACCACCGAGGCAAGCCGGAGAAAGAATTCATTGTCGAAATAAAGATTCAGCGTGAAGAGCTGGATGACCCAGCCGACCATCGGGGGATGGTCAAAATGGCTTAAATCCGGGAATTTTGCATAGGTCCAGTAGTACACTTCATCGTTCCCCAGCTCGATATATCCGGCAAGAAAGCCTCTGGCCACTGCAGAGAAGAAAAGCAGTATACCCATTGCCCAGTATATATTTCGATTCGACGGCATAGTCAGATTTGTTGCTTCTTTCTTTTTCTTCGCATATATAGGATGAAACATAACAAAGCGATCAATGAGCCATAGCCAAATATCCTTAAAATCCAGGTACGGGGCAAGTTTATTTCAGCCGTCAATATATTCGATGGTTGTTTCCCGTCGTAACGGAATACCGGGTTTAACAGGAAACGGGTTCCCTGGCCAACATAGGGGAAGTTAAACTTTTTTATAAAAATGATCTCCGTCCGGATATAAGTATCTTCCGGTTTAAGCTTGTACCATGCGGTATCTGTCAGCCGCATAATCTTTTTAATTTGTCCTCCCTGCCCGATGAAATTGAATTTAAATGCCTTTTCCGATACAGCGATCCGGAGTGTATCGTTTCTTATCGTAACCGAATTAAGGATGGGAATTTCTTTTGCCAGCTCAACTTTCCTGTCAAATGATTCATTATCCATCTGATAGATCTCTGCTCCGAACGCATTCCCTGTTTTCAGTGAGTTGATCAATGTTTTCCGGTCAACAGTTTTTGCATTGATATAAGTAACACACCTTTGAATCTCCGAAGGATTCCCGATATTATGGCCGTCATCGCTTGCGATCATGAAAACCGGACGACCGGAAGATAATACCGAATCCCATTGTAGCTCCGATCTCCAGTTATGATTGAGCACTTCCAGCAAGTCGTAGTTCGAAAAATATCCGATCTGGTCAAGAGGATAGCCATTTTCCCAATCGGGATGTGCCAGGGTGACAATATCATTGTCGCCGCGCAATAAATTGATTATGTGTTGTTTGTGATGCACATTCTGGTACAATGGATAATCGAGCCATAAGACTTTCTTCGAGCCGATGAGGAGCTGGTGTTTTTTTTGTAACCCGTATCCATGCTCATAAACCGGAATATAAAAAGAGGAATCTTTAAAAAATTTATCAATCCGCTGGTAATTGCTGATCTGTGGAGCATCGTAGTCGAATCTCTTATATGTTTTGTAAAACTCATCATGGGTATTATTTCTGCCGCTTGTCAAACCTCCCCATGCCCGTGTATGAAAATGAAAATTTGTCTTTCGCCACTGTGTATTTTCCATTTCTTTGTACGGATTAAACCATTGGTTACCGGAAAATGGACCGGGTTGATAAAAATCATAGATAGGCGTGGCAAAAAAAAGGATCAGTTCGAATAGTAAAAAACATCCTGAAAAGATGAGGATTCCTATTACAAACTTCCGGAATAGACGTAGAAAAAATTTCATACTCCCAATAGAGATTGTCATACAGTCGGGGAATGCAAAGTTAATCAGTTTTCAGAGAAAACTAAGCAGCAAACTGAGATTCAGAAAAGTAACGACAATTCCAATGATTACCATAATAATGGTTGTTCGTGGCTTGTTTTTATATTTACCCATAACCTTTCCGGAAGAGGTCAGATACAACTGTAAGAAGATGGTAAAAGGAAGTTGTATGCTCAGGATCATCTGAGATATAATCAAACCCTGAAACGGGTTACGTATCAAGAAGATCACGAACAACGCCAGGGTAAGTGATATTATTACTCCGAGCCGGGAATGGTTGTCTTTTATATCATAGGGTTCCCCGAAAAGTCCGGCGAAGATCGATCCGCCGGCCATTCCCGAAGTAATGGAGGAGGCAATTCCGGCACACAGGAGGGCTATTGCAAAGACCAGGGAAGAGAAATTTCCCAGGAGGGGATTAAGGATGCTTGTGGCCTGTTGTAACTCATGAACCGGGATCTTATTGACAAAAAAAGTCGAGGCAGCCAGGATGATGATGGCACTGTTGATTGCCCAACCTATGATCATGGAAAGCAAGGTATCGAAAAGCTCAAAGTCCAGCTGTCGTTTGATCACTTTATCATTTTCCAGGTTCCACCGGCGGCTTTGGATGATCTCCGAATGCAGAAACAGGTTATGCGGCATCACCACAGCGCCGAGCACACTCAGGATGATAACCATCGATCCTTCGGGGATGGTTGGTTTTACCCATCCGATCCCTGCCTGGGCCCAGTCGATCTTTACCAGGGTCAGTTCATATAAAAATGCAAGACCGATAACGGAAACGAATGCAATGATGATCTTCTCTATCTTCTTATAGCTGTTGGTCAGGATCATTATGACAACAAAGAGAAAAGAGAGCAATGCCCCGATCGGAACCGGAATATTAAAAAGCATATTAAGGGCAATGGCTGCGCCCAGAATTTCAGCGAGGGAAGTGGAAACAGAAGCTCCCATGGCCGTGATAAGGATGGTTCTTGAAACCAGGTGGGGAGTGTACCGCGTAGCGGCTTCAGAAAGACATAACCCGGTAGCAATACCAAGGTGTGCGACATTATGCTGAAGGATGATCAGCATGATTGTTGAGAGGGTGATCATCCATAAAAGCTGATAACCATAACCGGAACCCGCAGCAATGTTTGAAGCCCAGTTGCCCGGATCAATAAAACCGACAGTGACCAGAAGTCCGGGGCCAATATATTTTAAAATATCCAGGCCTCCAAAACGGGGTTTATGATCTTTTCTTTTAAGATCCTTTAAGAAATCGAAAACCATAAAACTATTTTCGAATATCCAAAAATAGGGAAAAATCATACTAATGCGCTCGCGGGATTCACGACAGGTTGTCTTCAGCTGTTCAGCCAGGATTTGAAACGGACGACCTTGTCGAGACTGACAAAGATCTCTTCTTTTGAATCTGGGATCAATTCAATTTTCAGCCTGCTTTTAGGGTAAATGTGGACATTGGCAATGGACTTCAATCCTACCAGGAATTGCCGGTTTATCCTAAAAAAAATATCAGGATTCAATTCCTCGACCAGCTGGTCAAGGCTGTAATCGATGGGGAATTCCGATTTATCCTTGCATACCAGGAACGTTATGCTTTCCTCCGAATAAAAATACGCGATCTCTTCCACCTGAACCGTTTTGATCTTTTGACCAACCGGGAAAGAGAAACGACTTTTAAAATTCTTTTGTTTCCTGGAGATGATTTGGTATAATTCGTTGAGATCGATGGTTGGATTACAGGCTGCATTCCAGTTTTTATACTTGGAGATGGCGGCATTCAGATCCTCCTGGGTGATGGGTTTCAGGAGATAGTCAATGCTTTTCAGTTTGAATGCACGGATCGCATATTCATCGAAAGCCGTAGTGAAGATCATGGGTGCTTTGACGATGACTTTTTCAAAGATTGAGAAGCTAAGACCATCCTCCAGGCTGATATCGAGAAATATCAGATCGGGTTCCCGGTGATTTGTAAACCAGTTGACCGCTTCTCCGACGGATTCGAGCTTTGCCAATACCTTAATGGCAGGATCGAACGTCCGGATCATTCCTTCCAACCGTCTGGCTGCCAACTCCTCATCTTCAATGATTACGATATCCATAATAAAGCTATTGTGTTGAACCATTTAATAAAGGGACTCTTGCGACAAACTGATCTCCCTGTTCGCCAAAAAACGGAGGTTTTTCGGTGAGATGCCGGAACCGCGAAGCAATATTCATCAGTCCAACCTTCGTTCCTTCCATTTTCATTTCACGTTTCTGAAGATTGTTGATAACGGTCAGGTAATTATTATCGTCGGTAAAAATTTCAATGACCAGCGGCTGTTTTTTTGAAAAAGAATTATGTTTAACGGCATTTTCAATAAGTAGTTGAAGGGCCAGTGGCGGGATGCTCAATCCCATTTTAGAATCGGGAATCCTGACATCAACCTTCACTTTATCCATGAAACGAATCTCCAGTAAAAAAGTATAGGATGAAATGAAATCAACCTCCGACCGGAGCAGTACCATATCTTCGTCCCTGTGTTCAAGAACGTACCGGTATACTTTTGCCATCTGCTCGGTAAATTTCTCCGCCAGCCCGGGATCCAGTCTGATCAGAGAAGTAAGTACATTCAGACTGTTGAACAAAAAGTGAGGATTAACCTGATTTTTTAATGATTCATACTGAATCCTGAGGTTTTCCTGCTGCAACAACTGCGATTCATGCTGAAGCCGGTCGCGGATCTGCAACAGCTCCTGTTCTCCCCGTTTCCGTTCGGTGATATCCCGTGAATCCCCCATGATCTCGACGATATTCCCGGTTTTATCGGTAATAAAAGAACCGATCACTTCAATCCATACCTTTTTCCCGTCTTTGGTATACTGCTCCATCTCACCGATGATGAGCGTGTCCTTTTTCCCGCTGTTGAATTCATCAATGGCGTGTGCCAGCATTTTTTCCACTTGCCCAGCGGAGGAAGGAGTCAGTGATTCAGCCAGCGGTTTCCCGATAAGTTCATGGGGATAGAATCCCCTCAGGTTATATACTGACGGGCTAATATAGGTATAAGTCCTGTTTTTCATTTCAATGGTCCATACCACATCCAGGCTGTTTTGGGTAAACATCCTGAATCGTTCTTCGCTTTCCTTTATTTTTTGTTCACTCCGGAAAACCGAAGCTGAAAACAGGTTATTGAAAATAGCTGTAATGATCCCGATGAGATATATACCGCTGAAAATAAAAGTATATTCCAGGATTTTCATCCAGTTAAACGGCGCGGGAATCAGGATAAAAAGAGTGATGGAATAGATCAGAATAAAAAGGAATCCGTGCAAAGCGATTTTTTTATAACTGAATGGTATCATCATGAACCATGGAATCAGCAGGAATAGAAGGTCAATCCAGTAGGGGCGGTAAAGGGTCCCTGTCAGGTACGATATGAAAGGTGAACAAACCACCCCGATATAAAAGACGAAAAAGATGAAATAGCGGATCGGAATCTTATCCCAGGTGAAAAGATAAACAGTATAAGTGACTATATATAATCCGGCGATAGAAAGGCGGATGACGAACAGGGCGCCAAGATCAGGACGTCCGGACAGGTAATCGAGAAGTTGCCATCCCAGAAAAAACAAGATCCCGGCGGTGCAAAGAACAGAGAGGATAAGGTCGAGATACTTTTCACGATATTGTGAAAATTCCTTGATCCGGTTAAGGGAATTGAGATTTTTAATTGCCCTGATCAGGTTAATCTGCAATTCTCTTTTTTTCTTAAAAACCTGTATTATCGATTTCATCCCTGACGAACCTGAGTTTACGTCATTGATATTTTCTTTTTGGATAACCGGTTTTTGATTTTATCGAACAGTTGATAAACTACCGGTACAACGATCAAAGTTAAGAATAAAGAACTTATCAGACCTCCGATGAGGGCCCAGGCCATCCCGTTTTTCCATTCCGAGCCGGCACCGGTGGCAAGCGCGATTGGCAACATCCCGAAAATCATTGAAAAAGTAGTCATAAGGATAGGTCGCATTCTTACTTTTCCTGCCAAGATCAAGGCATCGGTAGTATTGTGGCCATCGGCTTTCATCTGGTTGGTAAAGTCGACCAGTAAAATTGCATTCTTTCCCACCAGTCCCACAAGCATGATCATACCAAGGATCGAAAATATATTCAGCGTTTGCATAGTCAATCCCAGCGCAAGAAGCGCTCCGATGACTGCAAGCGGAATAGAGAAAAGGACAACGAGCGGGTGGATATAGGAATCGTACAAAGCTACCATAATGAGGTAGACAAAGAGGATCGACGCCAGAAATGCAATACCCAGGCTGCCGAATGCTTCGGTCTGATATTTCATATCCCCCTCCGGAATAATGGTGATCTCTTTTGGAATATCCAATTGCGCTACTTTTTTCATGACATCCTCTCCGACGGTACCGACAGGCCGGCCGATCACCTGCGAATTAATCGTGATCGAAGGAATGCGGTTATACCGCTGTAATATGGTGGTTCCGCTCGACGGACGGACGGTGGCAAACTGCTTCAGCTGGATTTCCTGTCCGCGGTTATTGATAAACGGAAGACCTGTAATATCGCTGACACTGTTGCGATCGAACTGATCGAGGACGATATTAATATTATATTCATTATCACCCTCTCTGTATTTAGCATCGGTATTCCCGCTGAAGGCATTCTGCAGGGTCATCCCGACATCGGCCGTAGATAATCCAAGCTCTGCCATTTTTTCTTTCTCGAGCCGGATATCCACTTCCGGATTTCCCGATTCGACCGAAAGTTTTACTTCATAGGTTCCGGGAACCTTTTTTATTTCGGCCATTATTTTTTCCGACCAGACGGTCAGGGTGTCCATATTCGGTCCGGCAAGAACGACCTGTATGGGATCCATATCGGAAGTTCCCACCAGGGAGACGATGCTGGAACGAACTTTTACTCCCGGAAGCCTGTTCATAAGGTCTTTCTTCATGGCAAGCGCAAATTGTTCGGAAGTCAGTTCACGGTCTTCCTTTTTTACCATCTTGACATGCATTTCCGATTTATAGGCGCTTGATCCTGCCTCAAAGAAACTTGTCGTAGCTCCAACCGAGGTAAACACACTGGTGACCTCGGGTCGTGATAACAGGTATTTTTCCGCACTCAGTGCTATCTGGTTACTCTGTTCGACCGTTGCATTTTTCGGAAGTTCCATTTGTATGATGATCTCACCCCGGTCGCCCATACTGAGGAATTCGGTACCGATAAATCCACCGGCAACCAGTGATAATGATCCAAGGAATAAAACTGTTGCTCCGATAAAAACAAGAAATTTATGTTTCAGCGACCACGCGATGATATGTGAATATCCGTTGGTAAACGATTCGAGCCCTTTTTCGAACCATGTAATAATCCGGCCGATCACACTGCCTTTCCGGAAACGTTCCTGTTTGGCAATCCGGGAAGCAAGTAATGGTGTGATGGTGAAAGAGACGAATAAGCTGAGCAGGGTGGAGAATACCACAACCAGCGCAAATTGACGTAACAATTCTGAAATCATGCTGTTGATCAGGGCAATAGGGAGAAATACTACCACATCGACCATGGTTATGGACACGGCAGTATAGTTGATCTCTTTTCTTCCGTCAAGGGCTGCTTTACGTCTGTCCTTGCCCATTTGCATATGTCGATAGATGTTTTCAAGGACTACAATGGAATCATCGACCAGGATCCCGATCACCAGCGACATGGCAACCAAAGAGATGAGATTGAGGGAAAAGTCGAACACATACATCGCTGTGAATACGGAGATCAATGAGGCAGGGATAGCAACCAGAACAATGAAGGAATTCCTGAGACTATGCAGGAAGACCAGCATAACCAGGGCAACGAGACAGATTGCTATCAAAAGATCTTTCATGACAGCATTGGCAGAAGTTAGTGTAAAGTCGGAAGTATTGTTTGCGATGGTGAATTTCAATCCCTGGTTTTTGTACATCTCTTCCATCTGGACTATGGATGCCCTGACTTTTTTTGAGACCTCTACTTCATTTCCATCGCGTTGCTTGTAAATCAACAACCCTACAGAGTTCTGACCGTCGATACGGCTAACGCTGGTTATCTCTTTTTTTGCATCCTGGATTTCAGCGACGTCACTCAACAACACGCGGCTTCCATTTGGATCGGTATATAAGACCAGGTTCTTCAGGTCTTCCATTGAAGTAAATTTTCCCGAAAGACGGATGATCACCTGCTGGCTCATATCCTTGATCTTGCCGGTTGGGAATTCCATATTGGCTGCACGGATAGCCTGGGTTACCTGTAAAATCGATAATTTGCGGGCTTTTAATTTTTCATTATCAACGTTGATTCGTATTTCCCGCTCTTCACCCCCGACAAGATCGACTTGTGAAATTCCGTTAATCGTTGAGATCATTGGTTTGATCTTGTTTTTGACCAGATCATAGGTTTCGGTGGAAGGGACTGTCGAGGTAATCCCGATTCTCATGATGGGGACATCATCAAAGCTGAAATTATTGATAATGGGAGGTAATACATCCTTGGGAAAAAGGTACCGGATATTATTCACCTTACGTGTGGCTGCTTCCAGCGAGCGGTCCATGTCGGCACTGTTATTAAATATAATGACGACAACCGAATAACCTTCAGCGGAAGTACTTTGGATATTGTCAATATTCTCGATGGATGAGATGGCATCTTCAACCTTTTTGGTTACGGAATTTTCGACTTCACCCGGTGAAGCACCGGGATAGCTCGTCACAACTACAAGGACCGGCTCCGTATACTTTGGCAATAACTCATAGTTCAATGAGAAATAACTGACTACCCCGAGGAATGTCAGAACCGTAAATATCACTACGATCAGTGAAGGACGTTTTATAGCGAGTTCGGCAATATTCATGGTAATAGTTATTTAATCTTGTTGACAATAGAAACGGTTGAATTGTTATCAAGGTTGATCTGTCCGGAAGTTACAACCCATTCTCCTGCTTTCAGTCCTTCGAGGACTTCCACCTCTTTGTCGGTCGCGATCCCGATGCGGATATCGCGAAGAAATGCTTTATCTCCCTCCACAATATAAACCCGGGGATCTTTAATACTTCCTACTATAGCATGACGGGGTATCATCAGGGTTTCGCGGTTTGATCCGACACTGAAAAGCGCAGTTCCGAACATACCTGCCTTCAAAGGGTGTTTTGGATCATTTACAAGTTCAATCTCCACTGGAAAGCGTTTTGCATCGTCGGCCTTTACTCCAACCGATATCACGGTTCCACGATATTCGGTTCTCGGGAATAACGATGACATGAGCATAACTTTTTGTCCGACGGATATCTGCACCGCTTCGCTTTCGGCGACGTAGGCAATAAATTTCAGTCGGCTTACATCGACGATCTCGGCAACAGGAGTCCCGGGCATCACCAGCGATCCCTTTTCAATAAACCTCTTGGTAACCGTTCCCTGGATAGGCGCTTTTATAGTTGCATAATCGAGTTGCTTACGCAAGGTTGTCACATCCGTTTCTGCCTTTTTAACTCCGAGGCGGGCTTCTTCCACTTGTTGTGTCGAGACCGCATCATTCGTCAACAGGTTCTCAAATTTTTTCAGATCGCTTCTTGATTTTACCAGCGATGCTTCAGCCAGCGAAAGTTGACTCCGGATCAGTTCATCATCCAGCACGGCCATTACTTTTCCTGAATGGACCACATCGCCGGAATTGAAAAGCAGTTCAACCACTTTTCCGTTTCCTTCCGACATCAGGGTCAGTTCATGAATGGCAGAAAATGACCCGTCAGATTCAAATTCACCACTGATCTTTGATTTGGAGATCTGTTCCGTAAACACCGGAATACGTTGAAGATTACCATCCATCTGAGCCTTTGTGTCTATTCTTCTCTTATTGAACAACAAGGTGACCGTACATGCCCCGACCAGGACGATAATGACAAGTGCAATAATAATTATCCTTTTCATATTTATATTATAATATATGTTTTTTATTAATGACTGATCTAACGACTTAATTCAAATCGACGATTTCCAGCAATGTTCCATTTGCCTTCCGGTACTCCAGCTCGGCTATCTTCATCTGTACCAGTGCCAGCGAGTGGTTGGTCTGCGCATCACTTAACCCGGATTCTGCATTCAGAAGATCGGTCAGCGAGATAATCCCCTTCTGGTATTGTTCCTGTGATATCGCATAAACCCGTTCCGCGAGACGCATATTTTCACGTTGCCGCTGTTCATCATTGATGGCACTGACCAACCTGTTGGCTGCATCCCTTGAAGTCACATTGAGTATTCTTTTGGTATCATCTTCCGTGACATGCAGCTGGTCAAGTTCTATTTTTGACTGGTTGACCCTGTTTTTCTTCTGAAGTCCGTTGAAAACAGGGATATTTAACCGTAATCCAAAAAGGCTGGTGTTAAACCAGTCGGTCGGTTTCCCAAAAACATAATACGTATTACTCTGGTTGAGATAATTCACCGAACCGATGAGGTTTAAAGCCGGGATATACTCCGACTGATTCATCTTTACATTAGTGACGGCAAGTTGTTTTTGTTTTTCAATCATACGGATATCGATATGATTTGAAAGATCGGTCGTGACATTAAGATCAATTCCTGATGCCATCACAGAATCCGGAAAAACGATCGGCTGGTTCAGATCAAGACCCATGAAATACCGTTGCATGTTAAGTTGCTGGTCGTAAGTCACCTGCAGACGGTCAATTACGGTCTGGATATTCAGTTTATTGACAATAATGCGGTCAAGATCCACCTTTTTAATGAATCCGTTTTCATACTGGCTTCTGGCAATCTGCTCCGCTTTCTCCAGTTTCTTCAGGTTTTCTTTCTGATTTCCGATCTGTTTCATACTGATCTGGGCATAATAATAGGATTGTGCCACTTCAAAGACGATCTCTGTACGGACTCTTTCCGACTCCAGTTTATTTTGTTCCATGGCCAGTTTAGCCATACGCATACCGATCAGGTAAGTCTGGTTATAGATGACCTGGGTGAGATCTAATGCGCCGGAAAGATTATAGGTAGTGCCAAATTGCACCGGGATCAACTCTCCCGGCATTCCAAAAAACTCACCGGGAATGAGCTGCGTCGGTAAAGCCAGATAATCATCAAATCCTCCTGTAAAGTTAATATGGGGTAACCCTATTCCGACCGTTTCGCGGTACCGGTATTTCAGTTTTGACTGCTCAAGGTTGTTTATCTTTAGCCGGGGGCTGTTCTCAATCGAAAGTTTCAGGCACTCCTGAAGGGTGATAAATCTTTCAGGGAGCGTCTGTGCACTAACCACTGACGAGAAAAGTAAAAGCAGCAATCCTGCCGTGACATGTTTAATATTCATTTTAATAGTATATTTAAAAAGCGCAAAAGTAAACGGGCAGGATCAATAATTGAAATTAATCTCGTCCGATGACGGATATTGGCAGTTGAACCGGCAAGAAAGGGGGACAAACCGGGTAAAAGAGTATTCAAACAGAGTACACGGTAATTAATAAGGTGTTTGAAAAATTAATGCAGAAACAAATTAAAACCGGATTTTGCAAGTATCAGGTACCCTAAAATCGTTAACAGCAAAATCCCAGTTCCCTTAAAAGTTCACTGACATCTCCCGTATCGTTTCCAAGCTTTACCCGGAATGCGGGAAATTCACGTCTTACCGGGTAATTTTCCCTTTGCAATTCAAAGGAGGCGGGGTCGGCACGGAATTTTTCATCATCTTTCCTGATCGGGTAAGTGTGGAGTACCGCTTCTTTGATTATTGACTGCGGGCTCTTGTTTGTTGTATTGATAATTATTTCAGGCCGATCTGGTTTGGGTAATCCCTGTGGAATCCAGTCATTGAGCGGAAGATGAAAATGACGGGACAGTTCCCTGATGATCATGGCGGTGCCGTTTGCCTTTCCTTCTACCGAATATCCTGCAATATGCGGAGTAGCAAGAAAACTGGCGTTCATCAATCCGGGGTCTGCCATCGGCTCACCCTCCCAGACATCAAGAACCGAACCTGCTATTTTCATGGCCGATAAAGCCTCTTTCAGCGCTAATGTTTCAGCGACTTCCCCCCTGGATGTATTGATCAGCCAGGCGTTTGGTTTCATGACACCAATGGTTTCCCGATTGATCAGGTGAATTGTCTTATCCGGACCCTCCTTTGTCAGTGGAACATGAAGGGAGAGGAAATCCGATTCTTTAAGTACTTTTTCGAGTGTTACAAAGCGGCCATGACCTTCCACTCTTTCTCTCGGGGGATCGTTCAAGAATATCTGCATTCCGAAGGATCGCGCCAGGCGTTCAATCTTCGATCCGACGTTTCCGGCACCCACAATCCCGATGGTTTTCTCACAAAGAAAAAATTCATCTTTTTGTGCAATTGACAGAAGAGCTGCGGCAATGTACTGAGTTACCGAAGAGGCATTGCAACCCGGAGCATTGGTCCACCGGATTCCGTTCTTCTTGCAATAACCGGTATCGATGTGATCAAAACCGATGGTAGCCGTTGCAATGAACTGTACCGGAGTGTCATGTAAAAGTTTTTCGTTGCAACAGGTGCGTGTTCTAATAAGAAGGGCATCGGCATTCATAGCATCATTCCTGCTGATCAGTTTCCCGGGCAGGTAAATAATTTCTGCGAATGGTTCAAGAACACCTTTCAGAAACGGGATTTTATCATCGGCAATGATCCGGATCATATTTTAAGAAACCAACATGAATTTTCTGCAACGAAGATAGGAATTTGTTGCCCAGGAAAACCTATGAATGATTTGATTTGATGTTGATAAAGAAGCCCGGTCAGGGTTTTCAAACCCTGACCGGGTTCTCTTGAAACCATGCAATTGCATCCTCAATCGCCTTTTCAACAGGAGTTTGAGGCATCCTAAGGGCAGATATGGCTTTTTTCCCGGAATAATAATTTCCAAGGCATAACAGCCGGGCGTTCACAAAATTTAAAGGGATTTCCATTCGCGAAACCGATTCCCAGGATGAACACGCAATCCCAATTGCTTTCAGCATTGATCCCGGCAGATTAAATTTTACCGTTTGTTGTCCGGTGACACGGTCCAGCTTTGCATAGAATTCCTGATAGCTGAGATTTTCATTTGCAAGAAGATAGCATTCTCCCGGAATGCCATAATCGATCGCATTACATATTCCGGCAGCCACATCGCGAACATGAATGAAGTTTTTCCCACCGGGAGGACAGGCAATCCATTTTTTATGCAATCCCATGAGGATAATCCGCCCGCTACCGGGTTTAACATCGTACGGTCCAATCATGAAAGCAGGATTTACAACCACCACGGGAAGCCGGTATTTTTCGACTTCGGTCAACACCCACTGTTGAGCCAGGTACTTACTGATCATATATCCTGAATTATACCGGAAACCATTGAACTCTGATAACTCCGTTCCCGGATTTTCCCTGGACCCGTTGCCGAAAGCATTTGCGGTGCTGACGTACACCACCTTCCCGACATTATGTTTCCGGCATATATTGATCACATTTTGTGTTCCTTTCACATTTACCGGTTCATAATATCTGTACTGTGTCGGCCACTGGCTGGTATTCGCAGCGGCATGAATCACCACTTCACAGTCTTTAACAGCCCTGTCGAGGCTTTCCGTATCCAGAATATCTCCTGCAATATATTTAATATCCAGTCCGGATAATCCCCGAAGATCGCTTGTTGGTCTGACCAGAACTTGAACTTCCGTGTTGCGAAGCAGTAACTCTCTGACAATATTGGCTCCCAACAATCCATTAGCGCCTGTAACGAGTGTTTTCATCTTGTCATATGGACTGTAAAATTACGCTGCTTTCCCTTTATCTTCTTCAATTTCACGCAGAATTATCCGTGATAAAAACGGGAGTCTCCAACCGGCCGGGACGAAATAGATCAGAAAACGATTTACTTTGTTCATAAATCCGGGCACGATGACATTTTTCCCGGCTATGATTCCTTCTATCGCCTGCCGGGCGATCTCAGCGGCTGGTAATAATCCTATCTTCCCCGCATTACCTTGTTTGACGATCCTGCTGATCACGTCGGGATTAGTCAGGATCGGTCCCGGATGAACTACAGCCACATTGACCCCGGTTCCTTTTAGTTCTTCGTTGAGGCTTCTTGAAAAATTATAGACAAATGCTTTGGATGCCGGATATATCGTTTTAAACGGGATCGGACTGAAGGCAGCCATGCTGGATACATTCAGGATGTATGCTTTCTGATGTTTTTTCAATTCAGGGATCAGCAAACGTGAAAGTATGGATACCGCTGTTATATTCAACTGTATTATCCGTTCAAGATAATCCGGCGAAGAGTCATCAAAGGCGACAGTCCCTCCTGTCCCTGCATTATTGATAAGAAAGTTGACCCGGTATTTCTGAAGAATATCCCCTGCCAGTTTAGTAATAGCCTCCCTGTCGGTCAAATCGGTTTCAAAGGCGATGGCTTTTACGCTGTACTGCTGTTCAATCATTTTGCAAAGAAGATGCAGGTTGCGACCGGGAAGAGCCACGAGGATCAGGTTCATGTTCCGTTTTGCACAACTCAGGGTGAACTCTTTACCCAGACCGCTGCTGGCCCCTGTGATGAGTGTGAAGGATTCATGCGGAGATCTGTCTGCAGCACAGGACTGAAGAGTTCCCGCAGTTACACCCATGGAGAAATAATAGGCTCCGATCGCCATCGGGATCCCCAGGATCAGACCTCCAATCAGCAAGCTGAAAAAGATCGATGTATTCCCATAGAACATACCAAATATGGCTGATGAACTTACTTCCTCAGGATAAGTAAAGCTGATCCCTGAACCCATGACTGATCTGCCGATAAAGAAGGAAAAACCATAAAACAGGGGAGCCGTAAGAATATTGATCTGATATACTCCAATAACTGCTGCAATCTTACTCCATTTAAGAAGCGACGACAATATAACCGAGATAAAGACTTTTATTCCGATGAAAGGGGTGGTCCCGAGGAAAACCCCGAGTGCAAACCCGAGGGAGATCATTCTCCTGTCTGCCTTTATTCTCCTAAGTTTTTCCCGGATGTTTCTCATCATAAACCCTTTGCAGCTTTTTGCGCGTTTGTATGGCAGGGATCCTGTTTATTTAAATATCCTCTTTTGTGGTTTTCCCAGATAAATGGATCATCAAAAGTCCGAAAACAGAAGCATGAATTATTTGATTATTGCAGATCCGCCGATTGATATTATTAAATGCGGATCCCTGCAATTATTCCCGGATACATTTTTACATTGATGCGGCCATCGTATATCTCATTAAACACCCACCAGGGGGCGATATGGGCTTCGATCCTGTCGCCATATTCATCCGTGACATCCGATACGGTCACATTCCAGGAAAGTCCACCAAAGATCTCAAGATGTTTCGCAGTTCTCCATGAAGCGGTGATATTTATTTTGTTGAGGAGGTTTAACCGGTTCGTGAACCATTCGCCTTCATTCATCTGGTAGCATAAACCTTCCAGCGAAAGACTCCATTTCTCAGAGAGCGGTATTATCCCTCCAAGACCATAACCCCATCCCCAGAGGATCCGGTTATTGCGATATCCGATTCCGGTCGATAAAATATTGTAAAACTGACGTACTCCTGTTTTAAAACTGACCACTCCATACATTGTTTCAGTTGCACTGAATTCAAGGGTGCGATAACCATTTTTCACAAAACTTAAAAATCCAATAGGTACCCCTTTTTCAAGAGAGTCTGTGTAGTTGAACGGGGCTATCTGTACTCCTTTCAACTTCCCTGCATAATTGAAAAACCCAGCCATCTGCATCCCCTTTGTTTTTTTAGTCACGATGTTTGCAAAACCAGATAATTGAGTGACTTTTCCACCTTCACTGTAATTCATGAAACCTGAGACGTGCATCCCGCGTGATTCTTTGGCAGCAATATTGACAAATCCAGTAAGTAACATACCTGTTTGTGTGCTGGTTGCCACATTGGCAAACCCTGAACACTGAAATCCTTTTACACTCCCGGTTGCAATGTTACATAGTCCTGCAAATTGCCAGGCCGAGACATTTTTAAGGTTAATATTGAACAATCCGGAAAACTGTGCGCCCCGGGTCTCTCCCAGAACGACATTACCCAAGCCGCTGAACTGAACTCCCTGCATCCTGTTCCTGATGAGGCTGAACAATCCGGAGAACTCCGCCCCGTTCAATCCGCCGGCATATCCGGTCAACAGATTAATGGAGAAGCAGTTCGACACATCCCATGAAGAGAGACCATTGGTCCCTACCGGGGTTATAAAGCTGAACTGGATTGCACGGGTTTTCAGAGAGTCGTTATCCTGTGCAAAGAGACAATGAGCTGATAACAGCATGATCGTAACCAGGGGAAATAAACATTTCATCTTCATTTGAATTATCGTTTTAATGGTTAATTGATTTTTTAAAATGACAATCCGGATGGAAAATACCCCTATTGAAATAAAACTTTTATACATAGTGCTCTTCCGGATTGATGCGGGACTAAAAAATATATTGAAAATTTATACCTTTGACTTCTTATTGTCCTTGTCCTCTGACAATAAGATATGATACCAATCTCATGACCATCTTCATCAATAACCGGAAAATTGAGATTTTCAGAGGAGCCATGGTCAAAGACGCGATCCTCCGGTATTCAAAGGATGATTACGATCTTTTGCAACGTGATCAGATTATGGTCTTCGACCGGTTCGGCAATATAACGGAACCCGATGGAGAACTGACGGAAGGACAAGTACTTTATCTAAAAAAATCAAGGATCCATGAATAAAAAAGCGTTATCATTTTTTACTGGAATCATTCTGATTCTTTCTTTCCCGGTTGCAGCCCAGCAAAAATCATCGGCCGGGCCAACCGAGATCATCATCCTGCATGTCAACGATATGCATTCAAAGATTGACAACATTTCGAAGCTGGCTTATCTTGCCGACAGCTTACGGAAACTACATCCGAATGTGTTTCTGGTCTCGGCCGGCGACAACTTTACCGGGAATCCGGTCGTCGATATGGTCACCGATAAAGGTTATCCGATGATCGACCTGATGAACCGTTGCGGTTTCGATGTAAGCACCATCGGCAATCATGAATTTGACATGGGGCAGGAATTATTTAATCGCAGGAGGGAACAAGCTTCTTTTCCTTTTATTTCATGCAACATTGAAGTCAACGGTGGTATCCTGAAACAGCCAAAGCCTTTTATTACCCTGAAGGCCGGGGAGGATATCAAAATGGTATTTATCGGCGCTACCGAGTTGAACGACCGGGGGATCCCCGATACACATCCTTCTAATGTCGCCGGTCTGAAATTTTCCGAACCTATAAAAAAAATGAAGGAATTTGCCGGGCTTAAGGATGATCACACCTTATTGATCGGACTGACCCACCTGGGTGTTGAAACGGATGTCATCCTAGCCGATTCCATGCCGCAGTTGGATCTGATCATTGGCGGCCATTCCCATACCCTGATCAAAGAGCTTTTATTCCGGAAAAAGGTTGAGATCGTCCAGGCAGGATCAAACCTTAAATATGTTGGGAAAACAACGCTTATTGTCAATAATAAAGGTAAAGTCATCGAACGCTGGGATGAGATTATCCCGATGTCTGCTCTCACCCGGTTCAATCCTCAAATCCAGACTTTGATTGATAAATATAATCACAATGAAGCTTTCAGCAAGGTAATAGGAGTTGCGGAAACTCCATTGAAAGGGTATGATGAACTTGGCAGTTTGATGACCGATGCGATGAGGAAAAGGCTCAAGGTTGATTTTGCTTTCCAGAACCAGGGAGGAATCCGTGTTCAATCTATTCCCAGGGGGAATATCACCATGAAAGATGTTTACCAACTTGATCCATTCAACAACCAGATTGTGGTTTACCGCATGAATCAGGAGGAGATCACTTCCCTGATCCGGAATGCCTTCGATATGGAGAAATCTATCGATCTTCAGGTTTCGGGACTGAGTTATACCATAACCACCAACCGTGAGGGGAAGTGTGCCGGCGTGAAAATAATCGATAACCTCGGCAAACCGCTGAATCCGTCAAAGGAGTATTCCGTGGCCGTTAACAGCTATATGGCAGCCAGCTACCGGTTCGACCACCGTGATCCGGGGACCACTCAATCACCGACAACCGTTCAGGTGTTGATTGATTATCTGTCGGAGGTAAAGAAGGTTAATTACAGCGGAGTGAAAAGGACATTTCTGAGCACGGAAAGTGATTGAACCCATTTATCAGAATCTGCTGATCATCTATTATTCAGGTACCGGAAATGCCAAACGCGTTTCGGAATGGATTATTGAAAAGGCAAGGGAAGCGGGTATCAATACATATTTGTTTTCCTTTCCACAATATTTGAAGGGTCCGTTACCCGATCTTCCGGGAAAGACGCTGATTGGTATTTGCTCCGCAACCCATGGATTCAACCTGCCGCATTCGGTTCTGAAAATGATATTTCGCTTTAAAACATTTCCGGGTTCCGATATCTTTCTCGTCAATACCAGAGCAGGGATGAAACTGTCGAAGTTGTTCCTTCCCGGTCTGAGCGGTCTTGCGCAGATCTTTCCTGCATTGGTCCTGCGGCTTAAAGGATACCGGATCGTTGCAATGCGTCCGGTTGACCTTCCTTCAAACTGGATATCCCTTCATCCGGGATTGAAACAGAAAGTCGTGAATTCCATGGTTCAGCACTGGAAGGTGAAAGTTGAAAAATTCGCAGAGGGTCTGTTTACGGGAAAGCGGACTTATCGGCCGGCTTTTGTGTCGCTCCCTTTCGATCTCCTGGTTGCTCCCCTTGCCGTCGGATATTATTTTGTAGGAAGGTACATTCTTGCAAAGACCTTTTTTGCATCGTACAAATGCAATGATTGCCTGCTCTGTATTAAAGCATGTCCGACAAAATCAATCATCCTGAAAGATAACCGTCCTTTTTGGAAACTAACCTGTGAAAGTTGCATGCACTGCATGAACTTTTGTCCGCAGCGCGCTATTGAAACGTCCCATAGTCTCGTTATTCCGCTTGCATGGTTACTTATCGCTATCATTAATCCTTTCCTTTCCAAAGAGATCCTGGCAATATTCACGCAGTATCTGGAACCTGTTCAATGGCTTGACTCCACTTTTGCATTAGTTTTTCGATGGACTTTTGCCATTTTTTTATTTGCGGGAGCCTATTACCTTATTCATTACCTGATGCACTTCAGACCGGTATGGAGGTTTATGAGCTGGTTTACCATTACCCGTTTCATTTTCTGGCGCAGGTATCACATTCCCGGAGAAGAATAGTTCCTTACCGGCTATTTGAACCAGAGAATTTTTATCAGTTGAGGGATCTCTGAATTCTGAATATAGGGTCCTCGCACACTGTCGCGATCATCAGCAAAATTTGGATAAAATTCGCTTCCGCACCCCTTTGCATAGATTGGAACCAGGGAGTTGGTATGGTCGGTTGAATTGAATTGCATGACAGGCAATTTTCCGGATCCATTGTCTTGTATTGGCACGAAGGGGACTCCTCCCCACAGGTAGCCGGTTTCATGATCACCGGTAACAATGAGGAGGGTTTCTTCCCAGCTGCTTTTTAAATTGACCCATTCGATTATTGCATCAATCGTCTGATTAAAACCGGTCATCTCTTCTATCAGCCTGCCTTTTTGGTTTGCATGTGCTGCCCAATCCATCGCACCTCCTTCAACCATAAGAAAAAAGCCCGACGGATTGTTATCCAATACATTTAATGCCCCTCTGGCCATTTCCGCCAGGGTTGGAACAGTACTAATCAATGGAGTAACATATGGAGGAGAATCTTTTGTTTCGCCGTTCAGTAATGATCTGGATTGCTGAAGGGTCGTCCGTACCTTTGCACAACCCAGCACCCGCCCGGGTGTCGGACCATCCCATAATTGCCGGAAATCATTCCTGTCTTCTATGATAGTCCAGGGATCCGGAACTCTGTCGCCATCTATATCCGGAAGTGTAATATATTTTCCATCTGAGAGAAAACGGATCTGTTTCCCCGATCCTTCCCTGAGTTGAATCCATAAGATACTGTCGCCCACACTGCGTGAATCTTTCCACTTCATGCCGTAACTTTTCCCGTCATCATCAAATGTTGGATTTCCGCATCCCATAATGACATCGCAACTGCTTTTCAGTATCATGTCTCTGGCAATCCGCGAATAATTTTTCCGTGAATCATTATGGGCTACAAAAGCTGCGGGAGTCGCATGACTGAACAGGACCGATGTGACAACGCCTGCTGATTTTCCGTTTGATTTTGCCACTTCAACCAGGTTCGTAAGGGTGTCGAATTCGACCGACATTCCAATGGAATTATTGTAGGTCTTGAATCCTGTCGATAAGGCAGTGGCTGCAGCCGCCGATTCGGTAATATTACGTCTTACATATGCGGTGTCTTTCCAGGCAGAAGCCGGGTCATATCCGGCAGCCAAGTAAAGGGATGCCGGATTACTTTTAGCGTATTCTCCTGCTTTGACAGGGTAAGTTGCCACCGCCAGCCGAACGGGGAAATCCTCATAGGCTTGTTTATCTTTTCCCTGATAGAAATTTGTTGCTTTAACGGTATTAAATCCCATCCCATCCCCGATAACAAGGATAACATTTTTGGGATGTGGTAAGGTGCGAACCGTCTGGGAATGTAGCGGGGAATACCCGGTAATAAATATGACTGGAACTACCAGTAATATCGCAGGAATAGGCCGACCGACCTTTTTTAAAATCAATCCATGTGCCATAAAATGGGATTTTTACAAAAATATGGAATCCGACCACCTCTTTACGTCATTCATCTACTTTTTTCGGCAAATCAAAGAAAAAACTTTTACCTCCGCTTCCGGATGAGATACATTTGCTTAAACTTTTTACCAATGGAAACAATTGCTCAAATTTTCGCATCCTTTGACATTTTTTCTGTTCTCATCAACATTTTTCCGGAGATTTTTAATCCCATTGCTGATGGATTCAAGAGCATACTGATCCAGATATACTCGAGTTTTGAAAGTCTTGTCTCCCTCCATCCTACTATTATTTTCAGCGTTCTGATCTTTTTAGGCGTGTGGGGTTTATTCAGCCTGATCAGGTGGGCAGGGAGATCGAAGTTCATTATTGTAAAAAAGTAATTCCTATTCTCCGAAGAAATATTCTTCGGAATAATTATTTCCTCCGACGGAATCCCATTTCCCGAGATTCTTACTTTTATTGAAATTTCATTTGTTAGTAAATTAAATTTCAGTGATCACATGGAATATCCATTATTATCATCCGCGGTTTGCATGAACAGTATCTATATAGACTGTTCATGAACTTAGCCGTATATCGTAAAAATGTTTGTATTTTCGGACTTCATTTAAAAGGCTGTCATTATGGCCTGACGAAATCATGAGCATGAAAAAGCACCATTCCGCTTTGGAAAGGCAGGCACAGATGGATGAAATTTATGAAAAACTTCCGCCGGAAGCCATCCCCTGGAATACGGAAACTCCGCCAAAGCTATTGGTTGAATTGGTTAAAAAAAAGCAAATCATTCCGGGAAAAACCCTGGACCTGGGTTGTGGGGCAGGAAATTATGCGATATATCTTGCTACCCATGGGTTTGATGTCACCGGAATTGACATTTCGCCTGTTGCCATAAAATTAGCGCAAAAGAATGCAAAGAGAAAGAAGGTTGATGTTGAGTTTAAGGTAGCAGACTTATTAGGAGATCTGGTATCCTTAAAAACTGGTTTTGATTTTGCGTACGATTGGAACGTTCTTCATCATCTCTTTCCGGAACAGCGCATGACCTATGTTGAAAAAGTTGCCGGTCTGCTTAAGAAAGGCGGCATCTATCTTTCTGTGTGTTTCCATGAGACAGATCCTCAATTCGGTGGAAAAGGAAAATACAGGACTACAGATGTCGGGACCCGGTTATATTTTTCAAATCAGGAGGAGATGAAAAAACTTTTTGAATCCCGTTTTCAGATCATAGAAAATAAAATAATTGAAGTCCCTGCTAAAACTGGTTATCATGTAGAGAATTATTTTTTACTGATAAGAGTTTAGCACATGGTTTGTGGGTTCAATTTCCTTTTATAATTTTTTTTCTGATGGAAATTTCGTAAATTGGTACATTAAAAACAAATTTTGTGTCGTTAGACTTAAAAAATCAGTTGCCATGGAAACTTTTGAACGAATTCTGACTCTTAACAATGAGTTGGAGGCCAGCCTGATGGAAGAGATCCTGGCCGACCGGAAAATCCCATCCGGAATCGTGCCAATAACCGACACTGCACTCGGTGGCATCATGCAGCTGGAAAATGGATGGGGATATGTGGAAGCCCCTCCGAGTTACAAAAATGAGATCATTTCGATATACAGGGAGATTCGGAAAAACAAAAAACCGAAGACCTCCTCTGACCAGACCAATCCCTGATCATGATGCCTCTTACAGGCTGGAATAAACTATCCCAGGGAACTCCCTGGTTCAAAGGAGAGGGAGGATATCCGATCCGGATCTTTCGAAAGATGATGTCGGGGAAATGTTTATTATAGATATGATCGCTCATCTTTCGTCCATCACCTGGTAAATCTCATGGAAAACTTTCTGCATTTTTTTGAAATCCTGTTCTCTTCTGAAGAACTGATAAAATATGGCGGATTAGCGCTGCTTCTGCTTGTCATATTCGCGGAGACGGGATTATTTTTCGGTTTTATTTTCCCGGGTGACGCGTTGCTATTTACCGCAGGTCTGTTTTGCGGAACGGGTTTACTGCCTGTTAATATTTTCCTCCTAGTAATTTCTGTTGCTTTCGCAGCGTACATCGGTAACCTGGCTGGTTATGGTACCGGAAAATTCCTGGGTAAAAAACTTTTTCAAAAGAAGGATACCCTCTTCTTTAAACAAAAACATCTTGAAAAATCAAGGACATATTACAACAAATATGGTGGTGTTTCCCTGATCGGAGGACGTTTTTTACCTGTTGTCCGGACTTTTGTCCCCATCCTGGCAGGCGCAATCGACATGAATTTCTGGAAGTTCAATCTGTTCAATATTATTGGTGCAGTTCTGTGGTCGGGAACGTTGATCCCGCTGGGATTCATTCTTGGTAAAAAAGTTCCCGCTTCAGCCGATCATGTGGAATATATCGTTCTCGGGATCACTATGATCACGATGACCATTATGATATGGGGCATCATAAAGGAATCGAGAAAGGAAAAAATGAAAAGTTCAAATACCAGGGATACTTAATGGGTTTCAATGATTACCCGTCATGATCCATTGAATCCCGACGATCTTTCCGTTAAAACTTTTTTCCTGAAAAAATACTTAAGTACAACCTGATCGATGAAAAAGGTGAAGAGTACAAGAAAACCGATAATACCAGCAAAATGAAGGTTATTCATTATGTACAGAATGACCGGGTTACCTTCTTTCGTTGATGGGAAGATCAGACAGACTGTAAGAATTATCAGTGCGATGATTATCAGTCCGATTTTCAGTGCAAACTCGGTTACCAGTTCTTTCCAAATTAGATTCCGCCGGACTTTAATTACCAGTTTATCGGTGAATGAGGAGGAAAGGAAATAATCGGGTTCCGTTTTCAATGCCTCATTGATCAAATCATCAATCTCTTTCTGGGGTTTTCTTCCTTCGCTCATGATTACAAAATTAAACATTAATCCGCATCAAACAGTACCGGGTAGATATCAGGAATCATTTGAATGATTCTGTCACGAAGAATTTGCCTGCTTCTGTTCAGATAACTCTTAACGGTACCTTCCGGCATTCCAGTTATCTGTCCGATCTCTTTATATGACATATCTTCAAGGTGATATAAAGTGATGACTGTTCTGTAATGAACAGGCATCTCCTCAATGATCTTATGAACGATTTGTTTAACATATAACTTATCCACGTTGCCCGGGACCTTTTCTTCAACCATTTTTCCTAAGGAAACTTTTCCCATGTCATCCGTTGGGAATAGTTTTTCTCTCCCTCTTTTTCTAAGATAATCGATGCATGTATGATAGGCGATCGTTCCGATCCATGTTGAGAGTTTCGATTCTCCCCTGAACTTACCGATATCTTTAAATACACGAATAAAAATATCCTGACATAAATCCTCCGCATCTTCCCGTTTGTTGATCAGTCGTAAAACCAAATGCCAAACGAGGTTTTTGTGTTTATCAACCAAAAATCTGAATGCATTGGTATTTCCTTCTCTGACAAGAATTATCAACTCGGCATCTTCCATCTGGTGTATTTGTCGATCAGAACCTTAAAAGGTTGCAATCATCCATAATAAATTTAAGAAAAATTATCAAATCTGCAACATTTCGGGGTTCAGTTTCGACTCATTCTCAGAAAATCGCAGAAATGTATTTTATTCATTAACATTAAAACCAGATATTATGATCGAAAGTATTTTTATTACGGCCATTGTTTTCTTCGGAAGCTATCATCTGATCAAGGTTTTTACCGATTATTTTCTTAAAAGGAGAATAATTAAAGCGGGTCACACCGAAAAAGCCGGTATCCTTGAACCAGCCGGACCGACACAGGAAGAAAACCGTTATCCGACCCTGAAATGGGGACTTGTATTCTTCATGGGAGGAGCAGGATTGATCGTTACTGAACTGCTCAGCTTGGGAGGAAGATTTCCCGGGGTGAAGGATTATTTTTCCGCCTTACCCCTTGGCATTGAACTGGTGTTCATTTCTCTTGGATTCCTGATCTATTTCATCATAGTTAATTCTAAAAAGAAATAGGATCGAACCTTCATTTCCGCTTATCCCGGGAAGAAAAAAGTAAAAAAAACAATCAAAAATGATCTTTTGGTTGTTTTTTATTGTATCTTTGCGTTTATTTAATCTAAATTAACATTGTATGAAAAAAGTAATTCTAATATTCATGATCATGTTTTCGATGACCCAGGTTTGGTCGCAGGAAAACAAGGAAACCCGTATACCGCTTCTTGGCGAAATGGCTCCATCCTTTATCGCGCAATCTACCAAAGGGAGAATAAATTTCCCGGATGATTATGCCATGAAATGGAAAATCCTCTTCAGCCATCCTTCCGATTTCACCCCTGTATGCAGTTCGGAAATCATAGAACTTGCAATGATGCAGGAAGAATTCGAGAAACTTCAGACAAAATTATTTGTCATTTCCACCGACGGGATTGAAAGTCATATTGACTGGATCAAGTCGTTAGAATCAATTAAATATAAAGGGAAGAAGGTACCTGAGATCAATTTCCCCTTAATATCCGATAAAAACCTGGCTATCTCAAAAAAGTACGGAATGATCCATTCCTATACCAGCGTTGTAAGAGATGTGAGGGGTGTGTTTATTATTGATCCCAGCGACCGGATCATGGCTGTTTTCTTTTATAACGACAATGTTGGCCGGAATATGGAGGAGATCAAACGGACGCTTCTGGCATTGCAGATTACCGAAGACAAGCATGTTCTGACTCCGGCTAACTGGATGCCGGGGCAGGATGTATTGATTCCTGCACCCAAAACAATATCAGAGGCAGAAAAGTTGTCGTTGAAAAAGGATGAAAGTCTGTACTCTCTGGCATGGTATCTGTGGTTTAAAAAGATGAAATAATTTCTTTAAAAATTCCGCAGACTCTGTCCCGGGGGGAAATTTATATGCACCTCAACCCCCGGCCGGGGGTTGAGGTGAAATATACATAAAAATCAATAACCGGATCAGCGTAAAAAGGGATCCGGGATCTGTTCCGATCAACAGGATAGTATGCCTTTTTACTAAAATTTCCCGAATTTCAACCCTGCGCTGAGGTTGAAGTTGCTCATAAAACCGCTGTTTGTGTTCATCAGCTGGTAATTGGGTACCCAGCGATAGGTTCCTCCAATCCAAAATCTCAGAAACTTGACAATATTGACCTCGGCCCTGATCCCTGGTTCAAGAATGAAGAAACTATTCCAATCGAGGACTTCATAGTCACCGGAGCTGTAGTTATGCCAACTATTATCGTGGAGATAATTATATCGATGCAGATAAGCTGAAGCTCCGCCGCCGATCAGTACAGGAAAGGAGAAGTGAACCGGGAATTTTGGGAAAACGGTGAATTCCATCTTAACTCCCGCATAACCTCCGATAAAATAAGCTCCCATGGTATCCCGGACATTGTGAAAATATAAATTGTTGACATTGGCAGTTATACTTCCGGCCAATCCGATACTGAAAAAATGGTTCAGGATGATTCCGCCTTCGATACCGGGCATAAAGGCATTCTTACCACCAAATTGCGTATAGGTGGCTGTTGGTCCAACATACCACCCCAGAGAAACTTTTGTATGGTGTCCTTTACCGGAAAAGAGGGTCTGAACATCATCGGCCTTTTCTTTGCCTGACTTTTGTTGAATGGTGTCCTGTGAAAATAAAAATCCATTTGGACCCAGAAACAGTAATGCTATTAAAAAAATCTTTTTCATGTGCTATTGATGTTAAGTGTTAATGTTACGTAAAACATTCCTTTCAATTGAAGGTTCGTTTTTAAAGTGTTTCATCAGTATTTTATGATCGCTTAATATATATCAAGTATACGAATTTTTTTTATACTTATTTTAATCGGAGAAATATATTTGTGTTCAAACGCACCCGACTGAATCCCGCAAAAAACATGCCCCGCTGTAAACCACCGGTTCGTCGAGAACAATAGTCGAATTTCACCCGGATCACGCTGAACTGGTTATTATAATTATCTAAATTTTTACAAACCGCGAAGTATAAACATTGCCATTGCTAACCAGGCGGATTGTATAAATTCCGTTTTTCAGTGATGAAACTTTTATTCCGGTTTTGGGCAACTCGGTTAACATATTGATTACCATCCGTCCATTCTGATCGAAAACTTCAACCCGGTAATGACCTTGCGAAATTCCTGCCACGGTAAACGATTCTGATACCGGGTCAGGATAAATGATGACCTGAGGTCTCTCCGGAATCTCACTGATGGATACCGTTGGATCTGCAAACAGGTCGTTCAGGCTGAATTCCACCGGATCGTTCATAAAGGCAGGATGCCCGTCACGGTAAACTGAGATCCTGAAAAAGTTAATTTCTGGGGCGAACTGCATAAATTGCATATTGATCGATTGGTTGGAATGATCCCGCATTATATTCCAGTTGGAATCAAGACTTATCCCCGTTCCGTTCCCGATATTGTTCACTATCGAATTATACCGCGGATCATAATTATGGGCATCATTTCTCTTGATCTGAAAGTTCGAAGCGTACAGGTTATCTCCGGGAATATTATCAGGATAATCGTTATACCGGAAAGTATGGGTCGGATTGGCCGGTGTGAGTTCTGCAACCATCGCCACTAGACTGTCAATGGCAGCAGTCCGGGCAAGGGCGGTAACGATAAAACCATCGGCAAAACCGTTTGAACAGTCATTTAAAGCGGAACGGACATCCTGTACGTTGCGCAGTCCGTCACCGTTATAATCTGCAGCCTCAAGACTCTGGCGCAATGCCATCCAAATTGGCAAATATTGTACATCATGGACAGCGGAGCCGCTGAAATCATCCAATACATGTTGAAATGCGCTGTAATCTTCATTCAATCCCGAAAGGGAGCTTATCATTCCGGAAAATCCGACCATCATCCATTTTTTTTCATCCGTTTCGGAAGGAAAATGAACAACTATGATATGGTTATTTATCAGTATACCGGAGTATGTCCAGTCAAGATGACGGGCTATGACTGATTTCCCTTCCAGGTCTGTTCCCGCAGTTGCATCATTCCAACTCATCAGGGCCGAGCACCCCGGCCCTTCAAATTTCGTAAGCAATTTGGCTAATTCCAGGAGACAATTCCCAACCAGGATATCGGTCTGATCCAAATTATCCGGATTTGTTCCCGCTGCATTCATCCCATCGATAACTCCCTGGGCTTCATCTTTATATTTCTGAGGAATTCCAATATCATTTCCCTGAATAATGACCTGCCGGGCCATTTCATAAAATCCTCCAAACTGAGGTCTGACATAATTGACCATTACCTCCGTGATCCTTTCTCCGGTAAGATAACCCAAAGCATATCCGCGTTGATGATGGGTTCCCCAGATTTTTATCACCTTGATCCCCAGCGTGTCAGCATAAACAATTCCGTTTACCGGTTGTGCGTTCAGTATGCTGATGTTCAATAAAGAAAAAAGAAGAAAAAGAAAAATTTTTTTCATAAAGCATTAACCTATTTCACGGAAGCCGGATATTTTAACAGTCCATTTTTTTGCCAATCGGCATAGATATCCTGTGCAATGGAATTGGCTGCCTGGTCAACATAATTGGGATCGGTCACGGTAACATCTCCTGTCCATAAAGCTCCTTGTGTATTCTTCGAGGTGTAGAGCATTGCTTTCAGATTCACCGTCGATGTAGTCGTCCAATATCCCCCGGTGGTAACACCGCCACCCCAATATCCGCCAAATCCCCAGTAACCGCCAAAACCTCCATAGTAGGTTGCAGGTACATAATTGGCCGATTGGTCTGTCCCCGTATATTTAAAGATAAGAACCGCATCTGCCCCAATGCTGTCGACCTTTTTCTGAACTGCATCAGAAGTGTACTTAATACTTGGATTAAGAAAATCGAGCGATCCGATGCTGGTTAGTCCCTGAGCGGTAAAATAGGCTACCATGGCCTGTTCAAAAGGTTTCATATATTCGAGTTTATCAAATAAAGGCATCACGACCACCTTGGAGATCCGGGAATTATCCTGCGGATTTTTCCAGCTCGTCAGATTGACCTGCGAACCACACGAAGCGATGAATAATACTGCGATCATCATTAGTAATCCAGAAAAAAGTTTGTTCGTTTTCATCTTTATAAGTTTTAATTTTATTTAATATGAATTATATTTTCAATAAGATAGGATTTCTGTTATTATTGAATGGCAATGCCGCATAAGGAATATGTTTCTTTCAACTGTTCTTTTGATTCCTGCTATACCGGTAAATCATAATTCTGAAGGATATTAAGTAAATGATGAACCCTAGAATAAAGTTCAGGATCAGCATATAGACGAAACCGAATCCAAAAGTAAATAAAATGGAAATAATCAGAAAGAAAGTATTTATGTATGCAGTGATCAGAAAGGCCTGAAGCCGGATCATGCTCACATCATGATTTTCATTTTTCTCCCTGGAAAAAGTGATCATGAAGAGGCCGGTCAAAAGCAATACCCCTCCTATTTCTTCAATCATCTGGTTTTTAATAACTTCAAAGTACTTCGACTCCAGATAGGAAGATAAGACTGCAAATGCTTTCAGATTGAATATTTCGGGTTTTATCCCATAATAAAACCTGATGAGCAGGAAAATAATTCCGGCTCCGGTCAAAATAAATCCCACCGGTTTAAAAGCTCTTGGCAATAACAAGGAAAAATTTTTCATTCGAAAATCATATTTCATAAAACAGAAATCCTAATAAGACTAAAAACTCCATTTCAGCCGTAAGGCACCAAGGAAAGATTGGAAATAGAGGTTCTGATCCTGCAGGAGTCCGGTATTTTTAAACCGGCCGTTAAAGTACTGAATAAAAAGACTAAGATCGATATTTTGTTTGACATTGTAACTTAATACCGGACCAATAAAATAACCGTTCAGGTCGGGAAAGTACATGACAGCCAGGGAAGCATCAAAGAGAGGCGTGACAGGGTATGATCCCATCAGGAACAAGTTCCATTCCGTAAACGAAAGCATCTTGGGGGAGGCCGGCGCCTGGTAAATGCTCATGAGATTCTCTGGCTGGAACCCTGGTGGAAGTTGATTATAGAAGACCTGGAATGTCAGTGCCAGGGAATTTTTGAAGGTATAATCAGCTCCAACGGTGGCAAGCAGTACCCCGGAGGTATCTGTAAAATTCTTCTTTGGCTGATAATAACTGATCTCACCGCGGAAAGCTGCACCGGCAATATTGCCTGACCATCCTGCTCCAAATACATAATCCTGATCGTCGACCAAACCCGCCATGAACTGAATGTCGTATCCTCCGGCATTGAATCTCCCCATCCCGGCCAGCGTGATTTTTCCCTGATTGTTCCATTTTGATGCAATCTCAATATCAGCGGTTGCGGAAGGGTAATATTGTACCCTGACTGCGTCGCCTCCCGGCCGTTCGGGATAATCGATATCGAAATAAGAGTAAGTATTGAAGATGTCGTTTGGATTCCACACGATTGCCTGTCCCCAGTTGATACGCTGGCGACCTGCGGTGATCTGCACTTTGCCAAGAGTGAGCGAGAACCATGCCCTGTCAAGTTGCGTGACCAGTGCAAAAGAAGTGGAGGAATATAAGTCCCAGGTCAGGTTTATTAAACCGTTATCGGCAAAGAGCATATCTCTGTAAGATGGGTTGGCTGAAAACGACTGGCCAAAGATAAAACGGTTTCTCATTCCGATGCCCAATCCGAAAATCTTTCCCGGATTCCAGGTAAAATCAAGCCGGTTATGGATCTCATTATCAAAAATCCAGGGATCTTCAATTTTACTGACCTGTACCATCTGTAAGTCGTTGAGATATCCCTTCAGCTGCCAGGAACGCGGTTTCTGCTCCTGGGAAAAGAGGTTACCTGCCGGTATGAAAGCAAGAATTGAAACAAAAAGCAACAGCCGTTTCATGGCAATAAAACTACTAAGCTTAGGCGGCTTTTCCAAATACGTTAAACCTGAAATTATCCGATACATTGTCCTTTTTATAGAAATCCTGGTAATGAAGGATCCACCTAATGGAGGATAAGTAATTATTTAGGCAGGATGTGTTTATTTTATTGAGATTCGAAAATTCATTGAAAATAATTAATTTCGGTATTATGAAATATACATGCAAACACCGTTAATACAAAACAAGAATGATAACAATGAATATTCTATTTGACCTTTAATCTAAAAATTATTAAGAGATGAAATCAATCCATTTGAGTCCCTGGATTCTATTGCTTGCAGTAGCAGGGATATTTGTAAGTGTTGTTGCATTTAAAACCCCGGCTCCCCAATCTTCAAAGGTGTTGTATATGCAATTTACAACCATTGAGTCGATCATTCCTGCCGGTATTGGCCGGTCGAAAATGATCACTGTAATGCCCGATGGCACAAAAACCGAGGAGGATCTTCAGAATTTTTACAGCATGGTGGGGATCAATTTCGGGAATATTTCCAACAACACTATTGCAATTACTAAGAAGATCAACGACCTGGTTTCCCAGGGCTGGGAGTTCGACAAGATCGTCACAGGCACCCAAAGTCCGGCGGAAAATAACGGACAGGGGATCTTCATCAGCCGGTATTTCTTTAAACGCGCTGTGGAATAAAAAGGAATGTTTTACTGAACATCATTTTAGTGCAAGTCTTTGGAGGTACCTTTCCAGATCTCGCATTAAAAAAGATAAGCGGCGATAAATTTTTTATTATCAGCCGCTTATACATTAGTTTGTGACCCCGGAGGGGTTCGAACCCCCAACCCTCAGAACCGGAATCTGATATTCTATCCAATTGAACTACGGGGCCATATTGGCTGCAAAGATAAGTAAACCGGGTAAAGAATGCAAAATGACAGGTGGGAATGAATTCTGCGAGCGCACTCCCCGCTCCTCTGCGAAGTGATAAATGATCAAAAAAATAATAAATTCCAACTGGATCGAAGAACCTCTTGTTTTAACGTGAGGTACTTCAATTGATTATTTTTATATTTTTGAATAAGAAATTGGATCGTAAATCAAAAATTAAAATCATATGTCAGAAAAAGTATCGGATAAAATCGCTCCGGGTGTTGCAACCGGAAATGATCTTCAGGAGATCTTTCGCATCGCAAAAGCTAACCAGTTCGCTCTTCCGGCTGTAAATGTTGTCGGAACCGATTCAGTGAATGCAGTTATGGAAGCTGCAAAAGAGGTGAATTCTCCGGTGATCATCCAATTCTCCAATGGCGGCGGAGTTTTTTATGCCGGGAAATCGTTAAAGAACGAGAATGAACGGATCGCCATCAAAGGGTGTATTTCCGGGGCACAGCACATTCATGAAATTGCGGGGTTATATGGAATACCGGTAATCATCCACACGGACCATGCCGCGAAAAAGCTTTTACCCTGGATTGACGGACTTCTGGATGCGGGAGAGACCTATTTTCGCACCTATGGACGGCCATTATTCAGTTCCCATATGCTTGACCTGTCGGAAGAACCTTTACAGGAGAATATTGAAATCTGCAAGCGTTACCTGGAACGGATGAGTAAAATGGGGATGACCCTTGAAATTGAACTGGGGGTTACCGGCGGAGAAGAAGATGGCATCGATAATACGGGTATCGACAGTTCGCGCCTTTACACACAACCGGAACACGTTTCACTGGCTTATGAAACTTTGAGCAATGTAAGTCCGGACTTCACTATTGCGGCTTCCTTTGGCAATGTTCATGGGGTTTATAAACCCGGGAACGTGAAGCTTCAACCTGTTATCCTTCATAATTCCCAGGTCTACATACAAAAAAAATTGCACACCCAACCAAACCCCGTTAATTTCGTATTTCATGGCGGATCGGGATCAGAACCGGAAAAGATCAGGGAAGCGATCTCTTACGGGGTTGTCAAGATGAATATAGATACCGATACTCAGTGGGCTTTCTGGGAGGGAATTCTGAAATATTATAAAAAGAACCAGGGGTATCTCCAGGGTCAGATCGGAAATCCGGAAGGAGAAGACAAGCCCAATAAAAAATATTACGATCCCCGGGCATGGCTAAGGGAAGGAGAAAAATCCGTTGTTGAACGGCTCAAGATCGCTTTTGCAGATCTGAATTGTTTGAACCGGTACTAAAATCCAAGCCCGGCCGCAAGGGTATCCTTGGGGCGGATGCTCAGCACAGGAAAAGGCGAATGATTTACGGTTTGATGCGCAAAGGTTCCCATCCAAAGGTTGGAGACGGCTGATTCCTGTTGTGTCATTATCGCTATAAGATTGGCATCGATCTTCTTGGCATAACTGATTATCTCATCCGACAGGTTTTCTGTCTCTAACGAATCAATCCGATACTTAATCCCCTCGTTGTTGTAAAACATTGCAACCTGGGAGGCATAAAGATCGACATTCTGCCGGATATCTTTAACTTTTGAACGGTAGATTTTAAGTATAAATATCTCCGCATCATGGTGTTTCGCAAGGTATCCGGCCATATTTGCTTTCTGCCGGGTCTCCAGGGTGCTGTCGATCGGCAGAACAATGCGATGAAGCGGTCTTTTTATATCTATTCCACCGCGGATGGTTATGACCGGACACGGACTGGCTGAAACAATTTTATTTGCATTGCTCCCGGCAAAGAATTCTTCAAATCCGGATGCGCCATGTGTTCCGACAATGACAAGGATGGCTTTACTCTCCTTTGCTTCCGCGGAAATCTCTTTGTATACTATTCCTTTCCGGATTTTATAGGTCAGCTTGTTGCTCTTTAGTTCCGGTTGATATTTCGCAACTATATCGTCGAGGACTTTTTTTGCATTCCGGGTCGGATCTTTTGGTTTTTCTCCAAACTTCTCCACTTCAGAATTTGGTTTCTCAACCCAAACGAGTAATAAATCATTCTTACAATGCTGGGCAATCGATAATGCGTGAAAAAATGCATTCATGGAGGCTTCCAGGAAATCGATAGCAACAATTATTTTACTCATGGCCGTTGGTTTTAAATGATTCAACTTGAGGTAGATTGATTTTTTCGGATACAATGAAAGCATTAAGATAATCGGATGTAACTTCAAGAAGGAATCGCTGGGCATCGAGGCGATTCCTGAAATCGCCGATCCTGACGCGGTAATTGGGTGATTTGAAGGTCAGGTAAGCTTTGATGGTTGGAAATCTTGCAATAAAACCGTCATTAACAGCTTGTGCCTGGTTTTTGGAATTGTTTCCTGAATCAGAAAATATCTGGATCCGGAAACCTTCAATTCCTTCTTTATTCTGATTGATCTGAATATGTTTCGTCAAAAGGATTTCCAACCTGGGATCCTGAATAATTTCAATTTTTCCCGTATCGGATACCCGCTCCTGCGAATATGTGAATAGTGGTAAAATCCAGCAAATAAAGAAAATTCCTACCGTTGAAACTGATCGTATCATTGTTTTATTCATAATAGTGAAAAATGTTCCTCCGGATGAAGGCTAAGTACCGGGATGGGAGAATGGTTTATCATCTGCTGCGCCTGGGGGCCTAATAAAATATTACGCGGGGTTTCTTGTTCTGTCATAATGCTGATCAGATCTGCTTTGACATTCACCGCATAACTCAGTACCGCTTTGGTAAGATCGACGGCAATAATACTATCCTGAACACAGGCAATATTATTCGACTTCAGATAATTGATTGCCTGCTGGGCATATTTTTCAGCAATCCGCTGGATGGATTTCAGGTTACTGGAGTGAGTCGTCACTACATGAACTTCCGATTTGAAGAGCCGGGCAAGGTTCATGGTAAACGGCATTTTTTGTAAAGTCTCTGCTGATCCGTCGATGGGAACAAGGATCCGTGAGATGCTCTTTCCAATCTCAAAATCATGCCTGACTGTTATGATCGGACAGGAAGCATACGTAACGATTTTATAAGCATTACTGCCGATCCAGAATTCCTCAAAACCTGATATTCCATGTGCCCCGGTAACAATTAATGCTGCATTCAGTTGCCTGGCAAGATTGTCGACTTCATGATAAACCTTCCCTTTTCGTAACTTGTACTCCATCTTTATACCTTTACTGAGTTTCCTGTGAAACAAATGAAGCAATTCTTCGAATCGCCTTTTTGCTTCATTCCGGTGGGCATTTGAGGTATCTGCATATAGCGACTCCTGGGGACTGATCTTATCGACCCATACCAAAACGATATCGGATTTCAGCTTATTGGCTACAGGGATAGCATATTCGACCGCATGGATTGAAATGTTGGAGAAATCGATGGCGACTATTATTGGATGCATGCTATATGAATTTAAGATTTAATAACGTAAAAATAAGGTTTTTAATTTTCAAAACAAAATGAACTGATTTTTTTTACTTTTGTCTCTATGAATGAAAATCTTGATCCCACCGGCAATGACCTGAACCAGGAAGAGAAAGAGATCGAAAAAGTTCTTCGTCCTTCTGGTTTCATTGAATTTGCAGGACAGGAATCAATTGTGGAGAACCTTAAGATCTTTGTTCAAGCGGCCCACTACCGGAATGAATCGCTTGATCATGTTTTACTGCATGGACCTCCCGGCCTGGGAAAAACAACCCTTGCCTACATTATCGCCAACGAGCTTAATGTGAATATCCGGGTAAGTTCCGGACCGGTTCTGGATAAGCCGGGTGACCTGGCAGGACTGCTCACCAGTCTGGAACTAAATGATGTTTTATTCATTGATGAGATCCATCGTCTGTCTCCTGTCGTTGAAGAGTATCTCTATTCAGCCATGGAGGACTTCAAGATAGATATTATGATCGAAAGCGGTCCGAATGCCCGCAGTATCCAGATCAAGCTCAATCCCTTCACCCTGATAGGCGCAACAACGCGTTCCGGGCTTCTTACCGCACCCCTTCGCTCACGTTTTGGGATAAATTCAAGACTTTCATATTATGTTGCGGAAACGCTTGAAAAGATCATTCACCGCTCCGCGGAAATATTAAAAGTACCCATCGATCCGGCGGCAGCAACGGAAATTTCCCGGCGAAGTCGCGGAACCCCACGAATCGCCAATCTGTTGTTGCGAAGAGTACGCGACTTTGCCCAGATCAAAGGAGATGGAAAGATCGACCTGAAAATAAGCAGATATGCACTTTCGGCCTTAAACGTCGATAAAAACGGGCTCGATGACATGGATAACAGAATTCTTCTTGCCATCATCGATAAATTCAAAGGAGGACCGGTAGGTATTAATAATATAGCTACAGCGGTTTCCGAGGATCCCGGTACCATCGAGGAAGTGTATGAACCTTTCCTGATCCAGGAGGGCTATATCATGCGTACCCCCCGGGGACGGGAAGCAACAGAGTTGGCATACCGGCATCTGGGTAAACTTAAGCCAGGGGAACAACAGGGATTGTTTTAAGGAAATTCCCCGATCGGTTTATATCATTCGGGAATTCTATCAGAATACTTATAGATGTTGGAAATAATCTCCGGAAAAGATATCCGGGCTGAAGCAAAACGACTTGGATTTTCTTTATGTGGTTTTGCACAGGCCGAATCACTAGATCATCAACGTGCTTTCTTTACAACTTACCTTGAAGAGAAACGACATGCCGGAATAACTTATCTGGAAAAAAATCTGGAAAAACGTCTTGATCCAAGACAGGTAATGCCGGAGGCGAACACTGTGATCGGACTGATGGTGAACTATTTTCCCAAAGAGACTATCCCGGTCGAAGATAATTTCATCATAGCGAGATATGCTTACGGCCTGGATTATCATCTTTTTATGAAAAAAAGATTGAATCTCCTTGCTGAATTCCTGAAAAGCCAATCGGATGGAATTAAGGCGTTGCCATTTATCGATTCGGGGACCATTCAGGAGAAAGTCTGGGCACAGAGATGCGGCTTAGGATGGCAGGGAAAAAACACCATACTGATCAACAAACAGAGAGGGTCCTTCTTTTTTATCGGGATCATTCTCACCAATCTCAGGATTGAACCGGATATTCCGGAAACCGGTCATTGCGGGAACTGCGAACATTGTATAAAAGCCTGTCCAACCGGAGCGCTCGACAGGCCATACCAGCTGAATGTTTCCCGCTGTCTGGCATATCAGACTATTGAAACCAAAAATGATATCCCTGAGGAGTTTGTTTCAAAGCAGAACGACCACATTTTTGGATGCGATATCTGTCAGGATGCTTGTCCGTTTAATCACCATGCTGTTCCACATGATGAACCGGAACTGGACCCTTCCGATACCCTGAAAAAAATGAGAAAACCGGATTGGCAGGCAATGACGGAAGAAGATTTCAACCGGATATTCCGGCAATCAAACATACGCCGTACCGGGTATGAAAAGCTTAAAAGGAATATGAAGGGGCAGGATCATCAGGTTCAATGACTTACCTGCCCCATTGGTAATGCTCAATTTCAAATCCAGCCAGGATCAGCGCCCGGTCGATGATCGTCATGCAAAGTTCTTCGATGTTTTCAGGACGACTGTAAAAGGAGGGAGAAGCCGGACAGATAATTGCCCCGGATTCTGTAAGTATTTTCATGTTACTGAGATGGATCAGGCTATAGGGTGCTTCCCTCGGGATTAAAATCAGTTTCTTTCTTTCTTTCAGGATGACATCGGCCGAACGGGTCAGCAGGTCGTTCGAAATGCCTGAGGCAATCCTGCCAAGAGTTCCCATAGTACACGGACAGATGATCATGACATCAAATCCGGATGACCCGGAAGCGGGCGGAGCAAAGAAGTTATCCGGATCATACATTTTAAAAGGAATCGCTGCAGGATCAAATGTTCCCAATTCAAATTTCCAGACCGCTCTGGCATTCTTAGAGAAAATGACGGCGGTGTCGTTGATCTGATCCTTTAAACGCCCAAGCTTTTGCAGCAATAACTTTCCATAAATCGCACCACTTGCTCCCGTAACTCCGACAATTATGTTGAGCTTTGCCATACCCGCATGTAATTTATTTCAAAATTCCCTGGATTTAAAGTCCCAACTGAAAGAGAGAGACAGCACATTATTATACTGACCCCACTCGAAAAGGATTTTCCTGTACCCGTCGGGATAGGGTGCAGAAGCATTACGAATAGAGAGGATCGAGTAATTGAAACGAAAAGTCGCCTTCAGATGATGCGTGATGTAACCGGAAACACCTACAATTCCTGATAAGGTTACCGGACGTAGGGGGACTGCCTCCGTAACTTCCTGCTGGTTTGATTCTACATAAGATCCAATGACGACATCCATGGCGGGTCCGATTTCAACCGCGAACCGTCTGGCAAAAGTATACTGGTATAACACCGGAATTTCAAGGTAGTGGATCCGGAGCAGATAGGTATTGTTGCTCATGGTCGCGGAGTCATTATTGTTCTTGCTTCCCTTTTGGATATACTGCATTTCCATCTGAAAAGAGGAATGTTTTGAGATCCGGAGATTAACAAAGCCCCCGGCAAGAAAACCCAATTTGTGGTACCCGTCATAGGTATCGCCGTCAACCTGGCTGACAACACCTCCGGCAAGGATCCCCGCGTTGAATCTTTGAGCGGACAAACCAAAGGGTAATAATAACAAAAAAAAGAAGAGGGTTTTTTTCATTGTTCCTGTTTATTGCAAAATTATGAATTGATGGCAACTATTCGCAAGGAAATACAGGACCCGACTCAAAGTCCTCCAGTTCCCCGAACCATACCACCGCGTAACCATTATAAATTCCCACTCCCATTGCCTGCCAGGCAAATCTTTCCCATGGGGGAAGATTTATGATGACCTGATGGTGTGCCGTGCTTTTTTTCCATTGCTTAAGCGCAAGAGCGGCAAATTTTTTTGGTGAAAGAAAAGGGATGTTCGTCCAGAAAGCGATCTCAAATCCTGCGGAGATATAGTTTGTCAGTTCCCTGGGCTTATTCCACATGCAGGCCGCTTTTTTTTTGTCTTTTGTATAGCAACAGGGTGTCCAGTTACCCTGATCCGACCAACTGTGCATATTGCACCGTCGTGAATGAGGGTGATTATCGGCCAGGTCCTTTACATGAACTTTCGCCACGTAGGTCAGTGATTTGGAGAGGGGGACAGAATCGAGCCCTTTTTCTTTACGGTATTGGTTTATCAGAGAGTACAATTCATATTCCGCCGTGGAGAGACACAGATCATTGGGTATCTGTTTCAGGGAATCAGATTGACTCCGGCCCAAAAATGAGAGTAAAGCAAGCATGCAAACCAGCAACGATTTTTTCATAAACGATTCAGGTGTCACGGTCGGTCGTAAAAACCACCAGTTTCTGAAGGGAATCACGATGAATGCCACCGGGGAAAGTGTTAAGGATATCCAATGATCTATTCCGGTATTCGGCCATTTTTTCCCGTGCATAGGTTATGCCGCCGATCGCCGTCACTTTTTCAATGAGTTGCCTGACACGCCTGGGATCATTTCCATGATTTTTTACCGTATTGATGATCCAGCGCCGTTCCAAATAACCGGATTGTTTCAACAGATAGATCAGGGGCAGCGTCATCTTTTTTTCCTTGATATCGATCCCGGTAGGTTTGCCTGTAGAATTATTCTTTTCATAGTCGAAAATGTCATCCTTGATCTGAAAAGCTATTCCGGCAAATTCACCGAACCGCCACATTTTTTTTATCGTCTCTTCCGGTGCGCCTGTTGAAGCTGCCCCGCAGGCACAACAGGAAGCAATAAGGGTAGCTGTCTTTTTACGGATGATCTCAAAATAGATCTCCTCCCCGATGTCGAGACGGCGTGCTTTCTCTATTTGAAGCAGTTCCCCTTCACTCATCTCGCGGGTTGCATCAGAAACAATTTTCAGAAGATGAAATTCTTTATTTTCAAGAGCAAGCAGGAGTCCCCTGGAAAGGAGAAAATCTCCCACAAGGACGGCTATTTTATTTTTCCAGAGCGCATTCAGGGAAAAGAAACCGCGGCGGAGGTTGGAGTCGTCGACGACATCATCGTGGACCAGCGTTGCCGTATGTAATAATTCGATCAGAGAGGCAGCCCGGTAGGTGCTTTCATTGATTTCACCGGCAAGTCCGGCTGAGAGAATAACGAACATCGGCCGAATCTGCTTTCCTTTTCTTTTAATGATATACCGGGTGATGGTATTGAGCAATGGCACGGAACTTTTCATGGACGTACGGAAAATCTCTTCGAAAAGATCAATGTGTTGCTGAATAGGGGTCTTTATTTCCTTGAGTTCGATCACGCCATCTTCAAATGAGTCGTAAAGGTAATTATTTTTACCCTGAATGAATTGGGTAAACAAGCAGAAAATTCCGAATTTTGCATCCTTAATAAAAAGTATGTCAGGCTTTCTTTTTCATGAGGTGGTATTTGGACCTGTTCGCAGCCGGAGGCTCGGATTATCGCTTGGGATCAACCTGCTGCCCCGGCATTCCAAATTATGTTCATTCAATTGCCTGTATTGTGAATGTGGCTGGACCCCTCCCGGAAGAATTAAGGAACAGGATTTGCCTTCATTGAAGGATGTTTCCCAGTTCCTGGAGCAAAAACTTTTAGAGCTGACGGAATCAGATTACCTTCCCGATGCGCTGACCTTTGCCGGAAACGGGGAACCGACACTGCATCCCGATTTTCCCGGGATTGTCGACATAACGGTCAAACTCCGTGACCGGTATACTCCGGATGCTGCCGTCTCTATTCTTTCTAACGCCAGCCGGATTCAGGATCCGGGTGTATTTTCAGCTCTTCTGAAGATGGATAAGAACATCCTGAAACTCGACTCCGGTTCTGAAAGACTTTTTAAATTGATGAATAACCCGGTAAATCCGGTATGCTTTGAGGATCTGATCAGAAACCTGAAAAAGTTCGACAGACGGGTAATCATCCAGAGTATGTTCCTGCGTGGCAATTTCAGGGGAGAATCCGTTGATAACACTACCGATCCGGAGATTGGTTTATGGTTGACCCGCCTGCTGGAAATCAAACCTCAACTGGTTATGATCTATACCATTGCCAGAGATACTCCGGTTCACAGCCTGGAGAAAATTCCTATCTTTGAACTGGAAAACATTGCAGATAAAGTCAGGCAGACCGGACTGAAAGCCGAAGTATACGGATGATTTTTATCTATAAAAATAATTCCTAATTCCTAATTCTTAATTCCTAATTGATAAATAGCACAACATATTT